>WBZR01000010.1_pt1 | contig 352128 bp, 294 predicted proteins | sample 5204231 | NCBI WGS metagenome assembly WBZR01 (sample SAMN12412403, study PRJNA552823) | activated sludge metagenome | isolation source: activated sludge from anammox sidestream of wastewater treatment plant... | place: USA: Virginia | collected 2017-08 | reverse complement strand
GATCGACGATGCGGTGGCGCCAGTGGATGCCGATCAGGCCCTGGCAGCCGTATTGCTCCGCGAGGTTCATGTCGCGTTCGAAGCGATGAACGTGAAACTGCGGCAACCACATGGCGCCGTCGTCTTCAAGCCAGGGGATGGGCCAACGCTCGCGCCCTTCCAGGCGGCCGAAGACCTCATTGACGGGGTCCCGGCCGGCCGTGTCGCTGAGACAGGAGAAGACGACGTCGCCTGGCAGCAGCCGGTGGAAATGATCGAAGTGTCGCGCCACGCCGCCCCACCCGGCGAGCACCAGACGTTTCTTCGGCGCGTGGCGGCGGAGAAAGTCATACGCCTGGAGGAAGGGCGTGGCGGACAGCGGCACCTGCGTCCGGCGGCTCTCCCAACTCATGCCTTCGTCTTCCCAGAGCCAGACGTAATCGACGCCGGGATAGGCGTCGAGCAACTGGCCGAGGCGTGTTTCGAGCATGCGCCTGGCGGTGAAGCTTTCAACGTCGAAGCGCGCCGCGCGCTTGGGGAGCGGCTCCGCAGGCTTCACTTCCGGCGGCAAGGCACGAAGGATCTCGTCGGGGATCTGGTAGGGCTCGAAGCCAATGCCGGTGGCGATGCCTAGGCGGTTCGCGTGCGCGAAGGCCGAGCGAAGCAACGCACGGGTACGCACGGCGATCTCCCAGGGATCGCGGCCGACCCGCGTGGCGTCGGAGCCGAAGACCTCGCCGTCATAGAACTGGCTCGCACCCATGGAAAAGGTGGACGTCCGACGCGGCAGGTATCCCCAGCGATTCGTCGCGGTCGTGTCGAGAAAAGCCACGTGGCCGGCGCCGGCGAATTCGTAAGAGAGATAGGATTCCGCCCACTGGTTGACGCCGGTGTAGACGTGCATGCCGAAGGTGTTGAACCTCATGCGCAGCATGGCTTCAAAGTAAGCCCGGAAGTCCTCGTCGTTGTACACGGTGATGCAGTTCAGGAAGTCCGGCCAGGGAAGGAGGCCGCGGACTTGGAAACGCGGCGTGGCTTCCCAGGGCGCGCCCTCGGGCGGCAGCGACAGCGCAGCGGGCCGCTCGATCGGATAGGATTCGCCGTCGATGCCGAAGAAGGCGCCCTGGCGCTCGAGGAAATCAAAGACTGAGTAAAGCAGGCCGCGCTCGGAAGCGCCGGTGAGCGTGACCGCGGATCCGGCGCGCGCGATACGATAGGCCTCCGGCGACGGGAGCGCGCCCCGTTCGACAAGCAGGCGGAAGACCAGCGCACCCGGCGCGGCGGCGCCGAAACGCACGCGCGCGGGCGGCAGCACGCGGAGCAGGCCGCGCAGCAACTCTCGCGAAGCGAGTTTTCGGAGCGGCGTGGAGGCATCTTCCACCACGATGCAAGACGGCGGCTGGGACAGCGGCGGCGCGGCTGCGAGCGCTGCTACTTTGAGGAAGTCACGACGGTGAGCATTCATGGGTTCACTTCCTTGATTTCACCCCTCTCGAAAACTCAAACTTCAAGCTGATCTGCATCGAGCGTGGCATATTGGCCTGACTCATGGTCGCGACCCCGAACAGGGTCGCGGTCGCGGCCGGTCCGTGAAAGGCGGCCTCATAATGTTAGACCGATTCGCCGGTCGTGGTCAATTGTTTCGTCGCAGCGCGTCAAGATGTCCGGCTGAATTGGCTACTGAATTGTCCGGCTGCCGCGAATACCCTTGACAGAATCAAGCCCCGGCAGTAGACTGATCCAAACATTTTGTTGGACCGCTGAGAAAAGGAGGAAGTTGAGTCATGGGACTCCTATTCGCCTTCCTGTTCGGCGCGGGTCTGTACGCGCAATCCATCACCGGAGCCCTGACGGGTACGGTGACCGATCCCACCGGCGCTGCCGTTCCGAGTGTCGCCGTGAAGTTGACGAGCGCCGCCACCGGAGTCTCGCGCTCCTCCTCAACCAACGAGGCTGGCCGGTTCTACTTCGGCTCGCTGCAACCGGGCGCCTACACCCTGACAGTCGAAGCGCAGGGCTTCCGCGGCCTGGAACAATCCAACATCAACGTATCCGCCGCCGAGACGGTCACGCTCCCGGCCATCGGCCTGCAGGTGGGGCAGCTAACCGACTCGATCCAGGTGCACGCCGAAGCCGCCATGGTGCAGACGCAGACGGCGGAGCGCTCCGGCGTGCTGACCACGAGTCAACTGCAGTCACTGGCTATCCGCGGACGCAACGTGACGTCCCTGATTTCGCTGCTGCCGGGAGTTGTGGATCTCGACGACCCTGAGAACCTGTCGAACGGCTGGAATTTCTATGTCCAGGGAAGCCGCCAGAACACGAACAACGTGACCATCGACGGTGCAACCACCAATGCCATCGGGAACATGTACAACTCGGTGGTGAACGTGTCGATGGACGCGGTAGCCGAAGTGAAAGTGCTGACCTCGAATTTCCAGGCGGAGTACGGGCGCATGTCGGGCGGCAACATCCAGGTGGTGACCAAGAGCGGCACGAAAGAGTTTCACGGCCTGGCGAGCTACTTCAAGCGCAACGAGTGGCTCAACGCGAACGACTTTTTCAATAATCGCCTGGGCCGGCCGCGTCCGCTGTACCGCTTCGATACGTGGAACTATCAGATCGGCGGGCCTGTCTACATCCCGGGGAAATTCAACCGCAACCGGGACAAGCTGTTCTTTTTCTGGTCGCAGGAATTCTGGCCACTGACCACTCCGGTCCCGCTGGCGCAGCGCACCACCCCGACCGAACTCGAGCGCCGCGGCGACTTCTCCCGGAGCATCGACGTCAACAATGCGCTGATCGTGGTCCGCGATCCGTACAACGGGAACTCTCCGTTTCCCGGCAACATCATTCCCGCGAACCGGGTCGATCCCAACGGCCAGGCGCTGCTGAAGTTCCTGCCCCTCCCCAATTTCCTCGACCGCAACATCTCGCGCGGCAACTACAATTACGTCTTCCAGACCAGCCTCAACCAGCCTAAGCGGACCGAGACCCTGAAGATCGATTACAACATCAACCAGGGGAACATCCTGACGTTCTCCTATACCGGCCGCATCGACGACGCCACCGGCCCTTCCGGCACGCCTGCCGGGGCCGGCAATTACGACGTTGTCTCGCAGAAAGTGCTCAATCACGGCAAACTGTTGGGCGCGCGCTACCAGAAGATCTTCTCCCCGACGCTGATCAGCGAAACCAACGCCTCGTATTCCACCCGGCCGTGGTACGCGCGGATTGCGCCCGACGCCCTGAAGACGGTGCAGCGCGGCACGATCGGTTTCACGGCGGGACAGCTTTATCCGGACATCAATCCGCTCGGCATCATCCCGAACATGAGCTTTGGCGGTGTTACGAACCCGATCGCGGTGAGCTTCGACGGCCGCACAATATTCAATTCCACGCATGAGATCTTTACCTTCTCGCACAACGTGACCAAGACGTTCACGGCGCACACGTTGAAGGTGGGGTTCTACTACGACCGCATCCGGGCGGAAAACCAGGCCATCGTCGCCGCGTTTAACGGCTCCTTCAATTTCGGGCGGAACGTGAACAATCCGCTGGACACCGGCTACGCTTTCTCCAACGCGGCTCTCGGCGTCTTCAGCCAGTACGACGAGCCGACGGGCCGGCCCTTCCCGGTGATGTACTCCTCCAACATTGAATGGTTCGCGCAGGACACCTGGAAAGTAACGCGCCGCTTCTCGCTCGACTACGGCATGCGCTTCAGCTACCTGCCGCAATCGTGGATCGACGGCGATGCGCTCTCCGGCTTCCGGCAGACTGCTTACGATCCGGCGCAGGCCGTGCAGTTGATTCAGCCGGCACTGCAGGGCAATACGCGTGTGGGCCGCAACCCGAATACCGGCGAAATCCTGCCCGCCACCACCATCGGCGCGATCGCCTCCGGACGCGGCAATCCGTACAACGGAATGGTCTCGCCGCTGACGAGTCCAGGCGTCCCACGGTCGCTGATGGCGAAACCGGGAATCCTGCTCGGCCCGCGCTTCGGCTTCGCCTGGGACGTGATGGGCAACGGCAGGACCTCCGTCCGCGGCGGCGTCGGGGTGGTCTATAATCGCATGGCCCACGGCTCCGTGATGCAAAACTTCACGGTGCAGCCTCCGATTGTGGCCCGGCCTACGATCTACTATTCCACCATCTCCGATCTCAATGCGTCCCCTGGCTTTATGTTCCCCTCATCCGTGCTGGGGCTCGATCCTGAACCGCACATCCCGCGTGTGACGAACTTCTCTCTGACGGTGCAGCGCGATGTCGGCTTCGAGACGCTGGTCGACGCTGCCTACGTGGGATCGCTCGGACGTCATCTTCTCTGGTCCCGGAATCTGAACGCCATCCCGTTTGGGACCAACTTCCTCGCGAGTTCGAAAGATACCACCAACAACAGCGTGCTCCCGCCGAATTTCCTGCGCCCGCAGCCGGGATGGGGCGACATCAGCATGATAGAGCCCGCCTCGTCGTCGAACTATCACTCCCTGCAGGTTAGCGTGAACCGCCGCTACACTTCGCGGCTGCAGTACAACCTCAGCTACACCTGGTCGAAGTCTCTCGACTATAACTCGGGCGACGGCGACTCGGTTTCGACCCTCGTCCCGGTGCGGGTGTGGAATTACGGGCTTTCGAGCTTCGACCGCCGCCACGTGCTGAAGGTGAACTGGCAGTATGATCTGCCCGGCATCGCGAGCGCTCCGGCCCTCGTCAAAGCCGCCACCAGCGGATGGGCGGTATCCGGCATCTACACGGCTGTTTCGGGCGCGCCGCTCGGCGTGGGCTTCGGCACCGTGAATTCGGTCGATATCACCGGGTCGCCGACCAACGGGTCACGCATCGATGTGACCGGCAACCCGGTGCTCCCGCGCGGCGAGCGCAGCTTCTACCGCTGGTTCGACACCAGCGTCTTCGCGCGGCCCGCGATAGGGACGTTCGGTAACTCCGCCCGAACCGTGGTCACGGGACCAGGCACGAACAACTTCGACCTGTCCGCCTTCAAGAACTTCCGCGTGAAGGAGCGCTTCGAAGCGCAATTCCGCGCCGAGTTCTACAACGCGTTCAATCACACCCAGTTCTCGGCGGTCGATACGACGGCGCGCTTCGACGCGCAACTGCGGCAGGTGAATACACAGTTCGCGCAGGTGACCGCAACGCGGCCCGGCCGGCGCATCCAACTGGCTTTGCGGCTTTCCTTCTGAGAAAGGCCTGTTGCAAGAGTGGGCGGGATCACCGGCGCGCGCTCGGGAGAGCGTGCTGGCGATCGTGGCGGATCATCGCCGCAATACTTCGATAAGCAGAACCAGCGATCGCAGGAAGATTGGCTCTGTTGGCTCTGCCCGTTCTGGTGTGCGCAGCGGATGAGCGGATGACGCCGCTTGTGACCGATCGTCTACGGGCCGGTGAACCGGTGTTGGTACCCGCGATGGCGCGCTGTCCGTGTACGGCGATCCGCGGCATCGAAAGTGAAATGCCAAAACGGTCCAACAATTCCGCGTTGGAATCCGCCATAGACGGCTTATGCACCTCAACACGTTACCCTAGCTTGACATTTGTTTTCCTATTGGACTAACATTTAAAGAAAGATGTCCGCCAGAAAGAACGGCCCCGCTCCTGACGACGCCACGCCCCTGTTTGAGAGCGTCATGAAAGAGATCGAAAGGTGCTTCCGCACCAAAAGACTCCGCCCCGGCTCCAAACTCCCCCCCGAGCGCGAACTGGCCGCCGAGTTCGGCGTCAGCCGCCACACCCTCCGCGAAGTACTCAAAGCACTGAATCTCTTCGGCATCATCCGCTCCCGCGCCGGTGACGGAACCTACGTCCAGCGCTCCCTGTCCGGCTTGGTTGCCAAGGCCATCGGCCTCAGTGCCTTGCTCGAAGACGTGAATTACATGGATGCCTTCAACACACGATTAGCCATCGAGCCGACGCTGGCGCGGATCGCTGCCGGCAAGGCACGCCGCGAACACCTCGAAATGATGCGTAGGGAAATTCACGAAATGGAATTGAGCCTCGGGAAGGTGCAAGAGTACACCCGGCATGAAGTCGCCTTTCACGAACTGATTGTTACCGCCGCGGACAACCCTATCCTGAAATCGGTGATGACCGCGGTCGCCGGCCTGTTGCTCGAGGCGCGCCTGACGATCACCTACGAGCGAGTGGATCGCGACGACTTGGCTCTGCACGCGCGCATCCTCGATGCCATCGAGGCGCGCGACCCGGATGGCGCTTTCGCCGCCATGGCTCACCACCTGAATGTCAACCGCAAGTACTACGAGGCTTACTTCCGAAAGAAAACTCGCGAAACGGAAAGTCAGGAGGAATCCGCCGCCGTGGTCGCGTAAGGGGAAGAACAGGAAAGAACGTGGACTCCGGAGTTACCAGAAGGACATTCACCGCCTCGGCCGTGACGGCCATCATCCATCGGACCGGCCTGTTGCCGCTCACCATTCCTTTCGCTTTCGGACAGTCCGGGGCGCCGGCGCCAAAGCCCGAGCCAACCTGGGTGGACTCTGACCGCTCCGTGCCCCGGGGCATGCGATTCCACACTTTCTTCAGCAAGTCCACCGGAGGCGAGGTGAGCTATCTTCTCTACCTTCCACCCGCCTACGAGGAATCCCCGCAAGCAAGATATCCCGTAGTCTACTGGCTGCACGGCCTGAACGGAAGCCAGCGCAGCGCCGCGAGCTTCGTCAGACACCTGGACGCCGCTATCCGCGAGCGCCGCTCCCCCGCCATGATCGCTGTGTCGGTGAACGGAATGCGCGACAGCCGCTACGTCGATTCCTACGACGGAAAGTATCCCGTCGAGAGCATGATCGTCAAAGACCTCATCCCGCATATCGACCGCACTTATCGCACTATCAATAAGCGCGAGGCGCGGGCGATCGAAGGCTTCTCCATGGGAGGATTCGGAGCCGCCCACATGGGATTCAAATACCCCCATCTGTTCGGCCTCGTCTCGATCGTTGCCGGCGCGCTGCTCGATGACGGGGACGCCGCGACGATCCATCCCGAGCTATACCAAAAGAACTTCGGTGCAAACAGGGATTACTATCATTCCAATAGCCCCTGGGTGCTCGTGGAAAAGAACACTGCGGCGATCCGCGGCCGGATGGCTGTCCGCATCCTGGTGGGCGATCAGGACCGGTTACTCGAGCGAAATCGCAACTTCTCGGCCCTGCTCAGCCGTTTGCGCATCTCCCATCACTACCTCGAGATCCCTTCGGTTGGCCACGAACTTACGCGCCTCTACGACCAGCTTGACTCCGCCGCCTTCGATTTCTACTCCGGAAATCTTCCCAGGTAAACGCACGCCTGACTTCTCAACGACGAAGCGCGCAACTCCCTCGCTCGCGCCGTCTTCTTTTACCGCCGTGAGGCGCGGTCTACAACCACACCATTCACGAATCCCTCCGCCGAACGTTCCTTATCAGTCCTGCAACGACCAGCCCGGAACCAAGAAGTAGCATGGTGGCGGGTTCAGGAACCGGCTCGGGCGCGTCGGCGGAATACCAGTAGTCGAAGCCGCTATCTTGACCAATCAACGGAAGGTAGGCGTCTGAGGGCACTGGAACCTCATTCCCCAGGCTGTCGAAAGCCCGGACACCGGTGATCCCCAGCCATGTCATGGTATGGCTGAAATCGGCGTTGGCAAAGATCGTGGTGTTGCTGCCTGGGACATAAGTCTTACTGCCAAAGGTAGAGGCGGTGGCCAGCAGTTCCAGACCAAACGCCGAATCCCTGTGGACAGTGAAGGAGCTTCTGATGATCCCGTTCCACATTCCATTTTTCGAGACTCGACCATCCGAGTACTGAGTCCAATCTCCACTACCACTTGAGTCACCAAGGCGATAGCTGTAGTCTAAGCTCGCTTGGCTGCCGGCCGCACCAAGACCGGCGGAGGTCGTTACCATATTGCCGGACACCGAGACCTCATACTCGAATAGAAACGTTTCGCCCGGACTAAGCCATGACACGGGCCAGGCCGGAACCACTGACTCGATGATGCTGCCCCTTGCGGTAGACGATACGTGACCGGAACTCCAGTTGGTCATATTATTGATGCTTGCCAAGGCAAACAAAGACAGGTTTCCGCCGCTGGCTGCGGCATTCGACTTCAGGGTGATATCTCCAGCTACGAATTCCTGCGCAAACGTCGCGCCTGTGGGGCTTACCGAGGAAATGCCTGGAGGGCCCGCGGGATAGAACTCCTGCGATACCGACCCGGTGGCGGAAAAAGCGCTCGCGCGAACTGGGGTGGGACAACTCAGTGTTGCGAGGATCAAGCCGAGGACCGGCACAACGACGCGCGCGACGGCGCCGTTCCTCATAGAAGGCCGTGGATAGCTCTCCGCGTCCTGGTCGGCAAAGCCGGCCCGGCCGTTGACGGTCAGCACGAGCGTCATCCTCTCTTCTCTGTTCATGCAACACCTCCTTGTGCGCTGAGCATGCGAATCTCACTCGGTACGGCGCGTGCGATGGCCCCCGCGGTCCTTCAGCCCTGGGGGCCTTGGGATCCCGCCCCCCCAGGGGCCCTTGTGGCCCGGCGGCGCCCAAAGTCACGTCCACCTCCGCGGCTGTTGAATTTCCGCCTTATACTCACGTGCGATGAACACACGAAGAATGGACACCAGGAATCAGAGCGGCCAGTACCATGACCGGCCAGTACCATTCCGCTCGCAGGTCGTGAAGCTCATGCCTCCCCTCCTCAACAGGCTTCTGATCCGTGCTGATTCCCCTACCATCCCTGCGCCCTCCGCGGGTAAAGAACTACCTCATACCTTCACGGTCCTAACTGCGCAAAGAGCAATCATCTCCCACCCCCTCGCTGGCCCCAACTCCTAAAACTCTGCGGCCTCTGCGCCTCTGCGCGAAAATTTGTTACCTGCACCGCTCGCGCCCGAAAAACGCTCTCCCCTGTATGGATCAACCCATTTAGGGCTTTGCGAGAAGCCCACAACCAAATGCAAATAATTTCACGCATCCCAAACCACAGATACCGCATCTCTTCTCAGTCTTTATATTCTCTGCCCCTCTGCACGCCCCCACCCGCCCTGTATCCTGAAGTCGAGTCGAGACTTCGACATCGAAAGAGGCACAACATGTCCGATTTGGAAAAAAAGCAACAAATCGCCCGCGAAAACGGAAAGAAATCCAAGGGCCCCATCACCCCCCGAGAGCAAAAACGTTCCTCCCTCAACGGAATCACCCACGGCCTCGCTTCCAAGTGCGTTGTCCTCGCCAACGAATCGAAGAACGCCTATGACCAGTTTGCCGCCCAATACCAGCAGGAATGGCATCTCGTCTCCCTTACCGAAAGCCACCTCCTCGCCCAAATGGTCAACTCCTGCTGGCGTCTCTGCCGCATTTGGTCCATCGAAACCGCCCGCATTCGTGCGCAATCGCGGCCGCGTGCTCAACCGTGACCAGTTGTTGGATGCCGCCTGGGGCCGGGGCGTGGCGCTCAATGACCGCGTGGTGGACAACCAGGCGCAATCCAACTCTATGTGGCGATCACGTCGCAGCACAAAAATGACCCCGCTGCGGCGGCCATGGCGCTGGTCCACACGGCAGAGTGCTATCAGAAATTGGGAGACGGCGAGTCGCGGAGGATACTATGAGCGCGTTGTGCGTGAGCAGCGTCGCAATGCTCTATTCTGCTCATCCCGCTAGCCGGCGGTGAGCCGCGTGAGATTTCTCATGGCGCGAACTGCCGGTTCAGACCCGGTTGGACTCCGGATAGCCGCGCGGTGCTCGTACTCAGGCAGAACGGCGATGTCAGCGAACTCTGGCTTGTTCCTGTCCGCGACGGTGAGCCTCGCAAGCTGAATATTGATATGAACATCTGGCCAGGTTCCACAGCGGCTTCCGCGTAAGCCCCGACGGTCGGCGCATTGCATTCCTGGCGGGAAAGGCCATACCCGAAGTCTGGGCATTGGAGAACTTCCTGCCAACGCTGGCCGCGAAAACATGATGCCTCTACTCTGCCGCCCATTGGCGGAGCGGAAGATCGAACTCGACCGCCGGATGCGCTTCAACCGGCGGTCGTCGCGCATCGGCTATGCCGAAGTTCAAGAACTTCGGGCAGCCGAAGTTCAAGAACTTCGGGCTATGGCGCCTGTTCGATGCCTGAACCATCAAGCGCTCCTCTCATTTCACCTATCGAAGCTGGCAGTGTATGCTTTGAAGAGAAGGCCTCCGAAATAAACATCAGAAACGAGATTCTTACAAGGGTAGATCAACTGACTCCGGATATGCAGGAACGAGTACTCCGGTTCGTGGCCTCCTTGTCGGCATCCACGTCTCCAGGTGAGAGCGGTGCGGCCATGCGTGAATTTGCCGGTTCACTCGACGCAGTTTCCGCCCGTCAAATGATCGAGGCCGTCGAGGAGGACTGTGAGCGGATTGACACAAGCGAATGGTAGGTTCCTGCTCGACACAAATATTGTGATCGCTCTGCTTCTGGGAGACAACGGTGTTCTCTCGCACTTGGATGATCTCGGCGAGTTCTCTGTGCCGGTGGTCGTGATCGGAGAATTGTTTTTCGGAGCGGCGAAGTCTGGGCGCCCCGCCGAAAACGCCTCGGTGGTCGAACGGAGCGATTAAGCAACAGCTAAAGACAAGAGGGCGGCCACTTCCCGAAAATGACATCTGGATCGCTGCTATGGCCGGATGTCACCAGATGATCCTCGTAACCCGCAACCGCCACTTCCTGGAGATTGACGGTCTGACCATTGCGAATTGGGCAGTCTGCCTGTAAGGGGCGTTCCGGCAGAAAATCCAGGGTCCGCGGAACATGGCAAAGTTCGACTCAATACCTCGGCGTCTCTGCGCGAAAAATTACCTGCACCTTTCGCCGCTCGCACCCGAAAAAAATTCTCTCCTGTAGGGCGTGCCTACTTTACGACGACGGAGAAGCCACATTGAATCAATTACATAGAGGCTTTATCGACCTTTTCATCTGAAGCAAAGCGCCGGGATATGATCATATCCCGGCGCTTTGCTTCAGTTTCGGTCCACCGATTGGAGTTCGGCGAGGTGAGCCAACGCTGAGCGAGAATGCCGTTCCAAGCGGTCCAGGAGTTTCCTCAACTTGCGATATTGCCGAATGGCGTTTCGGTACAAAGGCGCGGCCTGTGTGGGGAGCCGTACATTGACCGTCTTGTTGTCGCGCTTGAAGGTGCATTCGAAATAGGGGCCATGGCGTTTGGCGGGGCTGCCCTGACAGGCGCATCCCTTTTTGCCGCACTTCATCATCCGCTTCAGGAGTGTTCCCTTGCAGAAATAATCCAACGCGGTGAGTTCGTGTTTCAGCGTGGCGAAACGTTGGGCGTCGGAGCGGATCCGCTTGGCGAGTTGGGTCCGGGAGGTAGGTTTCATAAACACTGTTCCTACGGTATATAGCATCGTAGGATTATGACAGCTGCCACTCCACTCGCGCCTGCTGCCCCCATTCCGGTTGTCTTCCCCATCAGCCCGCCGATCTCCACCGCCTGCACCGCAGCTTTGCAGGCGTTCTCCTCGCTGGAGGCCTGGCTGCCGGCTCCGGCTACCCTACAACTCCCGTTGCACCAGATCGAACTCCAACAGGAACTCCGTGGACGTCAACTCCTCCGCATCCTTCTCCAGACTCACGTCCGGCAGCGCGGCACCGGCGATGTAGGCCCGGCCCTGGTGGTCGCCGCCCAGCCGGCTACCGCTCTGTTTTCACAGCGCCGTCTCCAGCGCCGTACACTGAAGACCATCTTCGGCCCCATAGACATCGACCGCACCGCTTATTGCCACGACGGTGCGGAAAGCATTCATCCGCTCGATGAAGCCCTGCAGTTACCGGCACGATCCTTCTCCTACGAACTGCAGAAACGCAGAAACGCATGGTCAAGGCGGCCGTTCAAGGCCCCTTCCGCGAATCCATGCAACGCATTCAAGAGGCCGCCGGTCTCACCGTCCCGATGCGCAGTCTGGAACAGATCCTCGGGGACGCCGCCCAGGACTTCGATGCCTTTTACCACCAGCGTCTCCCCGTTGCTTGCCAACCAACTGCTTCCAAACTGCTTCCATTCTGGTTGCCGCCGTCGACTGTAAAGGAATTCCCATGGTCAAGAAAGACCGCACGCAGAAACCCGTCCGGCGAACCAAGGGTCAAAAGGCCAACCGCAAAAGAATGTCCACCGTGGCCACGGTGTTTAGCCGCACCCCCTGGATTCGCACGCCGCAGCAAGTGGTGGAAAGTCTGTTTCGCATCGCCCCCCTCGACAGCGCCAAAGCCGCCGCTACTCCGCCGCCTCCACGGCCGGAGAACAAGCGTGTCTGGGCCAGCCTGTTGAAGGGGAAGTCCGTGCTCATTGATGAGGTGGTTGAGGAGGTGATTCGCCGCGATCCCGGCAACCTCCAAACTCACGTCGCGCTAACCGACGGGGAGCGGGCGCTGCAAATCCTCGTCAGCAACAAGATGAAGGTTACGCTGATTCTGGATTTGCTCCATGTGCTGGAGAAGGTTTGGAAAGCCGCTCATGTTTTTCACCCCGAAGGCAGTCCCGAGGCGGAGTTGTACGCGCGCTTGATGTCGCTGAGAATCCTCGAAGGCAATTCCTGTCAAGTGGTCAAAGGACTCCGCCAAACGGTGACCAAGCGATCCCTGTTTGGCGGCAAGCGCAAAACTCTGCTCGCAGTTGCTGAATACTTTCACCGCAACCGGGACCGCATGCACTACGACGCATACCTGGCCCAAGGGTTGCCCATCGCCAGTGGTCCGGTCGAAGGCGCTTGCAAGAACCTGATCAAAGATCGCATGGAGAGATCAGGCATGCGTTGGACGGCTCTCATGGCCGAAGCCCTTCTCAAACTCCGCGCGCTCTACCTCAGTGAGCACTTTGATTCCTATAGGGATTTTCATATCAACCAGGACCAGCAGCGGCTTTACCCCGCCGGTCGTTGGAGCGTCGTCGCAAAGTAGGCACGCCCTTTGCATTTATATTTTTCCTGTGCGTTCTGGTTGTCATCGGGACTGCGCATTTGATGGGTAGCGCGGCCGCTCCACGCCTCACTACTCACGACAAGGCCTACTACGCGGATGAGAAGTTGGTGAACTTCGTCCGGCCCGGTCTTGTTTTCAAAATCACGGGAGCCGACATCGCCGGCGACGGTACGGTGACGGCACGCTTCAAGGTGACGGACCCGAACGGTGTGGGCCTGGACCGGCTTGGCATGACGACGCCTGGCGCGATCAGCATTAGTTTTCTGATCGCCGCCATTCCTGCCGGGGAAACACAATACCGTTCCTACATCACGCGGCAGAGGACGGACGCCGCTTCCGGACGAACGGCGACGCAGGCAACCGGCGAGAACACGGGCACGTTCACCATGGCGGGAGACGGCGAGTACACGTACAAGTTCGCAAACAAGGCGCCGGCGAACATCGACCGCGCGGCGACACATGTGATCGGCGTGTATGGCAGCCGCAACCTGACGGATTTCGACATGGGAACCAGCCGCGACGACGACGTTTTTCTATTCGTTCCGAACGGCTCCCCAGTGACGGCGACGCGGGATGTCGTGCGTACGGAGACGTGCAACAAATGCCACGACCCCTTGTCGGCGCACGGCGGCAACCGGCGCAGCGTGGAGTTGTGCGTGATCTGCCACCAGCCGCAAACATCCGATGCGGTGACTGGAAACACGGTGGATTTCAAGGTGATGATTCACAGGATCCACACGAGTAAGAATCTGCCGAGCGTGGTTGCCGGGGGAAAGTACCGGATTGGCAATACGGATTTTTCGGACATTGGGTTTCCCGCTTATCCGGATACCCGCAACTGCGAGGTTTGCCATGACCAGTCGAGCAGCGCGGCGCAGAAGACGGCTTACTTGAAGCCGAGCCGCGCGGCATGCGGATCCTGCCACGACAATGTGGATTTCGCCACAGGGAAGAACCACATCGATCAGGCGCTGACGAGCGACAATCAGTGCGCCACTTGCCATGCTCCACAAGGAGAACTGGAGTTTGACGCTTCGGTCAAAGGCGCGCATACGATCGCGCGGTTCTCGAGGGATCTGCCGGGAGTGGTTTTTGAGATTCTTGACGTAACCGGCGCCACAGCGGGAGGGAAGCCGACCGTCACCTTCTCAGTGAAGGACAAGAAGGGAAATCCACTCGATGCAGCGAAGATGGACCAACTGCGGCTGTATGTGAATGGCCCCACCACGGACTATTACGGGATCCCGCCAGCGGAGGATGTAAGAAACGCCTCGGCGCGCGGTGACGGCGTGTACGCCTGGACCCTGACCAACGCGCTGCCGGCGAGCGCCAAGGGAACATTCGCCGCCGGTATCCAAGGTTATAAGAATGTCACGCTGCTTCCCGGCAAGCAGAAGGAGCAGGTTGCGCGCGACATCGGTCTGAACAAAGTGAAGTACTTCTCCGTGGACGGATCTCCCGTAGTGGCGCGGCGGAAGGTGGTGGACATCGCCAAGTGCAACGTTTGCCACGTGTCCCTGCAGATGCACGGCGGATCGCGCAACCAAACCGAGTTCTGCTCGTTGTGCCACAACCCGGGCGGGTTCACCACCGGCGCGAATCAGGCCGGCATCGCGCTTTCGCAATTCATACACCGGATTCATACGGGCGAAGATCTTTCTTACGATTTCATCTTCGGCAATACGAACTTCCGGGAAGAAGTGAAGTACCCGGGCGACCGGCGGAATTGTGACAAGTGCCACGTCAACGACAGCGAGCAACTGCCGCTGCCGGAGACGAATCGCGACGTGCAGAACCCAGGCGGATATGTGAGCCCCCTGGGCCCGGCCACGGCGGCTTGCACGGGTTGCCACACGGCTATTCAGACGACCTCGCACGCGCTGGGAGCGACCACATCGCTCGGCGAAAGCTGTTCGGTGTGTCACGGTCCGAGCGCTGACTTCTCGGTCAATCGCGCGCATGCGCGTTGAGTAACGTGAAGTAACGAGAATCGGGAACAGGCGCAGTCTGACCCGCACCCCCTTGACAACGCGCACGGCGCGCCCGTGACGTATACTTACTGGAATCGACCATCTGGGACAATCCGGAGATCTGACGCTTCTGTTGCGGCGATGGAGCGGCGGGGATGAAACTGCGCTCCGCGAGATCACGCCGTTGGTCTATCAGACATTGCGGGACTTGGCCGAGAGTTATCTTAGACGGGAGCGGCCCGGCCATACACTGCAGCCTACCGCGCTGGTACACGAGGCTTACGTGCGCCTGGTGGATCAGAGCCAGGATTTCCAGTGTAGAAGGCAATTTTATGGTGTCGCGGCGCACCTGATGCGTATGATCCTGGTGGATCACGCTCGGGCCCATGCGGCCTTGAAACGGGGGTCGGACGCCGTGCGCATCCCGCTCGACCAAGTGGAAATATCTTCGGGCGATGCCGGTGTGGATGTCCTCGCTTTGCACGAAGCGCTAGGGAGGCTCGCGAACTTAGACCAGCGCAAGGCGCAGGCCATCGAGTTGCGCTATTTCGCCGGATTAGGCGTGGAGGAAACTGCCGAGGCCCTTGGGATCTCCGTGGCGACGGTCCGGAGGGAACTTCGGTTTGCGGAGAACTGGCTGTACCGGGAACTTACAACGTAGCTGAGCGATCTGGCGACGACTTTACGCTCATTTCTATATGACCTCGGAACGCTGGCGGCAGGTGGAGGCTGTTTTCGACGCGGCTTCCCAAGTGCGGGAGGACGAGAGGGCGGCGTATCTGGACCGTATTTGCAGGGCTGATGTGGAACTACGGGCCGAGGTTGAGTCGCTACTCGCCGCCGACGGGCGGGCAGGCGCGTTTCTTGCTTCAGGAATCCAGCGTCAAGCAGAGAGTCTTTCGCGGCAAGTGAGCGCGACGGTGATCGGACGCCGGATTGGACCGTACCGGATCACGAGCGTGCTCGGCCGCGGAGGGATAGGCTCGGTGTATCAGGCCCTGCGCGAGGATGACGTCTACTAAAGGCCGGTTGCACTCAAGCTCATCAAGCGCGGACTGGATACGGATGAGGTGGTGGAACGCTTCCGCCGGGAGCGCCGCATTCTGAGCCGTCTCGATCACCCGAACATCGCGCGGCTGCTGGACGGCGGCGCCACGGAAGAGGGGCTTCCGTACCTGGTGATGGAATATGTGGAGGGCACTCCGCTACTCGAATATGCCCGGACCATGGACTTGAATGCGCGCCTCGACTTGTTCCGGAAAGTCTGCGAAGGTGTAGAGTACGCGCACCGCAACCTGGTGATCCACCGCGATCTGAAGCCCGCAAACATCCTGGTAACGGCTGAAACCGGCGCCCCGAAACTCCTGGATTTTGGCATCGCCAAGCTGTTGTCGAGCGAGGACACGAGCCACACAGCTCCGGAGCAGCGGCTCCTTACACCCGACTACGCCAGCCCGGAACAGAAGGCGGGCGCCCTGGTTACGACGGCGACCGATATCTATTCGCTGGGCAGAATTCTCGAAGAACTTGTGAAAGGTGTGAGGGCGTCCTACGAGGTTGCTCAGATCATCGGCAAAGCGCGTCATGAGGACGCGGAACGCCGTTATGCGACGGTGGAGCAGTTGTCCGAGGATGTGCGGCGGTATCTTGCCGGCTTGCCCGTTTTGGCTCGCGGGGATGCAGCGCTGTATCGTGCCCGCAAGTTCCTGCGGCGCAACCTCTGGACTGTCTTGGCGGCAACGGCGGCCATGATCAGCCTGCTTGCCGGTATCGTCGTATCGACGATTCAAGCGCGGCGGGCGGAGCGGCGGTTTCATGCGGCGCATGGGTTCGCGAACCTCGTGGTGAGAGATATCAGCCGGAGACTACAACAGACGCGCGGAGCGCTTGTAGTGGCGAAAGACCTGATCGGCGGCGCCGTGCGGATGCTGGATGCGCTGTCCAAAGACGCGGCGAACGATCGCGCGCTCCAATTCGATCTTGGGGTGGGCTACTTTCGTGTCTCGAGCTTGCAGTGGTCGTTGGACGGCCCCAACCTGGGTGAGTTCGACGGGTGCATGGAGAACGCCGGCAAGGCTCGCGACATTCTGGAGCCGCTTCTGCGGCTGGAGCCTGGCAATCGCGATGTACAACATCAACTCGGCCAGGTTTACAAGCAATTGGGCTGGTGCAGTTGGGGAACCGGCGATTACGAAGACGAGATCCGTTGGGCGCGCAAAGCCGAACCTCTGTTACGCGCATCCGATCCATATCCGGAGACGGGTTACGGATCGAATCAACATTTCACGATCCCGGGCGATATTGGAGGGGCGCTTGTCCAACTCGGGCGCTGCCGGGAAGCCTTGAAGATCTATCGCTACCGGCCGGGCGTCGAGCGGGATGTCCTCGCGCGGTTCGGCATCGGGTCCGCGCTCGAATGCGAGGGAGATATTGACGGCGCGGAGAAACAATACAGTGGTGTGACTTATGATGGCAAACGGCTTCTGGGCGGGCTGATAGCCACTGATCAGGTCATTTTTCTTCGCGGCAACCTGCTGGGGAATCCACTCCACCTGAATCTGGGGCTGCGCGACGAAGGGCTGAAGCTGGTCCGGCAATCGCTCATGCGCCATGAGACTGTGTTTCAGCGCGACCCCGCGGACATGTTTGCAAAGATCCTGCTTGCCTAGCGGTACCGGTCCCTGGGTGAGTTTCTCGAGGAAACCGATCCGGCAGAGGCTGCCGCGGCGTATGCGAAGGCAATCGAACGTCAAGACGCCTGGTGCGCCAAGTCGACACGCAACCGCCCCAGCAGAATCGCCAATGCGCGCACCCACGCGGAGATGTCCTCCGCGTTGCTGAGATTGGGGCGGATGGAGGAGGCAAAAGCCCACTTGACGAGAGCCTCCGAGATTGAAAACTCGTTTCGAGAGCCGCAAGGATTCACTCATCTGCGGTGGGGAGACTACTGGCTTGCCGCCGGAGACCGTTCGCAAGCGGACGCTTCGTATCGTAGGGGGATCGAGGTGTTGCAGGTGGAACTGGGACGCAGGCCCGAGCCCATGCTTCCACGCCGTGAACTGGCTGATGCCTATGAGCGATTGGGCGCGCTCCACCGGGGTTCACCGGGGGCTTGCGAGTGGTTTGAGAAGAGCCTGGACGTGTGGCGAAACTGGACGAAGTGGGGACCCGCCAGTTCTTATAGGGACCGGCGCGAACACCAGGCGGCCTCCCTCCTGGCTGCCTGTTCGCGTGAAAATCGCTGAGCGATCCTTCCGGTATTTCGCGCTCAATTGAGTAGAGGGGATGCAAATGAGTTCCAAAAGCTACTTCATATTCACGGTGATTCTGATTGCGCTGGCGCCGGCCGTCTACGGGCAGCAAACGGATCTCGTACGCGCCGCGGCGGTGGGAGACTTGGGCGCCGTCAAGAGACTGCTGCAATCCGGTGCTGACCCGAATGCCGGCAAGCAGTACCAGATGCCTCCGATTGCTTTCCCTTTGATCATGAACCGTCCGGACATCTTCCAAGCTCTCGCGGATGCGGGGGCGGACTTGGGATCGAGCGTTTTGCTGTTCCTGGCGGCATATGCGGATGACACTGCCCCGCAGATAGTCGACCGGATCTTGAAAGCCGGCGCTTCCGCAAACGGAACAGGTCCGAAAGGCAGGGACCTGCTCTCGGCCGCCATCAACTCGGGGAATCGCACTATGACTCGCGCCGCGCTGAAGGCAGGTCTTTCCTACGACCGGATCATTCGCGAGAGAGTTGCCAAGGCGCTGCCTCCGGTCGAGGCGAGTTCCGAACGGTTCACGAAGGCGGCGGGGTGCGCCTCGTGCCACCACCTGTCGCTACCCGTGCTTGCGGTAACCGCTGCGCGCAGTGCTGGAATGCAAATTGACCAGGACTGGCTCGCGCGTTCCCGGGAAGCCCTGCTGCATCACTACCGCGATCGCCATGACGAACTGGCGGCCGGCAGGGCGCGGATTACCGACGCCGGTACGGCCATCCCGTACGTAGTGGTAGCTGCCTCGGCGGCCGGGCAAGCCAGCGAGTCTGCTGTGGATGATCTGAATCTGTACTTGCAAAAGCTTCAGCATCCCGGTGGAGGCTGGGGAACCGGGGCCCGCCGTCCGCCGATTGAAGGGAACTCCTTCACGGCAACCGCGCTCAGCATCCGGGCCTTGGGGATTCATGCAGGCTCCCGGGAGGCTATCGGGCGCGCCAAGACATGGCTTATGGAGTCAGTGCCACAGAGCACTGAGGACAAAGTGATGCGCACGCTGGGTCTGGTTTGGGCGGGCGCCCGGGGCGAGCCAGTAGAGGCCGCCACGCGGCAACTACTCGATCTTCAACGTCCTGAAGGAGGATGGGGGCAAACGGAGACGCTCGAAAGCGATCCTTATTCGACGGGAGAGACACTGTTCGCGCTCGCGGCGGCGGGGGCCCTCAAACGAGGCGACGAAGCGTGGCTGCGCGGAATAGACTATCTTCTGCGCACGCAGCAGGACGACGGAACCTGGTTTGTGCGTTCCCGCTCGGCTCCGGCGCAGCCGTTCGTCGATTCCGGATTTCCCTACGGCCGCCATCAGTTCATTTCTACCGCGGGAACGTGTTGGGCGGTGATTGCTTTGCTGCTCGAGATCGCGCCACCCGCGTTCTGAATTCAACCAAAACCATCAAGGGAGGATCACTATGTATCAGCGGCGAACCATGCTATTCGTGTCTTTCCTGGCGATCGCCATCACGGCGAAGGCCCAGACGCCGTTTGCCGGCGGCTTGCAAGCGCCGCAGCGCTTGGCATTCACGGCGCGGGGCAGCCTGATCGTGAGCGAGGGCGGGACTCAACAGCCCAATTCCGGCCGGCTTTCCATCCTTGACCGCGATGGAACACGCCGAAGCCTGGTGGAAGGGCTGCCATCGGGGTTGGCGCACTACACCATTCCCTGGGGTCCGAAGGGGATTGCCCTCGATGGCCGGGTGCTCTACCTGGCGATCGGTGACGGTGACGTAACGATCGGAACACCTCCGGACCATGGCATCAACCCGAATGGCCCGTCGTCGCCAATCTTTAGCTCGGTTCTGCGATTGGAGTTTTCCGCGGATATTGACGATGTGCAGGGGCCGTTCACGCTGACGCTTGTGGACCATTGGGCTTTGCTCGACGGCTATGACGTGGAGTTGGCGAGCGGCAACGCGCATCTCAGAATTCGGGCGCTGGCGGCGTACCGGCCACTCGTGCGCAATGTTCTTGCGCCCGGTTTTGCGGTAAGGACATCCGAGCCGACGGGGCTATTCCTGGACAAAGCCAACCAGACGCTCTATGTCACGGACGCCAGCAGTGAGACCGTGAGCAAAATCGCCCTCGACACGGGCCGCAGTCTCACGTTGATCCGGTTCACGCCCATGTCCCGCGGCGATCAGCAGGTGAACAACACACCATCCGCCGTCTGCGGCAGAGAGGGGAAATTGTTGGTCAGTTTTCTGACAGAAGCGCCGTTCCCACAGGGAGAGGCATCCCTCAGACAGATCGACCCTGACACGGGTGTAGTCACAACTTGGGCCGATGGCCTGACCGCGGTTGTGGACATGGCCTGCCTCTCTTCCGATTCCGTTGCCGTGACCGAGGTGACTCTGGATTATGCAAACGTGCTCGTGCCGTCCGGACGAGTGCAACTTGTCGGCAGTTCTGGAAAACGGATGCTGGCTGACAAACTGCCTTTACCGAATTCCATTGCGCGCGATCCGGTTTCGGGCGACCTGTTCGTGGGCACGCTGACGGGGTTCGTCTTTCGAATCGCGCTGCCGTAAGCTAACATTGCCGATCAGTGCTGGGGAATCACCATGTGTTACTCACACCGCATACTTCTTGGCGCGGGTCTGGCCGTCATGGCAGCACACGCACAACTGACCCACGGCTTCTTCTCCGGAACCGTAACCGATTCCGCGCGAGCGCCTGTTCCCGGGGTGAAGATCGCGATGCGGGAGCAATCGACCGGCATCCGGCTCGAAGGCCTCACCAATGAGGCAGGCGTGTACCGGTTTGTGGGCCTCGAGCCAGGCACATACACTCTCGAGTATTCGAAGGATGGGTTCGAATCGATCCGCTTAGAGGGGATCTTACTTTCTACCGCCCAGGAAGTGGTCCTCAATGAAGCGCTCACCGTAGCCGGCACTGCCACCTCGATTACGGTGGAGGGCTCCACTGCCGGCGCGCTGCTCTCGAGGGCTACCCCTACCGTGGAGCGGACGCTGGGGCGGGAAGTGATCTCCAGTGTGCCGCTGATCGGAACGCGGGAGGTGTCGGATCTGGCCTTGCTCGCCCCGGGTACAGTGATGACGGGTTCAGACTCCACGTCCTTGCGTTACAGCACGAACGGCGTGCATCAGGAGTTCAACAAGATCACGCTCGATGGAATGGACAACCGTGACGCACAGTTCAAATTTGTCTCGTTCAATTCCAACCCGGATTCCGTGAATGAGGTGCAGATCCGCACCAATTCGTTCTCCGCCGAATTCGGCGGCGGGCTAGGCGCTCACGTGTCGGTTCTCACGCGGGGCGGGAACAATCAGTTCCACGGGGAGGTTTACGACTACTATGGGGCGGACTGGATGTCGGCGCAGACGCTCGCGAACAAATACGCCGGTCTTCCGGACGTGCGCTTCAACGAGCACCAGGCAGGAGTAAACGCAGGCGGGCCCATTCGAAAGGACCGCACGTTCTTCTTCGTGCAGCATCAGAACGTTTCCCATCGCGAGGGGATCAGCGCCAATGGTATTGCTGCGGTGACGATTCCAACGCCCTCGGGATATGGCGTGCTCGAGAAGGTTCCCCTTGCGGCCGGCCAGACACCGCAGGCTCGCGCCGAGGTCCTCTCGTCGCTGTCCTTTCTTCCGGAGATATACGGGCAGGTCAAGCGATATGACTCGGTGCGGACAATCAACCTGAACGGGGTACCGGTGGAGTTCGGCACTACGCGCATCGGGATCGTACGCCGCAGCGATCTCCGCAGGCCTCAACTCAGACTCGATCACCGCTTATCCGATAAGGACATGCTCTCGTACCGCTTTCAGTCCGGACTCTATGCGGCGCCTGTAGCGTTAGGTTGGCCGAACACAAATAACAGCTTCGGCGCCAGATTCGCGTCTTCCGAAGACATCCGCCAGCAACTTCACAATCTGAGGCAGACGCACATGTTTACGACGGCGTTGGTCAACGAGTTGCGGCTTTCGGCATCACGCCGCGCCGACAGCGTGATGGCCCGAGGAAATTCGACGGTCAGCACGACGGTCTCCGGCATGTTCAACCTCGGGCCGGACCCAGGTGTTCCTTTCGTACGGCCACGAAACAGCTACGAGGCGCAGGAGATCCTGACGTGGACCCGCGGCCTGCATTCGGTCAAGTTCGGCGGCCACCTGATCTTTCTCGACGACACGATGTCCGGGCCCCAGCAGAGCACGTGGACCTTCAACGCCTTCCCGAATTTCTTCAATAACCGGGCAGACAGCGCCGTGCTGCGTCTTCGGCCCTTCTACGGCAACATTCTTTCCATCCGGCAGAACTACTTCGTGCAGGATGATTTCAAAATCCGTCCCAGTCTGATACTGAACATTGGCGCCCGCTACCAGATCGCAAATGTCCCTGAGGGTTTGTTCGGAGCCGCAACGCCGGAAATGGTGACGGGCGGCGTGCAGCCGCCGGTGCGGCCTGATCGCAATGACCTCGCCCCAAGGCTCGGACTTGCATACAGCCCCGTAGCGGAGGAGGGCTGGCTGCGTCGTGTGATTGGAGACCATGCCACGGTGGTTCGCGGCGGTTTCGGTGTGGCATACAGCCTTCTCTACGAACAGACCTCCGGATTTCTCGGGGTGGAGAACAACTATCCCTATAGCACGGCGGTCTCTCTGGACGCCTCGCAACTGATCAACGAGTACCCCGCGCTGCCTGCCAGAGCAGCGCCGGGATTCGATCCGAGAGCCGCTTACAACAACTACGCCACCAGCGGAAAGAATCCGGCTACGCATTTCTATGCCTTCTCGGTGCAGCGCGAGTTTGCGGGCGTCCATGTTGTGGAACTCGGATACATGGGCAGCCGCACCTATCATCTGAACCTGATTGGCGATCGTAACCCAGCCAGTCTGACGGCAGAGCAGGCTCAACGTGTCATTGCCGCCGGAAATTCCAGCGTGATTCCGGGTGTCAACCAGCGCCGGCTGCATCCGGAATGGGGCGTGCGCATGGTGACGGACTCGGTGGGATACAGCAACTACAACGCAGGCTACGTGAAGTTCGATCGCCGTTTTTCGCGCGGGCTGCTGATTGGCGCCAACTACACCTGGAGTAAGAGCCTGGGCGTCACAGGTGATCCGATCTATCGCGTGCAAGTCATGACCAACCTGCGGGCGGATTACTCGCGAACCTTGACTGAAGTGCCCCACCGGTTCGTGATCCACTATGTCTGGCAGACGCCGGGCCACCGCTTCGTCGAAGGCTGGCGAATCGCGGGCGTGTCGATGTGGCAATCCGGACTGCCGTTCAGCATCCTTACCGGCGTGGACAGCAACGGAGATGGGATAGCGGCCACCGACCGCCCGGACTACCGAAGCGGGGGCAAGCTGAGCCTGGACCCGGTAACGGGGAACTGGCGGACGTTTGTGACACCTATCGATGGCACGGGCATCGTGGTGACGCCCCTTTCGACGACAAAGGCTCCGCTTCCCTATTCGATGGTCCGCGGCGGCAACCTGGGCCGCGGCACGTTCCGCTCGCCGGCCATAAGCCTGTGGAATCTGAGCGTGGCTAAGCCGTTCCGGCTGAGCGAGCGCGTACAGATGGACATTCGCGCGGACGGCACGAACTTCTTCAATCACCGGAACTTCAGCGCGCCGGAAAACCGCATCAACAACGTCAACTTCGGCCGCAATCTCTCATCTCCCCCGAGCCGGGTGATGCAGCTCAGCATGAAAGTTCGATTCTAGGAGCAGCGGCCGAGCGCGCTTTCTGACCAGTCTTCGAGGCAATTATGGCGGCGATAGAATGGCCACATGACAAAGCCCCGGATGGCAACCGTTCTGGCGCTGGCAATCGCCGCCGCGGGCGCGGTTTGGATGAGCGCCCAACAGCCGGCTCCCACCAATGAAGCGCAGCGCGCGGCGCAGGACCTGGCGTATGGAGGCGCGTGGGCGTCCGAACCCGGCGGCACGCCGGAGGAAGAGTTGTGGGAAGTACTGGTGCTGATGGGGGTGGGCGACGGCGAGCCCGCGGCATGGGACGGCAGTCTGCAAATCTCCGCGGGCGATATCTGGAACCTGAAAGGATATCGCTTCGAACTGCCGGATCGGGTATTGCCGCAAGGTGGTTGGGTGGCGCGGACCAAGGTGGAACAGATTCTCTCGAGTTCTCCCGTGGAGGGCGCCGCGGCAAGAAGCAGGATGGTGTTGCCCAAAGGGCTGTTGATCCGGGGGCGCGGCACGGAAGCGACGCGTCTGAGCGTGCAGACAACGCAAGGCGCCTGCGAATTTGCGCCGATGGCGCTGGGCGTGACGAAGTGCCTGGGCGGGAGGATGGAAGTGCGACGCGTGCCGGCGGAGACGGATCTTTCGGGCACGATGCTGCGGCAGCACGATTTCCCCGCCCTGGGCGCGAGCGCGGACGGCGCGCTCTTCGCGGTCTGGTCGAGCTATCACGACCGGCGCGAGGAGTTGAACTTCCGGCGCTATCAGAACGGCCAGTGGACCCGGCTGATCAATGTGGGGCATGCGTGGGAGGATCTGTGGCGTCCGCAAGCGGCGACGGATTCAAGCGGGAAAGCATGGCTGATCTGGTCGGAGCAGACGGACGGCAATTGGGACATCTGGGCGATGCCGTGGCTGGACAACGAATGGGGTTCGAAGGTGAAGGTGAGTGCGGAGACAACGCCGGATATCGAACCGGCTATCTCGCGAGCGCCTGACGGAACGATCTACGTGGTTTGGCAGGCGTTGGCAGGGCGCGTGTCGCAGATCCGCATGCGCTATTTGAAAGCCGGCCAGTGGTCGGAGATTCTGAAGGTAACAGATTCGCAGCACGATGACTGGCTCCCGGCGGTAGCGAGCGGAAGCGATGGGAAAGTCTGGATCGCCTGGGACCGCTACAACACGAGCTACGACGTATATGCGCGCAGTTACACGCCTGGGACCGGGTTTTCGGGAGAAGTGGCCCTGGCTGCTTCGCCGCGGTTCGAGGCGTACGCGACAGTGGCCGTCGATGCCGGCAACCGGCCGTGGGTGGCGTGGGAGACGGATGCGGAGAATTGGGGCAAGGACCTGGGTTGGGCGCTCGGGAAAAACGCTCCGGGAAAGCCGCTGGGCGGACCGCGCCATATCGAAGTGGTATGTCTGGACGGGCAAGAGTGGAAGGCCTCCCCCGCGGTACGGTTCGACGATACGCTGGAGCGCGGCAGTTCGAGCCTCAGCGATCCCTTGCTGGCCGTGGACCCCAACGGCAACCTATGGCTCGCTCTCAAGCGGCGTTACAGCCGCCTGGGCTACCGCCCGAGCACCTATTGGGAGACGTACCTGACGCGTCTTGACGGCGCGCGGTGGACGGACCCGGTGCTGCTGCCCAATAGCTGGACTCGGAAAAGCACGCGCATGAGCCTGGCGGCGGCGAAGGGAAGGCTGTGGGCGTTCTGGCCGTCGGAGAGCCGCGAGTATGATTTCGCGAGCCGGCCAAGAGCGGGAAGGGTGATCGCGGGCTCGCTGCCGCTGCCGGCAGCGGGCGCGGCGCCGGTGCTGGAGGCTCGGGCGAGGCCGCCTGCATCCGCGCCGGCGACGGCCGAGGCCCGGGATGTGGCGGCGATTCGGGCGCACCGGGTCACCGTGAGCGGAACGCAATTGCGAATCGTGCGCGGCGATCTGCACCGGCACACGGAACTCTCGCAGGACGTTGGGGGGGTCGACGACGGCACGCTCCCGGAGTTTTACCGCTACATGATCGACGCCGCGGCAATGGATTTCGGGGCGTCCACCGATCATCAGGGCGGCGGCACGGACTACTGGAATTTCATCACGCAGAAGATGACGGATATGTACCATTTCCCGCAGCGCTTCGTGCCGCTCTACGCATACGAGCGCAACCTGGGGAACCCGTTCGGGCACCGCAACATCATCCATACGCAGCGGAATTACCGGGTGATCCCGTTCTTCCAGCGGATCGATCCGAAGTTCATGCTGCCGGACAGCCCGGACGGTGAACTGTTGACGTTCAATAGCGCGAGTTTCGGCGGGGGGATCCGCAACGACACCTACCTCCTCTACGAAGAACTGCGCAAGGACGGCGGACTTTCGATTCCGCACACCTCGGCGACGAATAGCATGGGAACGGACTGGAAGGACAAGAGCGACCCCAAACTCGAGCCGGTGGTGGAGATCTATCAGGGGGCCCGGTACAGTTCCGAGGCGCGGAACGTGCCGCGGGGCGTTCACGACGGGCAGGAAAGGAAGATGCCGGGCGGGTATCAGGAGGCGGGCCTGGTGTGGAACGCCTGGAAAAAAGGATACCGTCTGGGCGTGATCGCGAGTTCCGATCATTACTCAACGCACATCTCCTACGCGATGGTGTATACCCCGGCCATGAGCCGGCAGGCGATCTTCGAGGCGATCGGCAAGCGGCACACCTACGGCGCCACGGACAATATCGTGCTCGAATTCTGGATGGGCGGCCACTTCATGGGCGACGATTTCACGGCCGCGGCGCCGCAGAAGATCCGGGTGAAGGTGCGGGGTACGGACGCGGTGGAGGCGGTGCACCTGATTCGCGATGCGGCGTATATCTACAAGGTGTCGCCGGGCAAGCGCGACGTGGACTTCGAGTATGCGGACAATTCGGCCGGCGCGGGCGAGCACTGGTATTACGTGCGCGTGGAGCAGAAGAATGGTGAGTTGGCGTGGTCGAGCCCGATCTGGGTACGGTACCGGTGATGCAGATTGCTTCGATCGATGCGGCTCTTTACCGCATTCCCTTGCCGCAGGTTTTGTCGGACTCCACTCACGGAGAGATGGCGGATTTTGAATTGGTGACGGTTCGGGTTCGCACAGACCAGGGAATTTCCGGCTTGGGGTACACCTACACCGTAGGACGCGGCGGGGCGGCGATCCTGGCAATGATCGTGCACGACCTCGCGCCGCTGCTCACGGGCAGCGATCCGGTTCGGACAGAGCAGTTGTGGGAGCAGATGTGGTGGGCGATTCATTGGGTCGGCCGCGGGGGCGTGGCGTCCTTTGCGATGGCGGCGCTTGATATTGCGCTTTGGGACATTAAGGCGAAGGCGGCGGGAGAGCCTTTGTGGCGGATGCTGGGGGGGGTGTCGGATCGCGTCCGCGCCTATGCCGGTGGGGTCGACCTGCATTTTTCGGAGGAGCAACTCCGCAATCAGACGGCCGGGTTTCTCGAGGCCTGATTCCGGGCGATCAAGGTGAAAGTGGGTCGCGAGGTTCTTGCCGAAGACGTGGAGCGGATTCGGATGGTACGGTCTGTGGTTGGTTTCGGGTTTCCGCTGATGGTGGATGCGAACTGCCGCTGGCGCACGGACGAGGCGATCCGCGCCGCGCGTGCGTTGCAGCCATTCGATCTGATTTGGCTGGAGGAGCCTACTGTTCCCGATGATGTGGAAGGTTACGCGCGGATTGCTATCGAAGGGGGGCTGCCCTTAGCCGCGGGAGAGAACCTGCACACGGTTTCGGAATTTGACCGGATGATCCGGGAAGGCGGGATCGCGTTTCCCGAGCCGGATGTGGCCAACCTTGGCGGCGTTACGCCGTGGATGCAGGTGGCGAAGATCGCTCACGCTTGCCATTTGCCGGCAACGTCGCACGGCGTTCACGATTTGCACGTTCACCTGCTGGCCGCAGTGCCTAACGCTTCGTATCTGGAGGTGCATGGGTTCGGTCTGGAGCGGTTCCTGGTTGAGCCGCTGCGGTTTGAGAATGGGGATGCGATTGCTCCTTCGCGGGCGGGGCATGGGGTGGAATTGCGGGATGAGCTTCTGGCCGGGTATCGGCGGGGGTGAGTGGCCGCTGATGAATTAGAATAAGTTGCGATGGCCACGGTATTTATCGTTGGGGCTGGCTTTACTCTGGGTACATTGCAGGAGCACAAAGCTCCCCCACCAATTTCCGAAGACTTTGTTACTGCGCTTATGACGATTCCAGGTTGGAGCGTGGAGTATGAGGAGATTGAAAAAGTTATTAATCATCTTAGTCGGACCGTAAACAAAGTCGGGCTCGAAGAACTGTGGACCTGCATCGACCTTCATGCGAAGTTCCCACATGATTTTCAGATACCCTGGGGTAACCCTCGTGGCAGGGTAGTTCAGGAATTGAAGAGCGCGCTCTTGCGATTCTATGGTCGATCGTGTGATGTACTTGCAGAAAGCATAGACCGAGACGACCCATGCACCGCGGTGACGATTGCAAAACAGATGCAGGCCGGGGATACGCTGATTTCCTTCAACTACGACACAGTTATCGAACGCGTGGTGCGCAATGTGTCAAGTGTGCGCTTGCGACACGGCAAGGATCTCGATCCAGTTGAACCTTCAGGGTTCATAAGGTTCGCAAAGCCTCACGGCTCGGCTTCGTGGGACATCATTAAACTGAAGCACGCTTGGCACCGCCTAGTCGATGGGGAGCCGGCAATGACCTCATTGGACTGTGGAAGCGTTCTGGCGGGTGAAGAAGACCCACTCCTCCTAGGGGCGGTCCCCCTGAAGAGCGAGTTGATATTCGAAGTGGCGGAGCGGTATGGGGCGAGGCAAGTATTTGACGTTGTTCGCGAACAATGGAAGACACTCGCCAATGCCATCAAGACGGCTGAACGGGTTGTCGTTCTCGGGTACAGCTTTCCGAAGGAAGACATGTACGGCAGGTTTTTCTTCAGGGAAGGCATGAGCAGGCGCAAAGCCGATCTTCCCTTACGAGTGGAGTTCTACAGCCGATCGGGCGATTGCCGGAATATCGGGGAGGTATTCCCCGCCGCCGAGTCGATTTGCTTCATGGGGCCAGTGCAGCCGGCACAGTGCAACACTACCAGAAGATGATATTGAGAATCGCCACTAACCCCAGGATCACTACACCCAGCGGTCCGGGGCGTTCGAACCAGGGGACGTTTTCGGCCTCCGGTTTCGGCGTGAGGGAATAGACGAGGCCCTTCAGTTCGCCTTCCGCCTTCGGGGCGCTGAGGCGGCTGACGGCGATGGTGATGACGAAGCAGGCTACCCACGCCCAGGTAGCGGTCCAGAAGTTCTGCGCCATCTCGGACGGATAGCCATGCAGAACCGTGAGCCAGCCACCTTTGATGCCGGCGATCGAGCCTTTGGGCAGGGTGAGGCCGTGGTGGAGGGCGGCGGCGAGGGTGCCGCACAGTAAGCCTGTGAAGGCGCCGTGGCCGGTGGTGCGCTTGGAGAACATGCCGAGCAGGAATGTGGCGAAGAGGGGAGCGTTGACGAAGGCGAACACCAACTGGAGGAAGTCCATGATGTTGTTGAAGCGGGTGGCGAGGTAGGCGGCGAGGACGGAGGCGACGATGCCGAAGATGGTGGTCATGCGGCCCATCCAGAGGTAGTGGGCGTCGGAGGCGTTCTTGCGAATGTAGGACTGGTAGATGTCGTAGGTCCAGACCGTATTGAAGGCGGTGACGTTGCCGGCCATTCCGGACATGAAGGAGGCGAGGAGGGCGGTGAGACCGAGGCCGAGCATGCCGGGCGGGAAGTAGTGGCCGAGCATGAGGGGGATGGTCATGTCGTAGTTGAGCGAGCCGTCGGGTTTGGGGGGCAGGTGGAATCCGTTGGAAGCCTGCGAGCCGGTGAGGGCGATGGCGATCATGCCGGGCAGGATGACGAGAAAGGGGAAGAGCATCTTCGGGAATGCCGCGATCAGGGGCGTACGGCGGGCGGCGGCCATGGATTTGGCGGCCATGGCGCGCTGGACGACGAGGAAATCCGTGCACCAGTAGCCGAAGGAGAGGACAAATCCGAGCCCCATCACCATGCTGAACCATTCGACGCCGAGCGGGTTATCGGCGGTGTTGCCGAGATGGCGCCATGCGGAGGTGAAGGCTCCCGGGGCGAAGCCGCGGGAAACGGATACGGCTTGCAGTCGTATCACGAGTTCGTCCCAGCCGCCCACATCTTTGAGCCCGAGAAAGACCAGCGGGAGGAAGCCGGCGACGATCAGGAAGAACTGGAGCACCTCATTGTAAATGGCGGAGGTAAGTCCGCCGAGGAAGATATAGCAGAGAACGATGAAAGCGGAAAGCCAGATGGAGGCGCTGAAATCCCAGCCCAGCAGGGCGGTGAGCAGGATACCCATGGCGTAAAGCGAGATGCCGGAGGAGAACACGGTCATGGCGGCGAAGGTGATGGCGTTGAAGCCGCGGGTTTTCTCATCGAAGCGGAGTTTCAGGTACTCCGGCACGGAGCGGGCACGCGAGCCGTAGTAGAAGGGCATCATGAAAATGCCGACGAAGACCATGGCCGGGACGGCTCCCACCCAATAGAAGTGGCTGGTGGCGATGCCGTACTTGGCGCCGGAGGCGGCCATACCCATGACTTCCTGGGCGCCGAGGTTGGCGGAGAGGAAGGCGAGTCCGGTGATCCAGGCGGGGATGGACCGGCCGGAAAGGAAGAAGTCAGTGGAGGTGCGCATGTAGCGCTTGAGGGCGAAGCCGATGCCGACGACGAAGCAGAGGTAGGTGGAGAGGATGAGGTAGTCGACGGGGGCCAAGGAGATTCGGAACATTGGGAACTATTGTAAGCGAGCGAGGGAAGAGTTGACGTTGACAAAGCGGGCATGATAGAAAGAGCGCGTACTGAATCGTTAAAGTATAGGAGTTTTCATGAATCGTTCTCCGTGGAGCCTGGCCGCATGCGCGGCGCTGGTGGTTTGTCTCGCCGCTTGCGGCCGGAAGACGCAGGAGACGGCGGATCTCCCTGACCAAACCCCGCAGGCGCTGAAGAAGTTCGATGAAAACAAGTTCGGCATGTTCATCCACTGGGGTCTGTATGCTATCCCCGCCGGCGAGTGGAAGGGGCAGTATATTCGCGGCATCGGCGAATGGATCATGAACCGCGCGAAGATTCCGGTGAAGGAGTACGAGCAACTGGCGACGCAGTTCAACCCGGTGAAGTTCAACGCCGGGGAGTGGGCGCAGGTGGCCAAGGATGCGGGGATGAAGTATGTGGTGATTACGTCGAAGCATCATGATGGATTCGCCATGTATGGATCGAAGGTTTCCAGGTACAACATCGTGGACGCGACGCCGTTTGCGCGCGACCCGATGAAGGATTTGTCGGCGGCGTGCGCGGCGGACGGGCTCGGGTTCGGTTTCTACTATTCGCAGGACCAGGACTGGCACGAGCCGAACGGGCGCGGCAACACCTGGGATTTTCCGGCGGAGCGCCACTCGCAGGAATACCTGCAAGACAAGGTGATGCCGCAGGTGAAAGAGATCCTGACGGGCTACGGGCAATTGAGCCTGATCTGGTTCGACACTCCGGGCATGCTGTCCGATCAGCAGGTGACGGACCTGCGGCGAATGGTGAAGACCCTGCAGCCGATGTGCCTCATCAACAGCCGTATCGGGCACGGCAAGGGCGACTATCTGCAAACGGGGGATAATGCGATACCGATCCAGGTGTACTCGAAGACGAAGTGGGAAGTTCCGGCGACCTTGAACGACACGTGGGGCTTCAAAAAGAATGACCACAACTGGAAAGATCCGGCGGATTTGATCGCGAAGCTGGCCGATATTGTTTCGAAGGGCGGAAACTATCTGCTGAACGTGGGGCCGACCGCAGAAGGGCTCATTCCGGACGAGAGCCAGAACATCCTGCGAACTATCGGGAAGTGGCTGGCGGTGAATGGCGAGTCGATTTACGGCACCTCGGCGAGTCCTTTCTATCTACCGGACATCACCTGGCGCTGCACGGTGAAGCCGGGGAAGGTGTATCTCCACCTGATCAACTGGCCGGGGCGCAGCTTCCGCTTCGAGGGTCTGGAAAGCGAAGTGAAGAAGGCGTACTTCCTGGCGAACGGGAAGGATGTGCCCTACAAGCGCGAAGGGAATACGCTCGCATTCACGCTTCCCGAAACGCCGGTGGATCCCTACGACAGCGTGCTGGTGCTGGACATTGCGGACCAGACGCCGCGCGTGGCGGCGGGGTTTGCCAGCAACACGCTGCCGGCGAAGCTGGATCTTTATGCCTGGACAGCGCGGCTGCGGGGCGAGGAGATCCGGTATGACAAGAAGTCCATGTCGGCAAGTAATTTCAAGAAGGCGGACACGGAGAAGAACGAACTGTGGTGGTATCCCTATGAGAGCCTGGAAGGGAATTACAGCCTCGAGATCACCTATGCGTGCGACGCCAGGGCGGCGGGAAGTGGATTCCGGATCGGGGTGCACAAGGGCAACCAGGGCACGCCGCGCGCCGCCGTGGGAGACCGCATTGAAAACACGGGCGGACAGTACGTCACCCGGAAGGTGGAGGGAACGCTCCCGGTGGCCAGGGATGACCAGCACATCAGCTTCAGTCTGCCGGATGACGACAAATCGGCCGGCGTCCGGATTCGCAAAATCACGTTGATCCGCGGAAATTGAGCTCGCTCAAGAGCGGAGCCGGGGAATCCAGCGGGGGACTTCGCGGCAGAAGCGTAAATAGGACTCGCCTTCGCGTGCACGCAGGTGAGGCTCCTCGATGAAGAGGACTGCGCAGTGAAAGACCGCCCAGGCGATGGCTCCGTAGGCGAGCACGGCTGTGGAATGAAAGATCAGGCCCTGGCCCAGGATGGACGTAGCGACCCCGAGGTACATGGGGTTGCGGGTGCGCCGGTATAGTCCGCCGGCAACCAGCCGTTCCGGCTCTTTCCCGATGAGAAAGGCGACAGGCTTGGTGAACCAGACTGCCGGAGTGCCCTTCCCGTCGAGGAAAAAACGGGCGGTAGCCTGCGCATAGAGGGAGGATCCGAAGAAGACGAGCAGCCAGCCGGGGACTGCTGTCGAGCCAAAGCCTGCCCAGCGTTCGGGCCACTGGCCGAGCGCCCACTGCGGCATCCATACGGCGACAAAGCCGGGGACGAGAATGGTGAAGACGAGCGTACGCACCAGCAGCATGACAGCACCCCATCCAGATCCGATAGGATACGGGAAAGAAGGACCCATGACCCGGCGGACCTTTCTTGCCCTCGCTCTCCCTAGCGTATCGCATGCCGCGCGTCTGCCCTTTCAGCGAGGCGTCAACTACACGGCCGAATGGCCGGACGTCTATGCGTCGGAGCGCGCGCGGAGGATTCTCGAATCGCTGCCGGGATACGGCGTCAACTCGGTGGCATTCGTGCCTTACGGCTTCACGCCGCATGGCGAGCCGGTGGTGCGGTTCAGCGGCACGCGGGCGTGGGAGAAAGACGCGTCGATCGGGAATCTGGCCGCGGTGGCGCACGGCAAGGGGATGAAGGTGTTTCTGAAGCCTCAGGTATGGGTACGCCGGGGTGGGCCTACGGATCTGGATTTTGTGAAGGAATCGGACCGGACGCAGTGGTTTGCTTCCTACCGGCAGTATCTCGAGCATTATGCGAATCTGGCGGTGAAGATCCGCGCCGATCTGTTCTCGGTGGGTGTCGAGTTCTCGCGGCTGACGCGGCATGAGGCGGAGTGGCGGGGGCTGATTGCGCGAGCGCGGGAGATCTACCGCGGTCCTTTGACCTATTGCGCGAATTTCGGACCGGAATTCGAGTCGGTGCGTTTCTGGGATGCCGTGGATTTTATCGGGCTGAACAACTACTATCCGCTTCCGGAGAATCTCTCGACGGCCGCCGTTGCCGGCAAGGTGGAACAGGTGCGGCAGCGATTCCGCAAGCCGGTGATCTTTCCCGAAGCCGGATACTCGAGCCTCGAAGCTCCCTACCGGCAGCCGTGGGATGAAACGCCGCGCAGGCTGTCGATGCAGGATCAGGCGCGGTGCTACGACGCGCTGTTGCGAGGGTTCTATCAGAAGCCGTGGTTTGCGGGCGTGTACTGGTGGAAGATCGGGACGAACGGATTCGGTGGTCCGGAGGACGGGTCGCATACGCCCTGGAACAAGCCGGCGATGCAGGTGATGGCGAAGTGGTATCTGCGCGGAGGGCGGTGATCGTTATACCATCGGCTTGATGCGTTGCACACTGGCTCTCTTGTTTGCTCCCCTTTGTCTCGCCGCCCAACTGCCCGCTCCGAACAGCATGGGCGTGTCGATGGGACACCTTCACCTGAACACCACGGACCCCGAAGCCTCGCGCCGGTTTTGGGTGGACTTTCTCGGAGCTTCCACTGTGAAACTCGGCACAATGGATGTCTACAAGTTCCCCGATGGGCTGGTGATGGTCCGTAAGGTGGCGGCTGTTTCCGGAGGTTCGGAAGGTTCCGCCATCAATCACGTCGGGTTCAAGGTGAATGACCTGGACGCGTTCCGCGCCAAGGCGAAGGCGATGGGTTACCGGGAGGTGAGTTTCAACAAGGAGACACGACAGGCGTTTATCATGTCGCCGGCTTCGGTGAAGGTGGAACTGAGCGAGGACAAATCGATGACGCGGCCTATCGTGAATCACCACATTCACTGGTTTGACACGGCGGTGCTCGAAACGCAGGCGTGGTATGCGAAGATGCTGGGCGCCAAACCGGGGAAGCGATTGAAGTTCGATGCGGCGGACCTGCCGGGAGTGAATCTCACATTTTCTCCGTCAGAGAAGCCGACGGTTCCGACAAAGGGCCGGGCTTTGGACCACATCGGGTTCGAGGTGAAGGGGCTGGAAGGGTTCGTGAAGCAGTTGGAGGCAAAGGGCGTGAAGTTTGACGTGCCCTACCGGAAGGTGCCGCAGCTGGGGATTTCGATTGCGTTTTTCACGGATCCGTGGGGAGCGTACGTAGAGTTGACGGAAGGACTGAACCGTTTATAGAGAAACCGCCTTTCGGGCCGATAAGGACCGGGAGAACTCGCGTGATTTCGTTGAAGAAGCTGATGTCCGAGACGGGGCAGATACCCGCAGCCGAGACCTGGCATCGCGCTCTCTCCTTGCTGGTGCAGGGAATTGCGCTTCATGCGGTGGTGTTTGACGAAGCCCAACATGACAAATTTCGTGAGGAACTGGATCAGTTGTCAACGGCCATCTCGCCACAGTCGCCTCCCGGCGGGGTGATGCGGACGGTGGGAGCACTGAACAAACGCCTGGAAGAGTATAACCGCCGGGCGGCGGAAGATGGACGATCCCGGCAGGTAAATCTGCGGCAGATTATCGGGATGCTGAGCAGGACAATCGCCGGAGTGGCCAAAGGGAACAGTTGCGTGGCCTCGCAAATCGCCGAGATCGAACACGAACTCGACCGGACGAAGAGCCTCGAGGAGTTCCAACGTCTCAAAGCAAGCCTGGAGAAGAATCTGCGGCGGTGGCGGGCCGATTGCGAGCGGCAGGCGGAGCTTTCGAACGCGGCATTGCAGCAGATAATGAAGCAACTGGAGCATGTTCCCGCGAGGAGTGAGGAGGTGGGAAAACCCGCCGGCAGCCGGGAAGAGGCTGAGAGCGCGATTCGGGCCGTCTGCGAATCGGGCGAACGGGCGTATTTTGCCGCCTGCGTTCCGGAGAGCATGAGCGCCATCACGAGGCGGTTCGGCCCACAGGCTGGGGCAAAAGTGGTGCTCTTCCTGGCGCAACTGGTGAACTCCCGGGCAAAGCCAACGGACTCGCTATTCCGGTGGAGCAGCAATTGCCTGGTGGTTCTGATGAAACGCCTGGAGCCCGCCGAGTTGGTGAAGCTTGAGGCGGCGGCGCTGTTTGGCGGCAGGCTGGAGACAACCTTGCAGCTTCCCGGACACGAGGTGCTGCTGCCGATTCGTGTAGCCTGGGTGATGCTGCCCAGCGTGGAGTTCGAGAGCCCCGAAGCGATCGCGCGCAAGCTGTCCGCTTTCGAGAACGCGGCCGTGCGCTCCACTTGAGCGGAGACGCTACTTGGGGTGAGATTCCCTCACCGCCGAACCACTGGCCAGATTCTCGACGCGCACCTTCGCAATCCGGTTGCGATCCATCTCCTCGATGATGTACTGGCGTGAGTCTTCTTCCACCTGGTCGCCGGCTTTGGGGATGTAGCCGAGCCTGTAGAGGAGGAATCCGGCCAGTGTCTCATAGCCGGCCTCGACGGGAAGTTCGATGCCGTACTGCGTTTCGAGGTCGCGAATGGGGATGGCGCCATCGATGTGGATGATGGGAGCGGCCTGCTGCACCAGCGGACGGCGTGCATCGTGTTCGTCCTCGATCTCGCCGAAGATCTGTTCCACGACGTCTTCGAGGGTGACCACGCCGACGGCGGTTCCGAATTCGTCCACCACCAGGGCGATATGCGAGTGGCTTTTGCGGAACTCGTCGAGGAGTTGCACGACGGGCTTCGATTCGGGGACCACGACCAGATGGCGAAGGAAGCGATGCGCATCGAAGCGGCGCACCTGGCGGCGGCGCTCGGTGGCGATGCGGCGCTCCTCCCAAACCCGCAGGAGATCCTTGATATGAAGGTAGCCGATCAACTGCTCGGGTCTTTCCTCGTAGACGGGAATGCGGGAGAACTGATGTTCATTGGCGACGCGCAACAACTGATCGAGCGTGGTGTTCACCGGCACGGAGATGATCTGATTGCGGGGCACCATGATTTCCCGCGTGAGGAACTCAGGCATCTCGAGCAGGCGCTGCATGGCTTTCTCGACGAACCCCTCGAGGACGCCCTCGCGCAGACTGGAACTGAGAATGAATTTCAGTTCTTCCACCGAATGCCCGCCGCCGGCTTCCCCTTTCACTCCGATGGCCTGAGAGACCGCGGCAGCCGACCTCTCGAGCACAAAGACGAAGGGCTCGACCACGCGGTAGAAGATGAGGAGGACGGGGGCGACGATGACGGCCAGGCGGTCGCGCTTGTCGATGGCGACGTTCTTGGGGACCACCTCGCCGATCACGACATGCATGTAGGTCATCAGCAGGAAGGCCAGGGCGACGCTGGCTATCTTCAAAGAGTGGGTAAGGAAAGGAGAGGACATCAGCGGATGGAGCCAGGCGTCAAATCGCTCCTGAAGGGCCGCCTCCCCGGCAACGCCGAGCGCAATGCTGCACAGGGTGACGCCGACCTGGACCACCGAGAGCAGGCGCTCCGAGTTCGAAAGGAGGCTGAGGGCGGCGGTTGCGCCGACGTGGCCCTCTTCGGCCAGGGCGCGAAGGCGTGAGGGGCGGCTCGAGACCAGCGCGACTTCCGAGGCGGCGAAGAACGCGTTCATTCCCACGATGACGATCATCAGGAGAATGGTGTATCCGAAATTGCTATCCATGAAATGGCGCGGACTCCCGGGTCCGGCGTCGGGAAAACGATTTGTTAATGCCTTATTCTCTCATGCGGAACAGAGTTGCGGAGGAGGGGCCGCTGGTCCGGCGCGAGCTACAATGCACGGGTAGTGAACCGCATTCTTCGTCTGGTCAATTTGTTGATTCTGGCTCTGCTTGTGATGGCGGCGGCGTGGGCGTATTGGTATATGTGGCGGCCCCTGCCGCAGGTTTCCGGCGGGTTGCAGATGCCGGTGAGCGGACCGGCGAGGATTGTCCGGGATGCGCTTGGAGTTCCGCATGTCACGGCGGCGAGCGTCGAGGATGTGCTCTTTCTCGAGGGCTACGCGCACGCCCAGGACCGGCTATGGCAGATGGACGCGCTGCGGCGGTTGGCGGCTGGGGAGCTTTCGGAGATTGTCGGGCCTGCCGCTCTCGAATCGGACCAGGAATCGCGCCGCCTGCTCATGCGGCGGACGGCTGAGGCGCACTATGCCAATCTGGACGCGGAAGAACGAGCACAGTTCGCAGCCTATGCCAGGGGGGTGAATTACTTCCTCGAGACGCACCGCGGAAACCTTCCAGTGGAGTTTACCCTGCTCGGATACGATCCCAAGCCGTGGTCGGTGGTGGATTCGATGCTGGCGGGGATGCAGATGTTCCGCAGCCTCACCAACAGTTGGAAGGATGAGATTCTGAAACGCAAGCTGCTTTCCAAGGGCGACGCGGGAAAAGTATCGTTTCTACTGCCGGTGCGATCGGGAGCGGAGGCGCAGTTCGGCTCGAACGCATGGGCCGTTTCGGGGAAATGGACGGCGACGGGAAAGCCCATTCTGGCCAACGATACCCATCTCGAGTGGGCGTTCCCCAGCCCCTGGTATTCCATTCACCTGAAGGCCCCGGAACTGGACGTGATGGGTTTTACGCTTCCCGGCGTCCCCTGCGTCATCATTGGTCACAATCAGCGGATCGCCTGGGGGATCACAAATCTGCAGTTCGACGTGCAGGACTTGTACCTGGAGAAATTCGATCCGCAAAGCGGGCGGTACATGTTCCGGGGCCAAGTGGAGCAGGCGCGTCCGGAACGGGAGACGATCCGCATCAAGGGGAGGTCCCCGATGGAGATGGTGACCTGGGTGACCCGGCATGGCCCGATTTTTGTCACCTCCGGCGCCGAAACCTTCTCGCTGCACTGGCTGGCGGAGGACAAGGATGGCTTCCGGTTTCCGTTCCTGGCCCTGAACCGGGCGCGGAACTGGCAGGAGTTTACGCAGGCGCTGGCCCGTATCTCGGGACCAGGTTCGAATTTCGTGTATGCCGATGTGGACGGCAACATCGGCTACCACGCGGCGGGCAAGTTGCCGGTGCGAAAGACGTTTCAGGGAGACGTACCTACGGACGGCAGCGCGGGGGAGACCGAATGGGAGGGCACGATCCCCTTTGATCAACTTCCCGCGGCGTACAATCCGCCTTCGGGAATGTTGGTGACGGCCAACCAGAACCCGTTTCCGGCGAATTATCCATTCCGCGTGAACGGGAACTTCGCCGCGCCGTACCGGGCCAACCAGATCCAGGCGCGCCTTCGTTCCCACACTGGGTGGAAGCCCCAGGAGATGCTTTCCGTGGAAACGGATGTATATTCCGCCTTCAGCCATTTCCTGGCACAGGAGGTGTACAAGGCGTGGGACAGGCGCGGGCGCGGCAACCAGGGACTGGCGGCGCCGGCGGAGTTGCTGAAGAACTGGAACGGGCAGATGCGCTCCGGGCTGGCTGCTCCGCTGATTGTGACGCTGATCTACCAGCATTTGCGGAAAGCCGTGGGAGACCGCGCGGCGCCTGGGGAGGGCGCGGCGTACGAGAGCCAAATGGCTCCAGTGGTAATTGAAAAGCTGCTCCGCGAGCGCCCCACGGACTGGTTTGACGATTATGACGGTCTGTTGCTGAAATGCTTCGACTCGGCAATGGAAGAGGGACGGCGCAGCTTCGGCAAGGATCCGGGCAAGTGGGACTATGGGCGGTATACGGAGTTCGCGCTCCAGCATCCCGTGCTGGGGCGCCTTCCTTACGTGGGTGGGTACTTCCGCATTGGTCCCATGCCGATGGATGGATCATCCACCACCGTGAAGCAGACGACGCGCCGGCTGGGTCCGTCGATGCGATTCATCGCCGACCTCAGCGATTGGGAGCACTCGCTGCACAATATCACGATTGGACAATCGGGCCAGCCGTTCTCCTCTCATTTCCGTGACCAGTGGAACGCCTATTACGCGGGGAGGAGTTTCGCGATGGAGTTCGGGAAGGTGAAGGCTGCATCGACGCTCGAGATACGGCCGTAGAATTGTGGTCAGTTACAGCCAAGAGCGAAGTGCAAGGCCGCGCAAATCGCTTCCATCTTTCGCTCACTGAGTTTGGCGACCCGCCGGCCCAAGCGAGACTGCGGCACCGTTACGAGGTTGTGAAGATTTACCGCACTAGGACCCTTCATTCCGTCATCGATGTCCAACATGACTTCGGAAGGAACACCACGAATGGTTGAAGTGATCGGAGCCACGGTGGCGGTTGCAAGGTATTCGATTGCGCTGCTACGAGTCAGGACAACAACCGGCCTTTGCTTGTCGGGAGTGGTGAACCGGCACAGCCGGACTTCACACCTGCTTACTCTTCCGGCCACGCAGCCACATCCTCCCAGGGGCGGAACTCATCTTCGACTTGAGGATGAGCCAGGTAACCTCGCCGGTCCCGGGCTTCCAATTCCAATTCGTGCAGGTGACGAAGGTGTTCCTGAAGGGCTTGACGGATCAAGGCCGAGCGATTCAGGCTCTGCTTTTTCGCAGCGAGGTCAGTGGCCTTGAGCAGTTTGCGATCCAGGACGACTTGGATGGTTTCCATTGTGGACCTCCTTCCACAGTATACTCCACAGCTCTGCTATTTCTTGAGGATCTGGAACAGGCTGTTGTAGTCATCGGTCCAGGCGCGGATGCGGGGTGCGGATGGTGCGGCGGCAGGCGGCAGGTCCGTGAGAATCATCCAATCGGCGGCTTCAATTCCTTTCGCCGGATCGGCCTCGCTGTGGATGGCGTCCGCCTTCTTGTGTAGCTCCCAGGCGGCCGCGCGCACCGGTAGTCCGATATCGAGGTAGCGATTCGTGATATTGACGGCGATGACGCCGCCGGGGCGGAGGCAGCGGAGATAGAGTTGAAAGGCTTCCCGGGTCAAGAGATGGACCGGGGCGGAGTCGCCGGAGAAGGCGTCGAGCACAAGGATGTCGAAGCTGGACAGGGCTTCGCGTTCGAGGGCGAGGCGGCCATCGCCCGGGACCACTTCCACATGGGCCCGCGAGTCGCGCAGGAAGCGGAAATAGGCGGAAGCGATCTGAGTGACGGCGGGGTTGATCTCGAAGAAGCGAAATGTATCGCCCGGCTGGCCATAGGCGGCGAGAGTCCCCGCTCCCAGGCCGACCACGCCCACGCGGCGGCCTTGTTGATGATGTGCCGCCATGGTGATGCCGATTCCGGAAAGGGGTGTGTAGTAAGTGGTGAAGACATGGCCGCCATTGGGGGAAAGGTACTCCGTGCCGTGGCGGATGACGCCGTGGTAGAGAGTCCGGATGCGGTGAACGCCTTCGCCGGAATCCACCACGCGGAGGGCTCCATAGAAGTTGCGGGTTTCGAGAACACTATCGCCCTCGCGCAGTTTGGCGGCGATGACGAAGGTCAGGGCGAGGACCACCGACAGGCGCAACAGGCGCCGCGGTTTGTATCCGAAGAGAAAGACCAGGGCCATGACAAGGCAGAGGATGATGGCAACGGGAAGTTCGAGGTAGGAGTTGAAAAGAACGGGCGCGGCCAGGGCGACGAAGATGCCGCCAAGCGCTCCGCCCGCTGCCACCGCCAGATAGAAATAGGTGAGCATAGGGCCGGGGTGTGGTTTCCGCAGGACCAGTTCTCCGTGGAAGAACACGCAGCAGATGAGCACTCCGGCGCAATAGAGGGCAAACTCCCACAGGAAGCCGCCGCCCGGCCCGGGGCGGGCCAGACGCCAGCCCATCGCCAGGCAGGCCGCCGGCACAAGCCAGCGGAACAAGGCGGGCCGGTACCATCCGTCGTGGTCAAAGCAGAGAACGAGGCTGAGGAGATAGAGCCCCAGCAAACCAACCCAGAGGAAAGGAACAGCGGCCACCTCCTGGCTCAGGTGGTTGGCGACGGCGAGCCAGAGAATCGAGGGGCAGGCGGCCAGCAACACCCAAAGCCAAGCCTGATGCCTGGCAATGGCGGCCCCTTCGATCGATTCCCGGCCGGCGGCCCGCCGCCCTCGCAGAGCGGACGCTCCGCAGAGTACCAGGAAGAGGACGAACGCCGCCGACCATACAGACAACTGGCGCCTTACCGGCAGCAGCGGTTGGATTACCGGGGGATAGGCAAACAGGGCGAGGAGCGACGCCACATTGGAAAGGGCGAACAGCCGGTAAGGAGAACGCTTCAACGTTCCCGCGTACCACCATTGGACGAGAGGTCCGGTGGTGGAGAGAGCTACGTAAGGGAGACCGACAAGAACGGCGAGCAAAGCGAGGATGCTCCAGACCGGGTTCTCCGAAGCCTTTGCTGCCGCCGGTAGGGCGACGGGAAGCGCCAGAGCGCTGGCTGACAGCAACGCCAGATGGACGGCCTCGCGAGTGCCGGAGGGCAGAAAGTGTGTGACAGCGTAGGCGTAAAGATAGCCAACGAGGAGGGCGAACTGAAAAAAGAGCATGGACGCTGTCCAGACACTCGCGGACCCGCCGAAGCGGGGAAGGATCGCCTGTACGACCATCGGCTGAATGAGGAAGAGGAGAGCGGAACTGAGGAAGACGGTGCAGGCGAACAGGACTCTGTCAACGCGCCCGGTCATGGAAAGCAATGATACCGCAGACCCCGAATTGCGAATGAAAGAAACGGACAATCGTCAGCGTCATCTACAAGGGTGTTGGCAGGACGGCCAGGGTGGGAAAGAAATCCATTCCGTCCGGCTGCTCCGGCTTGTCTAAGAAAGATGTCCTGCCGGGTTCGTGCTTTTTTCGTGTTCACTATTGATTCGGAGCCCGACTTGCCCTAGAATGAGCGCTCGGCATTCAGCCGTCGCTGGGGTGGTCCGGCTATCGGACTTTGAAAGTGGTAGAGTAAAAATCCAAAGAGGTTTGCCTGATGCGAAGAGCGTTTGGTCTGTTGTTCCTCCTTTCGGGGATCTGTTCGGGGCAAGGTGATGTCACCGCCCAGGTGCGGCGCCTGGAGGCCCGGGGAGAAACCGCCCAAGCCGGCGGCTTGCTGCGAAAAGCAGTGGAGGAACGGCCAAACGACGCGGGCGCCCAAATGGCTTACGCGGAATTTCTCGATCGCTATCGGGATCCGGGGGCTCGGGCTGCCTACGAAAAAGCTCTCCTGTTGACGGACGCGGACCAATCGAAGAAGGTTTCGATTGCCCACCGCCTGGTGTTGTTGGATCTCATGGCGAATGATACGGCTGCCGTATCGCGGCACATGCAGGTCTACCGGTCGGCGGGGGGCTCGCAGTTGACAATGCCCGGGGAGAGCGCTCCCAAGGACCGCCCCATGGGCACGATCGCGATCCCGGGACCGCTGCGATCCTTCGCCCGCATGGCGGCTCTCTCACCGGATCTGACGGCCGATGATCTGCTGGGCGCACTGGCCCGGAACGTGGTCACCAACGGTTACCAGGCGGCGAGTTCGAGCGAAGCGCTGGACCAGACCGAATATCTGAAGCTGGTGGTGAGATATCTTTCCCAGGCGCGGGAGCTTTCAAAACTCGCCGGTGAGGGGAAGAAGATCAGGATAGAGACCTGCGAATCCACGCAGACCGGCGACCTGCTGCGGGTTCTCGGGTACCGGATGCGGGGCGGGTGCGGCAGCGAGGTGGTTCTCGAGACAGTGAACGCTTCGCGCGCGTTTCTCACGATTGACTCAGGCTTCCCGCTGGCGGAACTGGAGCAGCAGCTTCGCACCAACCGGCCCTTTGTCTACGGCTATGCGCCGACCAAAGTTCCGGTGTTGTACTCGCCCGAATACTGGCTCTCGAGCAAGGACAAACAGAACGGCGAGTTTATCGATGCCTTTCTCAGCGACCCGTCACTTTGCCGGCTCTATCTTGCTTTGTCGAAGCTCGACCCGGAAACTGCCGAGGAACTGCGGAAGGCGCTGCCCGTGCAGCGCATTAAGGCCTTCGCGCACGTGCTGGATTTCTTCGGCGGGATGCTTCAATTGCGGGGAGGCAAGATCCCCGTGCCGGGCGGGCAGAAATCCGCCGCGGCGTGGGCGGAACTGGTGGGCGTATCGCCGGACCAGGGAGCAGTTTTCTTCGAGAAGCTGATTGGGAAGGATGACGGCTGGCTGGCGAGCTATTACGATTCGCTGGCGCGCATTCAAGGACCGGTTCTCGATTACCTCACGGAGCCGGCGAGGTTGAAGAGATTCTATTCGGCCTTGCGCGGGCGCATCACCAGTCCGGGTCCGGCGCGTCCCGTTTTCCGAAGCAACACGGAGTTGATGCTGCTCACCACACGGATGCGTCTGGAGCCGAACGGAAAGCCGCACATACCGGGAAACATCGAGGTATGGAAGGGCCTGTTCGTGCAGCATCCGCACGGCAAGTATGACGGAAAGCTGACCAAGGCGGCCGCCGGATGGAAGGACCCCGACGATGTGATTGAAGCGCTGTTTGCTCTTTGCCGGAAGGCTGTGGAGAACGAGCCGCTGAAAATCTACATGGCGTTGAGCGACATCAACCGCCACCGGGAGCATCCGCTGGAGGCGGCCACGGCGGACCGGCTGGCGCGGGATTTCCGCGCCTACGGGGCGCAGTATCTCATCTTTGCGGAAGCACCCACGCTCACCGATAAGACGATTCTCGAATACATGGATACGGCGCGCGCCGTGTCGCAAATGAAAGATCAGGGATTGCGCGCCGATACAGCCGGGACTTTACAGGCGCTCATCAGCCTGTGGCAGATTTTCGTGAGGCAACAATCCATCAAGGCGGCGGACGCCGATCCGGCTCTGAGCGCGCTGCTGGCCGGATTCGCGAAGATCCACAACGGCAGGGAACTCTTCGATGCCGGGCGTGCGGGAGTGAACCTGCTGCTGAAGGACACGGGAGCGCCGGGGAATGCCGACGTTCAAGACCGCCTGCTCGATCTGCTGGCTGGTTCTGTGAATCCCGCCGACACCGAGTCGCAACGTCTGATGGTTCAGGAGATGATCCGGCTGTTCGAGGTGCAGCGGCTCCCTTCCATCAAGCTGCTGTTCGACGTGGCCGACAACCTGGAGGCGATGGCCAAGGGCGAGAAGATGAACACCGTCCTGATGAACCGGCTGGCGGCGCGGATATCGGAGATACAGGTGCCGCGAGCGGCGATGTCGACGGTGGAAAAGAATTCCATGGCGTTCGGCTACTGGACGGAGCGGCACATCGAGCAACAGCGGAAGTTCAATATTCGGGCGCAGGCGGAGAAGGCGGGCTCGGATACGGGAAAACTGTCCGATATCCGCGGCCAGCTCGCGCCGATGCTGCGCGACTCGCTGGTGGGATTGAGCTACGTGCACTATGCGCCGCCGGGCGCGCAGATCCTGCAAACGAATCCGATCTTCGTGCGGAGCCACGATTTTCTCGGGCTGCAAGGCTCGGCGCAGACGTGGAAATCGACAGAGGTGTTCGGGACCGGCTGGCCCTCGAGCGCGGGCGGGCGTCTGGTCGGGTCCCTTTCCGGACTTCCTTACGCGCTGGCGGAGGCGGAGCAGAACTTCCTCGTCCCATCGCGGGAGCAGGCATTGATCTGGGGCGACCTGGTGCCGCAGATGATCCTGATGGCGAAGGTGCCGCGCTGGTGGAACGTGACGCCGTCCCAACTACATTGGGTAGGGCTGCACATGCGCCGGGGGGAATCGCTGCTGGCGGAAGCTGTCTTCGATACCGCGAAAAGGCCGCGAGTGATGGCGTCAATTGACCGGCGCGCCGCGCCGAACCGTGCCAGCCGCATTGAACACATGCTGGCATCCCGGAGATACCGCGATGCGCTGGAGTTGACGACGCCGGCGGAACTGTTCCTGCTGGCGGCGGATCTGACGCCGGCCAATTCCCAGGACGCGGACCCCATTGCGCGCGAGATCCGGCGGTTGGCGGCCGAGCAGCCGGACAAGGTGAACTACGCGGCAATATCCAGGGCCTTTGGAACCCCGAAGCCTACACTTACGCACAGTTATCATCCCGAATTACTCAACTTACGTACTTTCCCCACCCTCATGGGTTACTCCAGCCGCATCATGGCCGAGAGCTGGGAATCGAACCTGCTCTATTACGCCGCGCTGGCCGATGAGTTGCACGTACCGCCTTCGCAATTGAATCTGCTGATTCCGGAATGGACGCGGAGGACGGTGGAGAGGATCTTTGCCACTCATCTCGAGGACTGGCCGGCCCTGCTGCGCTCGCTCCGTAATGTGGGAGCGGACGCCAGGGAGAGCGCCCGCAGGGGAGGCATGGCTGATACAAAGGCGTTGGAGTAAACTTTAGCTGTGTTCAGGAGGAGTTTTCGCATCATGCGCAGGCTATGGATTCTCGGGATGGTTGCTTCCGCGCTTGCCGGTACAACCTGGCTGGCGGCTCAGGAAGCGGCTCGTCCCACCTTCCGGGTGAAGGTCGACATGGTGGTGCTCAGCTTCACCGTTACGGATAGTAAGGGACGATACATCAACGGATTGAAGCCTAAGGATTTCAAGATCCTGGAAGACGGGATTGTTCAGAAGGTGAACACATTTGCCGAGGGCAACAAGACGCCGGTGCAGTTACTGGAAGACGGGACCACGCGCCCGCTCGCGGTCAACACGGAAGAACGCGAAAAAGGCAATGCCGCGGATGCCTTTGTGGGCACCAACGTGTTCGTTTTGTTCGATACGAGCAACTATATGTACCGCGGGTTTGTGTACGCCTCCGACGCCATTGCCGATTTTATTCGCGGCCTGGACAGAGCCGACTCGGTGGCGGTGTATACGTTCAGCCGGAATCTTTCGCGGGCATCCAGCCTGGTGAAGGAACACGGGGACGCCATCATGGGCTTGCGCAAGGCAGTTGCGGGCGACGATGCGGCGCTCTACAATGCGCTGTTGCTGACGCTGCGGGACGCCGCCAAGGTTCCGGGGCGCAAGGTGGTGATCGTGTTCTCGAACGGCCCTGACAATGCGAGCATGGTGGCTCCCGACGATGTCCGCGCGGTTGCCGAGGACGAGGGTATTCCGATTTACGTCATTTCCACGAACGACGCGTCCAAGGACGCCGTATCGTCGAGCGTATTCAAGCGGATCTCGACGCGAACCGGCGGCCAGGTGTACTTCGCCAAGACATGGCAGAAACAGGTGGAGGCGTTCGAATCCATCCGCGAATCGCTGGGCAATTCGTACACGGTCACCTATTATCCGCAGTCGAACCCGAACGAGGGATTCCGGAAGATCAGCGTGGAAATCGTCTCCGACGTGGGGAAGAAGCTGAGAGTTCGCGCCCGCCCGGGATATCGCCCGCGCAGCGGATTCTAGCGCCCCGCGGCATCCGGATTCATGCATCCGCGAGCCTGCGGAATGGCAACGTGATTCAGAATCGCCGGATATGCGGTGCGGACGGGGGCAGGATTCACGGCATCACCAAATCCGATATCGACCTGCAGCCGAATCCGCGCCTGGTCCCGTGAGGCCGCCAGTTTGACGCGAACTCCTTCGTACCCGGCGTCCTCCCGTATGACCGCCGCCTCGATGCTCGATGGATCGAACAGGATCCCGTCGTCAGCAGGCAGGCTGGCGACAGACCGAACTCGTTCCGCGACAGCGACTGGAGCGGCGTCTCCGAAACCGGCCCGCAGAATCCCGCGTGGATAATCGGCGGCCCCCCGATTCCGAATCCGGTTCGGACGCTGCCTACCGGGATTCCTCAAGGCATGTCCGGCGCCAACGGACCTATCCGCCCAATTAGCTCGGGCAGATCGGAAGTGACCATTTTCCAGACCTCCTCGAGGTCGACGCCCTCATAGAAGTGGATGAGCTTGTCGCGCGTTCCGGCGATCAACTTCCAGGGCACTTCGGGGTGCGCCGCCCGGAATTCCGGCGATATTCTTTTGACCGCCTCCCCGATGATTAGAAGCTGATGCAGAACCGCCGATTGGGTCTTCGCGTCTGCGAGGAACACCGCCTTGTCCGCGGGTCCTTTGAACTCGATTGCCAGGCGCGCGGCTTTGAGGATGTCGAGAAGATGCGCGTCATCGCGAGGCAAAATATGGCTCCGCGCTCTCCAGGATCGCCTTGCGCCGGATCCAGTTCGAGCTCCGCTCGATGGCGCGTTGCGAAACGAGATCCACCTTGCGCCCGACGATGCCGGCGAGTTCCTCCTCCATCGCGACGTGATCCATCAGGCTCCAGTCGGCGTCGGGGGCAAATCTCACCAGCAGGTCCAGGTCACTATCCGGGCGGAAATCTTCGCGGAGCGCGGATCCGAAGACGCGGAGTTCGGCGATCTTCCACCGGCGGCAAAACTCGGCCAGCCGCTCTGTCGGAATGGAAATCTCCGTCCGCATGCCCTTCTCCCTTCACCAGTTTGCCACATCCGGGGCCGGCGGCCCCACAACGGGCATCGTGTTCTGGTTTTCGTGATGGAGGAACCTCCGCTCTCAAAGGAGGCGCTCGCGCGCATCAAGGGAGCCAGGTTGGAGGCCGGCGCCGGCCTTCTGAAGGGCTTGGCCGGGTTCTGGCGCGGAGCCGGCATGAGCAGGAAGAAGCTGAGAGTTCGCGCCCGCCCTGGATATCGCCCGCGCAGCGGATTCTAGCGCCCCGAACGCTCCAGCACGCCGCGGCGCATCAGGCGCAGCAGATACTCACGCGGAATGCCGGCGGCTTCCACGTCGCGCGGGCGAACGACGCCGAGGCGTTGTGCGAGAGCGGTGATTCGGGATTCCGGAGACTGTTGCAATTCGCCATTAGATTCTCATATCGATAGGCAAATCGCAACCAGGGGCGACGGAGGCACAGGGTGGGCACAATTCTGGTCACACAAGCAGAAACGCGGATCGCGGGACGCAGGGAGATGGCAAACATTGGCAAAGTCCACGCGCTGCCTTTAAGCCACTCGGCGGGATCGATGGCTGCCTTTCGCTCGCGCATCCCAGAGCTCACGCGCGGCAAGATCAGCCGGTTCTCGCTCGATACTCTGGTCAACATGCCAACGGACGCCGGGATGGACATCGCTGTGAAGATCAGGCAACGGATCTCCAGGACGCCGCGCGGACGACCCAGGCGTCTTCTGATGGGACGCAGGCAAGCGCCATGTTGGCGAACCGTGCCTGGGTGCGATCGGGATACACTGTCTAATTCTTGCCGTGAAACGACTCTCCGTATGGATTCCCGCATTGTCGATGACGCTGGTCTCGCTGATCAGCTACATTGACCGCAATACGCTGGCGCTGCTGGCTCCGACGATTCTAAAGGAAACGCACCTGAGCGCCGAGCAGTACGGCTGGATCATCTCGGCGTTCTCGGTAGCCTACATGATCGGGAATCCGGTTTGGGGGCGCGTACTGGATCGGATCGGAATCGCGGGAGGAATGGCGGCGGCGGTAGGGTTCTGGACACTGGCCTCCATGTCACATGCCTTCGCCGCGGGCTTCTGGAGTTTCGCGATCGCCCGGGCGGCGCTGGGATTCGGGGAGGGGGCCACGTTTCCCGGAGGTTTGCGCGCGGTGGTGCAGACGCTCGACGGGCGGCTCCGCTCGCGCGGGATTGCCGTGGCGTATGGCGGTGGGTCGCTGGGCGCGGTGATTACGCCGATCATCGTGACGCCTATCGCGTTGTGGTGGGGCTGGCGGGGCGCGTTCTGGTTTACGGGGTTTGTGGGAGTATTGTGGCTCGGATGGTGGAGTATCGTCAGCCGCCGGGAAGACATCCGCCGGCGCAAGGCGATTAGCGATACGGGTCTGGCGCATCCGAGTTTGCTTGATTCCAAGCTGTGGAGCTTCATGGCTACCTATGCGCTCGGAGGACTGCCTCTTGCCTTTGTGCTCTACAACGCGGCCTTGTACCTCGGCTCGCCGATGGGTTTGTCGCAGGCGGACATCGGGAAGTTGTTGTGGATTCCGCCGCTTGGTTGGGAGGTGGGCTACTTCTTCTGGGGCTGGCAGGCGGACCGTCACGGCTTGCGCGCGGAAGGCTCCATGCGCGCCTTTCGACGGGTGTACTTCCTGCTGATGATGTTGAGTCTTCCGCTCGCCTTGGGCGCATACGCGAAATCCGTGGCGGCGTTGATGGGATTGTTGTTTTTTGCGATGTTCATTGCCGGAGGATTTGTCATCATCAGCGTGGCGTATGCCACCAGCGCGTATTCGAGCGACCATGCCGGATTTCTGGCGGGATTGGGGGCGGGGTCGTGGTCGGCTTTGGTGGCGCTGACGATGCCGTGGTTCGGGCGTCTGTTCGACGCGCACGCCTACCCGGCGGCGTTCGCGCTGGCGGCTGCATTTCCGGTGATGGGATGGGCCATCTGGTGCCTTCTGACCCGCGGTCCGGCTGCTATCCTTGTGAAATGAAGGTTGTCTTCCTCGCCCTGGCGCTGCAATCCGCGGCGCTTGGCGCGCTTGTCGCCGATGTTCGGGCCGCCATCGCCAAGGATGATTTTCCGGCAGCCGGGAAACTGATAGCGGACTACCGTGGAAAGAAGGGAGTGACGCCGGAGATGCTCGAGGCGCATTCCTGGATGGGAAGGGGCGCGCTGGCGCAGAAGCGTTACGACCAGGCAGAGAAGTACGCCGAAGATACCCGCCGCATGTGCCTCGAGATGCTTCAGACACGGAAGATTGATGACGAGACGCGTCTGCCGACGGCGCTGGGCGCATCCATCGAGGTGCAGGCCAACATTCTTGCCGGCCGCGGTCAACGCAGCGAAGGAGTATCGTTTCTCAAGAAGGAACTGGCGAGGTGGCACGACACATCCATCCGCGCGCGCATTCAGAAGAACATCAACCTGCTGAGCCTGACGGGGACAGCGCCGCCGCCGCTTGAAAGGAATGACTGGCTTGGGAAGCAGCGGCCTCCCGCGCTTTCGGAACTGAAGGGGAAGGTGGTGCTGCTGTTCTTCTGGGCGCACTGGTGCCCGGATTGCAAGTACCAGTCGCCGATACTTGCCCAGCTTCGCGACAAGTATGAATCGAAGGGACTGGTGATCTACGGTCCGACACGCTACTACGGTTACGCCGCGAAAGGCGAGGACGCGACACCGGAAGCGGAGAAGCGCTACATCGACAAGATCCGCCGGGAACAGTATTCGGGGCTATTCGATATGCCGGTTCCGGTGAGCGAGGAGAACTTCAAGACATACGGCGCCAGCACCACGCCGACGCTGGTTTTGCTGGACCGTAAGGGGATGGTTCGCATGTACCACCCGGGCAAGATGACCTACGAGGAACTGGCGAACGAACTGGATAAGGTACTCTAAACAGCGAGATGCAAATCTACACAGCTGCCCTGCTTGCCGCGTCGCTGCTATGCGCGCGAACGGCCTTTGCGCAAACTCCCGCGCGCGACCGAATGGTGGTGTTGATCAGCCTGGACGGATTTCCGGCATACGCGCTGGAAGATCCGAAATTGCCGGTACCCACGCTGCACAAGTTGATGGAAGAGGGTGCAACGGCTCGACGCATGACAACGGTGAATCCGACAGTGACGTGGCCGAACCACACGGCGATGGTTACTGGAGTGGCTGCGGCCAGGCACGGCGTGCTGGCCAATGGCACCATCGTGCGCGAAGGCGCCGGGGAGCGGCGCAAGGTGGAACCCTGGATCGACAAGGACAAGATGGTGCGGGCGGTGACCGTGTACGACGCGGCGCACCGTGCCGGTTTGACGACGGCGCAGGTGGATTGGGTGGCCATCCACAAGGCGCCGGGTATCATGTTCGCGTTCCCCGAGGTTCCATCCGCCGATGGTTTGATCGAGCGCGAGATGATGGAGCGGGGCATGGTGAGCAAGCCGGACATCGACGAGTTCGGGAAGCGCATCATCGTCTGGCGTGACGAGGTGTGGACGAGCGCCGCGGCGCATATCATCCGGAAACACAAGCCGAACCTGTTGCTGTTTCACCTGTTGACGCTCGACAGCACGCACCACACCTACGGTCCACGAACACTGGCGGGGACGGTGGCGATGGCTTTCCTCGACTCTCAGGTGAAGCGGATCCTGGAGGCGGTTCGAGAGGCCGGGATGGCGGAGAAGAGCACCGTGGTGGTGGTTTCCGATCACGGATTCAAGGCGTATACGAAACAGATTCAGGCCGCCGCCATGCTGGAAACGGCGGGGCTGGGTGCGAAGGCATTCGTGCTGCCGGAGGGCGGCTCCGCGCTGGTCTACTGTGAACGCGGGGACGCGGCGGCGGTTGGCAAAGTGTTCGAAAACGCCGAGGGCGTGGACCGCATGGCGGGCCCGCAAGATTACGCCGTATTGGGGCTTCCCGACCCGGACAAGGATCCGCAGTCTCCCCGGTTGGTGCTGTTCGCCAAATCGGGCTATGCGTTTGGCGGAGGGCGAACGGGAGGAAGCGTGGTGACACGGCCGAGTCAAGGCGGCGGGCACGGCTATGCTTCGAGCGACCCCGAGATGGACGCGATCTTTCTTGCCTCGGGATACGGAATCCGCAAGGGCGCGGTGTTGGACCGCATCCGGAATATCGACGTTGCGCCGACGCTGGCGGCGTTACTGGGAGTGGAAATGGGGAAGGTAGACGGGCGGATCTTGCGGGAGATACTGACGCGATAGTCAGCACGGCTGCTTCTGCTGGCCCGGACCTGGCGCCTTCATGTTGAACAACAGCGAAACCGTGCTTACGGGCTGCCCGTCCTAATGCCCATGCTGCTTGCTTTGCTTCTCGGCCTGGCGCTCGAGGCGCAGCAGCCGGAAGTCCGCATTCGCACCACGGTTCCGCTGGTGCTGGTCCCCGCCACGGTGACGGATTCATCCGGCAAGCCGTACGCCGGTCTCGAAAACGGGGATTTCGTTCTCTATGACGGGAACACGCCGGTGAAACATGAAATCGAGGTGACGAACCAGCCCGTATCGGTGGTTCTGTGCGTGCAGACCAATCGCGAATCCGGCCCGGCATTGGCGAAGGTGATGAAGATCGGGAGCCTCATGCTGCCGCTGATTGCCGGAGAAGGTGGAGCGGCTGCATTGCTTACATACTCGGACCACCTGACGCTTCGCCAGGAGTTCACCCCCGACCAGGCGCGGTTCACGGACGCGATCCGCGCAATGAGGCCGGACGGATCCGGCGCACGGATGCTCGATGCAGTTGCGGAGGGGCTGCATCTGCTGGGGCAGCGCGGCGAGCGGCAGAGGAAGGTGCTGATTGTGGTGGGCGAGACCAGGGACCGCGGTTCGGAAACGAAGCTCGACCAGGCGCTGGAGGCAGCCGCGCGGACCAATGTCACGATTTATTCGGTGTCATTTTCCGTGTATTTGACCGCGTTTACGTCGCGCGGGGACGAGCGTTTCGGCAAGAAGCGCGAGGAGGATAGGGAGGATACGCGCCCAAGGGTGTATGAGCCGGGGGGAGGCAGTCTGATTACGGCGCTGGTGGAACTCTCCCGGCTGGGGCAGACGAACACGGCGGACGCGCTGACGAAGGCCACTGGCGGGGCGCGGTTCTCGTTCCTGCGGCTAAAGGCGCTGGAGGAGATGTTTCTGAAGGTGGGCGAAGATCTGCACAATCAGTACCTGTTGAGCTTCACCCCTCCGAGCGGCGCGCCGGGGTATCACGATTTGCGGGTTATGGTGAGGGGGCGTGCGGGGCTGACGGTGCGCGCGCGGCCGGGGTATTGGGCGGGGCAATGATTTCTGGAAGTATTGTCCCGACGATACGAATACACGTGGCCAGATGTCGGTCTTTGTGGTGCGCGGGCTGCTCGACCCGTAGCGCGCCGCTCAGGTCGCCTGGAACGGGGCGCGTGCGCATCTCCGGCGCCAGGGGCGGAAAGTGAGCAGCGCGGCGAGGAACGCAAGCGTACCGGGAAGAACCAGCAGCATTGCGCCCCAATCCAGCGAGTACCTCCCGGTGGCCGCGTTGTACTGGAAGCATCGGAAGGAAGTCTTGTCCGCCAGGGGATAGGAAGGCACAAACCCGCCATCGAGGTCGCGCAACACGGAGCCTAGAGACTCCGTCGAGATGCGCCCTCCCGCAAAGAGGCGCACCAGGCGGCCATGATTCACGGCCAGCAACACGGCAGGGTGATCGAACTGGCGCCTGTTCCCGTCCCAACGGAACCAGAACCCGGTTGCCTTTGAGAGACGGCCGATACTCTCCTCGGCCGCGGTCGCGAAAATCCAGCGATCTTCCCCCGCGGCTCCGATGCCGGCTGCGGCGGCCTTCATGTCAGCGGCAGTGTCGCGGGAATCGAAGCTGAGCACAAGAATGCGATAGCCCGATGGCGGTTTGACGGCCGACTCCGCCGCCGAGCGTAGCGAACGAAGAAACGGATAGCAAACGCCGGCGCAGCGGGTGAACACCATGGTGATGAGTAATGGCCGGTCCCGCCAAAGTTCGGAAAGCGGCATGGCCGGCTTTCCCGCCGGTTGTATCAGAATGTCCGGCACGGAATGGTAGAGATACAGATCCTCGTTGGGGGGCTGGTTGAAACTGCCATCCAACGATTGTCCCCACAACGTGGCGAGGCCCGCTGCCAGACATGCCGCCATGCGCAGGAAAGTCATGATGAGCTCCTGCAAAGTGCAACCGCGCGCAGACAGCGGGCGGCGGTCCGCGACAGATAGACCAGCAGCGCGGCGAACAACAGCACGACGAACGCCGCTGCCACACGCGCCTGGATCACGCCTTGCAGCGTCTCCTCCGGATAGGTGGCAAAACGCCGCGGAACGCTGGTGGCGCCTCCGTAGTAGAACATCGCCAGGAATCCGTAACCGCCCAACAGCAGCAGACTCAGAGTCCAACCGGCCGCGGGGACATCCGCGTCTGAGCCCGTCAGTTCCCGGCTCAGATGATCGAAGAACGCGAGAACCATCAAGACAACGCCCATCAGATAGTAAGTATGGAAGTGAGCCGGAACCCAAAGAGTGTTATGGAAGACGGAATTGACCGCCACGGTGGCGTCAACAACCGCCGCGATACCGCCGATCGCCCAGCCCAGGACCCCGCAGACCAGGAGCCTCGAGGCCATTGTCCATCGAAAACCAGACCGGTAGATGAGAGCGAGGACGCCGAAGATGGTGACCGCGGCGGCGGGCAAGGATAGAAAGTAAGAAGCGGTTTGACCCACCACCTGCACCCAGCGCGGTTGCGCGAAGTCCATGTAAAGGTGGTGGAGGTAGGCAAACAGGACCAGCAACAGGACAGCGTTCCAGGCGAAGGCAACCAGCTTGGATGTCTTCCACGGCCGGCCGGCGAACGCCGGCAGCATTTCATAGAGGATGGCCACTCCCAGGTAAAGAGTGATGTTGACAATAATGTGCCCGAATAAGAACGTGAGATTCTTCATCAGCAGCGCATCCATGTTCGCGCGGCCGGACCAATGCAGAAGGAACAACAGCAGGACAAGGGCGGCGGCCACCAGAGCCGCGGTGACAACCACCAGGCTCACGGTGGTGATGAGAACCAGCGGTGGGACTTCCGGTTCCTTCGCTCCGCGCAGGATATGCCAGCCGAGCGCCGTCGAGAGAGTGTAACGCCGCGCGATGGCGCGAAGCAGATCGAGCACCCAGGCAAGCCAGAAAACAGCAAGAATGGCCAGGCCCACGAAGAACACGACGGTGGCCCAAGGTTGCCAGACGCCGTTCGGATAGAGCGGCAAGGGAAACAGAAAGTACCAGCCCACTCCGAATTTACCCAGCATGGTACTGATGGAAATCAGAAGCACGCCGGCCACGCTGCCGCCCATGGCGAGTTCGGAAACGGCGGAACTTGGGCGCACGTAACGGGAAAGAAGGTAGTGGACTCCGGCCATGCTGCCCAGGAACCACGCGCCTACCATGATCAAAGCGTGAAGCGTGAGCGCCGAATAGAACCAGACTGGCTCCACTGCGGGAAAAGCGTTGCCTTGAAACAGGCGGAGGAACAATCCGATTAAAGTGGACGCCAGGAAGAGCGCCATGGCGATGAGCGCCCACAGCAATGTGTTCCTGCGAAGGCGGGACTCGGCCGCGGGGTTGGAGGTAGACATAGGGTCAGTCCTTGTCCTGTGGAATGACTTCGAACACACCCCGCATGCTGTGATGCTCCATCCCGCACAGTTCCAGGCAGAGGACCGGGTAGCGTCCCGGATCCCGGAGGCGCAACCGCAGGCGGTTGACGTAGCCCGGCATGGCCTGCGTCTGCGCAAGCAGGGTTCCACCGGGACTGTACACGCCAAAACCGTGGTTGACGTCAAGACTGGTGACGCGGAATTCCACCAACCGGTTGGCCGGGATGCGGACAGCGGGTCCCTGGCTGGCCGCCTCCCACTGCGCGTCATTCGCGATCGGGGTTTCCGAAAGCCCAAACGCGAATTGTTTCGCCGCAACAAAGACCACGTTGTCCGGAATTTCGGAGCCTCGCGGGTAGGGCAAATGGGGAAGGGTGAGAGCGAGAGCGGCGCCCAGCAGAAGCACACAAGTGATAGCGAAACGACTCCGGAGTTTAGAGACGGCCTCCGGGTTCAGGGGCTTTTTGTTGCCGGTATTCCGTGTCACCCATAGGAAGGTGGAGGTTGCGGCGGCGGTGATGATGAGGAACGCCAAGAGAGCTTTGTATTGAGGAATCATCTGTTGGCTCACGGGACTTTCCCATACTCGCCTTTCCCGTGATGCCGGGTCAAGATGGTTTGGTGCGCCGGGGCCAAGCCATTGACGCCAAAAAATCGCAAACCTATAATCGCTCGTCATGAAGCTGCTACAGTTAGCTACACGAATTGCCCTTTTCCTGGCGATAGCCTTCCTTGCGCACGCCCAATCCACTATTCCCGCAAACCTGATAAAGAACTTCGCCGGCTCCTGGAAGGAGAACGAATCCAAACACAAATTCGGCAGCGGGGCGGGGGCGACTCTGCGTTTTCGTGGTTCGCCCTCCGGCGGACTCGATGAACTGCGTGGAGCCATCGCGAACCCTGTCGTGCAAAAAGTCGAGTTCGACGGCAAGCCACACCCTATCGACGACTCCCGTAGTGCGATCGCCTGGAAAAAACTCGGCGCCACCCAGTTCGAGCGTTCACTGTTTGACAATGACAAGAAGTTAATCAACATCAGAAGAATCGAACTCTCCGCCGACGGAAAATCGCTGACAGAGCGTATCGAAAACAAGACGTCGGACGGGAAGACGGCCACCTGGACGGGAGCCTACAACAGGACGTCCGGCGAATCCGGAGGGCTTGCCGGGACTTGGCAATTGGTTTCGAGGCGCCGCAGCGATCCCGCGATCATCCGTTTCGAGCCAGCGGGCGCCAACTCGCTGAAGTTCGTCATACCCGATTCGGAAACCACCGGGGTGATGACGTTCGACGGCAAGCCATACACATGGTCCGGCCGCGGTTTGATCAGCGGTATGGAGAACACCGCCAAGGCGATCAGCGGCCGTTCCATTGAAGTCACCATCAAGCGCAAGGGCGTTCTGGCAAGCAAGACAACCTACAACATATCCGCGGATGGCCGCACGCTCACCATGACCGGCTCCAGTTTCGACGAAAAGGGCAAGGCCCTACCCGGCAGTGTCGTCGTTTACGAGAAACAGTAGGCGCTACCCCAGTTTGACCACTTTACCCATCAAACCCTGCGGGGAAACCATCATTTCCAGCAGATTCGCCGGATCGCTTGCATCCTCCATAAGGAAGCTTTGGATGGGGCCGAACAGTTGTGTGATCTCGCGCGGCGAGCAGGAGGGGAGCAGATATTGCAGCAGGCGCGGATCGTAGTAGCGGAAGAAAAATCGCTTGCCTTCCTCCGTCTGCATGATGAGGAACTGCCGCAGATGCTGTCTTACCTCGCCGAAGGGGTGGTTGCAGGTGAAGAAGAGCGTCCAATGCTGACCCCATCCCTCGGCCACCAGTCTGGGGAGCAGGGGTGATGTGGCCGGCAGGTAGACGAGGTAGACGCCTGGGGGCATCTGGTCGCCGAGGGTCAGGCCCTCGGAAAGGAACTGGTAGACTTCGCCCGAGGTGATCAGCAGGTGAGGGACGCGTTCGTCGATGTTGGAGTTGAGGATGGCGTAGAGCGGGGCGGGACGCAGTTGCAGGTATTTGACGGCGGCCTGTTGCACGGGTGTGAGGGTGGAGACCTCCACTTTCTGCTGTGCTGCGAAAGCCTGCAACTCTTCGACCTTGGGAGCGGCGAACAGGACGGTGGAGGTGCGGCGGTGCTCTTCGGGAGTTTGCGGCGCCTCCGCCAGATGAATCTTGAAGCGAGTTTGTCCAGCGGCCACCTGGTCGCCATCCGTAAGCGGCTGGTTCAGGATCTTGTTGCCGTTCACCCAAGTCCCGTTGCTGCTGTTGCAGTCCTTCACCATGGCGCCGGCTTCGGTGCATTCAATCTGGAAATGAATGCCGGAAAGGAAACTATCGTGCGGGAGCATCAGTTGCGACTTCGCCGTCCGGCCGACGGACACCGACTGGCCTGGATTCAACTCCACGGTGCGGCCCAGCAGAGGCCCATCCAAGATTTCCAGGACGACTCGCATGGATCTTATTGTCTCATCGGGATTCGATAACTTCGAGTACCTGGTCCGTTTTTGGGGATGCGATCCGCTGCACTGTGCCGCTGGGCCAGACGATCTCCACCTGGTTCACATGGGGCTCCTGCCCGAGGCCGAAGGTGAGGGCGAGTTCGCTCTGCGAGCAGTAACTCGAGCCGCTGTGCACCGTCCGGACCTGGGTCCCACCGGGCGTCTTGACACGCACCACCGCCCCGATTCCGTCGCGGTTGGATTTCGTCCCAGTGAGTTTCACGCGCAGCCAGTGATTCCTGTTTCCGCCGTCGTTGCGTAGCAGCACGGCCGGACCGGCGTTGTCCGTGATGAGAACATCGAGGTCGCCGTCATGGTCGATGTCCGCATAGGCGGCTCCGCGAGCCACCATGGGCTTCGAAAAATCAGCGCCGGCGCTGGTTGAGGCGTTCTCGAATTGGCCTTTGCCCAGGTTGCGAAACAGCAGCGGAGGCTGGCGGTATTTCACCTTCGGCTGCACGCGTTCAATTTCGGGGTCGAGGTGGCCGTTGGCGCAGAAGATGTCGAGGCGGCCGTCGAGATCGAAATCGAAGAAGAAGGCGCCGAAGGTGAGGCTGAGCAGGCTGGAGCGGCCCACGGTGGAACGCGGCGCTTCATCCACGAATAGGCCGTTGCCCTCGTTGTGGTACAGGCCGAGCATCTGATTGGCGAAGTTGCCCACCAGAAGGTGAGGCCGGCCGGAGCCGTCATAATCGGCGGCGTCCGTGCCCATGGCTCCGCGGGCGACTCCGTCTTCCCCGAACGCGACGCCGGCCGTCAATCCTGTCTCGGTAAACGTGCCATTGCGATTGTTGCGGTAGAGCTTGTTCGGCTGCGTGTCGTTGGCGATGAACAGATCGGGCCAGCCGTCGGAATCGAAGTCCACCACGGCGATTCCAAGCGATTTGCTTCTGGGGTCGGCGATGCCGGCCTTCTGGCTGACGTCTTCGAACCTGCCGCCGCCGAGATTGTGAAACAGCTTCGGGGGGACCCCCTTGTAGGACTCCGGCGTGCAGTAGGATTTCGTGGCCCCATCGAGCGAGCACCACAGATCCTGCTTCGGGCTCCACTGGACGTAATTGGCAACCACCAGATCGATCCTGCCGTCGCGGTCGTAATCGAACCACGCGGCGCTGGCGCCGAAGTTGGCATTGCTGATGCCGGAGGTTTTCGTAACGTCACGAAACTTCCCGTTGCCTTCGTTGTGGAAGAGGCGGTCGCCTTCGAGCGCGGTGATGTAGACATCTTCGCGGCCGTCGTTGTCGTAATCGCTGACGGCGACGCCCATGCCGTACATCTCCACGTCGAGTCCGCTGCCCGCGGTGATGTCGGTGAATGTGCCGTTGCGGTTGTTGCGGTACAGCTTGTGCGTTGTTTTGGGGGGCCTTGGCGTCCAGTTCTTGCCGTTAATCAGCAGGATGTCCTGCCATCCATCGCCGTCCACATCGAGGAAGGCGCATCCCGAGCCGAGCGTTTCCGGCAGCCATTTCTTTCCGGAATTCCCATTGTTGTGCACAAAGCGGAGGCCCGCCTGGCGCGTGATATCGGTGAATTTCACCTGGGCGCTGAGCAGGCAGGCGGCGAAGAAAAACCAGGCGGCGGGCTTCATGTTCCGGACACCTTCAAGGGCACACTTTCGTGATCGTGAATCATCTGCCTTTCGTTGTTGTCCTCAGGATTCAACTGGCGGGGCCTGGCGGTGATGGTCTGGGCGGCCTCGTTGGCTTTGAATCGCTGGAACAGCCTGGCGTGGAGGTCCGCCTTTGCCGGATTATTTAAGCCGCGATAACACAGCATCAGGTTGTAGTGCGCCTGAAGGTCTTCCGGGTCTATGCGCAGCACGCCTTCGAGGGCCTGGACGGCCTGGGCATACTGCCGCTTGAGGAAATACAGACGGCCAAGCTGGTTGAGCACCACGCGGTCTTCCGGATACTGCGCGGCGGCTTCTCTCAGATGCGTGATGGCGGCGTCATAGTTGCCATCGGACTTCTCCACCATGGCCTGGAAGAAATGGATGCGCGCCAGTTTGGGATTGATGGAGAGCGCCTTCCCGAGCAGCGGCCTAGCTGCGTCGGTTTCGCCTTCCTGAATGAGGGCGCGGGCCACGTTCAGGGGTCCATCGGCGTAGTCCGGTTTGGCTTCCATCACTTTATGGAACGCGTACTCGGCCCCTTTGAGGTCGCCCTGAAGCAGCATGCCGATTCCCCAGTCGTTCCAGCGTTCGTAGTCTTCGCCGCGGACCGCCTGCTTCCATTCGGTCTTTTCTCCGGGGGCGGCAAGGTCGAGTTTCGCTTCGGCTTTGGCGAGGACGATGATGGGCAGATCAGGAATGCGGTCCTTGATCTTGCTGGAAACATTGGAAGGAATGTTCGCCGGCTCGAAGGTGAATTGGCGGCTGTCGTGTTCCAGATTGACGAGGTTCGCATCCTGCCCGGGCTTCGGCTGTCCGGCATAGGCGAATTGCGTGTAATACCAGGAGAACTTGCGGTAGTTCAATTTCGCCTTCAGCGTGATGGGGCCCCTGGCATCTTTCGGGATGTGGACGCGGTAGTGTGCCGTATCGGCCGCGCCCGGGGGAATCATGCGCACGTAAAGCACGCTGCGCGTCTGCCAGGCGTTGCGCTTGTTGATGGGATTGCCGTCGCCGTCGAGTTGCAGGGAGCGATAGAAGTGAGCGCCTTTTTCCACCGGTCCGCGGCCCTCATCCTCGACGCAGCCGCTCCAGAAAATCTGGCGTCCGGTGGCGTCCTTGCCGTCGAGTTCCAGCCAGATGTCGAAGGCGTCGACGGTGCCGCCGGGGAAGAAATGGCCAATCAATTTCGTGCGTACAACAACATCGACGCGCACGGTTTCCCCGGGCTGAAACTTCACTCCCGCTTTGTCGAGCGGTGCGGCAACCCGGCCCACTTCCCGCAGTACGACGGGCCCGCTGGCTTCGGCTTCCTCACCCACGGCGAAGGTGGTCAATGCGGTGGGCGCGGCTTCTCCGGCGCGGCGCACCATCTGCATTTCTCGCGGCGAGGTTTCCACCGGACTGGCGGAGAAGATATCCACGGTGATGAAGCCGGATTCCAAAAACTTCCGGGTTGTCGCCAACTGCTCTTCGTCCCCGTTGACGTAGGGCACCGCGGTGTTTGCGCCCGGGAAACGGTGATTATGCACCATGCCGTTGCGGCTGCCGGGATCGTTCGATTTCACTTCCGGCATGTGGCAATTCGTGCAGGTGAGGCTTTTTGGGGGGTAGTAGAAAGATCGTGCGCCGCGCCCGGAAACGCCGCTCGCCTGCCAGTTGTCGTAGTCGTTGAATCCGCGAACCCAACGGTAGTTGTTCACCGGCACATCCAGGTGAACCTTGTGGCAGGCGGAGCAGAATTCGGCGGAATCGCGGTGGAGAGGCTTGAGGAAGGTGCGGCGATGCGGCTCCGGGTTGAGATAGGTGACGAACTTTTCAAAGTGCTGGATATAGGGATTCCTGCTCGCCGCAATCTTGTGCAGCCAGTTGTAGTCGAGCGTGAAGGAAGCATTCCCCATCGTGTTGTGCACCTTGACGATGGAGTGGCAGGAAACACAGGAGAGGCCGATATGCGCCTCGGGGGTGTCGATTTGATCCTTGATGGGCTTCTCCCACCTGCCGTTGAAGAACAGGGCATGGTCATGGCATCCGGCGCACCAGCGGCTTGGCTTGGTGGTCCCCTGAACCGACTGCATGTATTCGATGGACTTGCGGTAGAACTGGTTGTTGAAACTGGCGAAATGGTGCATGGACCCCTTCCACTGCTCGTAAACGTCCTTGTGGCAGGACCCGCAGTGTTCGGAATCCATGAAGTAGCTGGAGGGGACCAGTCCGACATTGGTGCGCGAGGAGGATGGCCAGAAATGGCCGCTGGGACCTTCGCCCTCGCCCTGCATGGTGACAGGCGCCTCACCCGTGTTCACGATCTGCTGGGCGCGCTGCGGCATGAGACGCGAGCCGGCGGCGAGGGCGAGAATCGCCAGGCACACCGGCATGGCGCGGCCGAGACTCGGCATCTGCTTCCGAAGCGCGAACCAAAGCCACACCATTGCGGCAAAGCCGAGCACGACATGGGCATAGAGCCACCAGCGCTGATCGGTGGTGGCGCCGCGCACCATGAGGTACAGGCCTGTGAGCGCCGCGCCGCTGAATCGCAATGTTGCCGGGCGGGAGCGCCACAGCACGGCGACAAACACTACGCCGAGCACGAGATGAAGCAGAACGCTTGCGACATAGAAGATGGTGGCTGAAGGCAGCGCAGCGACGTAAGCCACGTTGAGCAGCAGAAGAACGGTGAGAACCGGGAACCAGCGTGAATTCATGGCGCAATCGATCGCAACAGCCGCAGCGCGGGGCGCGTGTTATAAACCTCGCGGTATGCATTGTGCGCCGCATCCTCGGGGTAGCGCTCCGGTGCGGCGTAAGGATATTGGGTCATGCCGTGGAATGGCAGCGGTTCCACTGATTGGGAGTACGCCGTGTTCGCATCGCTATCCTTGGCCCATCCATCCACATAGAGGAGGAAATCGCGCTTCCACCCCTGGGGCGGCGGCGCGGGCGCGGAAAATCGGACACGCAATTCATCCCCGGAGCCCATAATGACAAACATATCATCAACGCTCCCGATCAACGCTTTCACGTCGCCGTAGCGCGTGTAGCGGCCGGGTGTGGGATTCCAGGAAGAAGTGGAACCGGCGGGGTTGTAAAAGAACATTTCCGGCTGGCGGCGTTCCGGATGAATAAGGGGTTTGGAGAACCCGTGGAAATCGAGGTCCGCCCGGGCGGCGGCGATGTGCCGCAGTTGAACCCGTGGCTGCGCGGTCTCGACGCCAAGGAAGATTTCGTCCCAATAGACGCACAGGTTGGTGACAATCCGGATTTCGCGCGAGGAGGAGAGGAACTTGCCGGAGAGATCGACAGCGATGGTCTTGGTTTTGCCCGACGGGATCCCCATGTCTTCGATGACGGTGCGCCATTCGCCGTTGCGGCCGCGGACTTGCAGGTAGGGTGGAGTGAGGGCTTTGCCGGGCTCCTGGGATTGCTTGAGGAACGTGCTTCCATCGGCCCAATCCACCCAGCCGGTGAGGACGAGGAATGCGCCCTGATTGGGAGCGGCAGGTCCGAAATCAAGTTCGATGGAATGGGTTTCCGCCGTGTTCCTCATCGTGCGGCGGAAGGTATCCGCATAAACCCGGTCGAGCGCGCGGATGCGGGCGAGCACATCCGTCCCCTTGCCATCCCTTGCGCGCAGAGGATAGAGGCGGCGCTGGGTCTGATAGAGCCGGAAATCGGGGTACGGCGGCGATTTCCATTTGTCGTTCGAATAGATTTCAGTGTCGGCCGGATGGTCTACGGTAATCAGCTTCAGGTGATCGAGATAAGTGACCTCGCCCAGTTCCTCCGTGATGCGGAGATCGTAGTATCCATCGCGAACCTGGAGCGCCTCTCCTGGAATGGAAACGTACTCGTCGTGATCGGTGGGGAAGTACTTGCCGTCACCGGAACTCGCGCCCAGCGGGGCGACGCCGAGCACATCGGTGAGGAAGGAAAACTCGCGGCCGTTCCAGGTGTAGATCATGGGGCAACTGCCCGAGAGACGCTGCGCTTCCTTGTATTCCGCGATGCGGCTTACGGCCTGCTTGGGTTCGTTCTGGATGAGCCCGTTCGGCCACGTGATGCGTACCGTGTCGATGAGGGGATAGCCGCGCATGCCGAACTGGAGCGGATATCCTTCATAGAGTTTCTTCTGGTAGCGGCGGCCCGCCTTGATTTCCACCTCGGATCCCGTGGCGAGCTTCAGATTCTTGACGCCGTCGAGCCTCACGCTGAACCAGCGGTTTTTTGCCGGCGTCGCGTTTTCGTGAAGCCAGGTTCCCGAGGCATCGGCGGAGACGGCATCGGCGCGGCCGTCCGCGTTGAAGTCGGCGATGGCGATGGGGGTATCGAGGCCTTCCATTTTGCGTGACGCGCCGGCCAGCGGGTAGACCTGGCCGCCGGCGCAAAGCTCGGTCACTGCCAGGTTGTTGAAGTCGCAGAACGCCGCATCGGCCACGGCGGGGGCGGCCTGCTCCTTCCAGCCGCCGTGCTGGTTAGCCAGCAGATGCAGTTTCCCTCCGGCCGTGAAGGCGAGGTCGAGTGCGCCGTCGTGGTTCCAATCCCATACACGCAGGCGCGCCGCGCCAGGGGGAATCAGGGGCATGGGAATGGCTTCGAACTTCCCCGCCAGCCGGTCGCGGTAGAGGACGGCGGATTTGTCCCGATAAGCGATCAGGATATCGTTCGACTTGCTATCGGGAATCATGCGGAAGGAAACGCCGTCCACGGCTTCGGCGTTGACAAATGGCAGGTCGGCGGTGCGGTCCACGAACCCGCCGCTGCCCTGATTGCGCAAGAGTACGGTTTTCCTGCCAAGCAGCAGCAGATCAAGATCGTAATCGTGATCGTAATCGACCCAGATGGCTTTCGAAAACTCGCCCTCGGCGAGCGGATGCGGCGCCTTCTCGAGGGAGCCTTTGCGATTCCACAGCAACTCCGCGCTGGCGGCGGTCAGCATGCAGAGATCGGCGAAGCCATCGTTATCGGCATCGCCCGCGAAGAATGCCCGGCCGGAGGCAAGCAGCGCGGACTGCACGGGAGCGGCGCCGCCGCGATATAGGCGGCCTCCGCCGGAGGAGCCCCACACCAGGAGATCGGGACGCGCGTCGTTATCGAAGTTCCAAACCAGGGCCTGCGCTCCGGACACGCCCGGACCGATCTTGCGTTTGGTGAACCGGGGCGGAGCGGATTCGGCCGCGTCAAAGGTGGAGAGGGACGGGTCAATGGGATCGTAGATTTCGGCGTACTGGTTCCACTCCATGTCCTCGGTGTTCCCGGAGGTCTCCTGCGCTTTCTTGAGGGCCTGGAATTGCGCCAGTTGCTTCATCGCTTCCTCGCGCTTGCCGGAAAGACGGTACGCGTTGTAGAGCTGGAAGTGAGGCGCGGCGAGGCTGGGATTCAACCGCGCAGCCTTTTCGAACCGCTCCATGGCGGCGGGCAGCTTGTCCTGAAGCTTGTAGAGAACGCCAAGGTTGTATTGGGTAACGGCATCGTCCAGCGCCAGTTGTGCCATGCGCTCGAACATGGCGGTGGCCTGTTCCATCTCACCGGCCTTCTTGTAGACGATGCCGAGATTGAACCACGTATGCGGCAGCGCGGGGTCCTGCTGCTGCACCTTTTTGAGTTCGGCGACGGCCTCCGCCGTCTTGCCCGCGCGCAGCAGCGCCAGGCCGTAGTTGAGACGTTCTCGGGTGGAATTGGGCGCAAGGTCGAGCGCCTTCTTGAATTCGTCCACCGCTTGCAGTTGCGTGGTGGGGTTTTCATAGAAGGCTTTCCCGCGGTTCCGGTATTGCCAGAGAAGATCATCCTTGTTTGGAGCGGCCGCAATCAATCCCAGCACGGCCGCCGCCACCACCAGCATGGCAGGCTTTTGGCGCATTACTCTATCCCTAACAGGCGCAGCCCCCCGCGCACAACCGGGTCCCGCCCGAACTCGACCTCATCGCCCTTGGCGACACTGACCGCCTGATTGAGAATTTCCTGCTTCAGCCGGGAGGTGATCCAATCCCGCTCCCGCGACCATTCGCTCAAACCCGGCTGGATCTTGCTTTCCGAGAGGAACACTTTCAAGTCGTCGAGGAGCGCCGGAGTGACGTCGAAATCTTGGCCGGCTTTGTTCTTCAGCAGGTAGCTGGTGGCATAGGTTGTGAGAATGCCGGTGGCGTCGACGACGGCGCGGAAGCGGTTCGAAGGTTCCGGATAGATGACTTCATCAGGCTGAATGCCGCCGCCTCCTCGCACGATGCGGCCTTTGTCCGTCTTGTACTCTGGCTGCTTGGCGCGGGTCACTTCATCGAGTTGGCCGCCCGTAAGAGGATGCTGGATGGAACGGCCGCTGGGGGTGTAGTAATAGGCGGTAGTGAGCGCGAGACCGGTGGAAGAAGAGAGCGGATACACGCCCTGCACCAGCCCCTTGCCGAAGCTCGGCTCGCCTACCACGACCCCGCGATCGTGATCCTGAATGGCGCCGGCGACGATTTCCGAAGCGCTTGCCGTGCGGCCATTGATGAGCACGGCGAGCTGGAAGTTGTACGGTTTCGCTTTATCGGAAACCTTCACCTCTTCGGTTTCCTTCGAGCGGCCGCGAATGGTGAGGATCTTGGTTCCGGGCTTGAGAAAGAGGCTGTTGACATCGAGCGCGGCGGGCAGGATTCCGCCTGGATTATTGCGCAGGTCGAGGACGAGCGCTTTCAATTTGTCTCCGCCGAGTTTCTCGATGGCTTGCTGGAGTTGCGGTCCGGTTTCCGCCTCGAAGCTGGTGATGCGCACGAATCCTACGCCCGGTTTGAGGAGAAATGCGCGGTCCACGGCGGGGGATTCGACTTCTTCCGGGGTCAGGACGAAGGAGAGCAGCCGGGCATTTCCGGCGCGGCGCACATCGACGCGGGCCTGCTGCTGGCGCGATTCGGTGAGCAACTGCACCAGCTGATTCATGTCGAGGCTCGAGAGGGGAATATTGTTGATGGCAACAATCTCGTCGCCGGCCATGATCCCCGATTTCGCTGACGGAGTGCCGGGCAGCGTTTGAAGAAAGATGACGCGGCCGGGGAGCACGCTGACGACGCTGCCAAACCCCTTCTTGGTGCTTTTTTCGAGTTCCTTGAGCTGCTCGAACTGGCCAGGATCGAAGAAGATGGAATGCGGATCGAGGCGGCGCAGCATGCCGGGAATGGCGCCCTGGTAGATGGCCTGCTCCGGGTTGACCGGATCGGCCGCATTCTCATCAGCCGCTACGTAGACATCGATGAATTTCTTGAGCAGATGGTCGAGTTCGCTGACATCGGAGGCGAAGAACAGAAGCAGGGCTGGAAGCAGCGTGAGCATCACAGGGAATACCGCAGGTTCTTGCGAGCCTCATGCCGGGCCAAGGCGAGTTCGATCAGTTTGTCCACCAGTTTGGGCATGGGCAGCCCGCTGTGCTCCCACATCTTGGGGAACATGCTGATGGAGGTGAAGCCGGGGATAGTGTTGATCTCGTTCAGATAGAGTTTGCCGGTGGCCGCTTCGTAGAGGAAATCCACGCGCGCCATGCCTTCGCACTGCACGGCCTTGTAGGCTTCGACGGCGATTCGCCGCAGTTCGGCCGTGTCCGAAGCGGAAAGGTCAGCGGGGATGATGCATTCCGCTTTATCGAGCAGGTACTTATCCTCGTAATCGTAGAATTCCCTGGACGGCAGGATCTCGCAGGGCAGAGAGGCTTCCGGTTCCTCGTTGCCAAGGACCGCGCACTCGAGTTCTTTCCCCATGATGGCGCGTTCGACAATCACCTTGCGGTCAAACTGCGCGGCCAGTTGAAGAGCGGCGGCGAGTTCCTCAGGATTGGAGGCCTTCGAGATGCCGACGCTCGATCCGAGATTGGCCGGCTTCACGAACATGGGAAAGGGAAAATGTTGGGGAGGCAGCGCGGGGTCGAGCCGGTTGGAGGACATCACAACGCACTCCACCACGGGAAGACCACGCTCGCGGCATATGCGTTTCATGGCGTCTTTATCCATGGCGGCAGCGGAGGCGAACACGCCCGCGCCCACGTAGGGAAGCCCGGCGAGTTCCAGCAGCCCCTGAACTGTGCCGTCCTCGCCGAACGTGCCATGGAGGATGGGAAACGCCACATCGATGTGAGCATTCGCGCCCGGTTCGGGCTGAATGGGTTTCGGAGACCAGCGGCCTTCCTTTGAGATGAGGTAATGCAGGACGTGATAGCGATCCGGGTCGAGCGCCTCGATGATGGACTTGGCGGAGCGCAGCGAAATCTCATGCTCGCCGCTTCGCCCGCCGTAGATGACAGCCACGCGTAGTTTCACAGGATCCTCTTGCCCATGGCGGACATGGTCAATTCCACCGCAAGCTCGGCGGTGCGGTTGCGCTCATCGATGACCGGGTTCACTTCCACCATTTCCATGGAGAGCATGCGGCCGGAGTCATTGACGATCTCCATGGCGAGATGAGCTTCGCGGTACGTAATGCCGCCGCGCACGGGAGTGCCGACGCCGGGCGCGATTTGCGGGTCGACGGCATCCATGTCGAAGGAAAGGTGAAAGCCCTCGGTGCCGGCGCACGCGATCTCGATCGCTTCTTTCATCACGGCGCGCAGCCCGCGTTCATCGATGTCGCGCATGGTGAACGCGTGCACGCCGGATTGCTTGACGTGCGGCTTCTCGAGTTGGTCCACGTCGCGAATGCCCACCAGCACGACGTTTCGCGCATCCACCTTCGGCTCATAGCCGTAGATCCGCGTCAGTTCGTGTGGACCGTAGCCGGTGATGCAGGCCAGCGGCATGCCATGCACATTCCCGCTGGGGGAGGTTTCGGGAGTGTTCATATCGGCGTGTGCATCCAACCAGAGCAGCCCGATGGATTTTTTCTGCTTCCGGTAATGACGTGACAGGCCGGAAACGGTACCGATGGCAACGGAATGATCGCCGCCGAGCACAAGAGGCATTTTCCCCGAGGCGAGCGTCTTTTCCACCAGGGCCGCGAGGCGTTTGCAGGTAAAAGCAATCTCATCGAGATAACGGGCCGTGGATTCGCCGGTGGGAATGCTTTCGGCCTGCTTCACTTCCACGTTGCCCAAGTCTTCCACCTCGTAGCCGAGAGCGGCGATGCGCGTGCCGAGATTAGCCACACGGATGGCGGAAGGACCCATGTCCACGCCGCGGCGTCCGGCGCCGAGATCGAGGGGAGCGCCAATGACAGCGATTTGCGAGCAGCGCATCAGGTTCTAGTGTACCGGATGGGTGGTTTGCCCCCGCGCGATGGATGCCTGCGGATGGAACACTCTCGCCCCGAAGGGCTCGAACAACTCCCTCCGCTGCCACGCGCCCAGCCGCATGGTGGCCTCCACGGGATTCTTGTCCGCGTTGACCGCGATGAGCACGCTGCCCTTGGCTGATGGCTTGAGCACCCACTCGATCCCGCGATCGAGGCTGTGTCCGGTGTCGTGATACTCGATCTGGACGCCGGCCCGTAACGGCCGGGCCGCCAACTCTTCGGAAAGCCCCTTCAACTCCCGGGCAACGGCTGCGATGCTGTCCCACAATCCCGATTCCGGCGGCGTGCGGTAAAGGCCCCACCACAACAGCCCGGTTGCGCCGTGGACAATCGCCTGCAAAGCCATGAAGCGTGTCTCCGCCATCGTTGGATAGCGGATCATCCTCGGATCGCGGTCTTTTTCCCGCAACATCTCCCAGGCGAACCCTTGCAGCACCATCCATACGCCGCGCGCCGGACCCGCCACCTGGCGCATCTTGTCCGTATAGGCGCCCACTTGCGAGATGGTGGAGTTGAGCAGGTCACCCTGCTGCCCGTCCGGCCACAGCGCGTACTGTTCGCGGATTCCGCGCGGAATGACGGGGTATATATCTGTCGCGAGGAAATCGCCGCCGGGGTTGTAGCGCGCCAGCGTGCTCACGAGGTTGGTAGGCGAGTGGTTCAGATAGAGCGGCCGCGCCGGGTCCGCCGATTTGACAAGGCGGTAGGTTTCGCGAATGATCTCAGACGGGATGCGAACTTCCCTCGGCTTTTTCCATACGAACGAAGGCTCATCCTCGGTCTCCCAAAACAGAACTTCCGGATGCTGTTTCCACTGCCCGATGAATTTCCGGATGCGCGCCTCGTCCTCCGGTTTGCGCTTCGAGCCTACGGTGAGCCAGACATGCATGTTGTGAGCGCGCGCCTGAGCCAACTGGTCCGGCTTCGGATCCGCGTGCACCACATGGAATCCGGCATCCGCCGCCCGCCGCCAGGGGGCCGTGCCCTGAGGAAGTTGATATAGCCCGAGGACAAAAGTGCGCTTGCCGTTGAGCAGCAGCATTCCGTCGCTATCGACCCGCCCAGGTTCTCCCGCGGCGAAGGCCGCGAGCGCGCTTCCAAGAAAACTCCTGCGTTTCACTCACCGTCCTCCTATCGTGATGGGCATCCACTCGACGGTTGTGCGCCCCGCCACATCCACCGTCGACGCCCGCAGCCGGTACGTGCCCGGTCGGCGCAGAGAAAACCGGACTTCCACTGTTCCGCCTAACTTGTCCATCACTACGTTTGGCTTGAGGTGATCGGGCACCAGCACGATCTGATCCTGCTCCTCAGGGCCATACAATTCCCAGGCCACCATGGCGTTGCGATAGATACCTTCATTGTCCGCACCGTAGGTGTAGTAGACAGCCGCCGAGGTTTCTTCGACCCTGGCGCGCGCCGTTACCTCCGTTACGCCGTTTGCCGCGTGCGAGGAAAGCGTCAGCGTCAGTTTGGGCGGCGCTCCGCTGATTCTGGGTGGGGTTCTTGCGTGGTCGAGAACAGTCACTCTCTCAGCCTCTCGCACCTCCACTTTCCCATCCTCTCGAATCCGGACAATCTCCCGGTAACCAGTGGCTGGCGCCCCGGACAGATCCCACAACAGGTCGTAAGGAACGCCGAGTTTGAAACAGCGTTCGATCTCCGTGAAGAAGTTCGTCATCACCGTGCGATACGAAATGCCGTAGGCATTCTTCCTCTCCAGGTTCAGTTCCCCAACACCCCACATGCTTCCCTTGCCGGTTTGCACATGCCCCAGATCGTAGCCCGGCGGCAGCAGGATGGCTGTCTGCGCGGCGGTCCGCAACCGGCCGGGATCGGGACGGGGATGAGCGCGCGCGTATTCGCTTAAATGACGGGAGAGCATGAGCACCTCGCCGAAAGGGACGCAGGCGAGTTGATAGTTGTCCCAGAAGAAGAATCGTGTCGCGCCCAAGTCGTATGCGTGCGTCAGCCACCAGGGTGCGTCCGCGCGCTCGAAAGCTCCATAGATGCTCGTGCCCCACTGCTTTCCGGTGAGCCGGGCAGCCCCGCGAAGGAAGCCGAAGATGATGTCCGCGAGCGCCTTCGGATCGTCGGGCGGCAGTTGAACGCCGTAAGTCATATCCATTTCAGGCAGTGTCCGGCGCGTGCCGATGCGGCCGGGCGGCTCGAAGACCATCGCATTGGGCACGCGCGCATCGCGCGAAAGCTGATAGGCCGCGGTGCTGACCATCGTCTCCCAGGTGTAGAGGTTCGTTTGCGGAAAATCGAGGTCGCCCAAGTCCACATCCGCCCGCGCGCGCAGACCCTTGATCAGCGACCGCGCAGCGCTCTCGCGTAGTGCATGGTCATAATATTTCCGGAATTCCTCGAACATTCCCTTCGGCGTAATCGACTTGCGAAACGCTTCGTCCTTGGCGAAACGCGGCCGTACGGCGTGATCCCGCGTCCCCACCGCCGGTTCATCGAGGAAGAGCGCAGGTCCGAGGTATTGGCTGCGATAGAGCGCTTCCGGGAAGGGGAGGCTATTGCCGGCCCCCCAGTAGTACAGTCCGAGTTCGTCCGCCCAGGGCGCCTGTTCCGCATCCACGCGGACGCAGGTAATTCCGGCATCGCGCATGCGGCGGTAATCCTCGCGTGTGAGCCGGACCAGTTCATAGTCGGAGCCGTCATAGCGGCGCGTTTCGTCCTTCTGCTTCGTGTTGCTGGCGGGGCCGATCAGAAGGTCGGGCCGGAGCAATACCACGTCCGCCGCGGGCGCCGGCGCAGGAGTCTGCTGTTCGAGCGACTCCCGGCTGTAGCGATGTCCCAGATAGTGTACCTCCTGGGGAAAGCTGAGCGCCGGTGCGGGCAGCAGGTCCCAATCGCCTTGGGAAGGAAGCACGGCGCGGCCGTTCAGCGCATTGCGACATTCCCTGGGCTTGGCGTCGCGCCCCTCTTGAAACAGATAGCGGACCGCGCCGGCGCGCGAGGGTTCGCCCGTGCTCAGCAGCCAAACGCGGAACTGGGCGCCGTCCTCCTTCGTGGCTGCTAGAGAGACCCATTGCCGGTCTTCCTCGCGCGGCCCGAGCGAGAGAGTGAACGATGTGACCAGCGAGGCGCGCGGGGCCGTCACGCCAATTATGCGATAGTGCGCCACTGTGCCGGGCGGCGGTTGCGCGGGGGCAACCGCCGCGATTGCGGCCAGCAGCATCAGACTCCGAAGTACACGACCATCCATGGGTAGATTATGGCCGAGATGACCCGGGCGAGTTAGAGTAGTGGGGTGATTCGATCTCTTGCTCTCATTCTATGCTCGGCGGCCCTGTTCGCCCAGTCCGAATGGCCGTCCTTTGGAAACGATCCCGGCGCCATGCGCTACTCCCCTTTGCGCCAGATTCACCCCGGCAATGTCGAACGCCTGAAGCCGGCCTGGAAATTCCGTACGGGCAAACCCGGATCGGAGGCGATCCCCATTCTAATCGGCGGTGTGATGTATTTCACCGCGCCGGACGGAGTCTATGCGCTGGTGCCCGAGACCGGCGAACTGCTTTGGAAGTATGACGCCTCGCCGATGGCGCTGCGCGGCCTGGCCTACTGGCCGGGCGCAAAAGGAATGCATCCGCGCGTATTCGCCGGCAACGGCCACCTGTTGCTCGCCCTCGATGTCACCACCGGCAAGCCAGCGCCGGGATTCGGGGACGAGGGCCGCGTAGACCTGAAGAATGGCGTATTGGACGGCTTGAAAGACGGCCGCTACGCCCTCCAATCGCCGCCCGCCGTGTTTGGCGATGTCGTCATCACGGGAAGCAGCAACGGCGAAGGCGCTCCCTCGGCAGGCACATATGGCGACATTCGCGGTTGGGATGCGAAGACGGGGAAGCTGCTGTGGACCTTCCACACCGTGCCGCATCCGGGCGAACCGGGCGCGGAGACGTGGCCCAAAGACGCCTGGAAGAACCGCTCCGGAACCAACGTATGGGGCTTCTTCACCGTGGACGTCAAGCGCGGCATCGTCTACGCGCCGCTCGGTTCGCCCACCTCTGATTTCTATGGCGCTGACCGAGTGGGCGACAACCTGTACGGTAACTCGCTGGTCGCCCTGGACGCGCGGACCGGCGCGAAGAAATGGCATCAGCAACTGGTGCATCACGACATCTGGGACTATGACCTTGCGGCTCCGCCGGCGTTGTTTGATATCCGCCGCGGCGGGCGCGTCATTCCCGCGGTGGCGCAGACCACCAAGATGGGTCTGCTGTTCGTCTTTGATCGTGTTACGGGAGAGCCCGTGTACGGCATGGAAGAACGCAAGGTTCCGCAAACATCGATTCCGGGTGAAGTAACCTCGAAGACCCAGCCGTTCCCCGTGAAGCCGCCGCCGATTTCCAGGAACACCTTCCGCATCGAAGAGATGTACGACCGCTCGCCCGAGCATGCACGATTTTGCAAGGAATTGTTTGAAACAAATCACATGAAGATTGGCGAGCCCTACACGCCGCTCCCGCTCGAGGGCAATGCGCTCTTTTTCCCCAGCACGCTCGGCGGCGGAAACTGGGGCGGAGTGTCCGTGGACCCGGAACTGGGAATGCTGTTCGTCAACGTGATGAACGTGGCCCAATGGGGACACATGGAAAAGCGCGGCGATGGGTACGCGCGCGCTTCGGCCTACGGGCCTTATGCCCGCTTCTGGAATCGGGAGACCCACATTCCCTGCCAGAATCCGCCGTTCGGAGAGATGGTTGCGGTAAACCTCGGCACGGGCGACATCGCCTGGCGGTCCCCGCTGGGACGGATCGACGCTCTCGAGGCGATCGGCGTCCATGATACCGGCACGCTGAGCCTCGGCGGGAGCATCGCCACTGCCGGCGGCGTGGTGTTCATCGCCGCGACCAACGATTCCCGCTTCCACGCTTTTGCCTCGAAGACAGGCAAATTGCTCTGGGAGGCGAACCTCGAGGCCAGCGGCCACACGAGCCCTATCACCTACATGGGCCGCGACGGCCGTCAGTACGTAACGTTGATGGCGGCAGGAGGCGGCGGCTTTCTCGGAGGCGGCACGAGCAACACGCTGGTGGCCTTTGCCCTGCCGGACGTTCCTCGCAAACCGCTGCCTGTCTCCGTGTCGAAAGCCGTGGCCGCGGCCGCCGCCGCCCGGCAAGGCATGCCGCAAGTCGGCGCATATGCCCCCGTGACGCTGCCGCCCGGAGGCGCTAAGGACCTGGTGAACAAGACCTGCGGCATGGGGTGCCATTCCGTGGAGGTGGTAACCAGCCAGCGCATGAATGCTCAGGAATGGAGGACGGTGGTGCAGAACATGGTGGCCCGCGGCGCGCAGGCGTCCGATGCGGAGGTGAACGTGATTGTCGAGTATCTGGCAAAGACGCTCGGACGGTGAGGAAGCCCGTGCTGCGCTTGACAACCTGCCGGGACTTGCTACAACGCTTGCATTACAAAGTAATACATATTCACACATGGATACTTTAGCTATGAGCAATAGAAGAGTGATCTCAATCTCAATGCCGGATGCCCAGGCCAGGGCCGCCGAGCAGCTTGCGAAATCGGAGAATCGCACTATGAGCGAACTCGTGCGAGAAGCTCTGCGAACTTACGAAAAGCAGCGGCGTCGAGAAATCATTCGCGAGGCTCGCCAACGAGCAGCAGCTCTTGGCATCAAAGAAGAAGAAGTGCCGCGAATCGTGAAGGAAGTGCGCAGAGGGATGCGGTCAAAGGCTAACCGTGATGCGCGATGAGAGTGGTCTTGGACACCAACGTGTATGTGTCGGCCCTAAACTACGGAGGAACCCCGGAGCAGATTCTCGACTTCCATACGGACGAGCGCTTTGAGCTATGCCTCTCGCCGGTAATCATTGAGGAGTTGGAGCCCTGGCTGCGCAAGTGATTACCCTGGCCCTGCGATCGAGTTGCTCCCGGTGACGCCCTGTCGCTAAGTCTTGCGCCTATTAATTAGCGGCTATGATGAACTTCAGAACGATCTCATGCCCATGAAGCAACTCCTCACCCTGTTTGCGCTGGCAGCGCTCAGCCTTCCGGCCCAGAAATATCAGCCCACGTGGGACTCCATCGACAGCCGTCCCACGCCGGCCTGGTTTACCGATGCCAAGTTCGGCATTTTTATCCACTGGGGAGTCTATTCCGTGCCGGCGTACGCGCCGGTGATCCCCGGCAAACTCGCATACGCCGAATGGTATTGGAATGCCATGATGGGCGGCAAAGAGGATCCCAAGGCGAACGCCATTCAAACCGGCACCTGGGCCTTCCATCAAAAGATGTACGGAGCCGATTATCCGTATCAGGACTTCGCCTCACAATTCCGCGCGGAGTTGTTTGATCCGGACCATTGGGCGGATGTGTTCGCGCGCTCGGGCGCGAAATACGTAGCCCTGACCTCGAAGCACCATGAAGGCTTTGCTCTTTGGCCGAGCAAGGAGGCCTCCGCCACCTGGGGCCGCCCGTGGAATGCGGTCGAGACAGGACCCAGGCGCGACCTTCTGGGCGACCTGAGCGAAGCGGTGCGCCGCAAGGGCCTGCGCATGGGCTACTACTACTCGCTCTACGAATGGTTCAACCCGCTGTGGCTTTCCGACAAACCGCGCTACATTCGCGAGCACATGACGCCGCAGTTCAAAGACCTGGTCACCCACTACAAGCCTTCCATCATCTTCAGCGACGGCGAATGGGACCTGCCTTCTTCGGAATGGCACAGCCCGGAACTGCTCGCCTGGCTCTTCAATGAGTCGCCGGTGAAGGATGAGGTAGTGATCAATGACCGCTGGGGAAAGGACTGCCGGCACAAACATGGCGGCTACTGGACCACCGAATACACGCCCGGCATGAGCGGCATGGATCATCCCTGGGAAGAGAGCCGCGGCATGGGCTTCAGCTACGGCTACAACCGCGCCGAACGGCTGGAGCACTACCACACGGGCCGCGAACTGGTGATCATGCTGGTGGACCTGGTGAGCCGCGGCGGAAACCTGCTGCTCGACATCGGCCCGGCAGCGGACGGCACGATCCCCGTTGTCATGGAAGAGCGCCTGGTTCAAATCGGCGACTGGCTGAAAGTGAACGGCGAAGCCATCTATGGCACGCGTCCGTGGAAAGAGACACGGCAGTGGAGCGAAGGCGAGGTGCCCAAGGTCGATTACAACCAGGAATTCGAGTCTTCCTACGACGTTACGAAACTGGCCGCCAAACCCGCGCCCGGCAAGGCGAGCATCGAGGCTTTCTTTACATCCAAGGGGAACAACGTCTATGCCATTCTGCCCCGCTGGCCAGGGCGCAGCTTTCATGTAAAGAGCGTCACTGGAGTGAAGTCCGTGACGCTGCTCGGTTCTCCAGTGGCGCTGAAGTTCCAGGCGGCGAAGGGCGGCGTGTCGGTGGAACTGCCAGAGATGCCCGAAGACCTGATGCGGCAGCCCGCGTGGGTGCTGAAGGTCAGCCGCTGATTCATCGCGCTAACCACAGCAGCGGAGCCAGGCCCGCCACTGCCAGCGCGGCGAGCAACGCAATGCTCTGCACGCCCGTCTTGCGATCGCACAGCATGAACGCATAGACCCCCTTCATCACGTTGTTGCTTGCGGCGGCGATAAGAATGGCCGTCGAGGCTACTCCCAGGCTCGTGCCGCGGCCCGCCGATTCCGTTATCCCCATGATGAACGCGGTCACGTCGGTCATGCCCATCAACCCGGCAAGGAAATACACCCCCGCCTTCCCTAGATAAGTCACCGCAAGATGCGTGGCGATGAGCATCGCCAGGAACAGCGCGCCGAACAGGAATGCGGCTCCTAATTCGAGAGGGTTCTTCGGATCAAATTCCCTATCCACGGCTCCCGATTTGCGATCGGGCACGCGAGTCCATATCCAGCCTCCCAGTACGCCCATCGCCGCCAGCACCAGGAACGACCCTCCCAGACTCGCTATGAGTTGCCGGTTAAACAAAGCAACTAGCGCCGCCAGGCGCAGATACATAACGCCGGAGGCGATGAGGATTCCCCCGGCAAACAGGTGTGGGCGCTCTTCACGCGCCGCCCGTTTGGCCATCACGATGGTGGTTACCATCGAAGAATAGGCGCCGCCCAGCAGCGACGCCAGAATGACGCCGCCCTGCTGTCTGGTCAGCTTCTGAATCAGGTAGCTCGCATAGGATACGGAACTGACCGCCACCACCACCAGCCACGACTTATAAGGGTTGATCTCGAACGGGCCGAATACCTGATTGGGCAACACCGGCAAGATGACCGCGGTGAGAAGCAGAAACTTCGTGAACGTGAGAATCTCTTCCGCGGGGATGCGCTTCGTCAAACCCTCGAGCGCTGCCTTCAGTTCCAGCAGCAACACGCTGGCAACGGTCAGCGTCGTGGCGATCCACAACTGCTCGCGATACACCAACGCTCCCACCAGGTAGGTGGTGAGGGCGGACATCTCCGACGTAATCCCCGGCCGGCCCGCGGCCAGTTTGTTCCGGTAGGACATCAGGAGGAAGGCTGCCACAATGGCCAGGCCCACGGACACGGGGACCACCTGGCTGGCGGAGAGAAGAGCGACGGTGTATCCGATGAGCCCGATGAGCGGAAACGTCCGTACGCCGCCAAAGAAGGACCCCTCCTTCTCCACCCGGTGTTCCTCCCGTTCCAAACCGGTGAGGAACGACAGGAACAGCACCAGCAGGATCTTCCCGCCCTCCGGAGGAAACAGTTCGTAGAAGCCCGTCAACACAATCTTCGTCCGCCCACAGAATAGCCGATTTAGCGGAGCCCACGCCGCTGGTGGAACAGGCAGTCACAACCCACCCTACTCTTTTTCCTTGAGCCACTTCGACCACAACTGCGGATCGGCGAGCATCTTCACGAACACTCCGCCCACCACGGAACGCGCCTGAAAGCCGCGCTTTTTCGCGTCGTGTGTCCAGTACCAGTCACTCATCGGGACACGGTCCGGTGTGCTGTTCAGGAATCGCGCCACGGGAGCAACCAAGGCCTCGAAATCCGCCGCGGATTCAGCCAGCGTCGCGGACCACACAATCCAGTCGAGCTTGGTATATTGCTCGCGGTTGTCGAGCGGCAGGCCATAGGGCTTCTGCATCATCCGGTAGAAGGCGACTTCCTTCCGCGCCACCTCCGGTGGAAACAAATCGAGGCCCAGCAGCCGGTCCCACACCAGGTTGTACTTCTGGCTCCAAGTGCCGGGCTTGTCGAAGGCGAGCCGGTAGTGGCCGCCGTCACCGGCCATTGTTATCCATCGCCGCGCAAAATCCCGCGCCACCCCGCGGTACTCGGCTGCCTCGGAGCCGTGCCCCGTCCTTTCGCACAGCCATGCATAGGAGCCAAGCGCCAGAATTGCCTTGATGGAAAGGTTCGCATTGTGAGCCAGGTGGCCGGCGAAGTCATCCGTCGAAAGCTGGTTCTCCGGATCCAAGCCCTTCTCCTTGAGGTATGACGCCCACCGGGTCAGCAGCTTCCAATACCGCTCCGCGAAAGCGGCATTGTTTTCCGCCTTCACCAGCGCCGCGGTCAGAATCAGCATGTTGCCGGTTTCCTCCACCGGCATCTGCCGGTCTTCGTTGCGTTCTCCGCCGCCGTAGACTTGCCCGTTCGCTTGCGGATAGGTGCCAAGGTCGTGTGGCGCGAACGGGAAACGCCAGCGCTCCAGGCTGGCATAGTCCAGAATCGGCCGGATCATGCCTTTCAGCAATTCCGGATTCATCAGCAGAAACAGGGGCGCGCTTGGATAGGTGACGTCCACGGTGCCGATGCAGCCGTTGCTGAAATTCTCTTTGGAAAAGAAATAAGGGGTTCCGTCGATATCGGCTACCAGTTTGTGCGCCGCAATTGCCTGGCGGTAGGCCAGCGTCGCAATGAATTCATAGTCCGCTCCCCCGGCTTGGCGAAGGTCCGCCATCAGTTCTTTGTCAAATCGCGCGCACCGTTCGGTGAGTGAAGCCTGGTCCCGCAGCGCGGCGCGCAGCATGTCCTCCGCCGTTGCCCCCTTGCGCCGCCAATACGGCCGCAGCCGCCGCTGGAAGTATTCGATGGAGTACAGGTCGTCATAGGCGACAATCAGCGTCCGGCTTGCCGGCGCCGCAGTCACCTCGCCGAGATCGAATGCATAGGCGAGCGCCGGAAGCCGGAACCGTGAGGGCGCCTCCGGGTCCAATGCGTCCGATGCAGGCAGCCTACCCTTGGCGATAAAAGCCGCTCTCGTCTCTTCTCTCTCCGCCGAAACCTGCGAGACTCCAGGAGCCGGCGGCGCTGTGACGTACAGATATCCCCAGTCGATGCGCAGATCGTCGCCGCGCTTCTGGAGCACCGGCTGCTCCACGGAACCCATACGAAGCACGGGATTGCCGTCCAGAAGAAACCGCCCCCACAGCACCGGCTGCCTGGGCTGATCCACCACAAGCTGTGACGTGGCGTCGAAATACAGCGCTGCTTTGTGCGGCTTGCCATCCGTAGACCGGACGTCCCAGCGAATATAAGTGGCCGGGCGCGAAAGCACATCCAGATCCTTGAGAAGCGCCGGCGTCAGAAAGGTCAACGTCACTCCAACCCCTGCGCCTTCGAAGCGGTAGATGGTGCGCGTCGGCAGCACCTGCGCCGATACCTGCCGCAGCGGCCCGGTCCGTTCCGCAGGGCGCCGCGGCGGGTCGCTTCCCATCAGCCGGTAGGTGACGCCGTCAATCCGGATCAATGAGCCGATCTCCTGCGGCGCGCCCGTCCAATGACGCGTGGGGCCGCCGTTCAACTCATCGGTCGTGGACCAGATGCTGAAGTAAGGGTCATGCGTGATCAGCGGGTACGCGGGCGGGCGTTGGGCCAACCCCAGCGCCGTGCACAGTGCCAGAAGGGGGAATAGTTTGTTCATGCGGTTGGGTAATACTTTCGCGCGATGGATTGCAGAGCGTCAAGGTCCTGTGTCACTCCCGTTGCCGTGCTGAGGCTTCCGCTTCTCCGCGAGCGCGCGGGAAGCCCGTAGGCGCCGTTCCCGCAGCCGTGGCGGGGAGGCTTCTCCGGTTCATTCAACCTGAGAATACGCCTTCCCGGTCATTCGAACACGTGCAATGGAATGCACTCTTCTTCCACAACCACATCCACCTCGTCCGCCCGCGTCTCCTGGAAGGTATGAACGATCTCCTCGCGCGCCTCCGCATCGCAGCATGTGGAGACGATCACCGCCTCTCCCGAATGAGGATGCGGCTTCGCCGGAGGGTTGACATAGTTGATGCTGAGCACAATCCCGATGATGCCGCACACAAATGCGACCGGCCCGGCAAAGACCACGCCATAGATCAGAGCCGCCGGAGTGGCGCACAACGCCCCCAGAACAAACCCAGCCGGAACGGCCAGCGCCGTGAGGAGTGGTTTCTTCCTGCTTCTCTTCTCCCCCGCATGGAGCATGGTGAGGGTCTTTTCGTTGATGGGCAGCACGTCCACCGGGCTGAAGCCCCTCTCCCGAAGCTTCTGGGCCGCCTTCTCGCCGTCATCCCGGTGTTCATAGAGTCCCATGACGTCATACACGCAGGTAGTCATCGCGGACACCTCCGGCCAGACTCTTAGCACACGCATGGCCATTTCCCAGTTGGGCGCTCCAGAGGCATCGATGGAGCGGCGCCGGCGTTTTTGTGGTGGTTCAGAAGGAAATCGCCACTGCCACCCGCGCACGATTTGCGCAAAGATGTGGTGCGCTTCTTCGCTCACGCCGCGTCCGGTTGTGTTGACCCTATTGGTGCCCGGGGCGGGACTTGAACCCGCACTCCCGTTGCCGGAAAAAGGATTTTAAGTCCTTTGCGTCTGCCGATTTCGCCACCCGGGCACGATTTGAAAGCACCTATTGAACCGACTCAATTTGAGATCCTCCGGCTGTGGGGAGTCTCTGCAAATTGAGGTTCGCCATGCGCTCGACGGCGGACTCCAGGGCTTCGGGTGTCAGGTGTACATACCGCTGTGAAACCGAGACGCTGGAGTGCCCCATGAGTTTCATGATAGTAAACGCGTCGGCTCCTGTCTCGCCCGGTCGTTCCATGCGTTACTCCGCTCAGGTCGATCCGTTCCACAGGAACAATCGACCGGCAGGCAGGCCTCAGCTCTTACCCACGGTTGCTTGAACCCACCTGAAACTCATTTTGCGTGTTGGTCAACTGACTGCAGGGCCGACTCATATCCTGAATTCAGGTACTCCTCAATTTGCTTTTTCTTCAAAGAGAGTCTTAGCAATGCCGAGAACAATGTCCTCTTTGAGATCCTTTTTCATGGGAATCACAACTGGGCGTGCCATTCCTTGACGCGTCATCACATAATGATCACCCCGCGTGCGATCGTATTCGCAGCCAACGATGGTGCAGATGTCTCGCAATTCTTTCCAGTCAACAGGGCGCATACAGTCGAAGAGTCTATTTCCGGGGCGAAATACGCAGGGATGGACAACTCCATCTCCTGCTCCTCGACTTGAGGTCCAAGTAGGACAGTACAAAGTGAAATGAGCGACTCAAGGCGAGCCGACGAACCTCATCCCGATCTGGCTGCGAGGTGCATCCCAGTCCCCAAGCCGAGCCCAAGCGACGTACCGCTCCCAGTTTCGCGTCTCAAGACTTCAGAGAAGGTCGCCCTATTCCGTTCTCTGTTCCGTGGACGCGAGGATGTGTACGCGAGGCGTTGGGAAAGCCCCGACGGCCGTACTGGATACATGCCAAACACGGAGCGCGCCTAGAAGGCCTACTACGCCGCCAAGCCTGCGGAACGAAAACGCGTCGACAAAGAGACCAAGAAAAATATCCCGCTCGACGACGAGGCGATTCACAACCACCTCGCGGGCAAACACACGATCGGCGTATATCCACTCCTACTCGATGAAACCTGTTGGTTCCTCGCCGGTGGACTTGGACAAGAAGACGTGGAAAAAGACGCGGCTGCGTTTCGGGAGACGTGCAACACCCTTGGCGTGCCTGCCTCGGTTGAGTGCTCGCGGTCAGGGAACGGGGCGTAAAGGCCTGTGATGCCGATGTGCTGATGCTGGCGCGCATGTACGGACGACGCCTCAAGGGCTACGCCGATATGGGGCACAAAATTCTCGCGGAAGCGCGGCGGAGGCTCGATCTCTGAAGTTCCGAGTTCTAATGCGCTCCTGCACCCGAAGCGCCGAAATCACAAGCGGGTCAACAAATTCGGAACACCTCCTCAAGTTGACTTCCAGGGTATGTGTGCGCCCGGTGTGCTGTAACTGCGCCAAACTCGCACACACTCCGCACATCAAAAGCGAAAAGCCCTCGCGAAGAGGGCGTCTGAATCTCTGTACCTTATTGATTTTATTGGTGCGGATGAGAGGACTTGAACCTCCACTCCCTTGCGAGAACTAGAACCTGAATCTAGCGCGTCTGCCAGTTCCGCCACATCCGCACGTTGGTGGGCAAACCTTGATTTTCCCTTATCCCCCGGATTGAGTCAACTGGATTTCGTCTCGCGCGCGCCAGGATCCCGGCCTTGGAACTCCTCGATCCACTTTTTCCGCAGGCGGCGGAGTTCGAGGATGAGGTCCATAACCTTGCGCTCGATCTGCTCCGCTGCAAGGCGGTAGGCTTCCTCCTTGCCGCCCATCGGATCCCTGACTGTCCACTCGCGAACGGGGGCTTTGGCCGCCGGAAGGGGGACGCCGCTGATATTCACCACCAGGTCAAAAGGTTCACCACCGTGGTCGGCGATGGGCTTGGGATAGGCGTCCTCAAGGTCGATGTTCTTTTCCTCCATCACCTTGCGCGTCAAAGGCATCACCCTGCCGGCGGGGGTGATGCCTGCGCTGCGGGCTACAAGGACGTCCGAGCCGTAGCGGTGGGCGAAGCCTTCGGCCATCTGACTGCGGATGGCGTTGCCCAGACACACGAAGAGGACACGAAAAGGGCGTTCCATGGACGGGCGGCTCAGCCTTGCCTCACCTTGTCGAGGAATCGGCTGTGCACGCGGGAATCCGCAGTCAGTTCCGGATGAAAAGTAGCCACCATGTGCCTACCTTGTTCCACCAGCACGGGATCCCCGTCATACTCGATCAGGACACGCGCTTCCGGGCCGACGCCGCGGATGATGGGGGCGCGAATGAACACCGCCTCCAAAGGTTCGGGAAATTCGTCGCTCCGCAACTGCACAATGCGGCTGTCGATCTGGCGGCCATAAGCGTTTCGCTCGACAGTGAGGTTCATTAGGCCGAGCGATTCCTGCCGCGGCGAGTGGACTTCGTTCGCCAGCAGGATCGCTCCGGCACAAGTTCCGAAAACGGGCTTGTGCTTGCCGAACTGGGCAAGCCGCTCGAACAGACCTTCGGCGCGGAGGAGTTTGAGCATGGTGGTGCTCTCCCCGCCGGGAATCACGAGGCCGTCGACGGTTTCGAGATCCTCCGCGGTCCGCACCTCGACGGCTTCCGCGCCAGCGCGTTCGAGCGCTTTGCGGTGGGCTTCAAAATCGCCTTGCAGGGCAAGGATGCCGATCTTCATCAACTACCAGCCTCGCGTCTGGAGGAGTTCGCTTTCAGGCAGTTTGGCAACGTCGATGCCGAACATGCCGATGCCCAACTCCTCACTGGCCTCGAGGAGCTTTTGCGGGTCTTTGTAATAGGTAGCCGCTTTCACGATAGCTTTGGCGCGCCGTTCCGGATCATCGGACTTGAAGATGCCGGAACCAACGAAGACTGCCTCCGCGCCAAGCTGCATCACCAAAGCGGCATCGGCGGGCGTAGCCACGCCGCCGGCGGAGAAATTGGGAACGGGGAGTTTGCCGTGCCCGGCGACATATTCCACCAGTTCAAGCGGAGCCTGGTGCTTCTTCGATTCGGCAACCAGTTCTTCCTTGCCGAGCACGGTCAACTGGCGCATTTCCTTCTGGATGGTGCGCATGTGACGCACCGCTTCGACAATGTTGCCCGAGCCGGCCTCGCCCTTGGTGCGGATCATGGCGGCGCCTTCGGCGATCCGGCGGAGCGCCTCGCCGAGGTTGCGGGCGCCGCAGACGAACGGCGTTTTGAAGCGGCGCTTGTCGATGTGGTGCTCTTCATCGGCGGGTGTAAGCACTTCGCTTTCGTCGATGTAATCCACCTTCAGCGCTTCCAGGATCTCGGCTTCCATGAAGTGGCCGATACGAGCCTTGGCCATCACGGGAATGCTGACGGCTCCCATGATTTCGCGGATCTTGCCGATGGGCGCCATGCGCGCTACGCCGCCCTCCTTCCGGATATCGGCCGGCACGCGTTCGAGGGCCATCACGGCCACGGCTCCCGCTTTTTCGGCAATCACCGCCTGCTCGGCGTTGGTGACGTCCATGATGACGCCACCCTTCAGCATCTCAGCCAGGCCCACTTTGAGCCGGAATTGTTCATCCAGGTAATTCATTTCGTTACCTCCTCGCTAACCTCTCCTAAATGCTAAACCAGCGCCGGAGCCGGAGTCATACCGCTTGCCGCGCGTACTCGCTCCAGTTCCTCGCCAAATACTCTGCCCAGGATGGAAACACCTTCGCGAATCCGCGCGGGATCCAACCCGGCAAAACTCAACCGCAAGCCGCCCGGCTCGACGCGCGAGACGGCGAAATATTTCCCCGGCAGATAGTTCACGTTGGCGCGCTCGGCCCGGGGCAGCAGTTCCGCGGCGTCCAGGGGCTCGGGCAGGCGCACCCAGAGGTTCATGCCGCCCTGTGGACGGGTGAAGCGGGTGGCTTCAGGAAGATACTTACCGCACGCTGAGAGCACGGCGGAAAGCCGCTGCGCGCCGGCTTCGAGAATCCGGGCGCGGTGCGACGCCAGACGGCCCGATTCGGCGAAGCGGAACAATACCGCCTGCGAGAGATGGTCGCTATGCAAATCGCAAGACTGCTTGGCCCCGGTCAGCCGCTGGATAAACGCGCGGGGGCCAATCACCCAGCCGACACGCAAACCGGGAAAGGCGATCTTGGAAAAAGACCCGAGCGAGATCACGTCCCCGGAGCCATCCAGTTGTTTGAGCGGCGGCTGCGGCTCGCCTTCATAACGGAGCGGCCCGTAGATATCGTGCTCAATGAGAATGACTCCCGCTTCGCGCGCCAGGCGCAGGATGGCCTGTCTGGCGAACAGAGGCAGAGTGGTTCCCGTGGGGTTCTGAAAATTCGGGGTAACCACGAGCAGGCGCGGCCGTTCCCGCTCGATGACCCGTTCGAGGGCGGCGATCTCCATGCCGTGCGCTCCCACGGGGATGCCTGCAAGCCGGGCACCGGCAGCGGCAAACACGCCGCGCAGGCCGGGGTACACAGGATCTTCAATAGCGACACAATCGCCGGGCCGGATGAGCACGCGCTGAATCAGATCGAGCGCCTGCTGGCAACCGCTGGTGATGACGATGTCGTCCGCCGGGCCGGCCAAGCCGTCTCGGCGCGCGTCCTCGAGAAGGTACTGGCGCAGCGGCTGATAGCCCGCGGGCGAACCAAGCTGGAGAATGGCCGTCGCGGAGTCGCCCTGAATGACCTCCTGGCAGGTAGCACGAAACTCGGCCATGGGGAACAGATCCTTGTCGGGACGGCCGCTGGCGAAGCTGATGCCTTCACTTCCGAGCGACAAGGCCGGAGGCGGAGACTTTTCGGCGTCGCCCAACTCTTCCCAGGCGATGCGGCTCGAGGACTCTGCCGCACCTTCGACAAAAGTTCCGCGGCCGACGTGACCTTTCAGCAAGCCTTCGTTTTCCAACAATTCGTAGGCGGCGGAAACGGTGGCCCGGTTCAGTCCAAGCATGCCAGCCAATTCACGAGTCGCGGGCAGCCGTTCCCCGCGGGGGATGCGCCCGGATTGGATGTGGCCGCGCACCTGCTCGAACAACTGGCGGTAGAGCGGCGTATCCGATGCGGAATCGAGAACGATGGCGGGCAACATGGTCGGCAAGGACTACCGTACCATATTGGATGGGTCCAATCAAGCCAATGTGGGAATTCGCAAAACAACCTGCCATTCCACCCGGCCGGGACGGCCTTGATACAATTTGTTCACGCGATGAGATTTTGGCGCACTCTCCTGATTCTTCCCGTCGTCTTCATACTTTGCCTGGAAAGTATCGAGGCGCAGAAGAAGAAAAAGAAACGCGGCGAAGAGGAAGAGGTCACGCAGACACTGGAACTGCCGAAGGACCCGCCGCAGGCTGTCGCTGTCGAGCCACAACGGTTGGGATTTCTGACGGCTCCCATGTCCACGAAGGGCCTGCTTTCGCAACAGGTTCGCGATGGGCTGAAGACCCTTCGCAAGGCGGCTCGAGGGGCTGCCATTGTCAAGGTCCGGGCTTTTGTCGCCGGGACAGGCGATTTGCGCCGCGTGCAGGCGATAGTGAGCGACCAGTTCACCGACTGGAAGCAACCCTTGCCCGCGCTCACCACCATTCAGGTAGGCGGGTTGCCACAGGAAGGGGCGCAAGTGCAGTTGGAGGCCATTACCGTGGAGAAAAAAGTAGTGAACCCCAACGGTCTGGCTTTTTTTTCCGGGCAGCAGGCGGCTTCCAAAGAGGCGCTCGAAAAGATCGGCCCGTTGTTTCAGCAGTCGCTGGAGGGGTTGCGGACCGCGCAGCGAGGCGTGAACATCGAAGGCGCGGGCGTTCTGCGCGCCACCTGCTTCGTCAGCGCGCTGGGCGACTATGCGGAGATACGGCAGAACCTGGCGCAGGAGTTCCCGAACGCGGCTCTGACGATTGTGCAGACGCTGCGCGGATTGAGCCAGGGGCTGGTGGAGTGTGAAGCTGTCGGGAGGGCATCATCGGCTCCCGCGGTGCCGCTGCAGGCGGTGAATCCGGCGGGACTCGCCTCCTCACCGAACTATTCGCAGGTGATGCTGATGAATGCCCCGAAGGCGGTAATCAGCGGCATGCAACTGGCGTTCAACAGCCAGGATTCGGATGTGCGGCTGGCGTTCGACCGTTTGCGGAAAGGGGTGGAGCAGGCAGGCGGGTCGCTGGCGAACACTGCAATGACGAATTATTATCCACTGACGCAGTCAATGATTGACAAAATTCGTCAAATTCGGTTTGAATTTCTCGATAAGAACAGGCCGCCGGCGAGCACAATGCTGCCGTTCGAGGGCCTGCCGTCGCAGGATGCGAGTTTTGCGATGGAAGTAGTTACTCTGCCGTAACGTCCGTTCAAATCCCGCCGATACTTCCTACTGAGAACTTGTGGCGTAACGCCGCAGTCAATTGCATCTCTATGGCCTATTGGGGGCTGCGTCATTGATCTCCCCGGGAGGCGCCGAGCTGCGCATCGAGAAGTTGTCCCCGTAGCGCGGGTTATTCGCGGAACGAGTGGTGCGCCACGCGATGTTGGGCCAGCGGCCCGATCAACGGCGCTTTCCAGCGCTTGCCCTGGTAGGCCTGATACATCAGCCAGAACCACATGCCCACCAGGGCGAGCGTGCCGAAAAACATGAGGAACCACACCAGCGCGACGACTGCCCAGGGCACTACCATGACTGCGGCGACGCAGAGGACATAGAGCAGGAACCCGGCGGCCGAGTAATAGATGGATTGCCAGGCGTGAAAATAGACGAGGCGGTTTTTGTTGTAGGGCTCGAGGATCAAAAACAGAGCCCCGGTGACGGCTCCCAGCGTGTAGGAGAGAGCCGCGGCGGCGTAATCAGGCATGACGTCGCGCGGCGGCGATGGTGGATCTTCTGCCATGGAAGTTTCCTCCCTTACCGGCTGTATCCTTGTTTCTTGTACTGGTCGAGAATGGCTGTGAGACGCTGCACCACATCCGGTCTCGACTGATAGAGGTTCTTCGTTTCGCTCGGATCAGAATCCAGATTATACAACTGTCCGAGCGGCCCTCCAGGTTGCGGATCCACGCGCTTGGGTTCGCTGAAGCCACCCGAGCCCAGGCCCAGGCAAAGTTTCCACTCTCCCTGGCGGATAGAGAACATGCCGTCCACGGAATGGTGGACGATCACCTGGCGGTTGCCTTTCTTTCCTCCGAGAGCGGGCACCAGCGAGAAGCTGTCTTCGCCGGCGTTCTTTGGCAAGTGGACGCCGGTGATCTCCGCGGTAGTGGCCATCAGATCGGTGAGGCAGCCGAGTTCACGGCTGACGGTGTTCCGGGCGATGTGGCCGGGCCAGCGTGCGAGGAACGGGATGCGATGTCCGGCATCCCAGATGTCCGCCTTCATCCCTTTCCAATCGGCGTTAGCGCGGTGGGCGAATTTAGCCTTGTCCTCCGGGGTCCAATGGGCTCCGTTGTCGGACGTGAAGATGAGCAGGGTGTTGCGTGCCAGCCCTGTCTCTTCGAGAGTGCGCATCACCTGGCCGAGCACATCGTCCACCTGAGCGGCAAAATCGCCATAGTCTCCGGCCTTCGATTTGCCGCGGAAGCCCGCGATGGGCACCCATGGCGTGTGCGGGCCGGTCAGCGGGAAGTATAGGAAGAAGGGCGTCGCTGGCTGCCTGGCGCGGTCGCGCAGGATGGAGATAGCCTTGGCTGTCAGCGTGGGCAGCACCTGCCCGATCTCGAAATGCGGAGCAATGGGACCAGGCCGCCAGAATACGCCACGGGGATTGTTGCGGCCATCGGTATGCGAGGTGGGCTGTTCGACGGCGTGGTCATTTTCGAAATAGAGATAGGGATCCATGTCGAGCGAGGCGGGAATGCCGTAGTAGTAGTCGAAACCATGATCCCGCGGGCAAGGATGGAGCGGGTGAGAATAGTCCGTCTTCTCTGCCGTTCCCAGCCCCAGGTGCCATTTGCCCACACCGGCAGTGTAGTAGCCCTGCGCTTTCAGCATCGAAGCAACAGTCATTCTGCCCGGCTCGATGAGGTTCGGCGAGTATCCCCAGAGAACACCTTCCTTCAGTCGGGATCGCCAGCAGTAGCGTCCGGTGAGGATGCCATAGCGCGTGGGCGTGCACACCGCGGAGGGCGAGTGCATGTCCGTGAAGCGGACTCCCTGGGAGGCGAGACGATCGGCGTTCGGCGTGGGCACGGCGGAGAGAGGATTGTAGCAGTGCAGGTCTCCCCAACCCAGGTCGTCGGCGAGGACGTACACAATGTTCGGCTTTTCCGGAGCGGCTTGCAATTGCCAGGCGGCTCCCATGCCTGCGAGGAAATCTCTACGGTTGATCATGAGCATCTCACCTTTCTCCACACCTCCTCGAGATGCGCGCTGCCGGCACTCCGCACGGCATCCTCGACGCGCGCGCGAATCTCGTCACGAAAACACGCGGGACCCAGCGCTTCCAACGCCGCGGCGGCCGTTGGCGCATTCCCAGCCGGGAGGAGGGAAAGCAAGTATTCGATGGCCGCCTCCTGCCGGGTGGCTCCGATAGCAAGCAGCAGGGCTTTGCGCAAGCGCTGATCGAGCGTGTGTTCCAGGCGCCGCCGCAAGGCCTCGACGGCGGCGGGTTCCTTCGATTCCCCCAGCGCGGCAGCAGCTTCGAAGACGAGGTCTTCGTTAGGGTGCTCGAGATAGCCCGCCACAAACGCCGCACCTTCGACGGGATCGAGCGCGACATATGCGGCCATGCACTGCCCGGTTACCTCGGCCCGTTCGTCCCCGGCGTGGATCTTCAGCCGCAGCAGCAATGCGCCTTCCGGGCGCCCCAATGCGGCAACGGCACGGGCCGCATCCATGCGGGGTGAAGGATCGGCGTCGGCCAGCAGGTCCACCAGACAGCGCAGGATCTCCAGGTCGCCAACCGAGCGGCAGTTCAACAGCCCGAAGGCGCAGGCGCCGCGCAGCGCCGCCGCGGAATCCTGCCGCCCTCCCCAGGAGGGCTCGAGCTGCACATGGCGGATCCCGCGCAGGAATAGCGCAGACTCTTCGCATTCCCAGTCCTTCAGAACTTTGGCAATGGCATGCTTGGCCCAGCACTGCGGGTCGCTCTTGGCCGGGTTCTCGAGGAAACGGTAAAAGGCGGCGGTGAGTTCCGGAACCAGATCGCGGCGATCCATTTCGGCAATGAGCGCGGCCGCTTTCGAGACGGCATAATTGCTGCGGTCTTTGAGCGCGCGCCGTAGAGCTTCGGTGGCGGCTGGAGCCAGCGGGTTCGCGCGCAGTTCGCGCAACTGCTCCAGTTTGCGGTCAAGCGCCTGTTTGCCGGACATGATGCGGGGCGGGTCCCGCCGCTAAAGATAGCGAACGTTGTTCTTGGTCTCGTCCCAAACCACTTTCTTGTTATGGCGGAACGAGAGGGTGGCCATGTGTCCGGAGATGGCAGCCTGCTGGCCCGCTTCCACCGGCGCAATCAGCTTCGCCTTGCCGCGGATGGCTTCGAGCCAGTTGCGGATGTGCGCCTGCACGGCGAGGTTGTCGTTGCCGGGCAGTTCGATGCGCATCTCCTTGCGGGCGTCAACCTGGGGCGGCGCCTTGCCGCCGAAGGTCTCGGGGGTGAACGTCAGGATCTGGCGATTCAACACTTCGATGGTGCCTTCGTTACCCATGAACTGTTCGCCATACCCGTATTTCACGTTGCCGAAGTAGCAGGAGTAGTTGATGTGGAACTTATCCTTGTACTCGTAGATGGCGCTGAAGGTGTCCGGCACTTCGCGGTCGTCGTTGGCGCCGGTCCAGCGGTAGATGCCGCCCGAGGCCATGCAGGAGTGCGGAAGCGTTTTGCCGCAAACGAAATTGGTGATGTCGGTCTGGTGCACCAGCAGATCGGTGGAGATGCCGCCCGAATAATCCCAGTAGAGACGCCACTGGTAGTAGCGCTGTTTGTTGAACGGCCGTTTGGGGGCATTGCCGAGGAACTTGCTCCAATCGGTATTCTCCGGGTTCGCGTCGGCGGGGATGTTGTAGCGCCACGCCGGGTTGTCGGGAAGCGAATTGCGGTACCAGAAGGCGCGCACGTAGTGGATGTCGCCGATCATGCCGTCTGTCACCATCTCCTTGGCTTTCTGGTACAGCGAATTGCTGCGGTTTTGCGTGCCCACCTGGACGACTTTGCCGCTCTTTTCGGCGGCACGCACCACTTCCCAACCCTCTTCGATGGTGTGCGAGAGCGGTTTCTCGACATAGACGTGCTTGCCTGCTTTGAGAGCCGCAATGGCCATGTCGTGGTGGAGGTGTTCGGGAGTGGCGATAACGACGGCGTCGATGGAGGGATCGGCCAGCAGTTGGCGGTAATCCTCGAATGTCTTCGGAGTGTTGCCGCCCATTGTCTGCACCCGGTCCTTGCTGCGATTCAGATGGCCGGTGTAGGTGTCGCAGGTGGCCGCCACCTTGAAGGGCTTGGGCCCTCCTTTGTACAGCATGTCCATCAGGTAATAGCCGCGGCTGCCGACGCCGATCCAGCCGAGCTGGAGTTCGCTGTTGGGATTCTGCGCGGAGAGGAGAGCGGGGGCCACAGCCGCGCCGGCTTTCCTGAAGAGATCGCGGCGGGAGTGTTGATCAGACATGAACGGCTCCTTTGAGGGGATTCTGTGGGTTATCAGCACCTTTCAGGATATCATCGCGGCTTCCGCTCCAGAGTTTGGCAAAATGGAAGGATCTATCGCATGCGGTTCAGATTGGCTGGTCTTTTTCTGTCGGCCTCGATGGCCGTTTTCGCGGCGGATCAGTGGATCAAACTGGTCTCGCCAAACTTCGAGATGTACACCTCGAACGGGGAACGAACGGCGCGGGACGCGCTGCTCTATTTTGAGCAAGTGCACGGCTTCTTTGCGAAGGTGATGAATCTGGCCGTGAAGCCGGAAGCCAAAGTGCGGATCATCGCCTTCCGGAGCGAGAAGGAATTCAAACCATACAGCGTGAATGCGGTTGCGGCAGCCTTTTACCTGCATGGTCTCGATACGGATTACATCGTGCTGGAACGAGCGAATGCAGACCTCTATCCGGCCGTGGTTCACGAGTATGTGCACTACCTCGTCGGCCAGACCGGCGTGGAGAACATGCCACTGTGGCTCAACGAAGGGCTGGCGGAACTATACGCGACTCTGAGGCCGGTGGATCACAAGGTGAAGGTGGGCGTCTACAACCCGGGCCATTTGCGGACGCTCTCGCAGGGAAAATGGCTGGATCTCGAAGCGCTGCTCGCCGCGAACACCAGTTCGTCCTTCTACAACGAAAAAAACCGGGCCGGCATGTTCTATTCGCAGGCATGGCTGCTGACGCACATGCTTTCCCTGGCGGACGGATATCGCGGCAAGTTCCTGGAATTCCTCAACGCGATTCTCACGACAAACCCTCCGTCCCGCGCCTTCGAGGTCGTGTATGGAAAGAGCACGGAGGACGTCACTCGGGATCTGCGCGATTACTCGCGGGCAGGGCATATGAAACTATTCGCTTTCGACGTCACGCTGGATAAGCGTGCGGAGTCACCCTCGATCGAGGAGGCGCCGGATTTCGAGGTGTCGCTCAACCTCGCGCAGCTTCTGCTTTCGACTCCCGCGCGGAAAGAGGCCGTCGCCAGATTGCGGGAGCTTACCAAGACCTATCCGGATCGCGCGGAGACATACGAAGTCCTTGGCCATATCGAGTCTTCCGAAGGTAATTACGCGGCTGCGGCGGCGGATTTCGCCAAGGCGGCGGCGCATGGCGCCGGACGCAGCAAGATGTACCTGAGCTATTGGAATGTGGCCTACCGTAGCGGCGCGGGGGAGAAGGAACTGCGTCCGATCATGGCGCATCTCGCCGAATTCCAGCCCGGGAACTTGGCCGAACGCCTGCAAATCGCCTGGATGTATTACCAATCGCACGACTACGCGAGTTCGCTGCGTCATCTCAAGCAAGTGAGGCAGGTGGACCGCCCAAACGCTTTTCGCTATTTCGAACTGCTTGCCTATGCGGGTCTGCAAGCGGGCGACACCGTGGAGGCAAAGGCGGCTTCGGGCCGTGCCGCCAACTATGCCCAGACGCAGGAGGAGCGAAACCGGATGGAAGAACTTCGGCGCTATCTCGACCGTCCTCAGGCGAACGCGGCTTCCATACGTCCCCCTACAGCGCCCGGGAATTCGGAGGAGCGTCCAACTCTCAGACGCGGCGAGGCCCCACAACCCGTCACGCCCGGGGAAAGTGCGTCTCTTTCCGTTGTCGAAGGCGCGCTCTCGCAAGTGGACTGCATCGACAAGCGCGCCAGGCTGCACATCAGCGTGGAGGGCCGCGACGTAATCCTTGCCATCCTCGACCCGGGCACGATCGCAATTCGAAGCAACAGCGCTGCCAGTGTGGAGTTCACCTGCGGCAGGCAGAAGGATCAGCGCATCAAAGTGGAGTTCGAGGCCAAACCTGACGCCGAGCTTGCCACCAGCGGCGTGGTGCGGTCGCTCGAATTCCGTTGACGCTACCGGTATCCCTTTGACTTCAGGTAGGCGACAAGCTCGGCCGGGTGGTCTGTCTGAATTCCGGTGGCTCCGCGGTCGATAGCGTCCTGCCAGAAGGCAGGATTGTCGGCGGGGCCGAGGCGGTCGACAAAGATTTCGATTTTCGCCTGAATGGCAACGGCCGTTGTTTCCGGATTGAAATCCCTGGCGTCGAAGGCTGCCACCTTCAGGGGCAGAGTCTTCAGCAGCGATTGAAGGGCAGCGGGATTGCCGGCCTCCGGCATCACGCGCAGATTCGGCCGGAGGGCGGCGATTTGCTTGAGATAACTTGCGCCGCCGTAGATCACTACGTGGTCCTGCATGCCGTGGCGTTCGATGGCGGCAACGGAATCCGCCGCGGAGACTGCTTTGCTGTCCACGTACACTCCGATCCTGCCGCGGGCAAAGGCGAGAGCCTCGTCGAATGTGGGTACGCGGCTTCCGCCCGCGTCGAGCTTGCGCATCGCGTCGAACGTCATCCGCGCAACCTGGCCTTTGCCGTTGGTGGTGCGGTCCACGGCGGCGTCATGCATCAGAACCAACCGCCCATCCGCGGTGGTGCGCACATCCGCCTCGAAGAAATCCGCTCCCGCTTCGTATGCGGCTTGAAACGCGGCGATGGTGTTCTCGGGATGGTGGAGGTGTTCGCCGCGATGGGCGATGACGGCAATGCGGCGCGGCTCCGCATTGCCCCACCCGGGGAACGCCGCGACAGCATCCATGAAGTTGTGGAGCCGGTCGGTGTGCGCGTCCTCCTGCCAGCCGCCGCGCGCCGCGCGATAGGCGCCGTCGCTCGGGCAGCCGTCGGTATCGGTCTGGTAAAGCGAGTAGTTGAGCGCCTGACGGGCGGCGAGTTTGTATTCGAGCGAGCCTGTGGCGGCGGAATACATCGCCAGCACCGCGCCATAGGTGGAGAGAATGCCGCCCCAGGGATTCTTGTCGTAATCCTGCTCGCCGCAGACGGCGACCCCGTTGTGAACCGTGACAAAGCGACGGTTGACGAATTCGATGAGGGACTGGGCATCGGCCTTCCAATCGGCATCGAGCGCCTCCTTCTGCTCGAGGAGATAGCGCGCCATGTTCAAGGGCGCCCACGCGGTGCGGTTGTCGGGCTCGGCATGATCCTCGAAGAATTGCACCCAGAGAAGGCCATCCTTACCGGCATTCGGGATCTGAAACTGCCTGATCCACGTCCAAAGCTTATCGCGGGGTGGGCGAAATTCGGAATAGCCGCCGGCAATAAGCTGATCGAAGAGGCGCAGGATGAAGCTCATGTTGCCGGAAACCTCGCCGCGCGGCTCGCCCGTGCGGTAATCGGCGCGGAACGGCCATGGAGAGCGCAGAGCATCGCCTTCGCGCATGTTGGCCGCGAGCACGCGCGCATTGTGCACGGCCTGATCGAGGTAACGGCGGTCCTTTGTCTGGCCGTACAGGAGCGCCAGCGCGTAACCGGCGATGCCTCCTTTGTCGGGCTCGATTTCGAAAGGCCGGTCGGCTTGCGAGCCGCTGTCGGGACGCTGTGGAATCTGGTCCCGCCATCCGGTGGAGCGTGTGAAGCGGGGATACTTGCCGCTATCAGGAGTGAGGCTTTCTCTGACGAGGTAATCGCCCATGGCGCGAGCCACTCCCAGCAACCGCTCGTCCTTGCCGCCCTTCCAGGCGAGGTACTTCAGATAGGAAATGATGCCCATGCCGTTCTGCATGGCGGGAATGAAGCTGCGGCGGTTGGGCCGTGTGGTGATCGGCTGGTAGTTGCCGTCCATGAAGGTCATGGTGACGAAGCGCGGGTAGCCGTTCTCGATGGGGCAGCGCAGATACCAGTTGACTTCGCGCTCGAGGGCATCGGGCCAGGAGGTCCAGGGCAGCAGAGCGCCGCTCGAATCGTACACCGCGGGATGGTTGCCGAGTTGGGGTCCCGGCTGCGCGCCAAGAAGCGCTGTCGAAGCCAGCAGAAGCACAAAGCGCATGGCTACCAGTGAGTGAGCGAGCCGTCCGGGCGGAAGTAGACGTTGCGGCGTCCCGGCTGTGTCACTTCGCCGATCAATGTCAGCTTCGACATGTCGGCCGTGACGCCGAGACCGGGCCGCTCATTCGGATACAACTTGCCGTTCCGGAAGTCGAGACACTGCGGCAGGTATTCGATGGGCCGGGTGCCATAGTTGTACTCCATCAGCACTGGGCCGGTGAAGGTGGACATCGAGTTGGCAAGGGCGGCGGTGGAGACGGGGCCGGTGAAGTGCGGCACAATGCCCACGGCGTGCGTCTCGCAGATGGCGGCGATCTTCATCATCTCGGTGATGCCGCCGACGTTGGGGACGGTGGCGCGGATGTAGTCGATATCGTGGTTCTCGACGAGCTTGTTGAAGTCCCAGCGCTGTCCCCACTCTTCGCCATGCGCCAAAGGGACGGAGGTCAACTGGCGCAGTTTCGGCAGGTCCTCGCGGGCGTTTTCGTCGCGCACGGGATCCTCGACGAGGTAGGGTTCGTACTCTTCAATGAGGCGGCAGGCGCGAAGGCCGTCGTTGAAATCGAAGCGCTGGTGGAAGTCGATCATCCAATCGCCTTCCCGGCCTACGCCCTCGCGCGCGTCTTTACAATCGCGAGCCACCTGGCGGACGCGCTCATGCGTATTGAACACTTCGCCCGAAGGGACGTCGCCGGCGCCCATGCGGAAGACGCGATACCCAGCCTCCATGGTGGCGCGGGCGCGCTCGCGGATTCCGGGGGGCGCGCCGCTTGGGGAGTTCGGCAGGCGCACGCCGCCGGTGACGTAACATTCGCAATAGTTGCGCACGGTTCCGCCGAGGATTTCGTGCACGGGCAGGCCGAGCGCCTTGCCCTTGATGTCCCACAAGGCAAGGTCCATGGCTCCTACGGCGTGGATCTTCTCGCGGCCCGGCGGATAGAACCAGGCAATGTACATCTCGCGCCACAAGGCTTCGATATGGAACGGATTCTTCCCAATGAGAGTGCCAGCGCACTGCTCGAGAGTGTCCTTCGAGCCGCCCTCGCCAATCCCCGTGATCCCGATGTCGGTCTCCACAGTGCACAGCATGTTGCTCTGGTTGAAGAGTTCGTTCAGGTTCGGCGGTTTGTAAATGCGGACGCGGGTGATTTTCGCTTTGGGGAGCGCGGCTTCGGCGCGCCGCGGACGGAGGAGAGCGGCGACGGGCGCCGCGGCAAGAGACTTGAAGAATGACCTGCGATTCATGATTTGGGCCTACGCCCGGCCAGTATATCGATATTCCCGGCGAATGGGATAATCACATTTGGCATCCGCTCGATCGGCCCGGCTCCTCTTTCTATTCATCGTTGTCGTGATTCTTTATGGATCGCTCTATCCCGGCGTGCCGCATCCCGGCGGCGCGCCCCCGGCGGCGGCGATAGACTATCTGCTCCACTCGTGGCCACGGAGCTTTGACCCGCGTATAGCCGTGGATGCATTGCTCAACGTGTTGATCTACGTGCCGCTCGGCTGGCTGGGCTATCTCAGTCTGACGGGAGCGCCGCGCGGCGTCCGCCTGACTGCGGCCGTTGGGTTCGGGTGTGCGCTCTCGTTCACGGTGGAACTGGCGCAATTCTATCTCGAAGGCCGTGTGACGAGCCTGCTCGATGTGGCTTCCAACAGTTGCGGTACAGCGGCGGGCGTAATCGGCGCGCAACTTCTCGATGCTCTTCTGGCGCGCCGGCTTGCCCGCTGGAGGGAACCGCTGGTCCGGGAACGGGCGGCGGTGGTGCTTATCCTATGCTGGCTTTCCTACCACCTGTTCCCCTTTGTCCCTTCCATTGGCTTCTACAGATTGGCGGTGCGGTTGCACGCGATGCTGGCGGTAAGCGCCGCGGCTCTTCCCGCGGAGACGCTTGCCGGGATGGCGGAGTGGCTGGCGATCGGCGTATTGCTCGGAAGCATCGCCGGAACCTCAACTCCGCCCCTGCTTGTGGCGCTATTGGCCGTGTTGCCGGCGAGGCTGCTGATTGTTCATCAGCAGTTGACGCTTGCCGAGCTACTGGGCGCCTTGCTGGGAGTGGCGCTCAATCTGGCGTTGTGGCGGGGAAGATGGCAAGCACGGGCCGCCGCCGTGCTCTTGCTGGTGAGCCTGGCCATCTCGGGGCTTGCGCCGTTTCATTTCTCGGACACCGCTGCTTCTTTTTCCTGGCGGCCGTTCCATGCCTCCTTTCACACCGCCAATTGGGAACCGGCTGGAATCGTTCTGTTGCGCAAGGTGTTCCGTTATGGCGCATTCCTGTGGCTGGCATCGCGGTGCGGCATGCGGCTTGGCTCGAGTGCGGCAGTCTTGTCCAGCATGCTCTTTGCGATTGAGATTGCCCAAACACACCTTCCGGGACGCACACCGGAGATCACAGACCCGATACTGGCCCTGCTCATGGCGCTCGCGCTGCGGCTGTTGGCCGTACGATAGAATCACCTGCTATGAGCGGCATTGTTCGCATCACGCTGCGGCGGCCGGAAAAGCGCAATGCGCTGGATCGAGAGACCGTGCTGCGCATCCGGGAGGAGTTGGGCGCAGCGGCACGGAATCCGGAAGCGCGCGTGGTGATCCTGGCCGCGGAGGGAAAGGATTTCTGCTCAGGAGCCGATCTGTCGGAGTTGCAGCGAATCCGTGACTCTTCCATTCTCGAGAACTTCGACGATGCCCGATTGCTCGGCGATCTGTTCCTCGAGATGAGGCGGCATCCGTTGCCAATCGTAGCAGCGGTACGCGGGAGAGCGCTTGCGGGTGGTTGCGGGCTGGCCACGGCGGCGGACCTTATTTTCGCAAGCGATACGGCGAGGTTCGGGTATCCGGAAGTCAACATCGGCTTTGTCCCAGCCATGGTGATGGCAATCCTGCGGCGGAACGTCTCCGAGAAGCGAGCCTTCGAACTGCTGGCCACGGGAAAGGTGATCGACGCCGCGGAAGCGCTGCGAGCGGGGCTTGTGAATGAAGTGCACGCGGATTCCGAACTCGATGCCGCCGCCGATGCCTTCGCCGCGCGCATGGCGGCACGCCCGGCATCGGCGGTACTGTTGACCAAGCGCCTGCTATATCATATGGACTCGATGGGTTTTGAAGCGGCGATCCATTCCGGCGCCCAGATCAATTCCATCGCCCGGATGACAGAGGATTGCCGCAAAGGCATCGATGGGTTCTTGAAGAAGGAGTGACGCATGTCCACACGCCGTTTGTTTCTGCAGTCGTTAGCCGCAGCCGCGCTAGGGAGCAAGCTGCACGCCAAAGAGGCGAAGCACATGGCCGGAGTGTTCCCCATCGTGCAGACGCCCTTCACCAACGATGACAAACTCGATACCAAGACGCTGGCCGCCGAGATTCGTTTCTTGGACCGTACCGGAGTGCAGGGCGTGGTCTGGCCGCAACTGGCGAGCGAATTTTTCGATCTGACGATGGAGGAGCGCTTCGCGGGAATGGAAGTGGTGGCGGCGACGGGGAAGCCGCTGAAGCCCGCGGTGGTGCTGGGCGTGCAGGCCAATGATACGGCGACTGCGCTGAAATACACGAAGCACGCGGAGAAACTTGCGCCCGACGCCATCATCGCGCTGCCGCCGCGCGCCTGGAAGGACAAGGACAGGATCCTCGAGTACTACAAAGCCATCAGCGCCGCCACCAGCCGGCCGATGATTGCGCAGACGATTGGCGACATGAGCGTGGACTTCGTGATCAAGATGCTCGGCGAGGCTCCGAACCTGCACTTCGTCAAGGACGAGGCGGGGGAAACGCTGCCGCGGATCAGCGAGTTTCACAAGCGCAGCGATCCGCGGATGCGCGGGGTCTTCACTGGAGGGCACGGCAAGACGATGATCGACGAGATGATGCGCGGTTCGGCAGGCACGATGCCCGCAGTCCCGTTCGCGGATCTCTACGTACTGGTGTGGGATGCCTGGCACGCCGGCGACAAGCACAAAGCGCTCGACTATTTTTCCAAGGTGTCCCTGATGGTGACCGAAGCAACCGCTTACGGTTTGCCCGGCATGAAATACATGCTCCAACTGAGGGGCGTCTTCCCGAACACGAAATGCCGGGCCACGAGCCGGAACGCGAGTTTTGACGAAGAGGCGAAGAAGTCGATCGAGCAGGCGTTCGAGTACGTGAAGCCGATGTTCAGAGCATAGGTCGACGGTGTGTCGCGGCTGCGCTGACGGTAGAGCAAGCGGACAGCCGTTCAACGAAGCCGGTAGTCAGGCTGAAAGCTAAAAGCTAAGAGCTCGCGTCGCTACTGCGCGGCGTCCTTCGCGCAGCGGAAGCCGATGGCGGGGCCTTTGAGGCGGGCGGGCACGGTACTCATTTCGAACGTGACCGCATTGCTCACGTCGGAGTCATAAGCGCCGCCGCGAATCGCGGTCCAGCGTTCGTTCGTGGTCGCGTTCATGAACTTGAACAGCTCGAGGCTCTGCGGGAGGGGTTTGCGGTCTTCGTTCACCCATTCCCAGGCATTCCCGGCGATGTTGAGGATGCCGGTGGGTGTCTCTCCGAGTTGGGTGTCCACCGGCTGAAGACCGGGCCGCAAGGAAGTGTTCCCTTTCACGTTCGCCTTCTGCGGGTCGGGCTCGTTGCCCCAGGGATAGGCCCAGCCGACACTTCCCCGGGCTGCCTTCTCCCACTCGTCGCCGGTTGGAATCCGTTTGTGCGCCCATGTGCAGTACTCGGCGGCCTGATCGTAGGCGATGTTCGTTACGGGGAGGTCCGCCGGTTTGTCGACGGTTGTCTTACCCATGGCCTGGGCAAACCTGTTCCACATGCCGTTGGAGACTTCGGTTTTGTCGATGTAGAAATCCGGCAGGCTCTTCACCACCTTGTTCGCGCCGGAGAGAAAGTTCCCCGCGGGAACAAGGATCATCTGCCCGAAGTCATCCTGAATGACAGGCGGCAGCCCGGCCGGCTTTTGTTGCTGCTGCTGCTGTGAGGCCTCGCCTGCCCCTTTCTTTTCCGTATTGCCGCCGCCTTTCGAGAGGTAGAGAGCCGCCAGAACGCCGGCGGCAATGACGAACGCTCCGGCGATGGCCACCATCGGCATGATGCTGCGCTTCGCGGGCACAGGCGGAGCCGGCGTCGAGGCGTTCCGTTCGTGCGTTTCGAAGGGGGGCGCGGCGGCAGGCTGCGCCACTGGTCCGTCGAGCTTTTTCAGAATGGCTTCGAGTTCACTGATAACGACGTCGAAGCCCGGTGGACGCTCTTCCGGCTTCTTGGCGGCGCAGCGGTTGACGAGGTTCACCAACTCCTGCGGCACGCCGGCCTGCTGGAGCGGAGCCATGTCGAGCGGCTGGTGCAGGATGAGGTAGAACAGCGTCTCCACCGAATCGCCCACCACCGGCTTAATGCCGGTGAGCATTTCGTAGAGCAGGATACCGAAGGCGTAAAGATCCGCCGCGGGGGTAACGGGTTTTCCGAGTACCTGCTCCGGCGCCATGTAGTAGGGCGTGCCGATGGCGAAGCCCTCACGCGTAATGTTGAAGTTCTGCGTCTTGGCGATGCCGAAGTCCATCAGCCGCACCCGTCCGCTCTCGTCGATATGCAGGTTCTCGGGTTTGATGTCGCGGTGTATGATGTTCTGCGAATGCACGAAACCGAGCGCGCGGGCAGCCTGTAAAGCGATTCCCAGCCGCTGTTTCAAATCACCGGTGTGCCCTTTATCGATGGCGTGGCGCAGATCTTCGCCGACGAGGAACTCCATGACAATGTAGGGCCGCCCGTCGATCTCTCCGTAATCGTGGATGCGGATGATGTTGTCGTGGATCATCTTGCCCGACATACGGGCTTCCATGAGGAAACGCGCCTTGGTGTCGTCGTCGCGGCAACCTTCGTCCGTGAGCACCTTCACGGCCACGATTCGCCCCAGCACGGTATCCGTGGCCTTATACACCTGGGACATACCTCCGCCCAGGTACTTTTGTAGTTCGTATTTCCCGAACATGACCGGGAGTTGCATAGATCCGATTATCGTATCAGCCGCGAGGCCAACTGCAGAATCAGGACAAGCAGCGTCATCCCCAGAATGACGCCGACGGCGACGATGGCGATGAACCACTCCTGCGTGCGGAACTTCGGCGGCAGCAGGTTCATGATGGCAGGCACGGGCTCCTGCGCCGGGACAGGGGCAGGGGACGCCGTTTGAGGCGGCCGCACTTCAAACCGGGCCGAACCGTATTGCGCGGGAGTTACGCCTGTCTGAGTCAAGGTAGCCACGGGAGCCGGTTCGCCGAGCATCCGCTCCAGTTCCACGCAGATGGCTCCAAAACCCTGCATGCGTTGTTGCGGCAGTTTGGCCGTGCACCTCTCCACCAACTCGATGAGCGGGCGCGGAGCGCCGCACTGCACCAGCGGGGCGAGATTAAGCGGCTCATTCAAAATCTGGTGAAAAACCTTTTCGATGCTGTCCCCGGTAACGGGCTTGGTACTGGTGAACAATTCAAACAAGAGGACGCCGAAAGCATAAACATCCACAAGCGGGGTCACCTGCTGGCCGAGCACCTGCTCCGGGGCCATGTAGTAAGGCGTGCCCAGAGTGAAGCCTACACGCGTGAGGGAGACATTATGCGACTTGGCGATGCCGAAATCCATCAGCTTCACCCGTCCCGCCGCGTCGACGTGAATGTTATCCGGTTTGATATCGCGATGGATGATGCGCTTGGAGTGAATGTAATCGAGGGAACGGGCAATCTGCAAAGCGATGTTCAACTTGTTGCGCGTATCCCCGGTTGTGCCGCTTTTGATGGCGTCGCGCAGGCTCTGCCCGCGCAGGAACTCCATGATGATGAAGGGGCGGCCCTGCTCCTCACCGAAGTCGAAGACGCTGATGATGTTGTCGTGGGCAAAGCTGCCTGCCGTGCGCGCTTCCTGAAGGAAGCGCGCCTTGGTTTCCGGATCGGAGCAGCCGGATTCGGTAAGGATCTTGACGGCCACCGTTCGGCCGAGCACGGTGTCTGTGGCGCGATAAACGTGAGACATGCCGCCGCCCAGAAACTCGAGCAGTTCGTATTTGCTGATCCGCGCCGGTAAATCCATGTCCCTCTTAATTCTACTTCGTGGCGACGGTGGAGATGCAGCGCAACCCGGCGAAGAAGCGCTTGTCGAACACAGCGGGAGCTCCGCTGAGGTCCACCGTAAAGCGGGCATTGGCGATGAGGTTGTTGCCCGTACCGCCGCGAACCGGCCATACGAGGAGATAGCTGTTGCCCTGGGCGGTGACCTGGGCGTCCACAAAGAAGTGGAAAACCGCCCACGGGCCCTGCCGGTTGAATGCCGGGCTGTCGTTGTACTCGAACAGCACCGAATGGCTCGGTGAGCCGGTCCAGGTGTAAGCCACGGGCGGCGCGCCGAGTTTGGCCGCCTTGCCGTCGATGGTGATGCTGCCGGACTTGGCTTGCGTATTGTTCAGCACCAGATCGACGCCGTTCAGTTGAACGGTGTAGGCGAGCCGCGGATCGGTTCCGCCCCGGTAGAAGGCATCGGAAAGCCGCGCCGCCTGGTTGAAGAAGTTGACGAACACCGGGTTCATGGTGACGCCCGCTCCGCTGACAGCGACGTAGGTGTTGCCCTGCTTCTGGAGGAATTGCTTCAGGGTGCCTTCGTAGAACTGCCAGAACTTGCCGGTTCCGGGCCGGAGCAGATCGTTGAGTTCGTTGATCTGCACTTCAGGCTGCGCCGTGGGGTTGAACGGGAACTTGTTGGTGATGACATTGAACTGGCTGCACATGGCTCCGCCGGCGGCGTTCAACATCTTCGCCGGGCTGAAGAGCCCATCCACGCCCTTGATGGGAGCTTCCATGATGCGGAGGATGGTCTGGTCGAGATGGCCCTCGAGATCCTGACCGCTGAAGGCGGCCACTTGCCGGGTCATGCCCATCGCATCCTGCGCGCGCATCTGCGCCGCCTGCGCCGAGGCGCTGCTGGGCGGGTTCTCCTTCGATGCCGCCTCCACGGCGATCTGCAGATTGCTCAGCCCGGTAGTATAGGGGCGGTTGCCGCCGGTAATGTAGACCAGATCCTGCGAAGGCGGCACCACGACGTGCGCCCATTGGAAAGCCTTGCGGACACGGTCGGCATAGGGATCGCCGGCCGGATCCACCTGGGTGTTGTAGCTCGCCAGGCCGATGAGGGCGAGAATGGGCGCGCGCGAATCGGAATGGATCAGAAGTTTGCGCGCCGCGTCGGCCGGACCACTGTAGCCGACGACCGCCGTGTTGTTGAAGTAGGTCCGCCATGCCTTGATGTAGTCGGAGGTGTAGCGCTCGCGGAGCATCTGGTCGAGGTTGTCGGGAACCGCGGCGGCGGATTTGTACTTGGCGCTCATCAGCACCCACTCCTCGCCGCCGAACTTCTTGCTGCGCTCTTTGAAGGCCGCCTGCATGAAGTTCCATCCCTGTTTCGTGAATGCGCCGGGGACGTCTTTGTTGTTGATAACCACTTCGGCGGAGCCGCTGTACTTCCTGTTGAAGTTCACGGCGGGGTTCTTCTTGTTGGCTTCGGCGAGCATCGCATTGTAGAAGCGATCAAAGCCGGAGAACGAAGCGAGGTACACGCGGGTCTTGTCGACGCCATCGGCGTCTTCTCGGGTGGAGAACGGATTGCCGTTGTGGAGGTCGCTGCCGTAGAAGAGGAACTGGAGTTCGGAAAGTGCGCGGCGATCCTCGCCCACGGCGCTCTCGCGTCCCTCGAGCCAGCGGCTCTGGAGAGTGTTGCCAAGCCACTTATCTTCGCCTTGTCCTTCCACGCGCTTCCACTCGGAGGTGGTCATCAGGTGCGCGCGCAGGGTTTCGTAAGCGTAGTTGTAATCGTCGTCCTCTTTTGCCTTGGCGGGACGGCTGCGCAGGAAGGCGAGTATGCGGCCTTGCGTATCGCTGAACAGGAGTTGATTGAAGCAATCGTAGTAAGCCTTGCGCACGATCGGCAGCATGTCGTTGCCGACATAGAGGCCCCAGCGGTAGCTCCACGGCGCGCCATCGCGCTTCCAGTCTGTAAGCTGCTCCAACTTCTGGCGCAGCGAATCGAGCCGCTTCAGATCGTCGACGCCCGGCAGGGCGTTCGGCGCCAGGCGTACCGCTTTGATCTGTTTGGTGGCGTCCGATACTTCGCTTTCCAGCGTGCGGTTGCGGAAGAAGGAGACCGTCATCCCGATGGACCAGATGAGGGCCAGGACGGCGAGAAACCCGAGCAGGAAGCGCTGCAGGGCGCTTGTTTTGGTGCTTGCTTCGCTTGCTCCGAGGGCCGATTTGTCCTCGAGGATTACATCGTTGAACAGATGGCCGAGGAACACCCACTGCGGCACTTTGCGGCCGCCGCGCTGCTGCGGCGCGGCCATGGGCACATTCGGCTGCTGCGGCAGGTCGCCCACGCGGAACATGCGCGTGGCGCTGCCGCCGCCTTCAAAGGCGGGCTGCCTGGGCTGGGCGATGGGCGTGGGCGCCACGTCGTCAACGATCACCGGGCGTACGCCGGTAAAGTAAAATCCGCGCAGGAATGGGCTGGTGCTCAACTGGCTGGGACGGCCCATGTCCACCAGGAACTGCACCAGCGCGCCGCGCAGTTTGCGGAACTCGCGGGGGAACTCGTAGCAGCCAGGCAGCTTTTCGAAGTCGTTTTCGCGCGGCAGAAATTCGATGCGCTTGTCGCACAGCGAGTAGAACAGTTCATTGAACATGTTGTTCAGCCGCTGCGATTCCTCTTCGGCATAGACGCCGCCGCGCGTGGCGCGCATGGGCAGAGTGACGCCGAAGACCTGGGTCGATTCCTGGGTGCTCAGGTTGCGGACGAAATCATGAAAGAACGTCACCCGGTCGGCTTTGGTGAACATCACATAGACCGGGAAGCTGATGCCGAACTGCGTGGAGATTTCATTCAGACGCGCGGAGACGGAACGGGCAACCGCTGCCATGGTGTCCGAAGCGCCCGGTTGCAGGAACCGTTCCACATCCACACAAAGGATAGCCGCGCGCGGAGCGGAGCCGCCTCCGCCGAAAACGGACTTCAGCTTGCCGGGCGAGAGCTTCTTCAGCATGTGCTTCCAGCTCTCGGCCTCGCTCCACAACCCGCCGCCCGCCTCCATGAAGACCGCCTTCTTGGCGAACCAGAAATTGGCGGAGCGAGTGGGGGCAATCTGGTTGTCGGTTTGGTAGACCTGCCCGCTGAGCAACTCCGGCTCCATGCCGGAATTCATGACCACAGTAGTCTTCGTGGAGCCTCTGTCGCCCAGCATGAAAATCACCGGCACTTCGCTGAGCTTGCCGCTCTGGCCGATCTTGGAGGCGGCCAGTTTAGCCTCGGCATCCTTGACGAGCAGATCCACTTCTCCGGAGAGTTCACCAGGGGCCGCGGCAGCAGCGGTTGCCGCGCCTGCCCCCGCGCCGCCGGAGAGCGCCTGTGTGGCCGCCTCCTGCGCCTTTTGCTTGCGCTCGTAGAACTTGCCTTGGATGAAGGCAAAGAAGGCCGATCCGGTCAGCCCGAGAGCCGCCAGCCAGACGAAAAGAGTGCCCGCGTGATTGCCCCCGACTTTGTAAACCTGCGTCGCCACCCCGACCGAAACCATGTAGAAGCCGAGAAAGGCCGCGTTCGCCCAAGTGATCCTCATTCTGTCTCTCCTATCGCAAGCCGGTCAGGTCGCGAAGGCTCGAAACCCCGCCCATCAACGTGAGCTTATAGATGGCGAACAAAAGAATCGCCAGCGCCACACACACTCCAGTACCGATGAGCAGACGTTTCACCCAGACATCGACACTCGAGAAGGAAAAAGACTCGTTCGGCAGCGCCCAGCGCGGGGAAATCTCCGGCCCGCTTTGGCGGATGCGCTTGATCTTCAGATGCACCGCCTCGATCATCGAACGCAATTCCGCCCGCCCGCCGATGCTGTATCGGCCGGCGAACCCGAGCAGCAGACAGATCTGGTAGACCTCCAGCAGATCAGCCAGTTCCTGCGAATCGTTCCTGCCAAGCAGCGCCTGGAGATTCTGGAAGAAGATCTCACCGGCGATATGGTGGCCGAACATCTCTTCCTGAAGGGGCTGCCGGGGCCAATCGGCAAAGGCCGGCCAGCGGAGATTGAGGATGGTTTCATCGAGAAACGCAACCACCGCAAAAATGGCCAGTTGAATGTCTTCGGCGGTATAGCCGCGCCGCCTTGCCTCGGCGTCCCCCGACTTCAGAGCTTCGCGCACCTGGTGGCGGAAGGCAGCGGCGTCGGTGACGGGCTGGCGGTTGGAGCGCATGCGCTCGATGACCGTGATCAGTTCCTGAAAAACAAGCGCAAGATTCTCCGGACGCCGCGAAACGGCGGCGTTTGCGCCTGTGGGTGCACCACTTGGGGTCTGGACCATGGAGACCTCTCGCTAATCCAATACGACGAGCAACTCGATTTGCGGATCGGGCAGGTCGCCAGGGACGTAGACGCCTACCTGCCGCGTCATGACGATGTTATCCCAACAGGGACCGGCGCGGCTGACACCGAAGTACTGCGTATCAGCGCGCGTCGAGATGGCCGAGGGCGGGATCTTGAGATGGGTCAGGGCCATGCCGGGCAGCGCCCGCTTCACCAACTCTCCCACGAACTTGCTGGAACAAACTTTCACGAGGGCTGGAGTGCGGACGATAATCTCCGCCTCTCCCACGGAGGAATAAATGGCAAAAACCCAGCGGGCGCGATCCAGAGCGCGCTGATCGGTAACTTCTCCGGTCCAGAAATAATCCGCGGCCTTTTCGAGCGGGATGGAGATGCAGTTGGTGGGGACAATGGTTTCGAGGTGATGGCGAATGTGCTCGTCCAGAGCATGGAAGCAATGGTCCAGATCCCGATGATCGTAGAGCGGGACGGAGCGAGGGTGGGAATCGAGCGCGAAGGTGCAGAGCGCCCCGGCCAGGCGCGCCATCTCTCGGTAGAGTTCCTCGGGGTGGCCGCGGCGGGTCATGAGCAGATGGCGGATGGGAGGCAGAGCGGCGTGGATGGAGTGGAGCATCCAAAAGCGGGCGATGTCGGTGGTGGAATACTCCGCCCAGGATTTTCCGGTCCGGCGGGCGCCCGCCAGAGCAGTGCTTTTCTCTTCCAGAATCTCCACCAGGCGTTGGGTGAGATACATCAACCGGTCGCTTGCCGCCAGATCGACACAGGGCGGAATGAAGGCGGGGTCGTAGATGAAGTTGCCGGAACCGTCGCGCATGATGCGCGCCACCGGCAGTGCGATTTCCTCTCCGCTGACCTCCGTATCGAGCACCAGCCGGATGTTCTTCCTTCCAATCTGCACGGGCTTCTCGTCGCGCCCGGTGGTTTCGTCGTGAAGAATACGAGTCTCGGCCCAATAGCGGGTGTCGGGAGCGGAGGGGGCTTCCGTGATGGGAACGCAGTTGATGCCTTCGGGCTTGCGGGGAGGAACGGTCAGCATCACGGTAACTTTATCGCGAGTGGGCGGAAAGAGTTCGGCAACGGCTCGCGGCGGCGGCAAGGGATCGGAATCCGGCATGTGAAACGGCATGCCGTCGGGAAAGATGCCGCGGGCGTGGATGAGGGAAACGGTGCCATTGCGCAGCGCTTCTCCGTCAAACTGCGCGCCAATCAGGCCGTAGGATTCAAACCACAGGCTGGTGGTGACAAAGCGGAGAGAGTCTTCGAAATAGCGGCTCTGTACCTGAAAGTGGTGCGGGCCGAGGTACATTCCTTCGGACCAGACAACCCGGGAGAGGTTTTTCATAAGGGAGGTCTGCTCAAGTTCCGCCTTTGCAAAGATTATACTCTACCATAGCCGCCTTACCATCAAGCCGCCGATTGCGCCGCCATAGAGATAAGCGCAATCGGGGCCGATGGATAGTCAGGCCAATGGGATTTTTTTGCCTGCCGCCAAGAAAGATTGGCGGGGAGTGATGGGTTTTCGCCCTCGAAAACGCTTCTAATGGTAATGAGGGTGTAGTGTAGGAGATCGCCGGATGAGCTTTTACAGCAAGTACGAGTTGGTTGAGGTCCTCAGGGACGACGGAGTGAAGACGTTCCAGGCACGTGAAATCGCCACTGGAAAACCGGTGGAAGTGCATCTGGTGGTGGGGCAGCCTGGGAAAAGCGAACCGCCGTTTGAACTGTTGGACAAAGTACGCTCGCTCCCAGCCGAGAACCGGTCTCGGGTTGTGGAGATCGGCGAACACATGGGGACCCCCTACGTGGTCACCTTACCGCTCGATGGATACGCCAGTTTCCGCGATTGGGTGGCCGCCGTCTCGGCTCCCGCGAAGCCCCGAACGGATTCGCTGTCAAGAGTGGGGCGCTGGAAGATTCCGGCGGTGGAGTCGAAACCCGCTGCGCCGGCGCCGTCCCTACCGCCGCCTCCCACCACGGAGCGTGTCCCACAACCGGAAACCCCCGACATCACCCGAATGTTCAGCACGGCGGAACTGGTGATCCCGTCGCAAACCGTCGAGAGCCCCCAGCCGCCCGCCGCGCCGCCACCGGCCCCGACGCCTGCATCCTCGAGTGAGGCGGGGATGGATGAGTTTGAGAAACTGTTCTTTTCCAAAGGATCCACGACCGCGCAAGTGAAGCAGCCCGCCGCTGCTCCCCCGCCCACGCCGGCTGTCCCGTCTGCACCGGCGGCCCCGCCGCCGGACGATACGACGCGCATGTTCCAGGCCACCGGGCAGATGCCGTCCGCGCCCCCGCAGCAGCGAGGCGCCGGACTGGATGATTTCGACCGGTTGTTTGAAGCAACCAGCCAGGCCAAGCCTGCCCCGGCGGCAGTCCCGTCCCAGGAACCCGGCGAATTCACGCGCATGTTCCAGGCTCCCTCGGCCGCGGGCGAGAGCAAGACTGCGGCGCCTGCCACGCCCTCCGGCAGCACTACCGCGCAATTCTCTCCCCCGCAGAAGCCTGCCGCTCCCGCCGCGACGCCCGGGCAGGAGTCCGGTGAATTCACGCGGATGTTCCAGGCTCCCTCGCTCACCGCACAGGTCAAAGCCGCCGAGCCTCCCGCGCCCACGGGCAGCACTACCGCGCAATTCCCTCCCCCGCAGAAGCCTGCCACTCCCGCCGCGACGCCCGCGCAGGAGTCCGGTGAGTTTACGCGGATGTTCCAGGCTCCCTCGCTCACCGCACAGATCAAAGCCGCCGAGCCTCCCGCGCCCACGGGCAGCACGACCGCGCAGTTCCCTCCCCCGGAGAAGCCTGCCAAGCCCGCAGAGGGGAAGACCACGGGCGAGTTTACGCGGATGTTCGAGTTGGCTAAGTCCGGAACACAGCCGAAGCAGGCGCCACCTCCCCCCGATCTCATTACGGCTCAGATGAAGGCGGCGGCGCCACCGAAGCCGCCCGAAGCGCCGGCACCCCCGGCGGCGCAACCACCGCTCAAGGAACCGCCCGCGCCTGCGCCTCCGGCGGGTGAGTTCACCCGGATGTTCCAAGTCACTCAAACGGGAATGCCCTCGAAGGAGCCGGCCGCGAAGCCCGCGGAGGCTGCCGGCGAGTTTACGCGTATGTTCCAGACCGGCGCACATCCGCCGCCGGCAGCACCTTCCGCCCCCGCCACGCCACCGGCTTCCGCGCAAGCAGGACCGGGGGAATTCACGCGCATGTTCCAAGCTGCGCCAAACCTCCCGTTCGGTGAGGCTCCCGCCGCCGCGCCTGCCCAACCGGCTCCCACGAAGGTGTCTCCGCCATCTCCCGCTCCCCTGCCGCCACAGGCGCCTCCCCCCGCGCAGCAAGGGCCAGGAGAATTCACTCGAATGTTTTCGGCCGCTCCGTTGCCTGCCGGGGAATCCCCGTTCGGCGGGGGCGCCATCGGACAGCCGCCGCAGAAGCAGGAGCCGGGCGAATTCACACGCATCTTTTCCACGCCATCCGCGCCGCTGAAGCAGCCGATGCCCATCGCCACGCCGCAGCAATCGCCGACCGGGCAACCGAGTCCGTTCGCGCCACCCACCTCTCCCCTGGCGCAGCCAATGATACCGCCGGCGCAGACTCCTTCTCCGTTCAGCCAGCCCTCCTCGCCGTTTGGGCAGCCCGCCTCTCCCTTCGGACAACAGCCGCCCTCACCATTCGGACAGCCGCCGATGGGACAACCGGGGGTAGGCGCGATTCCTCAGCGGCCCTACCCGAGCACGCCACAGCAGGGTCCCGCTAACGAATACGAGAAGTTGTTCGGTGGCGGAGACAAGCCGGTCATGCCGCCGCCCGCTCCCAGCGCGATGCCGCCACAAATGGGAGGATTCGGTAGCGCCACACAGTCCTTCCAGACGCCTCAGTTCCCGCAGGCGGCCCCTGCGCAGCCGTCCGGTCCAAGCGAATATACCCGGCTGTTCAGCGCGCCGAAGGAGCCGCAGACGCCGCCGCCACCGCCTGTTCCCGTAGCCGCTCCACCAGCCCCCAAGCCGTTCCCGAAATGGCCGATCTTCGTGTTTGTCGCCATTATCATCCTGCTGCTCATCGGCCTCATCGTGACTCTGGTTCGCAAGTAACGTACGACAAGGAAATTTCATGGCAATACCCGTCCGCACCGCTGCGAAAGAAGTGTTCGAACGCGTTCGGACCCTTTTCGAGAACTCCGAATTCAACGAACAGACCGCTGAGCAGCGGGCAGTCGACAAGGATTTTCCGTTCCCTCCGTTTGCTGACGGCCAGGTACCGCAGGATTCCGACGCCGCGGGAGTGCTGATGGGCATGTTCCTGCGCGCGGGGATCGTCTCCGGGGAGCTGCTCGAGGCAAAGCTCGGCGCTCAGGCGGCCGGCGACCTGCGGGAACTCGGGCTCATCGAGTCCGTCAACGGGACCAGCTACAAGCCCACCGTGCGTATTCGTCCCATGTATGGCTTGTATGTCCTCAGCGACCTGTGGGATGCCACGGCCGGCCCCAACCCTCCGAATCTTGCGGACGATGTGGTGTTCCCGCCGGACATTCCCAACACTCTCACCTATCTTTCCTACGTTCCACTCGACCCCTGCGAGCGTTTCCTCGAGGGCTGCGGCGGATCGGGAGTGGTGGCGCTGATGATGGCGAGGCTGGGCGCCAAACGTGCCTGGTCGTTCGATATTACAGAACGCTCCACGGCGTTCGCCGATTTCAGCGCACGCCTTAACGGGCTCGACAATTTCTCCGCCGGCTGCGGCGATACCTACGAACCGGCCGGAGATCTGCAATTCGATCGTATTGCCGTGCATCCGCCGTACGTACCGGTGCTGAAGCACACCTGGATTTATCACGCCGGGGGAAATGACGGCGAGCAAATCACACGCAAGCACGTTCAGGATCTGCACAAAGTGCTCGCGCCGGGCGGCCGCTTTTATTGCCGCTGCCTCGGCTCCGACAGGCAGGATTCACCCTTTGAGAAACGCATCCGCGAATGGCTGGGGGAGCGCTCCAATGAATTCGATGTTGCCATTCACGTCATCCGCGTGCTGGAGCCCATCACCTACGTAATGGCTGCGCTGATGCGCGGAAGGGCAAAGGCGGAGGAGATTCCCGAATGGGGCCGTTTGTTCGAGAGCCTCAAGATCTTTCATTTCCTGGCGAGTGTGGTGGTGATCCAGCGGAGGGCCGAGGAGCGGCCGGTGTTCACGGTGCGCCGGAAGGCAGGGCCGTTTTCCGGGCCAAGGGAACTCGAGTGGCTGATGCACTGGGAGACCGAGCGCGCCAAAGGCTGCGAGGATATCATCCTGCAATCGAAACTGCGGGCGGGCAAGACCACACTCCAGTTGACCCACGGCATTCGCGACGGAAAATGGGCGTTGGCCGAGCAGAAACTGGAAGTGGAGCATCCTTATCCCAACACATGGGAAGTGGATCCTCTGGGCGCTTATCTCATCCCCAAGCTTACCGGGACGGCCACCGGGACCGAAGTCTTTGACGGGTTGATCAAGGAAGGCGCCATCGGCGGCAGTCTCGATCCGCGCCGGTTCGCGCGCACGCTCGGCGAACTGGTGTCCGGCGGCTTCGTCGTGGTGGACAAGCATGAGCCTCCGGCACAGAAGCAGCGCGAGCAGGAAGAAATTTGATCTACTAAGAGCCGTGATGAACCGGCGAACATTTTCTCAGTTGGTAGTGGGCGCCTTGAGCGCAAGCCCGCTGGCGGCGAGCGGCAAGAAGAGAGTGGCGGGCGTGGTTACCGAATACAGATGGTATTCTCACGCCGATGTCGTGCTTGGCCGCATCCTGGGCGGGAATTCGGCGAACAACGTTCATTCCGAACCTCGAACACACCTGGTTTCGCTCTATCGCGACCAGAAGCCGCAGAACGATATGGCGCCCGACATGGCGGCGCGCTTCGGCTTCACGCTGTATCCCACCATCCACGATGCATTGACGCTTGGCGGCGACAAACTCGCCGTGGACGCCGTGGTTTTCATCGGCGAACACGGCAACTACCCCGACAATGAACTCGGGCAGAAGATGTATCCGCGCTACGAGTTGTTCAACCAGATTCTGGACGTGTACGAGAAGAGCGGACGCGTCGTGCCGACATTCTCAGACAAGCACCTCTCGTATTCCTGGGAGAAGGCCAGGAAGATGTACGACCGCGCACGACAGTTGGGGGTACCTTTCATGGCCGGCTCGTCGATTCCGGTTTCCGTCCGCACCCCGCTGCTCGAAATTCCGCTGAATACGCCGCTCGAGCACGCCGTCGCGCTGGGTTACGGTCCGCACGATGCCTACGGGTTCCACCTGCTCGAATCGCTGCAATGCATGGTGGAACGACGCGCCGGTGGCGAAACCGGTATTGAAAGCGTCGAGTGGCTCGAGGGCGACGCCATCTGGAAATGGATCGCGGGCGAAGGGGCCTGGAGCAAGCCGCTCATCGACGAGGCTGCCGGACGCAACCCCTCGCGCAAGCCGGTGCCGGTGGAAGAAGAGGCCAGAAAGCCGGTGCTGTTCCTGTTGAATTACAAAGACGGCTTCCGTGCCGCCGCGATGATCATCTCCCCTTCCGGGGCGCGCTGGTCTTTCGCCTGCCGCCGCAAGGGCGAATCGCGCATCGACTCGACGCTGTTCGGACTTGCCGCTCCGGGCCGGCCTCTCCCGCACTTCGACGGTCTGGTGAAGTGCATTGAAGACATGTTCGTCACCGGCAAGCCTGTCTATCCCGTGGAGCGGACCCTGCTCACCACGGGTGCGCTGGCCTTTCTCTTCCAGTCAAAGGCGCGCGGACGGCGCCTGGAGACTCCGGAGCTATCGGTGCGTTATCAGGCGCCGGAGCACGCCTACTTCCAAAGAAGCTGACCTACAGCCGCCCTTCGCGATGCAACTTCTCGTATAGCTCAATGGTCTGCCGCATCCCGTCTTCAAGCGGGGTCTTTTGAATCCCGGGCACCGTCGCGCGGAGGGCTGCGTCGTCCATGCGGTAGGCCACCGGAACCTGCGGCCCGCCTGCCGAGATCAGCTTCGCCGCCCCTGGACGCAGGCGGTCCAGCGTGTTCACGATCTCATCCATGTGGATGACGTCCCCCGCAAGGTTGAACACGTGCGCGCCTTCTACCGTCGAGAGGAGGCAGCCGATGAACGTCTCGGCCACATCCTCCACGTACTGAAGGTCCATGAAGCCACCCAAAGGAATCTGATAGGGCTGCCCCAATACCAGGTTCTTCATGGCAATCGTAGGCGACGCGGTCAAGCCGAGGTCGCGGCCCACTCCGTAAACCGTCCAGGGCCGCAGGCCGACGCTCGAAATGCCGCTGGCGGAATAGAACACGCGCGCGTTGCCCTCGTTGGCCTGCTTGAAAACTCCATAATGCGTCGCCGGCCTGGTGGGATCGGCTTCCGAGAGCGCCCGCGCCTCATAGGCGTCTTCCGGCCCCCACACTGCGGAGGAACTCGCGTAGACCACGCGTACGGAACGCCCGGAGTCGCGCGCACCCTCGAAGACGTTCAGGGTCCCAACGACGTCAACCAGACCGCCTTTCACTGGGTTCGCCTGGCAAAACGGCATCAGCACCGCCGCCAGGTGCACGATGTGCGTGATACCCTCATCCCGGATGAGGGCTTTGACCCGCTCCGTATCTTCAATCGCGCCTGTTAGAATGTCGAGGCCGGTTCGCTCCCCCGGCCCGGTGATCAGCCCCAGCCGCGCGGGGTTGCCGTCCAAATCATAAATCAGGACATCGAGGCCGCGTTTCAGCAGTCCGCGAACCACCCATGCCCCGATGCATCCTTGCGCTCCAGTTACCAGTACACGCATCATGACTCCTAGAAGATAGAAACAACAGGAATCAGGAATCTTACCACGTGCCGCGAAAACTTCAGATGCGCTGCCCGCTGTGCGGGTCCCCGGATGTGTTCTACAGTTGCGAGCCGAAATGTTGCTTCAACCATGTTTGTTCCGATTGCAGGGCGACTTTTGAACCCGTCACGCATGCCACCGGCTCTACCCGCCGCATCGCCCGGCCGGAAGAGGCGCCCGATGCGAGCGACCCCACCGCCGCCTGCGCCAGGTGCGAATCGACGCACGTCTACGCCGATGATGACGGAGTGGCGGTCTGCCTCGATTGCGGGGCCGTGCTCGATATCGAGTTGACGGAAATCTGCCCGCCGTGAGTGCGATCATGAAGGCAATGGATGAACGCTCGCGTGAACGCTACTCCCGCCAGATTCTCTTCCCCGGCATCGGCAAGGAAGGGCAGGAAAGAATGCTGGCATCGCACGCCGCCATTGTAGGCTGCGGCGCGCTGGGCAGTTTCCAGGCCGGGGCTCTCGCCCGGGCGGGGGTGGGCCGGCTCACGATCATCGATCGCGACTATGTCGAATGGAGCAACCTTCAACGGCAGTGGTTATTCGAAGAGGAGGATGCCGCCGAAGGGCTCCCCAAAGCCGTGGCCGGGGCGCGGCGCCTCCAGCGGATCAACAGTGGTGTTCAAGTGGAACCCGTAGTTGCCGACCTGACCGCGGCCAATGCCGAGGACCTGCTCTCGGAAGCGGACCTGATCCTCGACGCCACCGACAATTTCGAAACCCGCTATCTCATTAATGACTTCGCCGTCCGTCACAACATCCCTTGGATCTACGGCGCGGCGGTGGCCAGCTACGGCCTGGTAATGCCGGTTCTGCCGTCGCAAACGGCGTGCCTGAAGTGTATCTATCCCGAGCCGCCCTCGGGCGCGCAGCCCACATGTGAAACGGCCGGCGTGTTGAACACCGTCACCTCGCTCATCGCCTCGCTTCAGGTGAGCCTCGCCTTCCAGGTGCTCAGCGGAAAGGCCGGCGACATCCCGCGCAAGATCACGACGGTGGATGTCTGGACGGGCGTCATCCGGCAAGTACACCAGCCTGAGCCACAACCCGGATGCCTGGCCTGTGGAGAGCATCGCTACGTCCATCTGGAGGGCCGGAGGCGCACGCCCATCAGTCTTTGCGGACGCAATGCGGTGCAGATTCACGACCGCGCACGGCCGCTCGATCTGGCGGATCTCGAGGCGCGCCTGAAAACCCTCGGCGATGTTCGCCGCAACGAATTCGCGCTCCGCTTCTTCCTGCCCTCGTACGAGATGACCGTGTTCCCCGACGGCCGCGCCATTATCAAGGGCACGACGGACCCAGGCCTTGCCCGCGGGCTCTACGCCAAGTACATCGGCGCCTAATTGCTATCCTGGAACTTACACCAATGCGGCGCGCCCGCCCTCTCTTTCTTCTGGCGATCCTGGTCATTTCCGGCTACGTGGCGGTAACCTATCGCCATCAACTGGCCGAGATCCGCCGCAATGCGCCCCCTGCGCCGAAACCTCTCGAGCAGGGCGTCAACGCCACCGCCACGGACTGGCATTGGGAGAAAAGCTCCGGCAACGGGCCGGCGGTAGCGGTACGGGCGAAGAATTTCCGCCAGATCAAGGAGCCCAGCCGCTTTGAACTGGAGAAAGTGGATTTGAAGATCTACCGCGGCGATGGCAAGTCATACGACCGCGTGATAAGCGAGCGGGCGATTTTCGATATGGCTGAAGCCTTCCTCTACTCGGAAGGAGAAGCGGACATCACCATGGGGGAGGAGGAAGGCAAGACGCCCTCTCCCGCCCGTCTCATCCACATCAAATCCTCCGGAATCCGTTTCGACAGTAAGACGGGAAAGGCGGAAACCGATCGGGAAGCGACGTTCGTCTTCGAGAGGGGCGAAGGAAAGGCCGTAGGCGCGGTTTATGACCCTTCCACTCGTGAGTTGCTATTGCGCAGCAAGGCCGAGCTTGTCTGGTACGACCGGAAATCCGCCAATCCACGGCCCATGAAAGTGGAGGCGGGCCAAGTCCTGTACCTTGAAAATGATTCGAAGGTAGTCCTCTCGCCATGGGCCAAATTGAGCCGGGGCAACATGACGCTGGAAGGCAAAGGCGCGCTGGTGACGCTCGACAAGAACGGCATCCGCCAGGTGGACACCACCGCCGCCAAGGGCGCCGACAAGTTCCCAGGCCGCGTGCTCGATTATGCCGCCGATCAGCTCACCATGTCTCTCAACGAAAAGAGCGAAGTGGAAAAGATCAAGGGAGTGGGCAACGCGACGCTCACTACAACCACCGAGTTCGCCGTAACGAACACGCATTCGAACCAGGTGGATCTGGATTTTGACGCCACCGGGAACGAGAGCATCCTGCGCCGCGCTCTCGCCACCGGCCAGACGGTGGTGGAATCGAAGCCCGTTGCCCGGCCCGGCCGCCTCCCCGCCGAGACCCGTATCCTCCGCAGCGAAACCGTCGAGATGACGATGCGGACCGGCGGCAAAGAGATTGACGCGATCGACACGCCCACTCCGGGGGTTCTGGAATTCCTCCCCAATCGCCCCGGACAGCGCCGCCGGCGCGTCGACGGGGACCGGTTCCATATCCTCTACGGCGCAGCCAACACGCTCGAGTCTTTCCGCACCAACAACGCCCGCACGCGCACCGAAAACGAGCCCAAGCAGGGCAAGCCGCAGCCGCCTGCGCTGACGTCGAGCAACGAACTGCAAGCCCAGTTCGCAAAAAGCGGTGAGATGATCCGCCTCGAACAATCAGGCGATTTCCGCTACGAGGAAGCGGACCGCAAGGCGCGCTCGGAACGGGCATTGCTCGACCAGACCTCCAATCGCATCACACTCATACAGGACGCGCGTGTTTGGGATTCCACCGGCGCCACCTCCGCCGACCAGATCGTCCTTGACCAGAAGAGCGAGGATTTCACGGCCGAAGGACACGTGAACTCGAGCCGCCTCCCCGACCGGAAAGGCTCGGGCTCCGCCATGCTCTCCAAAGACGAGCCCACGCAGGCCAGAGCCGCAAAAATGGTCACCCGGGATAAACAAAGCCTGGTGATCTACGACGGCAACGCCATCCTATGGCAGGGGGCGAACCGCTTGCAGGCCGATCACATCGAAATCGAGCGCAAGAATGGATTGCTGCGCGCCAACGGCCGCGTGGTGAGCCAGTTGATCGACCAGCAGAATGACGCCGGCGCAGCCAGGAAGAATGCCGCGCCCGTGTTCACTCTGATCACCGCTCCATCCATGACCTACTCGGACAAAGACCGCGTCGCCCACTACACTGGAGGAGTCTTTCTTCGCCGCGCCGGTCTCGACGTGCGCAGCCGCGAATTACGCGCCTATCTCAAGGATGAAAGCAAGCAGAAGGACAAGAAGGAGAGCGAATCCAGTTTAGAAAAAGCGACCGCGGACGGCAGCGTCATCATCGTGCAGGTGGCGGCGGACCGGACGCGGCGCGGCACTTCCGAGCATGCGGATTATTATGTGGATGAGCAGAAGATTGTTCTCGTACAGGGGCAGCCGGAATTGCAGGATTCGCTGCGCGGTGTCACGCGAGGTAAACAATTGACCTATTTCGCCGGCGATGATAGGCTGCTGGTCAATGGGGTCCCCGCGCAGCCGGCAGTAAGCAAAATCCGCCGGAAATAATGCATGCGAATTCTGGAAACATCGGAAATCTCCAAGTCGTATCGCGGCCGCAAGGTAGTGGATGGCGTGTCGGTGAGCGTGTCGCAAGGCGAAGTGGTGGGCCTGCTCGGCCCGAACGGCGCCGGCAAAACCACGTCGTTCTACATGATTGTCGGCCTGGTAAGCCCGGATGGCGGGAAAATTCTGCTCGACCAGAAGGACATTACGCCGCTGGCGATGTATGAGCGCGCCCGCCGCGGCATCAGCTACCTGCCGCAGGAGGCTTCCGTCTTCCGCCGGCTGACGGTGGAAGAGAATCTCATGGCGATTCTCGAGACGCTCTCTCTTCCCGGCGCCAAGCGCCGCGAGCGGATGACAACGCTCATCGAAATGCTCGGTCTCGAGAAGGTGCGCCAGAGCAAGGGCTACATGCTCAGCGGCGGAGAGCGGCGCCGCGTCGAAATCGCGCGGTCCCTGGTCATCGAGCCGAACTTCCTCCTGCTCGACGAGCCCTTCTCCGGCATCGACCCGATTCAGGTGATGGAACTCCAACGCATCGTTTTCGACCTGAAGCGCGCGGGAATTGGAATTCTGGTGACCGATCACAACGTTCGGGAGACGCTGGCCGTCACCGACCGGGCGTACATTATCAACAACGGAAAAATCTTCCGCGCGGGCACTCCGGAGGCATTGGGGAACGATCCGGAAGTGAAGCGGATCTACCTGGGCGAATCGTTCCAGTTGTAAAGGCGCTTATAGAAGAGGGAATTGGTGAAACGGCTCACACGCTGCGGCCGGTGCTGAGTTACAAGCGTGTGAGAGAGTGTAGACCAGGGTGAGGAACTGAATCTTCCACTGTTCGTGAACCTCCCCTTGCTACGGCAACCAACGAAGGCTGCTTGACCGGCGAGTCTTGTCTCGCACGTTCGAAGCGCTCGACCATCTCCGGCGGCAACGGATTGCGGGCTTTAAACTCTTCCCATCTTCTTTCTTGCTCTTGCAGATAAGAGTCGATCTCCCTGGGATGCTCCAGGATGAACGTAATAGCGCCGTAAACCTTTGCAAGGGATCCACAACGCTACGAACCTCAACCCACTGGCGAGATCTGCTCCCAGGCCTCCACGCCGCCGCGCAAGGCGCGCACGCGGGTGATTCCTCTTTCCAGCAGGAGGAGCGCCGCACGGGCGCTCGAGGCTTCGTTGGGTCAACTACAGAACAGAATGATTTCGCGGTCGCGAGGGATCTCCTGGTGGCGGCTTACCAGTTCCTCGGAACCAATTCGAAGAGCGCCCGGGATGCCCGCCGCGCTCTCGGTCAGATCGCTGCGCAGATCCACGATAAACAGATCTTCGCCGGCGTCCAACCGCTGCCGCAGTTCCTCCGCGCTGATGCGCGCGATTTCGATCTTGCGAAGGAATGCCCGGCGACGCAGGATTTTCCATACGATCCAAGCCGCGAACAGGCCCAGCACGAGCAGGAGCAAACCGGAACCGGTCCGCGAAGCGTATTCCGCCGCCTTTTCCAACTGATCGCTCAACACGTAGCCAAGACTCATGTAGGAGGCGCTCCAGATAGCCGTGCCCAAGGCATCATAGGCGAGAAACCGTCCGATTCCCGCGCCCGAGTTGCCCGCCATGGGCGCGGCGACGGCATTCAACCCCGGCACGAACTTGGAGATGAGCAGCGACTTGAGCCCGTAGCGCAGAAACGCGTTCTCTGTCTGCCTGACGCAGGAATCCGGTTCGATCGAAAGCCGGCACAGCAACCGCAGAACTCGCGGCCCACGGCTTCTGCCGATGTAGAACCAGACGCTATCCACCAGCAGAGCCGCGGCCATGCAGCAAGCGACGGCGGCCACCGGGTGGAGCAGAGAGGAACGGATCAGCGCGCCGGCTGCGAGCAGCAATGGGACAGAAGGAATGGGAAACGCCCCCTGCTCGGCAAGCACCCACAAGAACAGCACAAGATAGCCATGACTTGCGACGAATCCCAGGACCTCGCGCATCATATCCAGCATGGCACTTTATGGGGTGCTTTCGCTTCCCCGGGCTGACGCGCCAGACCAAGTACAATCACGAGAGGATTCCTCATGAGCGCTGCTTCCGCAAATTCTCCTTTTTCCATGGATCTCACCTGCATCAATACGATCCGCACGCTGTCAATGGATGCCGTGCAGGCTGCCAACTCGGGACACCCCGGAACCCCCATGGCGATGGCTCCCGTGGCCTACTGTCTGTGGCAGCAATTCCTTCGCTTTGATCCGCAGGATCCCGTGTGGCCAAACCGGGATCGCTTCGTGCTCTCCGCCGGGCATGCTTCGATGCTGCTCTATTCGCTCCTGCACCTGACGGAAGTGCGCGCCGTCAGCAAGGGTTATGAGGCGTTGGGAGAGCCATCGGTTCCGTTGGATGCCATCAAGACGTTTCGCCAATTGGACAGCCGCTGCCCCGGACATCCGGAATACCGCTGGACTTCCGGCGTGGAGACTACCACGGGGCCTCTTGGGCAGGGCGTGGCAACGAGTGTAGGAATGGCGATGGCCAGACAGTGGCTCGCCTTGCGCTATAACAAGCCGGGGTTCGAAAACCTCATCGACTTCAATGTCTACGCGCTGGCCGGCGACGGGTGCATGATGGAAGGCATCTCGGGCGAGGCCGCTTCGCTGGCCGGGCACCTGCGCCTTTCCAACCTCTGCTGGATCTACGACAACAACCACATCACCATTGAAGGGAGCACGTCGCTCGCCTATAGCGACGACGTGGCGACGCGCTTCATCGGCTATGGCTGGAACGTCACGCGAGTCGGCGACGCCAACGATCTCGAGATGCTCACTCGAGCCTTCAAAACATTCCACGCGACCACGGACCGGCCCACACTCATCATTGTGGACAGCCACATCGCCTATGGCGCACCGACCAAACAAGGCACCAGCACAGCGCACGGGGAGCCTCTCGGCGAAGAAGAGATCCGCCTCACGAAACGCAACTACGGCTGGCCGGAAGATAAGAAATTCTACATCCCGGACGGGGTCTATCAGCACTTCCGCGACGGCATCGGTAAGCGCGGCAAAGAACTCCGCGATGCCTGGTTCGCGCGGATTGAGGACTATCGCAAGCAGTATCCGGATCTCGCTGATGAACTCTATCGCATGCAACACCGCCAGTTGCCCGAAGGCTGGGACCGCGGACTGCCTGAATTTCCCGCCGATGCCAAGGGACTGGCCACTCGCGATTCCTCGGGCAAGGTGCTGAATGCGGCTGCAAAGAACATCCCGTGGCTGATCGGCGGGTCGGCGGACCTGTCGCCCTCCACCAAGACGCGCCTCACGTTTGATGGGGCAGGCGATTTCTCGGCCGCGAATTATAGCGGCCGCAACCTCCATTTCGGCGTCCGGGAACATGCCATGGCGGCCATCCTGAACGGGCTCAGCCTGGTGAAAGTTCGCCCGTTCGGTTCAGGCTTTCTCATCTTCATCGACTATATGCGCGGCGCCCTCCGCCTGAGCGCGCTAATGGAACTGCCGGTGATCTATGTGTTCACGCACGATTCCATCGGCGTGGGAGAGGACGGCCCCACCCATCAACCCGTGGAACAGCTTGCCGGGATGCGCGCCACGCCCGGGCTGATCGTGCTCCGGCCGGCGGACGCCAATGAAGTGCGCGAAGCCTGGAAAGTGGTGCTGCAACTGCATCATGAGCCGGCGGCGATGGTGCTGACCCGCCAGGCAGTCCCCACCATTGACCGCACGAAATACGCACCGGCTGAGGGCCTTGCGCGCGGGGCCTATGTGCTGGCCGACGATCCAGGCGGTGATCCGGAGGTGATTCTCATCGGCACCGGTAGTGAAGTGTCGCTGTGTCTGGGAGCCTTCGAGCAACTCACCGCCGAAGGCGTCCGCGCGCGTGTGATCAGCATGCCGTCCTGGGAGTTGTTTGACCAGCAGGATGAGGCATACCGCGCTTCGGTTCTTCCTCACCGCGTCAAGGCTCGGGTTTCCGTGGAACAGGCTTCCGATTCCGGTTGGAGCAAATATACGGGCGACCAGGGACATCGCATCTGCATCGAAACGTTTGGAGCCAGCGCTCCGCTCAAACAATTGCTGAAAAAATTCGGATTTACCGTCGAGAACGTCGTGGCTGCGGCCAGGAGCCAGATTGCCAGGACACGACAAACGAGGCTATAGCAATCGAGGGCATAGAATTGAAGTAAGGAGGCAAAAAGCATGACACTGCTGGAATCTTTAAGACAATACACGGTGGTGGTAGCGGACACGGGAGATATTGAAGCTATCGCCCGCCACCGTCCGCAGGACGCCACCACCAATCCGTCGCTCCTCTACAGCGCCGCGCAGAAGCCCATATACCGCCACCTGGTGGACAAGGCTGTGGACATTACCCAGGAATCCGGGCGTGGCCCCAAAGAGATGGCCGAAGAGTTCACCGACCATCTGTTTGTCTCCTTCGGATGCGAAATCCTGAAAGTGATTCCGGGGCGCGTCTCGACGGAAGTGGACGCCACCCTGAGCTTCGATACGGAAGGCACCATCGCCAAGGCCAGGAAACTGATCTCGCTCTATGAGAAAGCGGGCGTGAGCCGCGAGCGGATCCTTATTAAAGTGGCCAGCACATGGGAAGGAATCCGCGCCGCCAACCGTCTGGAACAGGAAGGGATCCACTGCAACCTCACCTTGCTGTTCAGCTTTGCGCAAGCCGTGGCTTGTGCGGAGGCGGGCGTCACTCTGATTTCGCCCTTCGTTGGCCGCATCTATGACTGGTACAAGAAGGAGCGCGGCGGTGAAATTCCGGCCGATCAGGACCCCGGCGTAGCCTCCGTCACACGGATATACAACTACTACAAGGCTTACGGCTACAAGACACAGGTGATGGGCGCCAGTTTCCGCAACATGCATCAGATCACTTACCTTGCCGGCGCGGATCTGCTCACCATCAGCCCGGACCTGCTGGAGAAACTGGAGCACGAGGAAGGCACGTTGGAGCGTAGACTCGATCCCGCGCACGCGGACCGAGGCAAGGACGCCAAGCTTCACCTGGACGAAAAGACCTTCCGCTGGATGCACAATGAAGACGCCATGGCGACGGAAAAACTGGCGGAAGGCATCCGCAAATTCAACGCTGACGCCCGCAAACTGGAAGCATACGCACTCTCGCAGGTCGCGGAGAAGGTCGGCTGAGTTCGAAGCTCATGCCCGGAGAACTGTGGCTCATCCGGCACGGCGAGACAGAGTGGAGCCGCTCTGGAGCACACACCGGAAGGACGGACCTGTCCCTCACCGCGAAGGGAAGAGAGGAAGCGAGTTCCATCGGTGTGGCTTTGGATGGCCGGCATTTTTCTCTGGTGCTGACCAGTCCGCTCCAGCGAGCCCGTGAAACCTGTCATCTCGCGGGATATGGAGTGGAGGCGGTGGCGGATCCGAATCTCCGCGAATGGGACTACGGAGACTATGAAGGCAGGACGACAGCGGAGATTCGCCGGCACGCCCCGGGCTGGAATGTGTGGCATTGCGGAGTGCCGAACGGCGAGAAGATCGAGGATGTCGCCGCCCGTACGGAGGCGGTGATCGCGCGAGCCGTCGAGGCTCCCGGCGATGTGGCTCTGTTCGGGCACGGACACGCTCTTCGAATCCTGACAGCGCGCTGGCTCGGGCTCGAGCCGGCGGCAGGCCGTTTGTTCTTACTGGGAACAGCCACGGTGAGCACGCTGGGATACGAGCGGGAAACCCGGGTAATCACACGTTGGAATCTATCGTGCGCCCCGGCACGGGCGTGATTGCGGCAAAGAGAGGAAGAAGGCAATGAGATCTGTCAAGACATCAGGAGCCAAAGTCACGGCATGGAGGGCTCTCGCAGCCCACCATGAGGAGATTCGTCATCTCCACCTGAGGGATCTGTTCGCCGGCGACCCGCGCAGAGGCGAACGGATGACCGCCGAGGCGCTGGGAGTCTACCTCGATTACTCGAAGAATCGCATCACGGACGAAACTCTCGGGCTGCTGCGGCAACTGGCCGAAGAGTGCAACCTGCGCGCGCGCATCGAGGCGATGTTCAGCGGCGAAAAGATCAACCTCACGGAGAACCGCGCTGTACTGCACGTCGCCTTAAGGGCTCCGAAGGAGGCTTCCATTGCCGTGGATGGGGAAAACGTCGTGCCCCACGTGCACGCGGTGCTCGACAGGATGGCCGCATTCACTGGCCGCGTGCGCCGGGGCGAGTGGACGGGGCACACCGGCAAGCGCATTCGGAATGTCGTCAACATCGGAATCGGAGGCTCGGACCTTGGCCCGGTCATGGCGTACGAGGCGCTGCGGCACTACAGCAACCGGGAGATGAGCTTCCGCTTTGTATCGAACATCGACGGCACGGATTTCGCCGAAGCCGTGCACGGCCTGGACGCGGCGGAAACGCTCTTCATCGTCTCTTCGAAGACATTCACCACACTCGAAACCATGACCAACGCGCGCACGGCCCGCGAGTGGCTGCTGGCCCGCTTCGCCGGCGACGGAGCGGCGGTGGCGAAGCACTTCGTGGCGGTTTCCACAAACGCCAAGGAAGTGGCGCGATTCGGCATCGATACGGCGAACATGTTCGAGTTCTGGGATTGGGTGGGAGGCCGCTACTCCATGCCTTCAGCTATCGGCCTTTCGACGATGGCTGCCATCGGCGCCGAGAACTTCCGCGCGATGCTGGATGGCTTCCACCAGATGGACGAGCATTTCCGCACAGCACCGATCGAGCGGAACCTGCCCGTTCTCATGGGCCTGCTCGCTGTGTGGTACAGCGACTTCTTCGGCGCGCAGACGGTAGCCGTGCTGCCCTACGACCAATACCTCAAGCGCTTCCCCGCCTACCTTCAGCAGTTGACCATGGAAAGCAACGGCAAGCACGTTACGCTGGACGGCTCGCCCGTGGAACGCGACACCAGCGCGATTTATTGGGGAGAGCCGGGGACCAACGGGCAGCACTCCTTCTACCAGCTCATTCATCAGGGCACCCGGCTCATCCCGTGCGACTTCATCGCCTTCGCGCAGTCCCTGAACCCGCTCGGGCGGCACCACGATATGCTGATGGCGAACGTGTTCGCCCAAACCGAGGCGCTGGCCTTCGGCAAGACAGCCGATCAGGTGAAGGCCGAGGGCACGCCGGATTGGCTGGTTCCGCACCGCGTCTTTGAAGGCAACCGGCCATCGAACACAATCCTCGCCGAGCGGCTGACCCCGGAAATGCTGGGCAAGCTGGTCGCGCTCTACGAGCACAGTGTCTTCTCACAGGGGGTGATCTGGAACGTGGATTCCTTTGACCAGTGGGGCGTGGAACTCGGCAAGGTGCTGGCGCAGCGGATTATCCCGGAACTCGAAAGCCGCGAAGAGCCGGCGCTGGGGCACGACTCTTCCACCAACAACATGATTCGCCGCTACCGGAGACTGAAGGGGAACGCGTAACCGGTCGATACGACGCGTGGGGACGCGCAGGACAGCGGCTGCACGGCCGCGCTCGTGTACTCGTCTGGCTTGTTAGTTACTTCCCAAGGCACGCAGAGCGAGGTCCAATTTACCGGCCGGCGTCTCAGCGCGGATCAGTCATCCTTCCACAGGGACGCAAACTCCGCCGGTCCCATCTCTACATCCCGAAGTACGCCTCTCAGCGTTCCTATCCGCAGAGTCTGGACGCCGTGAACGGGAACGGTGGTCCGTAGTTCGCCCTTCACCAGGATGTGATGGCTTCCACGAACACGCACGACGCGGAACCCTTGCGATTCCAGGAATCGGACCATCTCCGCACCGGTTGGGCGCGGCAGTCTAGGCACGGATCGGGTCTTCCAACTCCAGATCGAGCGGTCGGAGCGCAGTGGGTTGATTCAAGCGGGCCATCGCGTCGTCGACACCGAATTCGTCAATGTACGCGAACAGAGCCTGGCGCAGATCCGCGATGGCCTCATCCTCTGTAGCGCCCTCCCCGTAAGCCGGGATGTCAGGCACTCGGGCCGTGAATCCGCCCTGTTCGACGTCCGGAATCAGTTCCACGATCAAGCGTTTCATGCTAACCCTGTACCATGCTAGCAATCTCTTGCAGGCCAGTGCCGAAGATCTCGGCGCGCGGCATCCTCACGCTCGTCGGATAACAGTCGGCCGGCCTCGGAGGAGTGTCTTCTGGAGAAAACTGGCTCCCCACATACCATGCAGAGACCTTGCCGGGGCCTCGCCAAATATCTTCAGCATCCTTCGACAAGGATTTCCATCACCTCCTTGATGCACCCTCCGTACCTAATCGCTGCCTTTCATCCACCCTCGCCGGGCAGTTCGCCACGAATTCTCAGCACTCTGCGGCCGTAACCGACAATTGCGTTGTCCACGACCTTCAAGGCACTTGTGTTCATGCCGCTGCCGAGAATTGTTCGATTTCACGAAAGCCGACACGTAGGCATCAAAGCCGGCAGTGAGATCACTGACACGCTGCTGAGCCAACGCCAGCGTTTTCTGCTGGAATGACATCAGACCAAGCCTATCATCTGATGCAGGCTTCGGCGGCGAAAGAGGCAAATGTTACGCTCGCTTCTGACCGAACAGACGCCAAGTCACGTGGATGGAGGCGGGATCACCCAAAAGGCCTCCGTGGCGAACCAACGCCGTACGCTGTCGGGTTTGGGACCACAAACTTTGGCATGTGACGGCTCGCCCGGCTGAGGCGCCGGAAAGACACTCTGGCGCTTCGAACGCGCCTGCCCCGCCGAGAGCGAGGCGAGGGCGAAGTTGGCGTGTCCGGCCATGATCCGCTGCACGGTGTCCTCTCCGGACAATCGCGCCGGTAAACAGACATTGGATCGCCGTCCTCATCGTCTTCGAACGCGGCCGACGAGGGTCTCATGCGCCCAAGTTTCTTGTCAAAGAAGAAGTGCCAATCCGGAATGCGGCGTAAGAGTGCCGTCGCATCCGCAATGGCCGGATTGTCAGGGAAATTCCGGGCGCATTCCTCTGGGGTACTCAAACCACCGGTCTCACTTTCCAGAGATGCGCTGCACCCAAGCTTTCAGCGCCGCCTCATGGCCGGCAAGCCGCGCCTCCGTGCTCTCACCGGTTTTGGCATCTTCAGCGAAGAACGTAACCTGATCCGGCGAGTCGATGTAGACCTCGATATCGCCGGTTTCAGTGTGCCACTCGAGTTGTATACCGCCACGAACTCTTGGAACCACTATAGGCGCGAGAAATCCGGCACGTAGTAGATCCCAAACCAGCACAATTGCGCGAATGGCGTTCTGTGGAGCGATCGGTTTCGCCGAATGAGAATTCCACCCTGGCGGCAGAGTCAGCAGTGTCACGATGGCTTCCAAGCTTTGTCTAAACGGTTGTGACAGACGGTCTCCAGGTTGAACTTCAACCGAGACTTCGGAGCCGCGTTTTCTGACGAGCACTTTTTGCAACTTCGCCGGTGCCGGCTCGACGGTCGCGGCCACTGCTGACGGTCGCGCCAATACATCCGGGAACGTCGAAGCGGAAAGCAGTTCTTCGGACAAGATCGCCTTCTCAGCAAGGCTGTATTCGGTATCAGGTACCAGCAGCACACTAGCCATCGATCCTCCCCCATACCTTGTGCATTTCTGCTGTTGTCAACTCGGCAAATCCTTTTACGATCCACTTCCGTCCAAGTTCGAAGAAGCGAAATGCACCCTCGACCCCTTCCCCGAGCGGCTCACCTCGCGCGGTGAGACTCAGAACCAGGATCGGAGTGTTGTCCGATTTCTTCCATGCTGGCTGCGAGATCACATGAAGTCGTCCGGCTGGTTTTCCCACATCGCCAGGGATCACGAAGCGCAATCGCAGGCTGCCATCCTCTGGCTCGGGCAGAAGTTGGTCCGCCACACCGGGAGACCAACGAGCGTAGACTTTGTCGAACTGCCCGTGCCGTTCCCATACTCCCGAAGGCTCGATATGATTGACATACGTCACTTCGCACTGGTTCACGATCGGGGCGCCCATACCTTCATCTTTCAGGAACTGCTCCAGGATGAACACCTCGTCCCGGAATTTGTCTCTAATCGGCTCGAATCGCGGGTACAGTTCGATGCCCTCCAGTTTGCGCCAGTTGTGGATGAAGCGATCTGCCTGAACCTGAATCAGCTCGGTCTTGACTTGATTGAGAAACCATAAGCGCGGCGCCGACGGCTTCTCTTCAACGGTGACTTCGACCTGAGCGGGAGAAGGCGGTCCAAACTTCTCCAGCACCGGCGGCAACGGCCCCTGTTCTTCAATAAATGGAAGCCTCTCGCGGGACCGCTCCTCAACAAACCGAGGTGCGCCGTAGTCAGCCCTACGATGGACTCGAATTGAAGCGATAGGACAGTGTCCACCAACGGCGGTTTCCGAAAGTCAGGCAAATCTTCGGGCCTACCGGGTGCTATGGTCATAATCCAAGCATTCTCTGTAGTTTCTGATGTTGACTGTACCATGAGCGACGGCTGGCGGAAAACCGGGCCGACACCCGCAATGATTGAATACGCTGGTAGGCGCGGCAGGACTCGAACCTGCGACCCTCTGCTTAGAAGGCAGATGCTCTATCCACCTGAGCTACGCGCCCGTCCCTCCCATTCTATCAGCGGCCCTACAACTCCACTCCCGTATCCATCCACTTCCCTTCCCGCGCTGATTCCAGCACCGTGTCGCACACCTTCTGCGTCTGGAGCGCGTTGCGGAAATCCGGCTGCGTGGGTTTGCCCGACTCCACGCCCATCACGAAATCCGCCAGCGCGTTCAGGAACGTGTGTTCGTAACCGATGCAGGTCCCCGGCACCCAATACCGGTTCATATACGGGTGCTCGGAATTCGTCGTGTGGATCTTCCGCCATCCCGTCAGATGCGACTCCACCTTCTTGCCGCTCTGCAATTGCTTATACTCGAAGAACTGCAAGTACTCCGGCTCCTCCAGGTCAAAGTAGACGCTGCCCTCGGCGCCGTTCAGTTCGAAAGTATTGAAGTTCTTCCGCCCCCGCGCATAGCGCGTCGATTCGAACGTCCCCATCGACCCGTTCGCGAACTCGGCCAGGAACATGCACGCATCGTCGATGGTCACTGCCTGCCGCTTGCCGGTCACCACGTGCTGCCGTTCCTTCACGAACGTCTCCGTCTTCGCCACCAAGCGCGTGATGGCGCCGTTCAGCCACATGGCCGTGTCGATGGAATGCGCCAGCAAGTCGCCCGTGACGCCCGATCCCGCCACCGATGCGTCCAGCCGCCACAACCCCGGGCCGCCCTGCGGAACATCTTCCGCGATTGTCCAATCCTGCAAGTACGTGGCGCGGTAGTGGAACGCGCGCCCGATGCGCCCCTCGTCCACCACCTGCTTCGCCAGCGCGATGGCGGGCACGCGACGGTAGTTGAACCAAACCATGTTGGGAACGCCCGCCGCCTCCACCGCCTTCACCATCTCTTCCGCTTCGGCTACGTTCATCGCCAGCGGCTTCTCGCAAACGATCATTTTCCCGTTCTTCGCCGCCGCCAGCGCAATGTCGCGGTGCGTGTTGTTCGGCGAGCCGATGTCGATTAGATCGATATCCGGAGCTTCCACCAGATCTTTCCAATCGGAGACAATGCGCTCATAGCCCCAGTTGTCCGCAAACACCTTCGCCTTCTCCGCATTACGCGCGCACACCGCCTTCAGCACCGGCTTGTGCCGCACCGGGAAGAAATCGGTCAGCCGCTTGTACGCATTCGAATGGGCGCGGCCCATGAACCCATATCCGATCATTCCCACGCGTAGTTCTTTCATGTTCGTTTCCCAGGCGCGATTTAGCCGTACTTCACCACCAGTTTGTCCAGAGCCTTCTTGCATGTCTCAGTGGCGGTCCAGGCATCCGGCCAGAAGCACAGGTCGATCGTCCACCAGTCGTGCGGCAACCGTGCGGCCTTCACCAGTTCCGGCACGATCTCATCGAAGTTCAGCATTCCCTGCCCGAAGGGCGGATGGGCCGACGTCTCGTCATTGCCGTTCGCGTCCTTGTGGCACGTATTGTCGGAATCGATCATGTGGATGTGGTTGATTCGTCCGCTCAGCATGCGGATCAACTCCACCTGCGAAGGGAAAGTTTCCTTCTCGCCCTCCTGCCTCGCGCCCACCACGCCCACCATCTGCCCGTGGCAGGTGTCGTACTGAAGTCCGAAATTGGGCTTGTTCACCGCGTCGTGGATGCGCACCACGTCGCTCGGCTTGTTGAACGCGAAGCCGGGCTCGAATTCCCACGTCACATACTGGCCGTTGTCCGCCGCGATGTCGCAGCAGGTCTTCCACGTGCTCGTCACGCGGGCAAGCGCGGTGTCATAGTCCACCTCGCGGTGAATGGCCGGCGGCTGCACGCAATCCACGCGGATGCCCTGAATGCCCACATCCTTGCAGAACTCGGAGTTTTTCCGGAACTCGGCAATGTATTTGCTCTGGTCGTCCGTATTGATCAGCTTTTCGCCCCACAGGTTCGCCGCGATTCCGCTGAAGGCCAGCCCGCGCTCCTTCATCTTCGCCTTCAACTCCTCCCGCTGCGATCTTTCGGGCATCGCCCCCGGCCAGGAATCATTCGGGCCGTTGGGATTGCCCGGATTGGGATGCGGCGGAAAGCCCCCCAGTTCGACACCGTCAAAGCCGAGCGCCTTGAGCTTCTCGCAGACGGTGTCAAAGTCAATTGGATTGCTCGCGTACGGGCCGATGGTGTAGGCCCAGCTTCCGATCGAGGTGCGCTTACTCATAAGAATTCCCTACACTCATACTGCAAACGGAGGTTCCGGCGCAAGCGCCGTCAGTGCGATTTTTCCGCCTGCGCCGCTTCCACTTCCTCGTCCCCCGGCGCTTCCCGCTTCGCGAATCCCTTTCCGTTCCACGAATAGGTCACCGCGGTTTTCTTGAGGTAGAGGACCCCCACCGCATCCGCCGCGTAGCGGAACGGCTTCATGTGCTCGAAGTCGAAATCCTTCTCCCCGCGCTTGTAGATCACCAGGAACGTGAACGGGTCCGCCGGATCCTCGGCAAGCAGCATCATCGAGTACCCTGTGCCGGAGGCGACAAATGCCACCACGTGCTGCCTGCCGCCGGACACCACTTGTGCGGCGTAGTCCGTCTTGCCGTCCCTGTTGAAATCGCCAAACACGAGGTTGGGCCGGAACGCCGGCATGTATTGCTGAAACCAGGATTCAATCTGCGGCGCGCTCTGCGCCAGGCGCCAACCCGGGTATTTCTGATCGAGCAGCGCGCGCGCCTGCGGCGGAAGTTCCGCCGCGCCCGCGAGCAGCGCCACACTCCAGAGAAGCCACATGCCAATCAGGCTAGCAATTCCCGAATCACCGTGCCGCCCGTTGCGCCCAGCAGTGGCGCCCGCTCTCACTCCTCTCCGGCACGCCACCCCCTCAGTGGCGTATTTCCGCCCGGCTTCCATTGTGTGGAGCAATGGGACATACAATGTTCACAAGACATCTATGGCTAGGACCATTCTTCGTGACGGGGTATATGAACGCTTGCTCGCCGAGATCCTCGAGGGCCGCATCGCGCCGGGCTCCAGCCTGCGTGAGGAGCGACTTGCCGCTGACCTGGACGTCAGCCGTACGCCCATCCGCGAGGCCCTTCGCAAACTCGCCGAGGAAGGATTTGTCGAATACTTCCCTCACCGCGGCGCGAGATTGTTGATGCCCACGCCCACGCTCGCCCGCGAGATTTTTCAGATTCGCGAAGCTCTCGAAGCCGTCGCCGTGCGCGAGGCAGCCGTGAAAATGAGCCCGGCACGCCTCCTTCTGTTGCGCGACCACATGGAAACCCTCCGCCCCCGCGTGGCTGCGGGCGACCTCAGCGACGTCGGCGATCTGCTTCACGAGGAGATTTTCGCCGCCTGCCAGAATCGCCGCCTCGAACAGATGATGCAGGTCTTCGGCGGACAAGTGAAGTGGCTTCAGAATCTGGCGTGCCAGATGCCGGACCGCCTGCCGCACGCCTTCCGCGAACATGACAGCGTCCTCACCGCGCTCGAATCGCGCGATCCGGAGTGGGCCGAAAGCGCGCTCCGCGCCCACATTCGCAACACGCTGCACGATTTGTTGATAGGGTTGGAAGCGCCGCAGCACACCAACTCCGCCGCTGCCTGCTGAAGCGCTCTTCCCCATGCCGCGCATCCCCAACTTCCGCTACGTCGTCGCCGCGATGCTCCTGCTGGCGACCATGATCAACTACGCTGACCGCCTCGCCATCGCCGTCGTTGCCCCGAGCCTCCGCGCCGAGTTCCACATGACCGAGCAGGATTACGGCTACGTCGTCTTCTGGTTCATGTGCGCCTACGCCATCATGTACGCCGGCTCCGGCCCCCTCTGTGACCGGCTCGGGACGCGAAAAGGTTTCGCCGTGTTCATCACCGCCTGGTCCATCGCCGCCATGGGCCATGCGCTGGCGGTGGGAAAGTGGTCCCTTTCCTTCTGGCGATTCCTGCTCGGCTTGGGCGAACCCGGCAACTGGCCGGCCGCCGCGAAGGCCGTCGCCGAATGGTTCCCCGTGGAGCAACGCGCCCTCGGCATCGGCCTGTTCAACGCCGGATCATCTCTTGGTTCCGCCCTGGCGCCTCCCGTTGTCGCTTTCCTCACCCTGCGCTATGGCTGGCGGGCGGCGTTTCTCGCGATCGGAGCCCTGGGCTTCGTCTGGCTCATCCTCTGGCTCTTTCTCTATCAGCCTCCGCACTTGAGCCGCTTCATCACCGAAGGCGAATGGAACTTCCTCAATGGCCGCGTACGGCCGCCGGAGGAGGCGGTTCCCGTGCGCGCACCCAAGGGCGAATGGCTGCGCGTGCTCCGCATGCGCGAGTGCTATTCCCTCGTCATCGCGCGCTTCTTCGCCGACCCCGTAGTCTACTTCGTCATCTTCTGGCTGCCGGAATATCTCCAGAAAGAACGCGGTTTCGATCTGGCGATGGTCGGCAAATACGCCTGGGTGCCGTTCATCTTTGGCGATATCGGCTATGTCACGGGGGGCTGGGTGTCCGGATTTCTCATAAGACGCGGCTGGAAGTGGATCCGCGCCCGGTCGCTCGTATTGGTGCTCGGAGCGGCCGTCATGCCCGTCGCCATCATCGCTCCCCGCCTTCCCGAAGCCTGGATGGCGATCGCCGTCATCTGCATCGTCACGCTGGGCCACGCCCTCTGGATTTCGAATCTGCTTACCTTGCCCACCGACATGTTCCCCGCTACGCACGTCGGCACTGCGAGCGGACTCTCCGGCATGGGCGGAGCCATCGGAGGCATGCTCGCCAACCTCGGCACCGGCTACGTGGTTCAGCATTACTCCTACACGCCTGTCTTCCTCATGGCCGGGCTCATGCATCCGCTGGCGTTCGCGCTGGTTTATGGGTTGCTCCTGCGCCGGTGGATGCGATTGGCGGAACAGGACTCGAGATAGGGCCGGTGGGATGTGCGGCTACGCGAACAGCAGGCGACCTTTGGGCGCCGGGATAGGACGTCCCATTTCCGCTGCTGTTTCCAGCCACTCGCCGATGACCGCTTCGACATTGGCCAATGCCTCTTGCCTCGTAGGACCATCTGCGGCACATCCGGCAAGTTCCGGCGCCTCAGCAATGAATGCCTGATCCTCGTCGCTCCAGTAGAGAATGATCTCGTATTTGGTCATTCTGCCTCCTTTGCAAGTTTATGTTGAATGATGACCTTGCGCACTTGCCTGACCTGATACGCCTTCGCAAAAGATCCCTTGGGCTGCAAGTTGAGAATCTCTGCCATTCGGCGAACAAGGCGTTCACTGTGCAGCCATCCATCGCCTTACAATTGAAGAGCAGTACTTCTTCCGCCGTCCCATGCCACTTACCCGCCGAGCCTTCCTTGCCACGCCCGCCGCCGCGCTGGCTCAACAGCAGCAGCCGCCGCCCGCCCGGCCCAACGTGCTCTGGATCATGGCCGATCAGTTCCGCTTCGATTGCCTCGGAGCCAACGGCAACAAGCTCATCCGGACGCCCGCGTTGGACGCCCTCGCCGCACGCTCCGCCAATTTCCAGAACGCCTTTGTCCAGGCTCCGGTCTGCGTACCGTCCCGCGCCAGTTACTTCACAGGGCGCTACCCGCACAGCCATAAGAACCGGGTCAACTACACGCCGCTCGACTCGCGGGAGGCGCTCGCCCAGCAGATGTTCCACGAGGCCGGCTACCTCATCGGCTCCGCGGGGAAACTGCACTACTACCCGCCCACCGTGCAGCACGCCCGATCCCTCGGCTGGGACCGCGTTCAACTCGATGACGGCGTCACCGCTACGGATCAATACTCGGACTACTTCACCTGGCGAAGCCTTGTCGACCCCGAGCCGATGCTGCCTTATCAGACCGCCGCTCCGATCCCCGGCAAGAATCCCTACCGCGCCGCCATCGCCTACGCCTACACACCCACCGCCTGGACCGGCATGGAAGCCCGCCGCATGCTCGGGGAATTCGCGAACTCCGGCCGGCCGTTCTTTCAATTCGTCTCGTTCTTCAAACCCCACTCTCCTTACACCGTCCCGCAACCTTACGATGTGATGTATGACAATGTCGAGATCCCGCTGCCGAAGCGAGTGACGCTTGACGACATCCACAAGCTCCCGCTGCCGGTACAAAAGCAGATCCTTCGCGGCAAACCGCAGTACGATCTGGATCGCGGGCGCCTCGAGTGGATCTACCGCAGCTATTACGCTTCGGTCTCGATGGTCGATCGCGAGATCGGCGCGCTGCTGAGTGACCTCGACCGTCTCGGCAAAGCATCGAACACCATCGTCATCTTTTCCACCGATCACGGCGACCAGCTTCTCGAACACGGACTCGAGGGCAAGAATGTCTTCTTCGAAGCCTCGGTCCATGTGCCGTTCCTGCTCTCCTTCCCCGGCCGCATCGCCCCCGGCAACCGGGACGAACTCATCGAAATGGTCGACGTGCTGCCAACGCTGCTGGATTCTTGCGGCCTTCCCGCCCGCAAGAATATCCAGGGCCGCTCACTGGCCAAGCCGCACCAGCGGGACTTCGTCTTCGCCGAAAACATCATCCCCGAAGTCATCACCAGCGGCTCCCTCAATCTGCCTTACGAGCCGGGCAAAGGCGTCGGCGGCATCCTCCATCCGGATGCCAAAATGATCCGCACCAGGCGTTGGAAGCTCAACTATTACCCGGGCAACGGCGGAGAGCTATACGACCTCCAGAATGACCCCGGCGAGGAGCGCAACCTTTACACCGACCCCGCTTCGCAGAGCACCGTCCGCGAGTTGAAGGACCACCTCCTGGACTTTCTCATCACCGCCGATGAGACGGACCAGATCGCTCCGCACTGGCTCGTCGGCAATCCGTAACCATCGCCGCCGCGAGGCGCGCCCTTCAATGTAGTAGATTGGTTGCTTCATCCAACCCAAGGAGGTTTCCTCATATCCATGAACCGCCGCAAACTGTTTCAGGTCTTTTCCGCGCTCGGCGGCGCGACCTTGATGACCAAACGCGAAGGCGCCGCCCAATCGCAAGTCACCCGCGCCACCCGCGGGATGCCTTCACCCAAGATCAAAGACGTACAGGTGATCCAGACGGCTCCGGCGGGACTCAGGCTTCCGGTCGTCAAGATCGTCACCGATCAGGACGGTCTCTACGGCTACGGATGCGCCTGCTTCACGCAGCGTGCGGATCTTGTCGTGCCCGCTGTCGAGCGTTACCTCCGCCCATTCCTTATCGGAAAGCCCGCCGATCGCATCGATGACACCTGGCAGGCGATGTACAACTCTTCGTACTGGCGCAACGGCCCCGTGCTCAACAACGCGATCAGCGGTGTCGACCAGGCCCTGTGGGACATCAAAGGCCGCCAAGCCGGGATGCCTGTCTACCAGTTGGTGGGCGGCAAGGTACGGGAAGGCGCCGATTGCTACGGCCATGCCAGCGGTGAAGACTTCCCACAGGTCGTCGAGAGCGCCAAGGAGTACATGTCCCGCGGGTTCCGCCATGTCCGTGTGCAGGTGGGCATCCCGGGCATGGCCGGTTATGGCTCACGCGCTGGTGGTTCCCAGGTCAAGGCTTTGCACAGCGGTCCGGTCTTCGAGCCCGCCGTCTACATCCGCCGTGCGTTGAAACTGTTCGAGGTGTGCCGCAAGGAACTCGGCGATGAGGTGGAACTGCTGCACGACGTCCATGAGCGAATTCACCCCACACAGGCGGTCCAATTCGCTAAGGACGTCGAGAAATTCCACCTGTTTTTCCTCGAAGACGTTCTCTCACCGGAAGACATCGCCTGGTTCCGCCTCATCCGCCAGCAATGCGCCACCGCTCTTTCGATGGGCGAACTCTTCAACAGCCCGCACGAATGGACCCCGCTCATCGCCGAACGGCTCATCGACTACATCCGCATTCACGTCTCGCAGGCCGGCGGCTTCACTCCCTGCCGCAAGATTGCCGCCATGGCCGAACAGTTCAACGTGCGCACCGCCTGGCATGGGCCCGGCGACGTTTCCCCGGTCGGACACTGCGCCAACGCTACGCTCGATGTGGTCGCCTACAACTTCGGCGTGCAGGAGTACTCGCCCTTCAACGAGCGCCTACAGGAAGTCTTCCACGGCTGCCCCGTCATGAAAGACGGGTATCTCTATCCCAACGACGCTCCGGGTTGGGGCATCGAGATCGACGAGAAGGCCGCCGCGAAGTATCCGTTCGGCTACGGCGAACGCGGATCGCACAAGGATCTCAACGGAGGCTGGGGCGAAGTCCGCAAACGCGACGGCCAGATCATCAAGCAGTAGAGGATTGCGGGAAGCTGTTTCGCTGATGGTACATCTCCATCAACTCCTGCCATTCCACGCGAACCACGCCGCCCTTGGCGGCACGCTGTTTCTCCCACTGCGTGAGCAGTTCAATAGCGGCGTGGTCGGTATAGCTCAAGTCGCGGACATGGATGTGTACTTCGATCCCCGGAGGAATCGCTTCCAGCGCATCCGCCAGCTTGGGCAACCGCACGAATGTGGCCGCCCCCTTGAGATAGACGTCCACCCGGTCTCCCGAGCGGTGGTTGGCCACGTCAATGGCAAGGTGTGTCTGGGCGTAAATCAGCTTCACTATGGACAGCCCCAGCCCTACCAGGATTCCGGTCAGCATGTCCGCCGCAACAATGAAAACCACCGTGGCGCCGTACACCGCCAGCACCGGCCAACCGAACTCGCGCAACCTCCGGATCGTAGCGGGGTTCACCAGCTTATATCCCGTGTACACCAGCACCGCGGCCAGGCTTGCCGTGGGTACCATGCGCAGCACCTGTGGAAACACGAGCACCAGCAACACCAGCCATAAACCATGGAGCATCGAAGAGAGCCGTGTCTTGGCGCCCGCGTTGACGTTTGTGGCGCTGCGCACAATCACTCCCGTCATGGGCAGCGCGCCGAATACTCCGCACAGCACGTTACCGGCTCCCTGCGCCGCTAATTCCTTGTCGTAATTCGTGCGTTTGCCGCCGTGCATCTGGTCCACCGCCGCCGCGGAGAGGAGCGTCTCCGCGCTGGCGACAAACGCCAGCGCTACAGCGGCGATCAGAAAATCGCCGTTCAGCAACTGCCGCATGCTCTCCGGCTGTACCCATTGCACCGTCGAGAACAGATTGTCGGGAACATCGACGTAGCGGATGGGCAGTTTTGCGAAGCCGGCGATTGCGGTTGCCGTCACCACGGCCACCAGCGCTCCCGGCATGGTGCGCAGCGCCTGGGGCGCCCAGTTGCTCCACACCACCAGCACCACGATGGTGCACAACCCGATGAAGGCCGCCAGGTGATGCGAACTGCCGTCTATTGGAAACACGCCTTTATAGATGGATTCGGGAATGGAAAGCAGGTTCCCGATGCCGCTCGCCCGCGGCTGGTCATCCACCATCACATGAAACTGCGCCCCAAAGATGAGCACGCCGATTCCCGCCAGCATCCCGTGAATTACCGCGGGCGAAATGGCGCGGAACAACTGCCCCGCCTTTACCAGTCCGGACGCCAGTTGCAGGATACCGGCGGCAATGACCAGCGGTCCTAACGCGCCGATGCCGTACTCCTGAACCAGTTGGTAAATGAACACCGCCAGCCCAGCCGCCGGCCCGCTCACTTGCAGGGAACATCCCGCAAGCGCGCCCGCCGCCAGGCCACCGATCATTCCCGTAATCAAGCCCAGGGCCGGAGGCACACCGGAGGCGATCGCAATTCCCATGCACAAAGGCAGTGCGACCAGAAAGACTACAACCGAGGAGAGAAGATCACGCGCGAATGAAGATCTTTCCCGGATCATCGCACAACCTCGGCAAACCGTTTCAAGCGCCGCGGCCGCGGAGTCGCGGCCGGCAGGAGTCTCGACTCGAGCGGCACGAATTGGTGTGTCTCCGCGTCGTAGACTTCCACGGCGCCGGTATGGATCTCATAGAACCACCCGTGCAGTTGAAGGTCCCCGCGCTTCATCCTGGTCGCCACGGAGGGGTGTGTTTTCAGGTGATCGATTTGCGCCAGAATGTTCTCGCGAATCAACACGCCCAGCCTCTGCTCTTCGGGCATGTCCGGATAGTTGTCTTCCACCACGCGCCGCGCCAGTTCGGCGTAAGTCAGCCAGGCCTCGACGGTAGGCATCTGCTTGATTCTTTCAGGATGCAGCACTGCTCGCATGGCGCCGCAATCGGAATGCCCGCACACCACAATGTTCTTCACCCCAAGGACGAGCACGGAGTATTCGATAGTCGACACAACGCCGCCCAAACGCTCTCCGTGCGGCGGAACTATGTTGCCTACGTTGCGGCAAATGAACAATTCGCCGGGGTCCGACTGCGTGAACAGACTGGGAAGGACGCGGGAATCGGCGCAGGTAACGAACAAGGCATGCGGATGCTGCTCGCCTGCCAGTTGTTCGAAGAGCCCTTTCATTTCCGGGAAAACATCCTGCTTGAACTTGTGATAACCTGCACAAAGTTTTTCCATGTCAACACCTCCACTGAATGGCCAAGAATAAGATTATAGGACCTGCGCTCTGCCCGCCCTGCATCGCCGCGAGGCGCGGCAGCACAGAAAATAGCCGCATGGCAAGGATCTAGTTGGATGATGAGGAGAGGATCCGGGGGGGACCGCGCGCTTCCGCGCCGTCGCGGGGAGAAGAACCTGCTTCAACGGTGTATGCTCCAGCGAGCGGAGTGTCCACCCAATCGGCATGGATGACGAACGAGCGAACCGGGAGTCCGGCAACCACCGGGAACTGCCGCGAAGTCTGCTGGACCAGGCTGGGACTCGAACTTCCCGAAATCGAGCCATGCGTCAGGTCCGGAACGGCATGGTCCGCATCCGGTTTCGAAGCTCTGGCGCTCCGTGCCCGATGGAGGCGAAACGCGCGTTCCGTGGGACCCGCAAGGTCGCACAGTCCCCCCAGCAAGCCAAGCATGAGGAGAGACACACAGAATGCCCACAGCTTCCGCGGAGGCAAAGACATCGAACTTCAGGATAGCGTACTCCAATTATTCTGGCAATCCTGAAAACGCTTATAATGGGCGAACAGTATCTCATGCTCACCCGACGCAGTTTCCTCGCTTCCAGCGCCGCTGTCCTGCCTTTGTCCGCAAAGGCGCGTATCGATGTTTCGCGCGTCAGCGCCATTACGGACGAGATCGCCCGCTCCTCGCAAGGGGCCATTGATTTCGCCAAACAATATGGGCTTCGCTGGGTCGAACTGCGCAGTGTCCCCGGACAGAAAAAGGACTACGCTTACCTGCTCGAAGACCAGTTGCGCGCCGAGGCGAAACTGCTGGATGAGAACGGAATCCGCGTTTCGTTCCTCAACACCGGCCTGATGAAAGTTCGCATCCCCGGACTCGAACCGGTCCGCTGGGAGAAGGACACTCCGGCTAAGCGCGAAGAGCGGAGGACGGCCGATCTCCCCAAGTTCGAGCGCCGCATGGATGACCTGCGGAGGTGTCTCCACGCCGGCAAGGTGCTGGGAGTCGACAAGGTCCGCGTCTTCACGGGATGGCGTTGCGCCGACCCGGATGCGGCCATGCCGCGCATCGCGGAGATCATCAACGAGATGGCGGAAGTGGCGGCCAGGGAGCACATCCATCTCCTCGTCGAGAACGAATCGGCCTGCAATGTCGCTACTTGCCGTGAACTCGCGGAAATATCGAGGCGCGTCCCCTCCAAGTGGGTGGGCATCAACTGGGATCCGCTCAACGCCACCGCGTACAATGAAGCGCCGTATCCCGACGGCTATCAATTGCTGCCCAAGAAACGCATCCTCAATGTGCAGATCAAGGGCAGGAGCATTCTCAACTATCCGCAGAAGCTCGATTGGAGAGCGATTCTCGACGCCCTCGACAGGGACAGCTACAAAGGCGAAGTCGGGCTCGAGACACACATCTTCGGCGACGGCCAGATCCAGGCCTCGCACGATTCCATGGAAGCGATTCTCAAACTGCTGAAGGCGTAGCCCGCCGCGCTACGCCCGTTCCTGATATGTGCCTTCGGCGGTGCTGACCCGGATCTTCTCACCCTGGTTGATGAACGGGGGCACCTGTACGACGAGGCCGCTCTCGAGCTTCGCGGGCTTGGTGACGTTCGAAACCGTTGCGCCCTTCAACCCGGGCTCGGTTTCCACCACCGTCAGGTCCACCGTGGGGGGCAGTTCCACGCCGATCGGCTTGCCTTCATAGAACTCCACCGCCACCTTCAGGTTCGGCACCAGGTAGTTCACGGCGTCTCCCAGCAGATCTTTGGTGAAGTGCATCTGCTCGTAGTTTTCCGTGTTCATGAAATAGAAGTATTCGCCGTCGTCGTAGAGATATTCCATCTCATGTTCATCGAGCATCGCCTTCTCGACGCGGTCTTCCGAGGAAAACCGGTGCTCAATCTGCGATCCGCTCCGCAGGTTACGCATCTTCACTTGCACGAAACCGCGCAGGTTACCCGGCGTGCGGTGCTCCATCTTGAAAACGGAGTACAACTCGTTGTTGAACTTGATCACCATGCCGGGGCGCAGTTGGGTTGCCGTAAGCATTAACAAAACCTCTCAATAATCTGTCTCTTCCAAGGGACTCGCTCACACAACAGAGCCACGCCGGCCGGCAAGTCCGCGAGTTCCTTCCCGCGCTGGGGGCCGGCGGACCCTGTGCGAGTTCTTGGATAACTCGGGGCGAATTTATCAGTTTAGCAGAGTCCCGGCCCTGTCGCGGAAGCGAACAGACAATCCCAGAACTGGGACCGGCCGGGACGGCTTTCCCCTTCCGGATCATTTCATTAGCTCTCCCCGGTCTGGAAGGTGAATTGCCCCGAAGCTCACGTACACCTGATGCGATACTCTTCCGGTTTCCTGAGAGCGGCGGCATTGCTCACTCTCGCCACCGCCTATCCGCAAACGCCCGAGGTTTCCATTTACTCCCCCCGGCTGCCCGGAATTGCCCAGCCTCTGCTTGGTCCTTTTCATTTCGAGCGGCGCCAGGTTTCTCCGGCGCGGCATGAGAACTCGCCGCGGCTCGAGAAACTCGTCCGGGCGGGGAAACTGTACCTCTCCGTGCAGGACGTCATCGCGCTCGTACTCGAGAACAACCTCGATATCGCCATTCAGCGTTACGGGCCGTTTCTGGCCCGCGAGGTGCTGCGGCGCGCCGAGGGCGGAGGGTTTCTGCGGAACATCGATACTCCTATCACTCCCGGACCGGTCAGCGTCAGCCTGGCGGGCGTCAGCGTCAACACCAACGGATTGGCTTCCGGCGCGGGAGTCTCCTCCGGCGGCGGCATCGTGACCCAAATCGGACCCACGCCGCCCAACTTCGATCCTTCCCTCTTCGTCTTCGCCAACTTCGCCCATAACACCACCCCTCTCAGCAACACGATCCTCAGCCAGATTCCCGCGCTGATCAACGATGTGCGCCAGGTGCAGTTCGGCTACAACCAGCAGTTCGCCACCGGCTCGAGCCTCTCGGTCAGCTACTTCAGCGGCCGGAACAAAGTAAACAGCCCCGCCAATCTCCTCAATCCCGCCACCTCCGCTTTCGTCGATCTCTACCTCACCCAGAACCTGTTGCAGGGCTTCAGCCGCGCGGTGAACAACCGCAACATCCGCGTGGCGAAAAACAACATCAAAGTGACCGATATCCAGTTGAAGCGGCAGGTCAGCGTGACCGTGGCCGCAGTCCTTGCCATCTATTGGGACCTGGTCAGCTTCAACGAGGATGTACGCCTCAAGCAGCAGGCGCTCGAACGCGCCGGGAAGTTCTACGCCGATAACAAGCGGCGCGTCGAGATTGGAACTCTGTCCGCCATTGAAATCACGCGCGGCGCGGCCGAGGTCTCCTCGGCAAAGGAGGACCTGCTCATCTCCCAGACCAACCTTGCGCAGCAGGAGACCATCCTCAAAAATGCGCTCAGCCGCAGCGGAGTGGTGAGCGACTGGCTGGATCAGGCGCACATCGTTACCCTCGATCGAATTGCCGTGCCGCCCGCGGACGACCTGGGCTCCGTCTCCACCCTGATTCAAACGGCCCTCGACAACCGCCTGGAAATCGAGCAGGCGCGCATCAACCTGGAAAGCAGCAAGATCAACCTCAAGGGGAGCCGCAATGCTCTGCTGCCCAACCTGCAAGCTTTTGCGGATCTGACCAACAGCGCACTTACCGGCCCGCTCAACCCGCTCTACAATGGCTCGGGCGGGGCGCCCGACCCCTATTTCGTCGGCGGCTACGGCAATCTTCTTGGCCAACTTTTCCGCCGCAACTTCCCCAACTACTCGGCCGGCTTCTCGCTCAATATTCCGCTGCGCAACCGGGTCGCGCAGGCGGACCATGTCATTGACCAGCTTCAGTTGCGCCAATCGCAACTGCAACTGCAGCGCGCCGCCAACCAGGTGCGCGTCGACGTGAAGAACGCGGTGGTCGGATTGCAGCAGGCGCGCTCGCGCTATGAGACGGCGCGCAACACACGGGAACTGGCGGAGAAAGCTCTGAAAGCCGAGCAGGACCGCTTCCAGTTCGCCGTCACGGAAATCAATACCGTGATTCAGGCCGAGCGCGATCTCACGGCGGACCAGACGGCCGAGGTGCAGGCCATGGCGAACTACATGCATGCCCGGCTCGCGTTTGACGAAGCGCTCGGCAAAACGCTCGATGTCTACCACATCACCTTCGAAGAGGGGATGGGGAACGTCAACCGGCCGGCCGGCGCTCTTCCACCGGAGGGCAAGCCGTGATTCGCCGCTTCCTTGCACTCTTCGTCTGCCTCAACCTGCTGACTCCCGCATGGCCGCAGCAGGCGCCGCTCACCGTCGTGCGGCCAACGAGTCCGATTCCTATCCGGTCCTATGAGGCCATCACCGTTCCGCCGATCCGGCTACAGAATTCGCAGCGGCTGTATCAGTTGATCCGCGCGGGCAAGCTTTACCTCACCGCCCAGGACGCGATTGCCCTGGCCATTGAGAACAACCTCGATCTCGAAGTCAGCCGCTACGGTCCGCTGAATGCGGAATGGCAACTGAACCGCGCGGAAGCGGGGGGTCCGCTGCGGGGCGTGGTCAGCGGCAGTTCGCAGATCGGCCAGGTTGCGAGCGGGCAAGGCGTTGCCGGAAGCCAGGCCAGCGCAGGTTTGGGCGGGAGCGGCGGCGGGGGTGGCGGCGGCGGGACAGGCGGCGCGGCGGTTTCCCAGATCGGTCCCGTTACCGCCAACCTCGACCCGGTGATCCAGAACACCACGCTCTTCAGCCACGTCACATCACCCCAGGTGAACACACGCCAGAGCCAGACCACGTCGCTGGTCAGCACGTCGCACATCTACAACACCTCGGTTCAGCAGGGGCTGCTGACCGGCGGCTTTGCGCAGATCAGTTTTCGCGAGTCTTATCTCAAAGAGAACACGCCCACCAGCATCCTCAACCCATCATTCGCCCCGCGCATGTATTTCTATCTGCAGCACAATCTGCTGCAAGGCTTCGGCACGCGCGTCAACGGACGCTTTATCCGCATTGCCGGGAAGAACGTCACCGCCGCCGGGGAGACGTTCCGTTCCGAGTTGATCGATCTGATCGCGCGGGTGTTGAATCTCTACTGGGGTCTGGTGGTCGACCTGGAAAACTTGCAGAGCCGCCAACGCGCCCTCGACCTGGCCAACAAATTCTTTCGCGATACCCGGAAGGAGATTGAAATCGGCGTCCTTTCGCGGGTGGATATCTACCGGCCCGAGGCCGAAGTCGGCACACGGAAGCGCGAGTTCGAGGAAGCCAAGGCGGCAGTCGAGCAGCAGCAGAACCTGTTGAAGAATGCCATCAGCCGCATCGGAATGGAGGATCCGCTGCTCGACCAGGTCGGGATTGTGCCGCTCGACAAGATCCGGGTTCCGGAGGAAGAGGCCATCCCGCCACTGCGCGAACTGGTAGCGACGGCGCTGAAGAAACGTCCCGATGTGCTAGCCGCGCAGATCCGCCAGGAGAATGCCGGGATCTCCGCGCTGGGCACGGCGAGCGGTGTTCTACCCCAGTTAGTGGGTCTGGCGCAGGTGTACACGAGCGGTCTTGCGGGCCGGTCGCAACCCTTTCAGGGCGTCGAGCCAGACCCCGATTTGGTTGGCGGCATCGGCGCAGCGCTGGGACAGGTCTTCCGCGGGCGGTTCGCCAACGAGCGCGGGGCCGTGTACGCCCACGGCATCGTTCGCAACCGCACCAACCAGGGCGACTACGGCGCCGATCAACTTCAATTGCGGCAGACGGAGTTGAAGAATCTCCGCGACCGGAACCAGATGGTGGTGGACATCTCGAACCAGGTGATCGCGCTGCGGCAGGCGCGCGCCCGCTACGCGACGGCGAATAACACCCACACCCTGCAGCAGGAACTGCTCCAGAAGGAGCAGCGCATGTTCAGCCTCGGGGCATCCACCATCAATGATGTGATCACGGCCCAGCGTAATCTGGTCACCGCGGAAATCGCCGAGGGGAATGCGCTTTCCGCCTACTCGCGGGCGCGCATCGGCCTCGATCAGATTCTCGGAGAGACTCTCGAAAAGAACAACGTGTCGCTGGCGGATGCGCTCGAAGGCCGCGGAGAGAGGTAACCGGGCCGCTTATCGCTTGCGCAATTCCTCAATCACGGCCGGAAGACCCTTGCGGCGGTACATGTCGCTCAGGCGCTGCTCCTCGGGCGAAGGATTCAGCACCTTCTGCAACCGCGGATTGTCCAGGGCGTGCCGCTCCGGAATCCAGACCGAGCCGTCGGAAAACTCCACCTGGTTGACGAAGCCGGTCATCCCCGTGATCGGCGTGGGCTGCCCGTTGCGCTGGGAGACCTTGAGGGAAGCCTCCTGGCGGATCTGCGTACGCTGTCCGGGTTGCAAATCGACGCTGGCGGGCAGAACGCCCGCGAAGAACTCCTCGCCTTCGCGGTCGCGCAGAATCCAGCCGATCTCGAGGTACTTCACCGGACGCGTCCCGGTATTTTCCACTTCCATGTGCGGCGACCGCGCCTCAGACTCGCTTACGGTTGCCGAACCTTCCATGGGTCTGACGGGCTCGCCGGGCAGGCGGAGGAAGGCGAACCGCACCGCCCGCTCCGGTTCCTGCACGGTGGTCCGCCCGCGGGCGAGTTGCACATCCATCTTAGGACGCTCACTGAGCCGCGCCTGGACGTTCTGCAAGTGCTGGCGGAGCGCATCGCCGCCTGCTGTTTCGTAAACCTGCCGCAAGTACTTGCGGTCCCGCTGCGCCTCCAGTTCCCACATGGTCATGGAACGCTTCGAGTTGAGGCGGTTTGGACCGTAAAACGACAGATCCTCGAACAGCACGCCGTCGAGGCTGATCTCGACAAGGGGACCGCCGTTGGGATTCTGCGGACGCAGAAGCCCGAGGTCCAGCCGGATGGGGAATGCTTCTCCAGGCCCCACATCCAGGCTCGGCACCGAAACCGAAGCCTTGCCGCCCGGGGCTACTTCCTGCGCCAGAACGAGCAGGGTTACCCCGCGGACGTGATGATTGCTGACATTGCGCAGAGTGAGCGAGGTGTGAAGATCCAGTTTGAGCGCGCTGCCGCGCATGGTGGCCGTCGATTCGCCCCAATCGGCCGAGAGCACGGCGAGCGGGGAATCGTCGGGGAGGACGATGTGCATGGTGCTGCGCGAACTGAGCCGGTTCTGGCCCTGAGCCGCAAGCACCGCCAAGAATGCGAGACCAAGCAATCTATTGCACATACACGTTGTTGATGGTCACCTGACCCGATTCGGAATCCACATAGCGCGCCCGAACCGTATCTGCTGTCACCGAGAAGGTGACATCCCGATCCTTCGGGTGCTTCAAAGTCAAAACGCGGCCGTGATCATTCAATTCCAGGCCGCCCGCGGTGGTCTCCAGCATGACACCCTGAGGCTCGACTGCCGGAGCCTGCGCCATATTGGTCGGGGTCACCGGCTTTGTGGCGTTGATCCAGTAGGCCAGCAGGACAACCATCAGTGCGGACGCAAGCACCATTGCCGGCTTCCACCCGGTCAACTGAGCCGTACTTGACCGGTGCGCCGGCGAGACGCATTCCCCTGCTTCCAACCCCAGGTGGATGTTGGCGGCCATCTCCGCGGCAAGGTGGTTCCACTCGACGCCCTCGGGCATCTCACCCAAGGCCGAGCGCAGCCGTGTTTTGGCTTCGACAAAACTTTCCACTTCGCGGCGGCAGGCATCGCAGCCGGCCAGATGGGAGCGGACCCGCCAACGGACCCAATAGCTCAGGTCGCCGCCCGCAAACAACGCCAGCATTTGTTCGGAAGGATGCCTCATTCGTTCCTTCTTTCCCGGCCTTCCCGGCCGGTGCGGCGTTCGCTGCGCGCCGTCATCTCCAGGAACCTCTTGAACTTTACGCGCGCGTTGGCAATGTGGCTGCGCACGGTGGCTTTCGAGCAGTTCAACTGCCGCGCCACTTCTTCAGCGGGAAGGTCCTCCACATCCCGCAGCAGCACCGCCATACGCTCGCGCTCGGTAAGGACGCCCAGGCCGGCCTCGAGCTTCCTTTGTTTTTCGGACCGCAAAATCATCTGTTCCGGGCTTTCCGAATGGGGCGCAGTCAGTGGAGCCGTCTCCTCGAGGTCAGTGAAGCTCACGCGGCCGTGGCGGCGCAGAAAATCGATAGCCGTGTTCGTCGCGATTCGCGAAAGCCAGTGGGCCGCCTTCTCGGGGTCACGCAATTGTTCCTGCCGCTGGAGCACCTTGATAAAGACTTCCTGGGTAAGGTCTTGCGCGTCCTCAACATTCCCCACAACGCGGTAAATCATGAGGAAGACACGCCGCATGTGCTCTTGGATGAACTGCGACTGGAAATCAGTCTCCCGGCCTACGGCGGCTTTGGAATCTTCCGGCGTGCTCATACGAAGTAGGGTCACCGCAGGCAGCATAGTCCTCTTCTACTAACCGTTTGACGCGCCTGCCCGCCGAAACGTGCAACTGAAGTGATTCTACTCCCTGTAGAATCGGAAGAAAAGGAGACCCATGTTAGACATCACCTGGCTCGGCCACGGCAGTTTTCATTTTCAACTCGACACGGGCGAAGTGCTCCTGGTGGACCCATGGCTTGACAACCCCAAGTTTCCAAAGGACTTCCCCATTCCGAGGGTGGACGGAATCCTGATCACACATGGCCATTTCGACCATATCGCCTCGGCGCCGGCACTGGCGGAGCAGCACAGCCCGGCGGTAGTGGCGATCTATGAGATCGCGACGTGGCTCGAGGGGAAGGGCGTGAAAAATGCAATTGGGATGAACAAAGGTGGCACTACAACAGTAGGATCGTTCACTGCCACCATGACTCATGCTCTCCATTCCTCTTCCATTCTCGAAGACGGCAAACTCGTCTACGCCGGCGAGGCTGCCGGATACGTCATCGGACTCCCGGACGGCCGCCGCGCCTATTTTGCAGGCGATACCACCGTCTTTGGCGACATGGCCCTGATTGCCGACCTCTACAGCCCGGAACTCGCCTTTCTTCCCATCGGCGACCTCTATACGATGAGCCCCCGTGAGGCAGCACTCGCCTGCCGCCTGGTTCATCCGAAGAAAGTCATCCCGATGCACTGGGGCACATTCCCGCCTCTGACCGGCCGCCCCGAACAACTCGCGAAACTGCTGGGGGACACCTCCGCTACCGAGGTCTGGCCCCTGGAACCCGGAAAAACGGTACACTGGTAACCCACCCATGTTTCCGGCGGCGGTTCTCGCTATCCTGGCCTGTCTCGCCGCAAGTCTGTTTGCTGGCATTCCGGTCAACGTCGAGACCATCCACATCCCCATGCGGGATGGGATCAAACTCGCCGCCAACCTGTTCCGGCTCTCGAACTCCGGCCGGCTGCCCGTCATTCTGATTCGAACTCCGTACAACAAGGGACACGACCTGTCGCGCAACCAGAGGACGTTCGTCGAGGCGGGTTACGCCGTCGTGATTCAAGACGTGCGGGGGCGTTATGAATCCGATGGTGTGTTCGACCCGCTGTTCCAGGAAGTGCCGGACGCCGACGATACGTTGACATGGATCGCCCGCCAGCCATGGTCGAACGGCAAGGTGGGCATGATCGGCGGATCGTACCTCGGTATTGTCCAATGGAAGGCGGCGCTCACGCGAAATCCCGCGCTGAAGGCGATCTTCCCGGTTGTCTCGGGCTGCGACGACTACCTGGACCGGTTCTATTCTCCAGGCGGAGCAATGAAACTGGGGCACCGGCTGTCGTGGCTCTCCGCCAACCTCAAAGCGCCCGGCTATAAGCCGCCGGACTTTGCGGTTTTCACGCGCTACCTTCCTGTGCGGGATGCCGACCGTGTGGCCGTGGGCCGAAGCCTTCCCTTGTACCAGCAGGCTTCGGCGCACCCCTCCTACGATGGTTTCTGGAAATCGGTTTCCACGCTGGATAAGATTGCGGCCGTCCAAATCCCCGTGTTCAATACCGGAGGCTGGTACGACAACTACGTGGAAAGCGATCTGGCCGCATTCTCCGCCCTGCGCAAACTCCACCGGGAGATCCACACGCTCATCGGTCCGTGGGCGCACAACATGTCGATCCCGTTCGAGGAGATCAACTTCGGCCCCCACTCGAGCGCTCCCATCCTGCGCATGCAATTGGATTGGTTTGCCCGCCTGCTACGGGGCGAATCGGGCAAAGGACACTTCCCGCCATTGCGCATTTTCGTGATGGGGCGGAACGAGTGGCGGGACGAAGAGGAGTGGCCGCTGCGCCGGGCTGTGCCGACGCCGTTCTACTTTTCGAGCCGCAAAAGCTCTAACAGCCTGAACGGCGACGGATCGCTTCGCGCGCGGCCATCCCGCGGCGGCCGGGAGGATCGCTTCACCTACGACCCTTCGAATCCCGTGCCCACTCGGGGCGGTTCGACATGCTGCAATCCGAAAGTCTTCGCATGGGGACCAATGGACCAAACCGTCGTCGAACGCCGCAAGGATGTGCTGGTCTACACCTCTTCCGTGCTGCGGAAGGATCTCGAGGTCACGGGATCGATCAAGGCAGTCCTGTGGGTCTCCACGACCGCCCGCGATACGGACTTCACCGCCAAGTTGGTGGACGTGTTCCCGGACGGCCGCGCTTTCAACCTGACGGGCGGCGTTCTGCGGTTGCGCTACCGCGACAGCCTCTGGAAGCCCGTTCTAGCCGAGCCGGCTAAGATCTATGCGATTACGGTGGACGCCGGAGTGACCAGCAACGTCTTCCGCGCGGGGCACCGTATCCGGGTCGAGATTTCCTCGAGCAATTACCCCCATTACGACCGGAACCTGAACACCGGCCACCCGAACAACTCGGAGACCCGAGCGATCCTTGCCAACCAGACGCTTTATCTGGGGCAGGCGCATCCCTCCCATATTCTCCTTCCGGTTGTGCCTTAGACGGAGGAGGGAGCAACGTTGGTTTGCCCGTAGCTTTTCATGCTACGCGGTAGCGTTCGATGGCATCCTCATCGAGATCAATACCCAGCCCCGGATCTTGCGGAATGTCGAGGTATCCGTCCTTGGCGCGCAGTTTCTGCCGTGTGATGGTTTCGCGGAGGTTCGTTTCCTCCTCGGCCACAAACTCGCAGATGAGCGCATTCGGGACGGCATTCAGCCAATGCAACGCCGCGGTGACGTTGATGTAGGTGGTGAAGCCGTGGTTGGCTACGGGCAGGCCGCGATCCCAGGCGAGCGCCGCGATCTTCATCGCTTCCGTGAAGCCGCCGCACCGTGTGAGATCCACCTGCACGACATCGATGCGGCCTTTGTCCATCAACTGAAGGAAGGTCTGGCGGCTGCTCTCTTCTTCGCCCGCGGCAATCCGGACAGGGGTCGATTCCGCCAGTTTGCGGTAGCCTTCGTAATCGTCGGGCCGCAGCGGCTCCTCGAGCCAAAAGATGCGGTGTTCAGAAAATGCGATGGCCCGCTGCAAGGCGGTCTTGGCGTCCCAGACAAGGCCCGCGTCGATCAGCAAGTCCGCGTCATCTCCTAATCCGCGCCGCGCCTCCCGCACGAGTGCTATGTCTGTCTTCTCCTCACGCCCCATCGGATCCCACCCGAACTTGACAGCGGTGAATCCATGCCCCAGGAAACGCTTGGCCAGTTCACTTGTCGCGTGCGGCGTGGGTCCGAAAAGAGAGCTGGCATAGCAGCGGATGCGTTTGTGGAACCCGCCGCCAAGCAGCTTCCAGACAGGCAGCCCCAAGGCTTTCCCCTTGATGTCCCAAAGAGCCATATCGATGCCGCTCATGGCATGAATGCCGATTCCGCTGCGTCCGGCGTAGATGTTGGCGCGATACATCTTGTGCCAGATCTTCTCTGTCTCGAAAGGGTCCTCTCCGATGACAATCTTTCCGAGCCCGGCGGTGCAGGTGTGGGAAAAAGGCCCGTCGATGGCTCCCTTGACGGCAAGCGGACTGGAATCCACCTCGCCAATTCCGGTAATGCCCTCGTCGGTTTCCACGCGGACAATGAGGGCGTCCTGGCCGCTGTCGCATTGCCGCTTGACTTCCGGCAGACGGAGGTAGATTGCTTCGACGCTGGTGATCTTCATCAGTGCCGAGTATATCGTGGAGCAGGTCCTGGAATCGTGCAATCCGCGCCGTCTTGCCCCGGAATATGCTCCACGTCGCACGACACCATGAACCGGTGCGCCAATCTTCCGAGAGGACCGAAGGGAAGGGCGTAGCGCACGATGCCTTCCATCCATACGCCGCCTTCCGTTTCGCGGAAACGATGCGTGTGGCGCCAAAGCTTGTATGGGCGCACGTCCGTGAACTGATGGGGCGGCACCCAGGTCTCGATGACCGTCTTCCACCGTACAGGGACCCCATCAATCCGGAGCGTATAGTCGATCTCCGCGCCGGGACGCATTTCAATCGATCCTGGCGCGAGGATGCGGAACTGAAGGAACTCGGGAGTGATCCGCTCGAGATTTCGCGCCTCGGAGAAGAACTGGAACACGGCGCCGGGAGAGCCGGGTATCAAGGTTTCCCGGCGGAGTTCATACGTCTTCATCTGCGCTCAACCTCCCGCTCGGTCGCGTCCCGATCTGAAAGAGCGCGAACCTCGTCGAGACCGGCGGGAAAGCCGGTCCGCCACCGCCTGTACGTCGAACGGCGAAAGAGTTTGTCGCGGCAAAGTGAGAAGTTCCTATATGGGCAAAGTAGAAAGTTCCTCTTGACAGCCGAAAGCTGTAGATGGAACGAATCGCGATGAGCCAAGAGGAACGTGACTGGTTGGATTGGTTAAAGAGAGCGAAAGAGGGGGCAGTGACGCAGAGATTTGCCGCCGAGAAGATGGGAATCACCGATCGATGGGTACGGTCGCTATTGGCACAGATGCAAGCCAAGGGAGACGCCGTGGTCATTCATGGATTACGCGGGCGGTCGTCAAACCGGCGCATCGGAGAGGAGATTCGAGCGCGGGCGATGGAGATTTGAAGAGCCCGGACTGGCATGATTTCCGGCCGACGTTTGCCTCCCAACAATTGGCCAAGCGGCACAACATCGAAGTCAGCAAAGAGACACTACGTCAATGGATGATCGCAGAGAAGATCTGGGAGAGTTGTCCGCGCAAGGTGAAGGAGGTTCATCCATAGCGGCCGCGCCGCAGCCATTGTGGGGAACTGGTCCAATGGGACACCTCCGATCATGACTGGCTGGAAGGGCGAGGGGAACCGGTGAAACACCTGGTGCGCATGATCGACGATGCGACCAGCCGCAGTTGGGGACGGTTTGTGTGGCACGACGGGACACGGGAGAACATGGGTGTGCTGTGGGAATACATCGAGCGGTTCGGTCGTGTGGTGGATTATTACACCGACCGCGATACGATGTTCGCGGTGCCTCCGCGGGCAGGAGAGAGTAAAGAACAGCAACGCCAGGCGGATCGGTTGACACAGATTGGACGGGCGCTGCGCGAACTGGGGATCGGCTGGATTGCCGCCTACTCGCCCCAGGCCAAGGGGCGCGTAGAACGGAGTTTTCAAACGGACCAGGATCGTTTGATCAAGGAACTGCGGCTGGCCAAAGTGAAGACCATGCAAGCGGCCAACGAGTTTCTGGAGAAGGAATACTGGCCAGACTGGAACACACGGTTTACCGGGCTGGCAAAGGAGAAAGAAGATCTACACCGGCCGTTGGGGGAGGATTTTGATTTAGCTGCTGCATTGAGCCATGTGGAGCAGCGGGTGATCGCCAACGATTACACCTTTGCCTTTGTCGGCAAGCGGTATCAGATCGCCCGTGAGGATATACAGGCGGGAATGAAGCGCCAGAGCTTGCGCGTAGAGCTACGGCTGAATGGAGATCTGAAGGCTCGCTATGAAGGCCGCTACTTGCAGATCAGCGAATGTGGCGTCCGGCAACCGGCAACAGGGAAGTCGTCCAGCAAGCCGGTTCGCAAGGATCACAATGCCGGCGGCAGAAGCCGATGGATGGAAGGCTTCTGGGACAAGCCGAGCCCACCGTTATGGAAACTCATCAAGGATGTCAAGTGACGACAGGGGAATGGGTCCATCGATCAAAACCGAGCTGGAGGCACAGTGGCGTGAGGACGGAAATCGTGGTCAAAGGCAATCGGCTCGGTGGCGCGCCGATCGCCGAGGAACACCCCGAAGGCAGTGGTGGTCGGGTCTTCCTCATCCAGATACACGATTTGCGCCAGGCAGGTCCGGATCCAGGGAACACCCTCATCCCCTCCGGCCAAACTCTCGCCCTGGCGTCCGAGTTGCAGTGCTTGTTGAAACGCCGTCTCCCAGTTCTCGCTGAGAAACAAATACTCGCTTTCCCGCCACAAATAAATTCCATAGCCCTCTTCCAGAACGGCCCATCGCAGACGGGCGCGCCACCATTGCCTGGGTGTCATGTCCCTGCTCCTGTTTCCCTGGGTACGCCAGTTCTCCACGGCGGAGCCAACCGACAACGTGATCATCGTCGCCAAGTGCGGAAGCTGTTACTTGGCCTAGTTGGCCTGCCTCGGTTGATTGGCGCATCTCAAGCTCGAACATCTGATGGCCATCAGCGTGCGTTTATTAAGGCATCGCGGAATCTATCAGTCCGATGGGGGATGTTCGATCCAAGCCAGGTCCGAAGCAATCGCCTCCCGCCAACTGCTCCTGATCCCGGCCCGAGAACGTGTCGGGAGGACCGCGTTCTCCTCATCGTCCCGATGAGTTCCGGCCGGCTATTCCTCGATCGGGTTGGTCGCCACCAGAGCCCGTCTCCGCTTCGCCGGCACGCACAGATTAACATGCGCCTGAAAAACGCACCCCTAAAACCGGAACTTTCTACTTTGCTGGAAAGCGGAACTTTCTATTTTGCCTTGACAAACGGCGAAAGAGTTGTGGGCCGGGAGCGGCACAGTGATACAATAGCAGTTTCGGGCTGTGGCGCAGCCTGGCTAGCGCGCTTGCTTGGGGTGCAAGAGGTCCCGGGTTCAAATCCCGGCAGCCCGACCAACCCTTTCAAAGACTTACGAACCAACCCGTCATCCAGAGGACTCTTCTGGAGTCCAAGTGGAGTCCAAACTCTATATTTTCGGCCTCGATTTCCACGTTACCTCGCCGATTACCCGCCGCGTGTACAACATGGCGCTTGACAAGTTTATTGCCTGGTACAGTCTGGAGCCGCGGCCTGGCTTCACCTAACTCCTTACGCAGAGTACTTGGCAACCGCGTCCTCGTCGAGTTCCACTCCTAACCCCGGAGCACGGGGAACGATTGCGTGGCTGTCCTTGATGGGGATGGGATTCACGATCAGGTCATCCACGCGCTGGTAAGAAAGAATGTCGCTCGGTAGCGTGCAGTTGCCTGCCGCCGCGCACGAATGCACCATTGCGGCGTCCTTGATGCCAAGTTCGTGCCCCGAACCATGCCAGCAGGGCATGCCCAGCGCTCCAGCCAGCGCGGCATTGGTGACAAAGCTCATCATGGACGGCGACGGGCCGGTATTGATTAATTTGCAAGAGCCGAGTTTCGCAGCCTCCACCATGTGCCTGGCGTTACGCGGAGTGAGAGTGATGGCTGTCTGGACCGCAGCGGCGATCTTTGCCATCTCGCCCAGGTCGTCCACCGGATCCTCGATCGTGCGCATGTTACCTATCCGATCGAGCGCTCGGCCGATGGGCAGGAACTCTTCCGCAGTCTTGTAGTGCCGGTTGAAGTCGACTGTGATTTTCACATCCGGCGCCACTTCCTTTACCGCCCTTACCGCTTCCACGATGGGGTCGCCAGGCCGGCCTTTCATCTTCAAGGATGTAAACCCACCCTTCAGCGTGCGTTGGGCCACCCGTTCGGCATCCACAGGGTTCTTTCGGCCGCACCAGTAGGGCACATAGACTTTGTCCTGCGCGAGGCCTCCCAGCAACTGATAGACGGGCCAACCGAACGCCTTACCGATCACGTCATAGAGTGCGATCTCGTAGGCTGACTGCGTTTCCCTGTTGGGCAGCTTGAGGCGCGGCAGGTTGAGATCGAGTGCGTTCTGCCCCTCCAGATGCCGGGCGTTCTCCAATGCGCCTGCTTTGGGAACGTTTCGGGGCGATTCACCAATGCCAAACAGTCCCGAGTCCGTGCGCAATCTAACGATGATTTTCGGACCCTTCGGGAACTCTGACAGAGAATCGGGATCGAACTCGGGGCTGTTGATGATATCCGGCTGAATGGGAACGACAACCTGAAAGAAGTCAATCTTCGTGATCTTCAGCCGCTCGGACTTGCCCGCGGCGGACAGAGGTAAAGTGGCGAGACCGGCTAAACCGGGCACCCCGTTCAACAACTGTTTGCGTGTGATCCGGACCATTGCAGTTCCTTTCGAGGGCTTCTTCTGGGAGAGTTCCACTCCATGATAGTCCGGCGGGTGTTAGAGTGCCAGAATAAAACGAGGCTATTGGACTGCCAGTGTGGGCAAGGCCAGCCCAGTGGTACAAGCGCCTGAAATTGAACCCCGCCCGAACGGGGTTGGCCTGGGATCACGAGTTCGTGGGAGGACATATCCAGGTGGGCGGGGCCCTGCAGTATCTGGATAGCGTTGGCTTGGCGCAGAACATTTTCTGTGTTTGGGGTCTCTGATCCAAGAAGGGAGTTGCCCCGGCTCTGCCAGGGGATGAGCGAAAGGTTTCTCTCTTGGAACCCCTATCTGATTCCATACATTGAAAAAGTCGGCGTTCAGCACGAGCGAATCGGAGTTCACCCTTGGGCAAAGCGATGGCCAGTGCCGAACTCTGCTCATCTATAATCGCCCGCCGAGTCCACTGGTGGGATCACCTCCGCCGCGGGCTGCGACCAATGTGTTACCAATCATGCCCGCCGGCGCGGCTATTAGGCCAAGCATTTCTGCACAAACAATGTTCAGGTCCGATTCGGGATGGTTCAGCGACGCCAGCACGGTCTCCGAGTTTGGAGACGATCTGGCGCGCATTGATATCATTCAGTGCTCAAGGTTGCCGGGAAGAACGTTCCGGCGATGTGTATACCCCATTGAGTACTGCTTCGGGGGCTCATTCTTCGGCGCTTGCTGCCAGTTTGGACGACGGTGAGCGCCGTTTCCGAGGCGCCCAACGGAACCGTGTTGATGAGGAACCGATTGCCGTGCGGCTCTACCGCGTGGGGTATGAGGTTTTGCCCGGCCTCGGTGTTAGGAATGGGCGGAGTAAACAACGCCACCGGAGTGGCAGCTTCGAACAACTTGGAGGGCTTTGCTTTTACGGTCATGGAGACGGTCATCAGCTTGCGATCCGCGGAGAGATCTTGGCAACACGACCAATGTCTGGCTCTCTTCCGATTCAAGTACATGCGGCATAGCGCCCGCTGGCCATCTTGTCCAACCCGGTGTCGCAATCGAACAGTCGGCGATCGCGTAGGGACAGCGCGTGCGGAAGTGACAGCCGGACGGCGGATTCGCCGGCGACGGCAGTTCCCCACCAGTGCGGGCCGCCGCAGGCCATCAGCCGGCGGCATCGCCGCCACCAACGCACCTGTCTAGGCATCACCGCGTGTAGACCTCCTCTGCCGGGGCGAGTTCCACTATGCGGCCCAGGTACACGACTGTGGTGCGATTTGAGATTTGGTGAACGGCTCGCAGAACGTGGGAGACGAACAGCATGGCCAAATTTCAGCCTTCTTCTCTGGTCATCCAGAAGACAGGATTTGCGCCTGAATGGAGACATCCAGAGCTGTGTGACGTGATGGGGAAGGTCGACCGCCACGGAAAAAGGGAAATTTGCATCTTTTTCCCGGTTTCCCTTGACGGAGTTTCGGGGCCGCAGTACAATCCCGATAATCGCGCAGCCACTTGGCTTCGGCGTAGCATTGCAGACGGAGTAGAGTATGGTTCTCCTACGTTTTTCAATTCTTTTCCTGCTGGTTTGCGCAGCCTCGGGACAAGAGTTCCGGGCCACCCTGCAAGGAAATATCAAGGATCCCTCCGAGGCGGTGGTTCCCAATGCGCGGGTGACTTTGCGCAACGTCGACACCGCTATCGAGCGCGTGGACTCGGCCGACAAGGAAGGACACTACCTGTTCTCCTTCCTCCCGCCGGGTAACTACTTGCTTACCGTTACCGCGCAGGGATTCAAAACCTACGTGCGCGACCTGATCACTCTGAGCGTCAACCAGAACGTCAGGCTGGATGTTTCGCTTGCCCTGGGCGCCAGCGCCGAAACCGTCTCCGTTTCGGCCGAGATTTCACTGGTGCAGGCTGAATCGTCTTCGCTCGGCTCCGTGGTCGGCACCAAGATCATCGAGAGCCTCCCCATGAAGGGCCACAGCAGTCTTCTAATGTTCAATCTGGCCACCGGGATCACCACCAACCGCATGGGGGGTGACGGCAGACCCAACGACTGGTCCACCAACATGATGTTCCCAGCCAACGGTTCGCCCGTGGCCATGAGCGACGTGGCCGTCGATGGTGTCCCCAACGGTGTCGACGTCAACCACGGGACCACTTTGTCGCCCTGGGTTCCCTCCATGGAGTCGGTTTCCGAGTTCAAACTGCAAATGGGAACGTTGCCCGCCGAGTACGGCCGCTCCGGCGGGTCATTCATGAACGTCGTTATCAAGTCCGGCACCAACGAACTGCACGGCTCCGAGTACGACTTCCTCCGCAACTCGGCCTTGGACGCAAACCTCTTCTTCTCACGGGGGCGAAACCAAAAACTGGCCGCCTTTGCCGCCAACACTTTCGGCACCAGCCTCGGCGGCCCGATCTATCTCCCCAAAATCTACAACGGCCGCAATCGCAGCTTTTTCTTCGTTAACTATGAAGGCGTCCGCGAAGGCAACGGTCTGAACAACACCAACAGCGTGCCCACCGCCAAGATGCGCGTCGGCGACTTTTCTGAAGTCAGCAGCATCATCTATGATCCCTTTTCTGTTCACACCGTGAACGGCGCTCCCATGCGCGATCCGTTCCCGGGCCAGATCATGCCCGCCTCCGTGCAGGATCCCGTCGCGCGCAAGATCATGACGTATTACCCGGATCCAAATAGTGTCGGTCCCAGTGCGTCCACCCCCTGGGTTCAGAACTTCGTCTTCTCCTCCAAATGGCCGCGCAACTACAACATGTTCGTCATGAAGATCGACCACCAGTTCTCCTCCAAGCACCAGTTCTTCATGCGCCTCAACGACGGGACCGCGCGGTTGGTCTACCCGCACCAGTTTGACGCCATCGCCACGCCCGGACGCGACATTAACGACCGTCCGCATTTCGGCGTCGGACTCAGCGACACCTACACCATCAGCCCCCGAACGATTCTCGACTTCCGTCTGGGATTCGCCGGCGGCACCGAGCGGTTCCGTCCCTGGTCCAACGGCTTCGACCTTTCGCAGTTGAACTTCCCCAACTCCTTCATCAGCCTCGTGCAAAGCCGCGCGTTTCCGACGACCAGCGTTTCCGGTTTCCAGAGCCTCTCCGGCAGCCGCTATTTCGAGGATCCGTCCGGAACATCCTCCCTTCAGTCCAGCATCTCCATGCAGCGCGGGAAACACCTCTTTAAGACCGGCGGAGAAGCCCGGCTGTTCCGCGGAAATTTCTTCGAGAACCTCGCCCCTTCCGGCAGATTCAACTTCGGTCCCACCTCCACCGGCGGGCCGCGCGCCGACACCCCCTCCGGCGGAACCGGCTTCTCCATGGCCTCGCTTCTCACCGGCTACGGCAGCGGCTCCATCGATACCCGCACCGCCGTCTCCGTTCAGAATTTCTTCTACGCCTTCTACTTTCAGGATGACTATCGCGTCACCTCCAAACTGACGCTCAATCTTGGTCTCCGCTACGAATACCAAACCCCCCGCACCGAGCGTTACAACCGCACTACCCGCGGATTCGATTACGGTGCCGCCAACCCGCTCCAGGTTCCCGGCATGAGCCTTCGCGGCGGCCTTCTGTTCGCCGGTGTCAACGGCGTCCCGCGCGGCCTCTATAATCCCGACCGCAACAACTTCGCACCCCGTGTCGGTTTCGCCTACAGCGTCACCAACAAGACCGTGGTTCGCGGCGGCTACGCGCTGAGCTACATTCCCGTTCTCAACAAAATCATTCCCAACGGTTTTGAAACCACCACGCCCATGGTGAGTTCCACCGATGGCATTACGCCGCAGGACCTGTTGCGCAATCCCTTCCCCAACGGCTTGCTCAGCATTCCCGGCTCATCACAGGGACTGGCGACGCTGCTCGGCCAAAGCATCGGCTTCGTGGAGCCGAACGACCGGAGTCCCTTGTACCACAACTGGCAGTTCAACATTCAGCGGTCCCTGCCCTCGCAAAGCCTGTTTGAGATCGCCTATGTCGGCAGCCGGGCCATCCACCTGTTCGGAGGCTCGGACTACGATACCGTCCTCACTGAACAGGTCAATCAACTGGCCCCCAACTACTATTCGCTCGGCTCCGCCTTGCTCCAGCCGGTCGCCAATCCGTTCTTTGGCATCATTACCATCGGCTCGCTGAGCGGCGCCACCGTGCAGCGCCAGCAGTTGCTGCGCCCTTATCCGCAGTTCCAGGACGTTTCCCGCCAATCCGCCGCCTTGGGCAACAGTGTTTACCACTCCCTGCAGATGAAGCTGGAGAAGCGGATGCAGCACGGTGTGACCGGGATCGTCTCCTTCACACGCTCCAAAACGATCTACGATATTGTGAACGCACAGAACGCCTATGACCGTAGAGCGGAGCGGACCGTGACGAGCTTCGACGTTCCTACCCGTCTGACGTTCTCCGTCGCCTGGGAGCTTCCCTTCGGCCGCTCGCGCCAATTCTTCACCAACATCTCCCGTGCCGGCGACTACGTCATCGGAGGTTGGCAGCTTTCGACCTTCTCCACTTTCCAGTCCGGCTTCCCCTTGGGAGTGGGCCTCATCAGTCCCAACCTTTACATCGCCGGCGCCGGCTCACAGCGCGCCAATGCTGCCGGTGACCCTAAAGAGGGCATCTCCGGCAATATCGAATCCAGACTCCAGCGCTATTTCAACACCCAGGCCTTCGCTCAGCCCGCCAACTTCACCTTCGGCAACCTGAGCCCGCGTCTGTCACGGCTGCGCGCTCCGGGCATGAACAACATCGACCTCACGCTCTCCAAAAGTTTCCGCATTGCAGAGAGAGCGAAACTTGACTTCCGCACCACATCGTACAACCTGTTGAACCACCCGGTGTTCTCTGCGCCCAACACCACATTCGGGGACGCCTCGTTCGGACGCATCTCCGGGCAGGCCAACTTCAGCCGGCAAACCGAATTCGTTATGAAGCTGATCTTCTAATCTGTACTTGAAGGAACATCTATGCACGTCAATCGCCGTGAACTCCTCGCCTCCGCCGCCATGAGCGCCTCCGCGGCCGCCGCGCTGGCCGCGCCCGACTTCTCCGCTGTGCGCCGCGACTTCCCCCGCGCCCGCACCGCCGCTTACTTCGACAACGCCTCCTGCCACCCGCTCAGCGTCCACACCGCCGCCGCTCTCCATCGCTACGTCGACTGGGCCACCAACGAAGTCGGCGACCCCTGGTGGCCCTCCTGGACCAATCCCCGGTCCGAAGCCAAGAACCTCTTCGCCAAACTGATCAACGCCAAGCCCAACGAGATTGCCTTCGCCCGCAGCACCATCGAAGCCGAAAGCAATCTCCTCAACGGCATGGACATTCAGTCCTCCGGCGGAAACGTCGTCACCAACGACCTCCACTACACCGCCGCCATCCACAACTACAAAATGCGCCAGCAGGCTGGGCTCGACGTCCGCGTCGTCAAGCACCGCGACTGGCAGATCGACATGCGCGACATGGAGCGCGCCGTCAACAACAAGACCAGACTCATCGCCGTCGCCCTTGTCTCCAACGTCAACGGTTATCTGCAACCGATCAAGCAGATCAGTGAACTCGCCCACGCCCACGGCGCCTATGTTTACGCCGACATCATCCAGTGCGCCGGCGCCATCCCCATCGACGTCAAGGCAATGGGCATCGATTTCGCCGCCTGTTCCACCTACAAGTGGCTCATGGGCTGCAAAGGCTTCGGCTTCGTCTACATGCGCGAAGATCTCCAGATCAAAGTCGTCAAGCCCACTCACGACCACGGCGGCGTGCAGTACAACTACGCCCCCTGGACCATGCGGCCCGATCCCAACCGCGAAGAGATCATCGCCGGCCACGGCGATGGACCCGCGCGCTATGAAGTCAGCTACCCCGCCTACGAAGGCGCCATCTGCGCGCTCGAAAGCCTGAAGTACATCCACCGGCTCGGTGTGAACAACATTCGCGCCCACGCCCGCAGCCTCACTGACCGCTTGCACAAAGAGCTGCCCGCGCTCGGCTGCCCGTCGATCACACCCAAAGACAACGAAAGTCCCATTGTGGCCTTCGCCGTCAAAGACCCGAAAAAAGTCATGGAGGACATGAAGAAGGCCGACGTCTGGGTGGCCATGCGCTTCGGCAACAAGATGCGGATTGCGCCATCGGTCTACAACAGCCACCAAGACGTGGACCGACTGTTGGCGGCGCTTGCCTGATGCGGCGGTCGATTTGGTTCGCGCTTGCGGCTTGCTTCCTCTGTGGACGCGCTTGGCAAGCCGCCGCGCAATATACCTACAACTACTACTATCCGCCGGCGCCCAGCAGCACCCCCTGGGCGCCCGCATGGTCCCCCGATGGCAGGTTCGTCACCGTTAGCATGCAGGGGTCGCTCTTCAATGTCGACCTCGAGACGGGAACCGCCACTGAACTGATCGCGGACGGGCGCTACGATTCATCGCCCCACTGGTCGCCTGACGGCAACTGGATCGTGTACACCAGCCAGGCGACTCCCACCGGACCCATCCAACTCGCCATCCTCGAGGCCGGCACTGGCAAGGCGCGCCTGCTCACCAACGATCGAACCACTTACCTTGATCCCGCGTTCTCCCCGGACGGGCGACGCATCGCCTACGTCACCACCGGTTCCGACGGACGCTTTCATATCCACGTCCGGGCAATCCGTAATGGGCATTGGGCTGGCGACCCCGTCGCCCTCAGCACCGACAACTCCTACGGCAGCGACCGTCTCTATGTCGGCGCCTGGGACATGCACCTGCAACCGGATTGGACACCCGATGGCAAGGAACTGGTGTTCGTGTCCAATCGCGATGTCCCGCTCGGCTCCGGCGACATATTCAGGATGCCTGTCCAACCCGGTGCGGTGCGCCATGCCGTGCGCATCTTCCGCGAACAGTCTCTATTCCGCACGCGCCCGCAAGTGTCAATCGACGGCAAGCGCATCGAAGTAGGATGACCATGTTGAGATACTGTGTTAGCTTTTTCGTAGGCGTGATTATCTTGGCTGCCCCAGTCATCGCCCAGCAGCCCACGGCCGGGGACATGCCGCAGGAGATGATCTGGGTTGATCGTTCGGGCAGGATTCTGGGCAAGGTCGGCAGCACGCAGAACTCCATTTTTCACCCCGAGATTTCGCCGGATGGCAAGTCGATCGCGGTTTCGGCGCGCGATGGCGAGGTGAACGACCGCGACATCTGGATCCACGACGTCGCCACCGGCGCTAAACGTGTCATCTCTCCTGCCAAGGGCAACGACAATTTCCCTATCTGGTCGCCCGACGGCAGAAAGATCATCTTCAACTCCAGTCGCACCGGTGAGTATGAACTCTATCGCAAGGATCTTGACCCCGATCGCCCGGAGGTCCTGCTGGCGAAAATGCCCGCGGCACAGTACCCGCGCTCCTGGTCGCCCGACGGCAAGTGGCTTCTCTTCACTCAGGCCGACAAGAAGCGCGACGTCATGCTCTGGCAGATTGGCGTTGGCGAACCGATCGACCTGTTCGGCTACCAGAACGCCTGGACCGAGGTCGGCCGCTTCTCGCCCAACGGCCAGTACATCGCCTACGTATCCAACGCCGACGGCCCGTTCGAAGTCTACGTTTCCCCCACCCGCGAACCGCGGAAGCACTGGAAAGTGTCCCGTCCGATGTCCATGAGTTGGGCCGGGGGTGGCGGACAACCCCGGTGGCGCGCCGATGGGAAGGAACTCTTCTACATGATGGACAACGATACGCTCATGTCCGTGGAGGTGAATACCGAGGGCAGGTTCACCTTCAGCCAGCCCAAGCGACTATTCCGCATGGGTGGCATGCGCGGCAATTTTCCCGACGAGTCCCCGTGCACGCCGCGATACGATGTCACTCCGGACGGCCAGCGCTTTGTCTATGTGCGCAAGGTGTTACACTGACGAGCCTGTCGTCCGCAAATATTCTGTCCGGGCACCGAGGAGTTGATTTTGCAGTCAGCCACGATTTTCCCGGCGCTCCCTGTCCCTGTCTCAAACCTCGAACTGAATGAGAACATGAAGCTTGCGTATCCTCCGTCAATCTCTCCGTATGGCACTCAGCGCCCTTCAGTTGTTGGCCGCCGCGCCGGCGGCGGCCAAATCCCGAACCACACTCCCATGTGGAGAACCTCGCACTGCGGCACGAACTTGGCGTTCTCCAGCGCTCGGTAAGCGACGAAGCTGACGGCCGGCTGATCGCTTGGCGCCAGTCAACCACAGGGCGGGGAAATCAGTCGCCGGACGGGAAGTGGCTCCCCACCTTGGACGACTTTCGAACTCTCCAACCCCTCTCGGCTGATTCTCGCGCTCACGCTCCAGGCTGTCCGGCTGGCAGTCGTGCAACCAACTCTGCCTTGACCCTGGTGACGAGTTCAGGCCCCTTTGCGGTCTGATCGGTCGCCCCGAGTGCGCGGTACAGGCCCAGGACGCGGTTCATCGCTGCGACGATCGCGTCGTCCGTAATCGTGGCCGCGGAGAGCCCACCAACGTCCTGTGGTGTCGGGTTGGCTTTCGCAAGGGCGGTACACGTCGCGTCCATCGCGACATAGAACCCGATGTTCGTCTGGTCCTTCGTGTCCAAGCCCGCCGCGTCCGACCTCACAACGTTGTCCACCCGCTTCATCAGCAACGCACAGTTCAAGTAGACCGCTATCGGGTAGTCCCTACTGAACACCTGCTCGTACTCCGTATCCCGCTTCAAGAGGGATGACGGTCGCGCTCTGGCATCATTGGGGCGCTGAAGCGCAATGGCCATCACTGCCTGCGCGAGGTGGGGAATACTCACGATCTTCTCGATCGGCTTCCCCTCGTTCTTGTAGTGGTTCTTCCGACGGTCGTAATACAACCCGTGGGGAGCCAAGTACTGCTCGATATCCCGATGAATGACCTCTGTCGCCCGCAGGGACGCGATCGGAATCGCGGTCTGGCTGTTCGTGGCCTTGATAATGCGATCCCTGCTCTCCGGCGCCGGCGGCACGATAACCCGGACCAAGAGGTTGCGCGCCTCGTGCTCCGTGTTGCTCGCCTTGAAGTAATTGAAGATCACCGTGGACGTCTGGAGACCATTCACGATCTGCGGGTCCTCGATCGTCAACGTCTTCCCGCTCAGGGTCGCGTTCGCTGCGACCACGGTGATCCCATTGTTCAGCCACCAGAACTCGTCCGCACTCCCCTCGCGCAACGTCGTCTGGATCTGATCGTTCACCTCCGTCGTGCCCTGGTAGTCACGCACGTTCGACTCGAAGATCGACCGCGTCAGGTTCCCCTTCTCATCCGTGATGAACGCGTGATACTCCTTCAGACTGACCAGGCAAACGAACGCCACCGCACCGGACGAGCAGATCGGGTTCTCGGCGAGGCGCAGGCTGAACGTGGCGCGCGGCGCCCGGCGCGCGAGCGCGAGAAGCTCGCTCGCCCCAAGGAACTGGAACTCCACCACTGATGAGGAGAACAACCCCTTGACGACATCCTTGAGCTGGTCCGCCTTGCGCTGCACGTTCGGGTGCACCTAGTCGCCCTTGCTCGCGTACCGATACCGGACCGACAAGAGCGGGAAGCGCGACGCGAGGGTCTCGTACGTGGCACGGAACCGCCGGATGTTCTCGATCACATCCTCGTTGTACACGCCCGCGAGCGATCCCACGTCCTTGGACAGGTTGAGGAGGTCTTCGGTGAACGCCCGCAGGCGGTCGATGCTCGTTTCCGTAAACGACGCGGACGTCTTGGACTGGAGGAGATAGAGTTCGATCTGGACGTTGCGTTTCAGCCCGGAGAGGTCCGTGTCGTCCTGGACGAGTTCGCCATTCGCGAACAAATAGATCGCGTCGACTCCGCCGTCGCCGCCGTCTCCGACGATGCCGGATTCGAGCTCGTCATAGGAGAGGTCGTAGTCCTTGACGATCTCCCCGGCAGTGAAGAGCTCGAAGAACTTGCTTGCCGACAACGTCGGCCCCAACTCCTGGTGTCGCTGCTCCAGGATCTTGTCCAGGATGATCCGATCATTACTCGTCATAGATGCTTCCACCATCGGCAAGGCCCCGCCTCATCGTGTCGCCGCTCTTGATCGGCGCACAGGACGAGGGGTGCTTGGCCCACTCTTAATCCTTTCCAAGAGTTCCTGGGCGATCGCGTACGACCGTCCCCTCGCGACAACCTATGGCCTCCGTCGGACCACCTCTCACCGGATGCCTCGCATCAGTGAATATCACGCTAGTACTCCCACTCCTCGTGCCGCAACGGTAGCCGGTTGAGGATCTCCCGGTAGAACTTCCATCGTGGCACGAACCGATCCATCAAGCTGATGAACCGGGCGTTGTGGGTCGGCTCCAAGAGGTGGACCATCTCGTGCACGACGATGTACTCCAGGCACTCGCGTGGCTTCTTCGCGAGCTCGGAATTAAGACGAATCGTGCGAGTACGGTGGTTGCAACTTCCCCACTTCGTCTTCATCCGCTGCACGAACACCCGCGCCACGCGAACGCCGAGCAACGGCTCCCACCGCGCCACAAGCGGCGTCACCGCTTCCTTCACGAGATGGCGATACCACTCGTCGAGCACCGCCTGGCGTGCGCTCTCGCTCGTTCCGGGCCGCACCCGCAACACCAAGCGCTGGTGGCCGTGCTCAACGGCTGGCGCCCGGTCCTCCTCGACCACCGTGAGGAGGCATCGCCGGCCAAACACGTAATGACTCTCACGATCGAGCAACTCGCGGGGCGTCTCGCGCTCCTGCTCGCGCAACTTACGCTGTTGCGACCGAATCCACGAAAGCTTGGCAGCCGCGAACGCACGAATCGTCTCGTCACGCATCCGCAACGGCGCCGCGATCCGTACCTGCACGGATGCCCGTTCAGACAGTAAACTCAACAACAGTTGACGCGGCGAATCCAGGAGAAGCTCGCCGAGGCAGCCAGTAAACGGAACGGCAACACGGAACTGGCGCAACCCGCACCGGGCGTACCTGAAGTCCCGCCGAGCCTCGCCGAAACCACGCCAGCTACAACAATCCTTCAGTAGGCCATCCCACTCCTCCATTCGCCACGAAGCGATCGACGGCAGCCTTGTGCGTAACACGGTAGACTGATAATGTTTGAGAGGAGGAATGGCGCTCAAGACGATCGAAACTCGCTACGAGGCGGGCGATCCCCGCCTGATGCCAGCCTACTCGCTCGGAGAGGCGGCGCACTACTTGCGCATGCCGGAAGGAACGTTGCGAAGTTGGGTAGTGGGCAGGTGGTATCCCGTTGCGGGACAGGCGAAGCGGTCCAAGCCTCTGGTCCACCTGGATGATCCCAAGAAGCAATATCTTTCCTTCATCAACCTCGTCGAGGCGCACGTCCTTGCTGCCATTCGGCGTCGCCACGGTGTCAAGCTCCCGAAGGTTCGCACCGCGCTGGATTACGTAAAGCGACAGTTCCATATCGAACGTCCGCTTATCGACCAAACATTCCAGACGGATGGGCTCGACCTTTTCGTTGAGCGCTATGGCGACTTGATCAACGCGTCCCGCGAAGGGCAACAGGCGATGAAGGAGATCATCAGCGTTTACCTCAAGCGCATTGAAAGGGACACGAAGGGCCTTCCGATCAAGCTTTACCCGTTCACTCGCGACAGCGAATCGGATGCCGCGCCCAAGACGGACCCGCGCGTGGTCGTCATGAATCCGGCAGTCTCCTTTGGCCGACCCGTGATCGTGGGCACGGGCATCCCGGTTTCATCCATCTACGAGCGATACCGGGCCGGCGATTCCGTCGCGGACCTCGCAAAGGACTTCCGTCTAGACACCAGTGCCATCGAAGAAGCAATCCGCTGCGAAGCCGCCTGATGAAACGATATTCTTCATCGACCGGTCGCTGGGCATAGAACCCATCCGAACCGAGCTTCTCAGCGCCGGTCTCGCAGTCGAGATCCACGACGACCATTTCGCGCGTGACGAGGAAGACCGCGTCCGGCTTCGGACAGTCGGCGAGCGGGGCTGGGTCGTTCTTACCAAGGATCAAAGGCTGCGATACCGTCCGTTGGAGATCGCGGCGCTGAGAGCCAGCAAAGCCCGGGTGTTCGTCCTTACGGCGGGGAATCTTCGCGGCACTGAGATCGCGGCCGTCTTCGTGACCGCGCTGCCACGGATTTACAAGGTCCTGCACTCCTTACCGGGACCATTCGTCGCCCGCGTTTCACAATCGGGGCACGTCAAGGTCACATGACCTGACCCTACACCAGATCCGCTGGGTCACGTCGGGCATCGTCCTTATAGGAAAAACATCGGGCTTCGTCTCCACCAGCGGACCACGAATGCTGCTGACGACGGCGCGCGAGCGGCCAGATTGTGGAGTCCACGTGGAGTCCAATCCGCCCCGACTCGTGTTCTGGCGTCCAACTGGCGTCCCAATCGCCCAGCGCTAATTAAGTCTCGTGTTATCATAGAAGGGCACTCGTAAGTGATTGATATTTTTTGCTTGGGGTGCAAGAGGTCCCGGGTTCAAATCCTGGCGGCCCGACCAAACAACTCATTCCCCACCACCCTCCTCATACCTCTTTCTCGGCAGCATCACCAAAACCGCGGCGCCCGCGGTTCGGCATTTCAATTCAACAGCCAACATCTCTCGGTAGGATTGGCAGAATCTCCGCATCCCGTGGCTCGCCGCGGCGGCAGTGGAACACTCTCTCTTGCCGAGTGGGTGAGAAGACAGATAGTATGCTGATGTGGCAATTCCAAGTGTGGCGAAGTCGGTTGGCGCGGGATCTGTCCAAGGCCGGTCCGCGCGCATTGTCTCCATCCAACGGTGGTCCATCGTCCTTCTGGTGGTTGGAGGGGCGTTGAACTATGTCGACCGGGCAACGCTTTCGGTGGCCAACAAGCTGATTCAGGAAGACCTGGGCATCCCCGTGGACCGCATGGGGCTTTTGCTTTCGGCATTCCTTTGGGCTTATGCATTCGCCCAACTGCCCGTCGGGGGGTTGATTGACCGGTTTGGTCCACGGCGGATGCTGGGGCTGGGGCTGTTCAGTTGGTCGGTTGCCCAGGCCGCGGGAGGCTTTGTTACGAATTTCGGGTCGTTTGTAGCAGCACGGTTCGCGCTGGGGGTTGGGGAGGCTCCTTTGTTTCCGGGCGGCGCGCGCGTAGTGCGCGACTGGTTCGGCATCAACGAGCGGGGCTTTGCTACGGGGCTTTGCCAGTCCGCATCGTCGCTCGGCAATTTTGTTGCAATTCCGTTGTTGACGTTCCTGATGCTGAGTCTGAGCTGGCGGTGGATGTTCATCATTGTCGGCGTGTTAGGGGTTGGGCTGGCGGCGATTTGGTGGGCGGTCCACCGGGATCCGGCGGAGGTTGAGCTAACCGCGGAGGAGAAGCGATACCTGACCGAGGGCGATGAGAATACGGCGACGAGACCGCCGACATTCGCCGAATGGCGGCAGTTATTCGCGCACCGCACGACGTGGGGAATGATCGCCGGGTTCTTCGGGACCATTTACACCCTTTGGCTTTATACGGGTTGGCTGCCTTATTATCTGGAACATGAGCGGCACATGAGTATTGCCAAGGTGGGAGTGGTGGCGGCCATCCCATACTTTTTTGGGTGCGTGGGCGCCGTGGCCGGCGGATGGCTTTGCGACTTTCTGACGCGCCGGGGCTGGACTCCGATGGGCGGCCGGAAAGTACTGATGGCTTCCTCGCTGTGCGGCATTTCGGCTTGCACGACGGCCGTGGTGTTCGCGGAATCGAACGAGCTTGCCCTGTCGCTGATTTCGGTGTCGCTGTTCTTGATTTACATCGCTTCCGCGGCCGCTTGGGCGACGGTGCCGGTGGCGGCGCCCGGACACTTCACTGCTTCGCTTGGTTCCATCCAGAATTTCGGCGGGTATCTGGGAGGGGCGCTGGCTCCGGCGGTCACCGGCTTCATCGTGGCGCGGACGGGCAGCTTTTCGCAGGCGCTGCTGCTCAGTGCGGCGATCAGTCTGGCCGGAGCGGCAGCGTATCTCCTGCTGGTGAGTCGCACGATTCACTCTGGCGAGAACGGGGCCGGATAGACGAATCCGGCTGACACGATACGAGACAAGGCCTCGCCTCAGGACTCCCGCAGCAGCCATTTCGCGGCGTTGCGCTGCATCTTTTCGTACTCGGGATTCCACAAAGCGCTGATCAAGTGCCCCGGAGCCATGAAGCACACGCGGCCCTTGCCATAGTCATAGGCCCACACCGCTTCCGCTGAATTGCTGCGCCGGCCGGCGAGATCGGTGTAATCGAGCCCGTCCTCATTCACGCTCCGTGCGAGCACGTACTTGGGGTCCTTGTCGTAGACGACGTAATGCTGCTCATCAGTGACCACAAAGTCCTTCACACCGCGCGTAATGGGATGGTCCGGGTTGACGATCTTGACCTTGAACGGCCGGATGGGAGGATGGCCGACGTAGATGGCCCCTTCCACGTCACGATAGTCTTTGTTCGAAATCGAGGCTTCACTATTGTTGTGAAAAGCCCACAACGCGCCGCCTTCGGAAACCCACTGCTTGATGGCCTTCCCCTGCTCCTGCGTCATCCAGGCGCTGTAGCCGGAGCCGATCTTGCGCTGGATGGGCGGTACGCTGACAATCTTCTCCTTCTTCTCATTCCAGTAGATCTGGTGCCAGTAGCCGTTGTTGTACCGGCGGCCGTCGCGAAACATGATGAGAATCTTGTAGTTTCGAAGGTTCTCATAGGTGAGCAGCTTTTCCTGGTCGGTGAAGTCGATGGACAGCCCGCCGTCTTCCACCAGCGTAGCGGTCAACGCCGTGCGGATGTAGTCGGAGTTATGGGACTCATCTCCGCAGAGCGCGAAAGCCGTGGCGGTGCGCGCGGCGCCGCGAAGGCTCTGAATCGGAAGTCCAGCGGCGGCGCCGATGCCGCCGCAAACCGCGCGCATCAGAATCCGGCGAGTCATGTGTGTCTGCATTTTGCTGTTATATCCTCTTTCCCGCTCACGAAGCTACTGCGGCCGACCCTTCACCCTTGCCGCTACTCCTAAACCTCCACTGGTTACCTCGATCCGATCTCCCTCAAAAACCGGATAGAGAGCCAAGGGGGAGCCGGTAAGAATCAACTGGCCGCGGCGGAGCCTGCGGCCGAAGCGCGCCAGATGATCAGCCAGCCGGATAATGCTGCCAAACGGAAATTCAGGCAGCGCCTGGCCGCTTGCCAAGCCGAGGACCTCGCCGTTCCTTACTATTTCGATCCGTCCGTCGAGCAGCGCCCTGGCATCGCGAGCGGACGGTTCGAACTGTGGCAACACGACGCCCGCATGAAGAGCGTTGTTGGCAATCAGTTCCTGAGCGCAATGAGGCGTGTTCCGGAACACGTAGTTGTGAAGTTCGATCACGGGAAAGGCTGTGGCCAGGACCTGGTCCGCGTGAGCGCGGAGCCAGTTCGAATCCGGTATGTCCTCCGCCAGCCTCACCCCGAACTCTCCTTCGATGGCGAGGTTCTCATGCCGGGCAGGATCGAGCACAACGCCGGATGGATAAACCTCGGTCTGGTAGATGTGCCCGAAGACGGGCTGGTCCAGCCCAAACTGCGTTTGAATGGCCGCGCTGAGACAGCCAATCTTGTAGCCGGCCACCGGCTCGCCCCGTGCTTCCCGAAGCCGGGCGGCTTCCATCTGAAGCCTGTACGCCTCCTCTACAGTGAGCGTCAGAACTTCACTCGCGAGACGCGCTCCCGGCTGGTGCCGATCGTAATCGGCTACCCACTGCTCTGCCAGTTCCTGTAGGTCCATCACCTGTATCATCTGGTCCGCGGGCCCGCCGCACCCCGGCGAACTCCTCATCTATAGTACTTTGAGTTCGGAGCTGCCGTAATATGAACAGAAGACGATTCTTGCTGAATGGTGGGGCCGCCACAGCAATCCTGCGGTACGCGCAGGCGATGCCTCCCTCCCGAATCCGGCTGGTCGATATAATCCATCACACTCATACCGATCTTGGCTACACCGAACTACCCTCCGTAATCCGCGACCTCCAAATGCGCTATCTGGACGCCGCTATTGACTGCTGCCAAAGCAACAGCGCCTTCCGCTGGACCGTCGAATCCCTCGTGACCTTGGACAATTGGTGGCGAGCGTCTGGCGCCGCGCGGCGCGAGGAGTTCGTCAGCCTGGTCCGCTCCGGCCGCATGGATGTAATGGCCATGCCATTCAACCAGACCCCTTTCATGAATGCGGCGCAGTGGCGCCGGATGATGAATTGGGTCCCGCCGGACCTGTGGCGCAGGCTGAACATCCATGTCGCGATGCAGAACGACGTCAATGGCATCCCCCGAGCGGGCGCAATGGCTCTGCTCGGCCGAGGAGTGAACCACCTGCTGATGGGAATCAACGCCGACAGCGGCGGGCCGCCATTCTACCGGCCATCCGCATTCTGGTGGAAGATGCCGGACGGCAAGCGCATGTTCGTATGGCTGGGCGAGCACTACGGCAGCGCGATGAACTATCTCAAGGCCGCCCGCGATGGCACGCGCATGCTCGACGATGAGCAGCACGTTCGCGCCGCGCATGCCGAATTCAACAAACGCATCGCCGGCATCGAAGCCGATGGCTACGCCTTCGAACGGCTCATCCTCACCTTCACACACCCGCTGAACTACGACAATGGCGGCCCGTTCCCGACTCTTGCCCCGTTTGTCGCCGCCTGGAACCGTCTCGAGTTGCAGCCCCGCCTGCGGCTGACGACGGCGACCGATGCGGTCACTGCCATGGAGAAGACCGTAGGCGCGGGAATCCCCGAGATGTCCGGTGAGTGGACGGACTGGTGGGCCAACGGCGATGCATCCGGCCCACGCGAGGTAGCTGCCAGCCGTCTGGCCAAGCGGAATCTTGCGGCGGCGAATTCCTCTGTGTTCGGACCCATGCCGGCTCGCGGCACGGCGGCGGTGGAAGATGCCCTTCGCGACTTGTGCCTGTTCGACGAACACACCTGGGGATCGCATCGCAGCGTATCCGAGCCCTACAGCGCCGACACTCTGGCACAGTACACCGAGAAGGGCGATCTCGCCTATAGCCCGATGGGCAGCGCCGATATCCTGCTGCGGCGCCGCGTTCGCGCCAAGGTGGACCCCATGCCAGCGGGCACATTTGCCATCAATCCCACGCCCGCGGTCCTCTCCGGTTGGGCCGGCGAAGGAGAGCAACGGTTCTGGGTGGAGCGCCTCGGCGCGCATTCCATTGCCGCGAAAACCGATGTTCCGCCATCTTCCGCAATGCCCGATCTTCGTAAGAACTCATCCGGCTGGCCGGTAGCCGCCTCCTGGAACGGCATGGCGAGGGCTCTGTTCGACGGCCCCTGTGGCGACTTCATCTGCACGCAAACCATTCCTCCGGCTGACCGGCGCACGATTACCGGACTGCATGCGAAATTCGACCCCGCCAGGCGAAGAGCTGCCTTCCGCGAGTCGCGAGCTACCTATTCGGCCGCCACATCGCGCGAGACCCCGCACACCATCGTCGTCCGGCAGGAGTTCCAGCACGAGCGCGTGGCGCATGCCGCCCGCGAAATCGAACTGTGGAGGCGCGAACCACGGGCGCGCCTTCGCGTTCGCTTCGACCGCCTCTCTTCCCTTGCGCCCGAGGTCATACACCTCGAGTTCGCATTCCCGGCCGGCCATCCGTTGCCCGTCGTATCGAGCGGCGGAGTTCCCTTCACTCCCTATCGCGATCAACTCCAGGGCGCCTGCCGGGACTACTTCGCCATTGACGGCTGGGCGCACTACGCTACCGGCGAAGGCCACTGGCTGTGGGTGACTCGCGACGCCCCGCTGGTCTGCATCGGCTCACCGCACGTCGTGGAACGGCACACCGCGGAGCCCGAGGCCCGAAACAGGATCCTTGCCATTGTGTTCGATAACTGCTGGCACACGAATTTCGTGGCCGACAGCCACGGGACGTTCGAGTTTCAGTTCGAATTCGCCTGGAGTGATCGCATGGACCATCCCGGAAACCTTGGCGAAGCCCTGTCCGCGGATCTCATCGCTCGCGTCAATCCGCCATTTCACGAGACGGAAGAGGAGCTGAAGCACATCTACCGTCCCTGAACGGCAAGCCTACTCAACCGGCTTCCACTTGTCCTTTTCCTGTTCGCGCTCGATGTAAGGAATGCCGCGCTCCATCCAATCCGGGGCGGAAGCCCCTTTCAGATAGTGATCGAAGAACTGCTGCATGCGCATGGTGTAGTCCTTCTGGTTGGCGCGCTTGAGCAGGTGGTGCGGCTCTCCGTTGTAGTTGAACAGGTATGCTTCCTTGCCGAGCCGGCGGAGCGCGAGGAACAATTCAATCCCCTGATACCACGGCACGGCGTCATCGGCGTCATTGTGCAGAATCAGGAGCGGAGTGTGAATCGCGTCGGCGCGAAATAGCGGCGAGTTGTCCAGGTAACGCAGCGGGTATTCCCACAAAGATCCTCCAATGCGGCTCTGCGACCGTTCGTACTGAAACTGGCGCGGCAGGCCGGAACCCCAGCGGATGCCGTCGTAGGCGCTGGTCATGTTCGCCACGGGCGCGCCTGCTTCGGCCGCGCGAAAGCGATTCGTCCGCGTCACCATATACGCAATCTGGTAGCCGCCCCAACTGTGACCCTGAATGCCGATTGCATTTTCGTCGATGTAGCCCTTGTCCACCACCGCCTGCACCGCCGGCAGCACACACTTGAGCGCGCTTTCGCCGGGATGGCCGGTGGTATACACGATGTCCGGCGTCAGAACGATGTAGCCGTTGCTCACGTAGTAGCTGAAGTTGACGGAATGGTGCGGAGCGGGAGCGCGGAACGTGTGGACGGTTTGTGACAGACGCTCGTAAATGTAGACGATGAGCGGATACTTTTTGTGCGGGTCGAAGTTTTCGGGCTTGTACACCGCGGCGCGAAGCGGAGTCCCATCCTGGTTGCGATAAGTGATGAGTTCCGCGCTGCCCCAGAGCAACTGCTCCTTCTGCGGATTCGCGTTGCTCACCTTACGCAGATTTCCGAATGAGCGGTCGACCGCCAGCAGGTCCCCGAATTCGTCAAAGCGCGTTGCCGAAAGCAGCAGCACATCCGCCTTCTTGGCCTTTACAGGATTGGTAAAGGCTTTCGCGGCCATGATGAGCCTGCGCGGCGGTGCATTTCCATTCAACCTTGCTTCCCAAAATCCCGTGTCGCGTGTTTCGAGATTCTCGGCGCGCAGCAGGAGCGGCTCCGCTGGATCGATGCCGGTGCGATCCTCCCCAAGCCGGACATACCGCAGTGCGACCTTCCCACTGCGTCCCATGCCCTGAGTGATGTTCCGCCCGGAGACTCCATCGGGAGAAAACTCCCAGATATCGTAGCGGTCGTAAAGCAGCACGCGACGGCCGTCCCTGGTCCATCCGGCCGCGCCGTAGGGCGCCGGTGTGCCCGGCAGGTCGAAGTCTTCGTCGTGAAAGGCAACGCCGATGCCTTGGGTAAGGTTCACGGACTTTCCGGTGGAAGTGTTGAGACAAAGCCAGTCGCGGCCATTGAAGGTGACCGCGTGCTTGCCGTCGGGCGATTGGAGGAGTGGGCCATGGTGTTTGCGCATCAATAGCGTGCGCGCGCCCGTTACCAGGTTGACACGATAGGAATCGCTGTATCCTTGGTCGTACTCGACAAGACTGCGGTAGTCGCGATCATCCTCGCCGATGGCGGAGTCCGCTGGTTCATCGAGCGATACGCTGCCCATCGACGGATCCGCCAGTTGCACGACACGCTTGTCGCGGATGTGGTAGACGGCGCGATAACTGCGATTGCGGTCGCGCGTGGCGCGCACCTTCTGCATCGGCTGCACATTGTCGTCCTTCCAATGCCAGAGATCGACGACAGCCCGTTCCCCGCTCCCATCCGCGGGCGGCCGCGGCGGGCGCGAGGGAGCAGTAGAGAAGAACAGCCGCTGCCCGTCTTTGGAAAAGTGGAGCGCGGCGCTGTCCACCAGCGACCATTTCTCTGGCAACCCACGCGATGAGGAATCCACCACGGCGGCCGCCTCGCCCCTGCCGCGCGGCCACAGATAGAGCTTGAACTTGGGCTGCTTCGAGGCGGTGTCATCGCGGGTGCTGAGAAAGGCCAATTGCGTCTGCTGGTCGTCCCAGGCGAGCCGCCGGTACCGGCCCTTGCCACTGAGCACCGGCCTCGCATCTCCCCCCGCCGTCGCCACAGCGTAGACCCCGTTGTGATCTTCCTTCCTGGATGACGCGGCATAGACCAGGAGCCCGCCGTCCTTCGAGAGGCTGTACTCCGTCACATCCTCGAATTTTCTCTCAGACTGATCCGTCAGGCGGCGGAGCACCAACTCCGAGCCGGGACGGGGGGCGGCGGTGGAGGGAGTCTCTTTTGCCGGCTCTGCTTCCCCCAGTTCCCGCTGGTAGGCCAGCCACTCACCGTTTTCCTCGGCCAACCCAAAGCCGCGAATGTTCTTGAGGCGCACAACTTCGCCACCCGATAGGGGGAGCAGCACCAGCCCGCCTTTGGGCATTTCCTGTGGCTTCTTCTTTTCTTTTCGGGCCTTGTCGGCGGCCGCTTTCGCCGGGTAGGTAGTGAACACCAGGTAGCGCTCGCCGGCGGTGAAGGCGAGCGCCAGGTTGCCGGAGTTCGTTGTCTCGCCTTCGGGCGCCGCCTCGCCCTCGCCATCGGCCGCGGGCGGCTTGGCCCCGGCCGGCTCCCTCCGCTCGATCCCTGTCTCGAGGTTCTTCAGAACCACCTCCCCGTCCCCTTCCTGCGGCATCAGAACATAGGCGAGCCAGCGGCCATCATCCGAGAGCTTCTGGCTGCTGATCGTCTTCCAGACATCGTAGTCGCGATGAGTGAGCGGACGCTTGCCGCCGGACTGCGCGAACGATGCCGCGCCAATAATCGCCAACAGGCAGACAACAGCAGGACCTATCCTTGCGGGAAGCCTCATGATGATGCATATTCTATCGCTCGCAAGGCCGGCGCCTCCGGCAGCGCGCCGAACTTGCGCACACGCCGCCCGTAAGCCGCCAAAGCCTCCCGTAGAGACTGCTCGTCGAAGTCCGGCCACAGCAGCGGCAGAAACACCATCTCGGCGTAGGCGCACTCCCAAAGCAGGAAATCACTCAGACGCTGCTCTCCGGCGGTCCGGATGAGCAGATCCACGTCAGGGCCGAGGACGGCCGTGAACTCCTCCCTCGTGCGGGCATTCCGCGAGGCCTCGAGAATGGCGTCTCGCGACGAGTAATCCACCGCGAGCCGCAGATGCAGCCGGCTGCCGGGCGCGGTCTCGCCTTCGGCGGATTCTATCAGTGGGATCAGATCACCCGGCAGCCGGTCCCGTCTGCCAATGACGCTCAGGCGGATGCCCTGGCGCCGGCATTCCTCGATTTCCGTAAGCAGGTAGTGCCGGAACAGCAGCAGGAGCGCGCTGACTTCGGCCTTGGGGCGCTTCCAGTTATCGGAGGAGAAAGCATATAAAGTCAAGGTTTGGATGCCGAGGCGGATGGCCGCTTCAGCGGCGCGGCGAACGGCCTTGGCGCCTTCGCGGTGGCCTTCAAAGCGTGGAAGGGCGCGAGCGGAGGCCCAGCGGCCGTTTCCGTCCATGATGATGGCGACGTGTCCTGGAATATGAAAAGTTCTTTCTGTCATAAAGTACAGCCCCACAAAAAAATCCCCCGTCTTCCGCCCCCTTACTGACCCGCCCTCATCGCCTTGATCAGCGCCTCCATGTGGTCAAGATACTGGTTCAGCGCTTTTCGCCCTTCGCCTGTCAATCGGTATTCGGTCCGCGGCATGCGCCCGTCGAAATATTTTTCGCACGTGATGTAGCCCGCTTCTTCCAGCCTCCGGGCGTGAATACTCAGATTCCCATCCGTCGTGTCCAGCAGTTTCTTCAATTCAGTAAACGTCAGCGATTCGTTGGCGGCGAGCGCGCTCACAATCGCCAGCCGGATCCGTTCATGAATGAGCCGGTCGAACTCCGGAACCCGGGCGGTTTTGAGAGTTGGCGCGGATGCCGGTTTGCCATCGGGATCGCCCATCTGCTTGCGCGCGAGATTGCTGATCTTACCCACCGTACCTCCTTGCGATCAACACTCCAAATACCACGTGTAGAACACCGAAACCCGCCAGCAGGAACCAGTTGCCCCAGGATTCCGGAGAGAAGAGGCACACCGCACCCAACCCAACGAAACAGGCGCCCATGGCAGGGACAATTCGTACCGAGAATGCCCCACCCGTCATGACGCCGGTCCCATAGAGCAACAGCCAGAGCCCCGGCAGCAGCCGCGCCTGCCCGACGGGAAACAACGCCCCCGTGAGGATGCACCCCGCCAGCAGAGGCGGAGCGAAGCTGAGCGCGAACTTTCGGGAGGGGGCCGAAAAAACGGTGGACCCACCCTCCACAGCCTTGCGATGCATGGAGTAGATGCCGATGCCGATGGCGAGCAAGGCCTCGAGAAGCCAGATGGAGAGCCAGCGCTGCGTGTCGGCTTGCAAGCCGGCGAGGATCGCGGCCACAACGGCGGAGACGCCCATGGCGACGCCGCCCCAACCGGGGACGGCAGTAAAACTGGAAGTCCGCTCCATGGTTTCGCGGATGAAGCGAAGGTTGTCGAGTGCATGCTGGTGGATGGGGACGGGCTTGGGGCGCGCCGGGAGCATGGATAAAGGATAACGGCGCCACGAAATAATGTCAAGTACTTTATAACAACAAGTAGAACAGCAAGGACGCCGCTGCTCGCTGTCTTCTACTTCAAACGCGGCACGTGCTCAGGTCCTACCATCACCCGAATGGATCGGGCTTTCATGCGTTTCAGAATACAGGGAAACCCCGCCCGCGAGAATCCTTAATGGCTGTGCCGCGGGATCTCCTTCCCCACGTCCCGGTACTTCACCGCAAACTCGAGCACCGCTCCCGTCTCCTGCTGGCCGACGTGCGTGCGGAACATCTCCTGCCACGGCGTCTGGTGTGGCGGCAGGTCAATCTTGCATTCCGCATGGCGGCGCGCAATCTCCTCATCACTGATGAGCACATCCACTCGGCGCGACTTCAGATCCACCCGCAGTTTGTCGCCCGTCTGAAGGATCGCCAGGTTGCCGCCCACCGCCGATTCCGGACACACATGGAGAATCGAGGGACTGTCGGAAGTGCCGCTCTGCCGCCCGTCACCGATACACGGCAATTTGTCGATGCCGGCCTTTACCAGTTCATCAGGAGGCAGCATGTTGACCACTTCCGCCGCGCCCGGATACCCCACCGGCCCCGTGCCGCGAATCACGAGAATGGACGAGGCGTCAATTTCGAGCGAAGGGTCGTTGATGCGTTCGTGATAGTCCTCCGGCCCCTCGAATACGATGGCGCGGCCCGTGAAGCAATCCTCCTCGCCGGGCGTCGAGAGAAACCGTTGGCGGAACTCGGAAGAGATCACCGAGGTCTTGATGATGGCGGAATCGAACAGATTGCCGCTGAGCACGAGGAAGCCGGCGTCTTTCATCAGAGGATTGCCATAGGGCCGGATGACGTTGTGATCCTGGCTGCGCGCGTCGCGATAGTTCTCCCCAACGGTCTTGCCCGATACGGTGAGCGCCCCCGTGTGAATCTTACCCACCTGCATCAGTTCGCCGAAGACAGCGGGAACGCCGCCGGCAAGATGGTAGGCCTCGCCCAGGAATTCCCCCGCCGGCTGGAGATTCACGAGCAGCGGAATCTCATGTCCGATGGTCTCCCACTCCTTCAACTGCAGATCGACGCCTACATGGCGCGCGATGGCGATGAGGTGGGTGGGGGCATTGGTCGATCCGCCGATGGCGGAGTTGACGACGATGGCATTTTCAAAAGCCTCTCGCGTGAGAATCCTGCTCGGAGTCAGGTTCTCCCGCACCATCTCCACGATGCGCCGCCCGGTGAGATACGCCATTTGCGCCCGCTCCCGGTAGGGCGCGGGAATAGCGGCGCAGCCGGGCAGCGACATTCCCAGCGCTTCGGCAAGCGAATTCATCGTGGTGGCGGTGCCCATGGTGTTGCAGTGGCCCGGGCTCGGCACCGAAGCGGCCACCATCTCCATGAACTGCGGATAATCAATCTCCCCCGCCGCATGCAGACGCCGCGCCTCCCACACCGCCATGCCGCTGCCGGCCAGTTTGCCCTTGTAATAGCTGTTCAGCATGGGGCCGCCGGAAAAGACGATGGCGGGGATGTTGACCGTGGCCGCGGCCATGATGGCCGCGGGCGTTGTCTTGTCGCAACCCGTGGTGAGCACGACGGCGTCGAAGGGATTACCGTGCAGCGTCTCCACCAGGCCGAGGTAGGAGAAATTACGGTCAATGGCGGCCGTGGGCCGCCGGCAGCTTTCCTGGATGGGATGGACCGGGAATTCAAACGGGATCCCTCCGGCGTCGCGAATCCCCTCACGGATACGCCCGGCCAACTCGAGGTGGTGGCGGTTACAGGGCGAAATATCGCTGCCGGTCTGGGATATGCCGATGATCGGCCGCCCGGACTGGAGTTCCTCCCGCGTCAGCCCGTAGTTGGGGAACCGTTCCAGATAGATGGAAGTCATCCCCGGATTGTGGGGATTGTCGAACCAGCACCTGCTGCGCAGTCTGCCGGCGCACTCGCTCTTAGCTTGGGAATAATCGCTCATGGAAGCGACTATTTTACTCGATTGGCGAGGAGCCTGATGCGCGAACCAGCCGGAGTGGATTCTGCCGCCGCGTGGACGATTACTCGTTCTGTTCAGCTTCCAGAAGACCTTCCAATTCAGGCAGGGTCAGAAGGTCCTTCCGCCGGCCGGCCGCTTTCTTTGCTTGAATGAGCGCCCGTAAATCCAGGGCTCGCAGACGCCGGCCAAATGCGTCAACCTCCACCGACGCCGCGTATGCCTCGTCATACGTCCCGATACCGGAGACTTCCGCTAAGAGATCAATGATGCCTAAGTCTGTGGTAAGCGTAAACACGGTCCCATTGGCTAGCGTGGCTGCGTCCCATACAAACGGCAGATCATCCGGAAACTCGCGCGGGCGCGGATGGTATGGGGCCAATGCCGTGGCCAGCTTCCCGAGGTTCTCCCTGTCCCGGGAATAGCAGATGTCAAGGTCATTGGTGACGTGCGCGCTGCCGTGAAAGATCGCCGCCCATCCCCCAATGACGACGAACTTCACACCGGCATCGCAGAGACGTTGAATGGCAAGCTCAAAGTTCATACCCTACGCTTGCGGGCAATGCCACGAACAGATTCAGCGGTTTGCGCCACTGCGTGCATGCGCTTGGCCCGTTCTGCCGGACTTAGTTTGATCTGTTCTATCAGCAGGGTGATATCAACGCCGAATTCCTTCGCCGCCTCCACCTTGCCGCCAGGTATGGGGTTCCGCAATCGCTCAATTGCACGGGCAAGAGCGGAACCTGTCAGGGGCCGCAGCGAATTCACAGCTTCAGTTTACCGTAGCCCGTCCTACTCCACCGCCCGTGGAGCCTTGTACCCGGCCTTCGCAATAATCTGGTACTTGACCGGCTTTCCCTTCTCGTCCGTCACCTTCAGCGGATCGCCCGTCGCCGGGTTCACCAGTTCCACTTTGATCTTCCGGTATGACCCGTCCCGTTCCTGATTCGTCGGCGCGTAGGTAACCACATACTGGTTCCGCAGCGCTGCGTGAATCGCCCGGAAAATCCCCGGAAACTCGCCATAGAACCGCGGGAAGAACGCCTGCCCGCCCGTTTCCTTGGAGAATGTCCGCAGGCTGTTGTCGGCTTGCAGAAAATCCAGCCGCTGAATAGCGCCCATGTATCCGCGCGCGTCCAGGTATTCTCGCAGCGCCTGCATCAACCCCAGCGCGTAAATCGGCACGCCGGCGTTTTGCAGCGACTTGCGGGTCTTGTCGAACGTCAACTTGCTGAATGTGTCGATGCCGCTCGCAATCAGGACAATTGCTTTGCGCCCTTCAATCTCCGACATCCGGTCCGCGGTGTCCACCAGCGCATCATAAAGGTTCGACTCCGAATACGCCGCAATGCGCAGCCGCTGCAACGCTTCCTGTGTCTGCCTCCGGTCAGTTGTGAAGTCGGAAAGAATCTCCGGCCGCAAATCATAAGCGATTACCGCCACGTAATCATCCGGTTTCAGAGTCTCCACGAACCCATACGCCGCTGTCAATGTCTGGTACCACGGCTCGCTCCAATATTGCTGGAACAGGTTGCTGAACTCGATTACCATCGCCACGGTCATCGGCGCTTCGCCCATGCTGAATGTCGCAATCTTTTGCGGCACGTTGTCTTCGAGCACCCGGAAGTTCCCGCCCGGAATGCCCGGAATGAAGCGTCCTTTGTTGTCCAGCACCGCCACATCCACGCTCACCGTCACCGTATCGCTGCGGAACGTGGCTGTAGGCGTGGGACTCTCCTTGTCTTTCCTCATCAGCTTCGAAGGGATCTTCGGCTGCTCGGCCTCCGCGGGCTGCCCGGAATCGCTCTTCTTCCGCGGCTTCGCCACCGTCTCAGAGGATTCCTTCTTCGGTCCCTGCGCTTCCAATGTCACCCAAAGGCCGGCAATGGCTAACACGGTGACGGAGACGAGCAAACGCTTCCAGATATACATGGGTGAATCCTTAGGCAAACTATACCACTATGGTGGATGCACGGACCGCCGGGACGGTTTCCCGGCCCTCTTTCATATACTGGTGGAACTATGAAATTGCGTGATTGCTGCCTCGTCTTCGCAAATCTGGGATTGCTGATGGGGCAAAGCAGCCAGCCTCCACTGAAGGTTCCCGATTCCGTCATCCTCGAGCGCGACATTGATTACGGTTCGAAATACGGCGGCAAACTCGCCATGGATATTGCCCGTCCCAAAGGCGAGGGGCCCTTTCCCGGCATCCTCATGATCCATGGCGGCGGATTCCGCGCCGGCCAGCGCCAGTCCTACCTGCCCATGGCGATTCGCCTTGCCGGGCACGGCTACGTGGCGGCGACGGTCTCCTACCGCCTCGCGCCTCAGTACCAGTTCCCCTCGCCCGTCTATGACGTCAAGGCCGCGGTCCGATTCCTTCGCGCCAACGCCCGGCGATTCGCCCTCGATGGGGCGCGCATGTGCGCCATGGGTGGTTCCGCGGGCGGCCATCTCGCGCTCTTCCTGGGTCTCACGGGAGGCGTTGCCGAATTCGAGGGCGACGGCGCGAATCCCGAGCAGTCGAGCACAGTCTCCTGCATTGTGAACTACTACGGGCCATCCGATTTCACCCGTATCTACGACAAGGGCGGCGATGCCGCCATCGTGCTCCCGCAGTTCCTCGGCGGCGATGTCAAACACGCCATGGCGGAGCACATCAAGGCGAGCCCGCTCCATTGGATCAGCCCTGATGATCCACCCGTCCTCTCCATCCACGGAACCAGGGACCCGCTGGTGCCCTACGAACAGTCCGTCTGGCTCACTGAGCGCCTCCTCGCCGCCGGCGTCAACGCGGAACTCGAGACCATCGCCGGAGCCGGGCACGGCTTCCGCGGCGCCGATGCCGAACGCGCCGAAACGCGCGCCATCGCCTGGTTTGACAGATACCTCCACAAGCCCGCGCCCGGCCGCAAAGTCATCATCTCCAACCACGGCAAGGGAGCCGAGATCCTCTGCCTCGATTGGCCCTCCGGCAGAGTCCTGTGGCGCGTTCCCAACAACAGCGGGCACGATGTTCAGGCGCTTCCCAACGGCCACGTGCTCTTCACCCGCGATCCCAAGGGCGTCGTCGTCGAAATCGACGAAAACCAGAAAGAAGTCTGGACCTTTTCCGAAGGTCTCAAGCGCCCCGTCAGCGCTCAGCGCCTCTCCAATGGAAACACGGTCATCGGCGACATGGCGCTCGGCAAGGTGATCGAAGTGTCTCCCCAGGGCCACACCGTCTGGCAATACGAAAATCCCGACCTCGGCGAAAACCACATGCGCCTCTCCCGGCGTACTCCCCAGGGCACCACCCTCATTGCAAACGAACGGCTCGGCAGGATCATCGAAGTGGACCACGCAGGCAAAATCGTCTGGACCTATCAGATGCCGCCGCTGCGCAAACCCTACCTCGCTCAGCGCCTCCCCAATGGAAACACTCTCATCAGCATGGCCGAACCCGGGGAAGCCGTCGAGGTCGATCGCGAGGGAAAAATCGTTCATGCCGTGGGCGCCGATGACCGCGTGAAGATGGCTTGGACCTCAGGCGTCGCCGTACTCCCGGACGGAGGGCTTTTCATCTCCGACTACCTCGGGAAACGGCTCCTCGAAGTGAATGCCAAGGGTGACCTCGTGCACGAACTGCGGGAAACGCCCTGGAGCGTTGCCAGCGTCACTGTACCCTAGCCGCCTTCATCAGTCGCCAGCCCGGCAGTCCTCGCTCCACGGGCATGCCAGAACGCCATCAGACCCCAGGCCGTGATCACCACGTACTGAATCGCCTGGAACAACAGGATGAACGCGATCGAATCATCCTTGCGAAACCCGAACGGCGTTAGTACGCTGACGGCAACGAATTGATACACGCCCACATATCCCGGAGTCGACGGCAGAGCGCTGCCCAGTCCCAGTCCCGTAATCAACAGGAATGCGATTGGCATGGAAATGTCGAGCCGTAAGGATTGCGCTCCGATTACCGTTGTGATCGTGTCCAACAGCCACACCATAAGCGTCAACCCGAGAAAGCCGAACAGCCGTCCGGGGTGATGAAAGGCCCGGATTCCCAACAGTACCTGATGAACCAGATGCCCCAGCCTCTCCTTGATCCCGTGGGGAAGCGGCATCTTGCGCAGCAGCCTGTCCCACACAGGCGCCAGCAGCGGCAATACGATAATCGCCAACACGCCGCCAAAGCCCAGCACGGCGAACGGTTTCGCGGCGTGCCCCAGCCATTGCGGCTTCGACGGGATCAGCAACAGCACGCAGGAACTGATCACCACCAGCGCGATCGCGTCCACCATTCGCTCCGAGAGCGCCGTCGTCAGCACGTACATCCTGCTGAGCTTGGCTCGCTCGCTGACCATCATCGTGCGCACCAGTTCCCCGGCGCGCGCGGGAAGGAAATTGTTGCCGAAATAACCCGCCGAAGTTGCCCAGAATGCCGCCGGGATCGAGATTCGCCCCTCCGCCCGCAACAGAATCCGCCATCGGACGGCGCGCAGGTAGAGCGCCAGCGTCACCAGCAGACAGCACAAACCGATTTCTCCCAGTTGCGCGCCGCCGAGAATCTGCCATACCCGGCCCCACTCGATGCCGCGCAAGGAAAAATACAGCAGAACGCCGGCAAGCGCCAGCGAAATCGCCCAGTACAGCGGTTTAGTTCCGCCCGCCTTCAGTTCCTTGCTCGACTCGGGCAATCGCTTCCTCTCATGACGCTGATTCCCGATTGTAGCAATGCCGTACCGAACGGCGGAAACGTTAGCATGTAAGGATGGACAGCATTCCCGGCCGCCGTACGGCATGGATGATTGCGCCGGCAATGCTGGTGATCCTCGGCCTGTTCGCTTCGGGCGTGGTGTCGGCAATTCTCGAAAGCCTCGGCCGCTATCAGGACCCGGTTCTCACCTTTCGCTACTATTCGCAACTGTTTTCCGACCGGGAGATTCGCGCCTCCCTCCGCTTCAGCCTTGCCTTGGCGGCGGTTGCCACGGGATTGTCGGCGGCGTTCGGACTCATGCTTGCCCTGCGCCTGCGGCAGGCCGCCCGCGCACGGGCCGGCTGGAATACACTGCTCCAGCTTCCTCTTGCCGTGCCTCACCTCGCCATGGCGTTCGTCGTGTTGCATCTCATCTCATCGAGCGGCCTCGTGGCCCGCATCGCCTATCACGCAGGCGTCATCTCCATGCCCGCGGAATTCCCCAGCCTGGTCAATGACCGCTTCGGGACGGGGATCGTGCTCGTGTACATCCTCAAGGAAACTCCCTTCGTGGCCTTGATGGTTCTCGCCGTGCTCACGCGGCTTGGCGATTCCTATGAGCAGGCGGCGCGCACTCTCGGCGCGTCCGGCTGGCAATGCTTCCGCCATGTAACCCTGCCGCTCGCCGCGCCGCCCCTGGTGGCTTCGTCTCTGTTCGTCTTCGCCTACATTCTCAGCGCCTTTGAAGTGCCCTTCGTGCTCGGCCGTCCGTATCCCGCGATGTGGAGCGTCATCGCCCAGCGCCGCTATATGGAGCCGGACCTGGCCGCAAGGCCCGGCGCCATCGCACTTGCCGTTGCCGCCTCCTCCCTCACGGCCCTCCTCGTCTGGCTCTACCTGCGCGCCGCCCGCTCCTGGAGCGGGTTGGACAAGCCGGCCATTTTCTGATGAGCATGGATACCCGGCTGAGCGCGGCGCATTTCTGGCGAGTGGCCCTCGCTCTCATCGCGATTCTTCCGGTTCTCGTCCTGGCCGTCTGGTCTCTCTCCCGGGGATGGCTATGGCCTGCTTTGCTCCCGCGCGCATGGAGTCTTCGCGCCTGGCGCTACGCTGCCTCCCCGCTCTCGGGAGTGCCGCAATCCCTTACAGAAAGCGTATTCATCGCCGTCATTGTGGCGGCTCTCGCGGTGCTGCTCGCCGTCCCCGCCGCGCGCGCCGTCGCTCTCCATTCCTTCCGCTTCAAGCAGGCCGTGCTGTTCATTCTGCTCCTCCCGGTCCTCGCGCCCCCGGTGGCTTCCGCAATGGGCGTCCACTCCCTCTTCATCCGCCTCGGCCTCGCGGAAACTGTTTGGGGCGTCATTCTCGTCCATCTCATTCCCGCTGTCCCTTATTCCACCCTGATGATGGTAGGCTCCTTCTCGCGCTTCGAGACAGAACAGGAGGCGGTGGCGCGAACCCTCGGAGCCTCCACCTATCACGTGTGGCGGCGCGTCACCTTGCCTGCTCTGGCGCCCGGCATCGCCGTGAGCGCCGTATTCGCGTTCCTTGTTTCCTGGAGCCAGTATCTTCTTACCCTGCTCGTCGGCGGAGGTCAGGTCCGGACCCTTCCCCTCTCCCTCATCGCCTTCCAGACGAGCGGCGACGATGCCGTGGCCGCCGCACTCGCTCTGCTCTATCTGGCGCCCGCCGTCTTCCTTTTCCTCGCCGTGGCGCGCTTTCTGAGGACGGATGCCTAAGACCCTGCTCGCTTCCTTGCTGCTGCTATCGCTGGCATTGCCCGGTTGCCGCAGACCCGCGGCCCCGCACCCATTTCAGCTCGACGGGTTGACTTGGGACGATGTGCGGCGAAAAGCCCGCGGAACACCGGCCTGCCTGGCAATGTGGGGAGGCGATGAGGAAAGGAACCGCTATTTCCAGCAGACAGTGGCTCCGGCCATGGCGGCGAAGTACGGCATCAGCCTTCGCATTCTTCCGCTGTCGGACACCGCGGAAGCCGTCAACAAACTGCTCAACGAGAAACGGGCCGGCAAGACCTCAGGCGGCTCCATTGACGCCGTCTGGATCAATGGGGAAAACTTCCGCGCCGCGAAGCAGGCTCACTTGCTTTGGGGCCCCTTTGCCGGCTTTCTGCCCAATATCCGCTTCTATGACGGCGAGATCCGGCAGCGCGATTTCGGGACTCCCATTGAAGGCTTCGAAGCTCCCTGGAAACGGGCGCAGTTCGTCTTCGCCTTCGACTCCGCCCGCTTCCCCACTCCCCCGGACACCATCGATGGCCTTCGCCAGTGGATCCGCGCGCACCCCGGCCGCTTCACCTACGTGGCGCCCCCCGATTTCACCGGCTCCGCTTTCCTCCGCCACATCCTCATGCACTTCGGCGGCGCCGCCGACGAGCCGCACTACCGGCGTGCAGCCGCTCAGTCGATTGCCTGGCTTAACGACATCAAACCCTATCTTTGGAAGCGCGGGGAAACCTATCCTTCCAGCCCTCGCGACCTCGACCGCCTTTTCGCAAACAGCGAAATCGACTTCACGATGAGCTACGGGCCATACTTCGCCGTTCAGCGCATCCGCCGCGGCGAGTTTCCTCCCTCCACGCGCACCTTCGTCCTGCGCAGCGGCACCATCGGCAACTACAGCTTCCTCGCAATCCCATTCAACGCCGCCAACGTGCCCGCCGCCCTGGTGCTGATCAACGAACTGATGTCCTTTGACGCGCAACTCGACATGGCGAGGGTGCTCGAAGATCCCTTCCCTCAACAACTCGACCGGCTCACCGCCCAACAGCGCGCGGCTGTCGAGGCGATTCCGCGCGGCCCCGCCGCTTTGCCCGAAGCGGTGCTCGCAACCCATTACCTCCCCGAACCGGACGCCGTCTATCTCGACCGCTTCGAGAAGGAGTGGATGGAAAAGGTGCTGCGCCAGTGAGCCTCGAACTGCGCGGCGTCAGCGCCGGGTACGGACCGCGACCCGTGTTGCGGCGGATCTCCCTCACCGCCGCAAGCGGGGAACTCCTCGCCCTTCTCGGGCCTTCCGGATGCGGCAAAACCACCGCCCTCAAAGCCATTGCCGGCCTGCTCCCCATCCGGGAAGGCGCCATCCATCTGGCTGGTGAAGCGGTCGACCATATCCCGGCGGAAAAACGCGGCGCGGCCATGGTGTTTCAGAGCCCGCTGCTCTTTCCCCACATGACCGTCTTCGACAACATTGCCTTCGGCCCGCGAATGAAGCGCCTGCCCGCCGGTGAGACCGCGCGCCGTGTCGCCGGGGCGCTCGAGATGGTCCGGATGACCGGCTTCGAACAGCGCCGCCCCAATCAGCTTTCCGGAGGCCAGCAGCAGCGCGTTGCCCTCGCCCGCGCCCTTGTCACCCAGCCTCGAGTACTCTTGCTGGACGAGCCCTTCTCCGCCCTCGACGAGCATCTGCGCGAAGAGATGCGCGGGCTTGTCCGCGCCCTCCAGCGCAAGCTCCGCATCACTACCGTGTTCGTTACTCACGACCAGCAGGAAGCCGCCATCCTGGCGGACCGCGTGGCGCTGCTCCTTGACGGCGAGATTGCGCAAACGGGAGCCCCGCGTGATCTGTTCGAATCCCCGCGCACGGCGCGCATCGCGCAGTTCTTCGGCTGGCAGACCTTTCACGCGGACGAGTCCGGCATCCACATGCTTCCTCCCGAGATCCGCGGGGATGGTGAATGCATGGAATTGGAAGGGACCATCGAGGAAGTCAACTACCGCGGGTGGACCGAAGTCTGCGCCGTCCGCTTGTCCAATGGTCACCGTCTCCGAATCAACGCGTCTCATGTTTCGCTGCACGGCGAGCGGGCCGTGATCCGCGTCCCACGCGCCGCTGTAAGCATCCTGCCGCATCATGAACCGGCCTGAAGTTCTTTGCTATACTGCGACGGTCGGACTTTTTACGATGTCTTCCTATCGGCTGGGCGATGATGTCGATGATTTCTGCGTCAAGTGCAAGCGGATCACGAACCATTCCATCGTTTCCCTTCTCAACGAAGAGCCTGCTAAAGTACGCTGCCGCACCTGCTACAACGATCACGATTGGCGCCGCTGCGAGGCTCCTCCTTCCAAGAAGGATCTGAAAAAGATGCAGTTGTTCAACGAAGTGCTCGCCACGGCCGCCGCTCCTGCCGCCGCAGGTGACCCTCCCGATCCGCCGGCCGAACAAGCCGCTATTGCCGCTCAAGAAGAAGCAAAGCCGAAAAAGGGCCGCAAAGGCCGGCCCTCCGCCTGATCCGGTCTTCTACTTCATCGCTTCGAACAATCCGAACGAGAAAATCGCTGTCGCGGACGCGATGGCTACATATTGCTTGCCGTCCACGCCATACGTGATCGGAGACGCCGTCAGCCCCTCGCCCATCTGGAAGTGCCACAGGTGCTTCCCGTTCTTGGCGTCCACGGCCACCAGTTGCCCGTCGTCATCGCCGAAGAACACCACCCCGCCGGCCGTCGAAACCGTGCCGGCCCACGATTCCGCCGGACCTGTCATCGGATATTCCCAAACCCGCTTGCCCGTCGTGGGGTCAAACGCCCGTAGATAAAACTTCCCGAGATCGATCGGCTTCGGACTTGCGCCGCCACCCGCGAAGTTCTTGTTCGGCACCGGCTCTTTGGCCGAACTCGTGTAGATGTCGCACTGCTCCAGCGTCACCACGTAGAGCAGGCCCGTCGCCGGGTTGAACGAGGGCGACATCCAGTTGGTGGCGCCGCGCACCCCCGGGCACACCCGGTTGCCGCTTGGCGTCGGCTGCTTGCCCGGAACCTCGATCGGCCGTCCCTTCGCATCGATACCCGTCGCCCAGTCCAGCTTATCCACCAGTTTGGTGGCCTGCAGATACTCGCCAGTCAAGCGGTCCAGCACATAGAAGAATCCGTTTCTGTTGGCATGGAGTACCAGTTTGCGCGTCTTCCCTTTGAAGGGTAGATCCACCAGTACGGGCCATGCCTGCGCATCCCAATCGTGCGTGTCGTGCGGCGTGAATTGGAAATGCCATTTCATCTTGCCGCTGTCGGCATCAATCGCCAGGAGCGACGAAGTGTACAGGTTGTCCCCCAGCCGGTCGCCGCCGTAAAAGTCGGGCCATGCGTTCCCCGTCGTCCAGTAGACAGTGTTCGTCTCCGGGTCAAACGTTCCGCTCAGCCACGTCGCGGCGCCGCCGTACTCGACGTACTTGCCCCACGTCTCGGACCCCGGTTCCCCCTTGGCAGGCACCGTATACAGCCGCCACGCTTCTTCGCCCGTCGTTGCCGAGTACGCCGCCACATAGCCGCGCATGCCGCTGTCCCCGCCCGCAACCCCAACCAGCACCTTGTCCTTCACCACCATCGGCGCGAGCGAAGCGTAAAGCCCATCCTCCAGCCGCCCATATTGCTTCTGCCACAGCAGCGCCCCGTTCCGCCGGTCCAGCGCCACAAGGTACGCATCGCCGGTCACAAAAAAGACGCGGTCCCCCAGAATCGCGGCGCCGCGATTCACCGCCTCTTTCTTCGCCCGCGCATCCTTGTACTGCCAGATCAGCCTTCCCGTGCGCGCATCGAGCGCTCTTACTTCGTTGCTATTGGTGACGTACATCACTCCGTCATAAACGATCGGGTTCGTGCGCAAGCCGTTGGCTTTGGGCATGTGATACACCCACTTCGGCACTAACGATCCCGCGTTCGCTACGTTGATCTGTGTCAGCGGGCTGTGGCGGCGGCCCTCGTAATCCCCGGCATAGGTCAGCCAGTTCGCCCCCGGGCCCTTCAAAATATCTTCGTAGCGCACCTGCGCCATCGTGCTCGCCGCGGCGAGCAGGCCGATAAGGAAGGCTCGTGTGGTCATCATTTCTTCTCCGGCTCGTAGGGACGGACACTCTGGCGGCTGAGGAACGCGATGAGATCCTCCAACTCCTGCCGGCTGAGCCTCTCTTTATAATTGCGCGGCATCGGGGAATGTTCCGCGTACGTGATCGTGCGCACATCCGGCATCTTGAGCAGATGCAGATTCCCCTGCGCATCCTGGATCTGTACCGAGTAGTTCGTCCGGTTTCGCGCCACCCCCTTGATCGTGCGGCCATCGTTCAACACCGCCGTCACTCCCTTATACGTAGGGAAACCGTCCGCATCAGGATCGACAATGGATTCCCGAATCTCCTCCACAGCCCGCACCGCTCCGACGTTGCTCAAATCCGGCCCCAGCATCCCCCCGCGCCCCAGGATTCGATGGCAGTTCGAGCAGCCTCCCTTGCCCCAATAGATCTCCTCGCCCGTCTGTGCATTGCCCGGCACCGCCGTCTCCACCGCGGGAGCGGTCAGCGACCGTACATAGGCCGCGATCTCCCAGATCTGCGTATCCGGCAGATTCGTTGCCGGCATGTCCGCGCCCGGTACCCCCTTCCGGATCGTCTGGAACAGCCCGTCATCATCCAGTGGATGCCATACCCCGCGCTGCCGCAGGTTCGGTCCGCGGCCGCCTTGCCCGTTCGGACCATGACATCCAATACAGGAAGTGGCGAACAGCTTCTTGCCCGCCGCAATCGCCTCCGGGTTCCCCATGGCGGGGTTCTTCGACTTCCCTTCATTACTTGCATCGTGCTGTGCCAATAGAGGAAGCACGGCGCAGAAACCTGCCAACGTGAGCCAAGAGCTTCGCATAGACCTATCGTTAAAGCGTATCACCGTTGGCGAAACCGGAACGAATAGAGGTCGGCATCCTTCAGGACGAAGCGCAGGCGCACGGGCCGGCCGGCGAGCGGGGCAACCGAGGAGCCATTCTTCCAGCGAACGATACGGGATATTTCGTCGCCAATCGATTCCTGCGCGTCCGCCAGCCCGTATCCTTCCACCGGCTTCCCATCCAAACCCTGTATCTCCACCCGCACACTCCCCGCCGCCGACGTCGAAAAATTCACTTCCAGCACTTCCCCCGCGAACCGCACCGGCTTCGTCAACAATTCTCCCCCTCCGTAGCCCGCGTGCACGCTCGCAAACCCGTCCAGCCGCATCGCGTACCGCTCCAGATGCGCCGTCGGCTGCCCGTAGTTCTTATTCACATACAACGACATCTCCGCGGGCCCCGTCTGCACCACATTCCAGGCCGGATAGTTCGTGCGCGAAACCCAGTTCTCCAGACCAGGCCCCGGCCGCAGAAAAGCCTCCAGGAACGTGCGCTCATAGCGAGTCCCGCCCCTTGTCGTGAACAGCACCGCATCCGAAATGTCCTTGTAGTAAGAGGGGTCCACGTGGATCTCCTTCGCTTCCTCCTCATTCAACACCTGGCGCCCGGGAAAAAACCGCGCCGCGATACTCACGTACAAGTTTGGGGCGCGGAAATAGGGACTCGTCTGGTTGGTGTACAAATGCTCGGCTGGAGCATCGCCGAAACTCATCTCCTCCGGCGGAGCCCAGTGAAGGAAATCACTGCTGGTCGTGCGCGACACCCAGCGGTAGCGCTTTCCTCTTACCTCCTTGAATGTCCGGAAGTAACACACATACCTGCCTTCGCTCGACGACCAGAAAGCGAGATTCTGCGAATCGTATCGCGCCGGACCCTTGGGCAGAATCGGCTCCTCGCGCAGTTTCCGCCAGTGGATTCCATCCGCGGAAACAAATGCCGCCAGACCCGAGGACCCGGTTCCCGCAATCGCTTTGTAACGCTCACTCGCCGCCACGCCCGGCCGGGAATCCAGAAACGGCGTGAAGTTGTGGGAGAAGGGTGCGGATCCGGCAAGGATGACGTTATTCTCTTTGGTTCCGCGTACGGTGTACAGGCCCAACTTCGGCTTTGTCCAGTTCCTTCCGTCGCTCGATTCCGCGTAGCAGGTGACCTCCTCCGATCGCCCATCCTGGCCGGCGGACGGCACGCCCCGGTAGTAAAGCCGGTAGCGGTTCCCATCGTGGATCACCGTGAAATACCCGCAGAAAGCCCCCTCCCAGGGTTCGTCCATGCGCAGCACAACCCCCTCATTCACGGGCTTTGCCAGTTCGAGCCGGGAGTTTGTCAGCCGGTCCACCAGGTACCGGTCGGCGAACAACTCGCGTTGGGAGCCGATGTCAATTGTCTGCGCCGGAAGCGCGGACGCCATGGCGGATACTGCAAGAAGCACTCGTAACATTGCATCCGCTATTGTAAGGCGTCGCGATGGAACGTTAGGCTTTTCCGTTCCCCTTGAGTATCCGGTGCACGGCCACACTCGTTCCGAGAACCGCTGTCAGGACGCCGCAAGCCTTCTGCCACGTCGGCGTTGGAGTGAACTGAAGCTGGTTCACCAACCCCTTCACGCCGGGCGTATGACGGATGCTTGCCATCAGGGCATGATACTCCGCGTGCGACAACTTCCCCTCCAGCGATACCTTGCCCTCTTTTACAGCCACGTTCACTGTCTGTGGATTCTTCACCAGGTGGCCCATCCGGCTGCGGATCCGCGCCAGCAGGACGCTATCCTCCACCTCCTCGTGAGCGATGGTCGACTTCACTTCCGCCGCCAATCCCTTCGCGCGGTTGATCAGATCTTCCTCCGTCTTGGCAACCGTTTCCACCGTCTCCTTATAGGCCTTGACGGCCTTGTCGCGAACCAGCGTCCGGCGGCGTTTTCCGCGGTCCGGATCAAACAGGTACATCCCAAGCGCGCCGATGCCGACACCGGCCGCGCCGGAAAGCAAGACCCCAACCGGGGGCCTATGGGCAACAGACTCTTTCGTAATCATTGCCGGTACTCCTTTCGGTAATCTGAGAATCCTTCGATGGCGGCGGCTCGGGGCACTCCGGGAACCGCCGCAGTTTGGGGCTCTCCTTCCGCTCCTTTTCCACCTTCCGCGTCGTCACCTTCAGGTGCTCCTTCATATCCTGAAACTCACAGCAATCCACCTTCAGCTTCTCCACCGGAGGCAGAAATTCCATCTCCTTGAAGGTGCTGAGAATTCGTTCAAAGAACGGCGGATGCGTGCGGAAGAAACTCGCCGCCCGTACATAGCCCTTCTCGCTCGCCATCTTGTCGAAGAAGGTAATGAAGCCGCGCGGATCATATCCCGCGCGCCAGCAATACTGCACGCCCAACTGATCGGCTTCGGCTTCAAATTCACGGTTCACGCCGAGCAGCGTGAGGTTCAGCGCCAGCCCCAGTCCGAAAAAGCCATACTGCAAGGCATAATATGTCCCGATGCCCACAGCTCCGCCGGTGAAGATGATCGCCGCGATCTGGGCGCTCTGATACACCAGTCCGGCTATCGTCGCCTTCCGCATCAGCCGCGCGCCATGCCTCGCCGCTACGTGGGCCATTTCGTGCGCCAGCACCCCGGCCAGTTCCGATTCCGATTCCGCCTTCTCTATCAGCCCCGTGTTCACATAAAGAAAACCGCCGGGTAGCGCGAAGGCATTAATCTCCTTGCTCGTGAGAATTGTCACCTTGATTGGAACTTTGACGTCGCTGCGGGCCGCCAGATCGTTGGCCAGCCCCTGCACGTAGTTCCTGACCCTCTCATCCGTCATTTCGGGCGGCATCAGCCCGTACATCTTCAGATCCTTGATAGCCTCCTCGCCCTTCTTGACGTCTTTTTCCTGCCCTTCCCCCACCTTGCGCACGCCAATGTCTTCCACGTCCCCGAACCGCCTCTGCCGCGCCTGTCCCGCGGCAATCTGTGCATCCACCCCGCTCTTCTCCGCGGGCCAATGTTCGAGCAGGCTCAGTTTCGCCAACCTGTTGTCGAACACCACCGGCATGCCATGCTGCCGCTCCACGCGCTTCTCGTACGCCTGGCGCTCCAACTCGAGAATCCGGCAATGCACTTCCCGCCGCTTCTCCGTCGTGGCTTCGTCATCTCTCGAGGCCAGCCGGTTGAGCCGCTCCAGTTCCTTCCTGTCCTGGGCGATCTTCTGGAGCAACTGTTTTTCTTGCGACTCGAGCAGTTGGGCCTGCTTCTTCTTTTCCGCCTCCAGTTCCCGCCGCACCTGCGCGTACTGACTGCCGGAAAACGAAACTCGCGTCGCCAGGTCTGCCAGTTCCAGATAGGGACGTTCAATCAGGTTCCGGAGCGTCTGCCCGGGCTGGTCCACCCTGGCAGGGAGCACAGTCGCCAGGCAGGCGGCGATGAGAGCACTGCGTATCATACACCGCTCCTTGTCTCAATCTCCTGCACGCCGCTCGCCAACCAGCCACTATTGGTCGGATGGCATACTAGCCGGTAGGACGGCATGAAAACGATGAAAGCCTGTGTACTCCACACCCGCCAACCCGTTGACCGGTCCCCGCTCATGATCGAAGACGTTCCACTGCCGGATCCGCGGGCGGGCCAGGTCCGCATCCGCGTCAGTGCCTGCGGCATCTGCCGCACGGACCTGCACGTCATTGAAGGGGAATTGCCGGAACGGAAGTTGCCGCTCATCCCCGGCCACCAGGTGGTCGGTATCGTCGATGCCCGCGGACCCGGAGCGAATCGATTTTCTCCGGGACAGCGGGTCGGCGTCGCCTGGCTGCACCGCACGTGCGGCTTCTGCGAATACTGCCTCTCCGGCAAGGAAAACCTCTGCGACCAGCCGGATTTCACCGGTTACACCGTCGACGGCGGCTATGCCGAGTTTCTCCTTGCCGACGAGAACTTCGTCTATGCATTGCCGGAAGGCTTTTCTGATCTCCAGGCAGCCCCGCTGCTCTGCGCCGGCATCATCGGATTCCGCAGCCTGCGCCTCTCCGGCATCCAGCGTGGTGGCCGGCTGGGTCTATATGGCTTCGGAGCCGCCGCCCATGTCGCCATTCAAGTAGCGCGGTTCTGGGGAGCTGATGTCTACGCCATGACACGCGACAAACGGCATCAGGATCTCGCCATGGAACTCGGAGCGAAGTGGGCCGGCGGAACCGTCGATCCACCCCCGCGCACCCTCGATGCGGCCATCGTGTTTGCCCCCGCCGGCGAGATCGTTCCCGCCGCGCTCAAAGCCCTCAAAAAAGGCGGCACGCTTGCCCTCGGCGGCATCCACATGAGCCCCATCCCGGAAATGCCCTACGCGCTCCTTTACCACGAACGCGTCGTGCGCTCCGTGGCCAACAACACCCGTCAGGACGGCGAGGATTTTCTTGCCACAGCCGCGCGCATTCCCGTGCAAACCCATGTCGAGGTATTCCCTCTCGAAGACGCCAACCGCGCACTAAATGCACTCAAATACGATGCCATCAAGGGTGCGGCGGTACTCCAGGTGGAACGCCCCTGATTCCATGCTCTTCGCGCTCGCGCGTGCTTTCACCCAGCATCGTGAATTGACGCAGCAGGCTCTCTCAGCAACTCAGCCAGCGCTACCGTCACCGCCACCACCGCCGGTCCGATGAAAAGTCCCATCAGCCCGAAGGCCTGTACCCCGCCGAGCAGCGCAAAAAACACGAGCAGCGGATGCAGTTTCACCCTCCCGCTCACCACGTAGGGCCGAATGAAATTGTCCGCCAGCCCGATTACCCCCGCGCCCAGAGCCGCCAGGATGATCGCTTTACCCCAAGCCCCGCTTGCGGCAAGATAGATGCTCGCCGGTGCCCAGACAATCGGCGGCCCAACCAGCGGAACCATGGAAAACAAGCCTGCCACCAGGCCCCAGAGCACCGGAGACGGCAGCCCCAGAACCAGAAACGCCAAGCCAGTCAGCCCGCCTTGCGCGGCCGCCACCGCCAGCACCCCGTACATGTTCGCGATCACCGAGCGCCCCACTTCGGAAAACAGCCGCTCAATTTGACGCGGCTCGAGGGGCAATACCTCCATGGCGTACCGCCGGATCGCCTGGCCGTCCCGAAAAAGAAAGAACAGGCTGAACAGCGTCACCATCCCGTTCAGAAGTAACCCCGCCAGATTGGCGATCATGCTGCGCAAAACCCGCACCAGGGTCGCGCTGGCCGATTCCACCCAACCCGTCACGATCGACCTGAGGCTGAAATCGGGATCCTCCACGTCAATTCCCGCGAGATTCAGTGGCCGCTCTAAAATGTGGGTCAGCCAGGGCTCCCACCCCCCGCTCGCGGAACTCTTGCTGGCCAGGGACCCATAGAGTTGCTGCAACTCCTTCGCAACCCCCCGGCTGAGCAGCACTGCGGGAAGGAGAGTCGCCACCACCACCATGGCAACCGACAGAACTGCCGCGGCGTTGCGGTTCTTGACAAAGCGGCTGATCCGCTCGTATACCGGATAGAACAGAATGGCCAGCGCAGTCGCCGCCACAATCGGCATCAGGAACGGTCGGACAATCGTAAAGCACAGATAGGCGGCAAGCACCGACAGCGCAATCAGAAAGAATTGCCGCGCGCGACTCTCTCCGCGACGCTCTCCTTGAGGCTTGGCATCCATGCTCTGGCGAATCCATAGTACCGTAGCTGCTTTGGTCCCTGGTTTGCTCCCCAGATTTGGGCGGCTTTGCCCGCTCTTGGAGTAGCCATGCGCAAGATCGAAGTGGAAACCATCCGGCCCAACGAATTCGACACCCCGTGGTTCTTCGAGGAAATCGACAGAATCATGCGGGCCATTCGCACACGTGCTGACGAAACATTCCAATCGCGCTCCCCGGCCGAACCGCGGGAAACGGACGCCCTCTTTGCAGCCGAGCAGCAGATGTTCTTCCACCCGCCGTCTGAACTGATCGAACAAGGTCCCGAGTTCCGCTTGAGGATTGCCGCTCCCGGCTTCCAGGCAGACCAGATCCTGGTTGCCGTCGAACCGGATTGCATCACCGTTCGCGGAAAAGTCCGCTCTTCCGGGGAACGGAAGGATGAGAAGGTGATCTTTTCCGAGTTGCGGGATCGCGAGTTGTTTCGCCGCTTCCCCCTGGCTCATCCGGTCGACGCTAGCCTCGTGACGGCTACCCTCGAGGATGGCTTGCTCACCGTCATCCTGCCGAAGGCAGCCATCGCTTTGATCCACCCGGCAGAGGACTCGCCCGTTCGGCTTCAAACAAAGGAGGCGGCCGCGGTCTGAATCCATGAACCCTGCAAACAAAAAGGGCCGGCCGTGATTGCGGCAAAGTCACGGCCAGCCAGCCTGGCAGGAGAATCGCGTGAGGTCTAGAACGGACTCTTGCTACCAGAAACCTGAACATGACATCCACCGCTGGGCGCCGTTTCTCCGGGTCGGGAGGTGTGACCAACTCTACGGAGCGTCGGCGCCAAGCGATGAAGCTCAGTGCAACCGCGGCGGGTTCGTCCGCCTGCAAGGGCAAAGCGAAATCACTCAACTCAGGGGTGCGAGTGACCGTGCGCGTACAGGTAACAACCCGGCGCTCCCGCCTGCTCGCCTCCCAGGACTCAGGCTCCATCCATCGCGCTATCCCCTCCTCCCATCCGCGGCGCTGTTGGAAGTATCAACGTTGAGAGGGAGATCAGTTAGCTCAACCGGATTCAAGCACCGCGGATGAGCGGAGAGTTCCTCGTGCGGCGTCAGCCTGTCATGCTCATTTACTTGCCAAAGATCTTAATTGAGTATAAGTTTCCCCGCGCAATCCATGACATACCGCCTGGGCTGTATTTGTGGACCCCGCGCCACGGTTCCAGCCCGTCGCGCCGGAACTTCCCTTTCGCACCAGTAAAATACCTGCTGCACGGTATTCTTTTTCCCCAGCCCCCGCCCTATCTTGGGATCAGGTAGCCAGATACCAGTGCGTAGGGATAAGGATCATTCTCGAAAGGTCGTTCCGATCGAGCGCTATAAGTCGCATACCGCTTCCCGCAAGGATGAACGGATCGACTGCGTGTTCCTGACCGGCTCGAAAAGTGAAGCCGCCGCGGCCACGCGCATGGTTGCCTCCCGCGGTATTCGCATTCACCATGCGTCCTGCCTGCGGCAGGCGCGCCTGTTCCTCGCCATCACCCGGGCCACCGTCCTGCTTGTGAAGGCGCGCTTCGACGGAGGCGATTGGCGGGATGGCCTTCAACTCCTGGCCCGCAACCGCCTGCCTGCCGTACTCGTGGTTGCCATCCCCGAGTTCGATGGAACCTTATGGGTGGAGGCGCTTCGGGAAGGAGCCTGCGACGTGATCCCCCAGCCGTTTCGCGCCGATGAACTCATCCGGGTCATCGAGAGCGCCAGCGAATGCGCCACCCGTACCGAGGCGCGTCGCGCTCTGTCCAGTCCGCCCGATACACTAGTCGAGAGTTTGGATGGAGCCGACAGAACGGAAAGTCCATAGCAACATCCCGCGCCCCCCGGCCGGCCGCCCCGCCGTGGCCTTCCGCCTCGCTCTCCTCGCCGGATTCGGCGGGGTCTTCCTCCTCATGGCCTTCGTCGGCATCGACTCCCTGCGCATCGTCCATCGTATCGAAGCCAGCAACATCGAGAGCGACCAGGAGTTCCTCAAACGAAACGACACCCTCGAGCGTATCCGTTCCGATTTCTATCTCTCCGGCAGCTATGTCCGCGACTATCTCCTCGACCCCAACGCCACCTCCGCCGAGGCCCATCTCCGCAGCCTGAAGCGGCTGCGGGCGCAGATTGAAGCCGCCCTCCAGGATTACAACCAGGGACTTGCGCCCGACGAGCGTACCGCCTTCACCGACCTCAAAGCCAGATTCGCCACCTACTGGCAATCCATTGATCCCGTGCTCTCCTGGGACGCCCAACAGCGCCGCGCCCGCGGCTTCGGATTCCTTACCCAGGACCTCGTCCAAGGCCGTATCGAAGTCCTCCGCATTGCCGACCGCATCGGCGACCTCAATGAGCGCCGCCTCCATTCCCAGGAGCAAAGCGTCTCCGCGCTGTTCCTCTCTTTCCGCCAGCGATTGACCCTCATTCTCGCCACAAACATGGGGTTGGGCGTCCTGCTCGCCGCCGGTACCGTCTTCTACATCCTCAAGCTCGAAAACGACCTCTGGCGCCGCTACAAGGAGATCCTCCATTTCCAGGGCGAATTAGAAAGCCTTTCCGCCCGCCTGCTCCGCGCTCAGGAGGAAGAACGCCGCTCCATTGCGCGCGAACTCCATGATGAGATCGGTCAATCCTTGACCGCGCTCCTCGTCGATGTCGGCAACGCCTCCGCCCTCGTCCGCTCCGAACAGGACGATCTGCGCGCCAGGCTCGCCTCCATCCGCAAACTCGCCGAGGGCAGCGTCGCCTCCGTGCGCAACATGTCCCTGCTCCTGCGTCCTTCCATGCTCGATGACTTCGGCCTCATCCCCGCTCTCCATTGGCAGGCCCGCGAAATGTCACGCCGCACCGGCGTGCGCGTCGAACTCTCCGCCGACGACGCCCCAGATTCCTTCTCCGACGAGCACAAAACCTGCGTCTACCGCGTGGTCCAGGAAGCCTTGAACAACTGCGCCCGCCACGCCCAGGCCACTCATGTCCGCATTGTCGTGCGTCAGGAGCCCACCCGCCTTCTCCTGGTCATCCAGGACAACGGGAAAGGCTTTGATCCACGCTTCGTACGCGGCCTCGGCTTACTCGGCATGGAGGAGCGTGTGCGCTACCTCGGCGGCAACTTCCACCTCGAGTCCGAGCCCGGCCGCGGCACGCTCATCAAGGTCGAACTCCCCCTCGTCGATATGAGCGAACTTCCCGTGAAGCCTGCCTGATCATACAGCAGCCCGTTTGCAACTCATGTTTCCTCGACCATCTGACGGCGCTCGCGCTACGCTGGTACAAGGAAAACCTACAACAGTTCCATGAGCGTAATTCGAATCCTCGTGGCCGATGATCACACCGTCATGCGCACCGGCCTGTGCCTTCTGCTCGAACGCCAATCCGGTTTTGAAATTATCGGCCAGGCCGACGACGGCCGCAAGACCGTGGACCTCGCCGACCAACTCAAGCCCGATGTCGTCGTGATGGACATCGCCATGCCTCACCTGAACGGAATTGAGGCGACCCGCCAGATCGTTTCCCGTCACCCGCAAACTTCCGTCGTCATTCTCAGCATGCATTCCGACGAAAGTTACGTCCTGCGCGCCCTCAAAGCCGGAGCCCGCGCCTACCTCCTCAAGGACTCCGCGGAAACCGATCTCATTCAAGCCATCCATGCCGTCGTCGCCGGTAAATCCTTCTTCAGCCCCGGCATCAGCCGCATGCTCCTCGAAGACTACATCCGCCAGGTCCAGCAAAAAGGCGTCGAAGACAGCTACGAACTCCTCACCACCAGAGAGCGCGAGATTCTCCAACTCCTGGCCGAGGGTAAGTCTAACAAGGAGGTTTCCTCCATGCTCAACCTCAGCCTCTACACCGTGGAGACCCACCGCACCCATATCCTCCAGAAACTCAATCTCCACAGCGTCCCGGAACTCATCCTCTATGCCGTGCGCAAGGGAATCATTTCCTGACCTTTTCCTTCGCGAACTTCGCCCCTCTCAGCAGAGAATTAATTTCCGGTCACGAGGCAGAAAATACCTCCACCCCTCAAATCGGATTCCGGCCCTGGATGACCCGGATCAACACGACAGCAATAGCCAGGAACAGCAGGATGTGGATAAATCCGCTCAGGGTATAGGAGGTGACCAGTCCCAGAAGCCACATCACCACAAGGATTACTGCGATTGTCCATAGCATCTTCTGTTTCTCCTTTCCTTGGCCCTGAAGCTCGAACATAGCTGCAATCCTCGAATGCAATCCCCTCTCCAAAACCGGCATGTCCCCAATGGCCCGCGGCTTGCTCCCTCTTGATCAACTGGGCCGCGGTTTCCCGTTCGACCGAAACCCAGGCGGGCAGGGGAATCTTCACGGAAAGGAGACTCGTATGCAGCAAAATCACAACAACGGAGTGCTTGCCAAAGAAATCACCATCTTGCTGTTTGGAGCAGGGGTTGGCTATGTGGCTGGAATCCTGCTGGCTCCGCGCACGGGAAACGATACCCGTGGCAGCATTCTGGCGAAAGCCAGGAAAGGCCGCGAGTTCATTCATCAACGCAGTATCGAATTGCGGGATAGGGCTTCGCAGATAGCCGGGCGCGGCATCAATACCCTCTCCACCCGCCAGGACGGAGTGAAGGCAGCCCTCGACGCTGGCCGAAGAGCCTATCGCCGCGAGGTCGAACGTGAAACCGCTGGCGCCTGAGGAGCCGTCCGCCCGCTGTGCAGCGGCCGGCCCGGCCGGCTTCATGCTGCCCGGTTCGACTTGTCACCTGGCGTCATAGCCCTTCAACCGCCGAATCCATATATTGCGGTACCTCACCTCGTGATGATGGTTTTGCAGCAGCAGCGGTTCCTCCTCCCCATGTGGAGAATACACGGCAACCTTCGCGTGCACGACGTGACCCAGAATCTCTTTGCGGTGCTGCACCAGAACGCCGTTATGGATCACCGTTATGTACGCCGGCTTCACCACCATGCCGGCGGCGAAAACCGGAGCCTCGAAGAAGATGTCGTAGCTTTGCCACTCCCCTTCCTTCCGTGAGGCATTCACGAGCGGCGGCCACTGCCCGTAAATGGACCCCGCCTGCCCGTCTGCATAGGTCACGTTCGTGAACGATTCGAGCACCTGGATTTCATAGGCGCTCATCAGCATTACACCGCTGTTGCCCGCGTCCTGCCCTTTGCCTCTCTCCCCTGCCGGAATCATCCACTCCACGTGCAACTGGCAATCGCCGAACTTGTCTCTCGTGACAAGGTCTCCTCCTCGCGGATCCACCTCGAAATATCCGTTCGCCACCTTCCACGTCGAGGCCGCTGTCTTACCCTTCGACGCCGTCATTCTCCATTTCGAGAGATCCTTCCCATCAAACAGCACCACCGCATCCGACGGCGGCGCGCCTAAAACACTCCCCGGCGTCACCTTCGGCGGGTGCGGACGCGAGATGTCATGCACCCGCCAGGGTTGCCCCGGCAGGAATGGGGTGTTGTCGTACCCGAGCGAGTGGTCCACTTTGGGCTTGGCCGCGGCCTGCCCGGCGAGGACATCGGAATCGAGTAGAGCGAGCGTCACCGTGAGGACGAAGAGTGATCGGAAGATCATAGTGCGAGAATTCCCTTCCACATTATTTCAATGCCGGCGCCTGCTCGGCAATCCTTGCTGCTCCTCGCCTTGACCACGGCACTCCCGGCAGTGTACCCTCAGCTTTCGAAGTCGATATGATTCTCCCAACCACCTACTGGGCCGCCTTGCTTTTGTCCATCCTCTCCATGATTTGTTGGGGCTCTTGGGCCAACACGTTCAAAATGTCCGGCGCCAAGTGGCGATTCGAGCTCTTCTACTTCGACTACGCCTTCGGCGTTCTCCTCGCGGCTTTCGTGGCGGCTCTTACCCTGGGCCAGTTCGGAACGGAATTGTCCTTCATCGACAACATGCAGGTCACCGGCAAACGACAGATCGCCTATGCTCTCGTGGCGGGAGGCGTGTTCAATCTCGCCAATATGCTTCTGGTGGCGGCCATCTCCCTCGCCGGCATGTCCGTGGCTTTCCCGGTCGCCATCGGCCTTGCTCTGGTCATCGGAGTCGTCCTCAACTACATCATCAATCCGCAGGGAAACCCCACCCTCTTGTTTGCCGGGGTCTGCCTTGTCCTCATGGCTATCCTGTTCGACTCCATGGGTTACAGCGCCCACAGCCGCGCGCAGGCGGAAAACAAAGGGAAGAAATCCAAGGGTTCAGCCAAGGGCATTATTGTGAGCCTCATCAGCGGCATTCTCATGGGTACTTTCTACCCCCTCGTCGAACTCTCAAAAACCGGAGATATCGGGCTTGGTCCCTACAGCGTGGCCGTCTGCTTCTCCATCGGCGTTTTCTTCACCACTTTTGTCTTCAATATCTACTTCATGAATCTCCCCGTTCAGGGCAAGCCCGTTGAGTTCTCGCAGTATTTTAAAGGCGCCGGCCGGCAGCACCTGTTGGGCGTCCTCGGTGGAGCCATCTGGTGTACCGGCGCCATTGCCAACTTCGCCGCCGCCAGCGCTCCCAAGACCGTGCAGGTCGGGCCGGCCATCAGTTATGCGCTCGGCCAGGGAGCCACCCTCGTCAGCGCGCTTTGGGGCCTGTTCTACTGGAAAGAATTTCAAGGAGCCGAATCGAAAGTCAATAGACTGCTCTCGCTGATGTTGCTGTTCTTCATCGCCGGCCTGACCCTCATCTCCATCGCCCCGCTCTTCGCGTCCTGACCGGCCCTTCCGCAGCCTGACCTGGCGAAAGTCAGGCTAATACCGCTTCATGAACGATTGAAACCCGCCGGCATCGAGATTCCTCTTGATGTTCTCCGCATCGGCGGGATTCGTCACCGGCCCCACCAGCACCCGCCTCAGGTTTCCCGATTGTGCCGAAGCGGTGCGTGCACGGAATCCATGCTTCGTCAGGTATTCCACGAAAACGGCCGCTATGCCCCGGTCAACCACGCCCACTTGCCAGTACGACTCCCCTTGGGCCGGTTCCGCGGGTTCCGCCTCAGTTGCCCCCAACGCCGCCGCTGCTGCCGGCCTCGCCTGGGGGACAATCGCCGCCTTACTCACTGGCAGCATCTCCGCATGAGCTTCCATGGGCCCCGGCGCTCTTGTCACCTCTTGCGTTGCCGGCCGTACCGGGTCGACAAAGATCGCCGGCGCCGGTTCCGCCTTCTCCTGAGCCTTCATCTGCGCCGCCGTAATCGAGCGGCCGCAAACATACGCAAGCGTCGAGACCAGCCCCATCACCACCAGAAACATGCAACAAACAGCGATCAGTTGCCTCTGGCCAAGCACAACTGCGAGTTGATCATCGTGGGTTTGCGTCATGAACTTAGCAATCGGTGGAGCTAGGAAAAAACATTAGGCCCCCCTAGGGAAAATCCTCGCCCGAATCGCCTTCTTGCCCATACAGTTTTCCGGACATTCTTCCGATCCCCACTCCAGTGCCCGACTTTCGGCAGCTACGCCTCGAATCCCTTCGCGCCTCCCAAAACAAAGACGGTGGCTGGGGCTACCTGCCCGCGCGCCAATCCTGGCTCGAACCTACCTGTTATGCCTTGCTCGCTCTCTATCAGGACCCCGCATCGGCGTCCGCCTGGGAGCGTGGCTGGAGCCTGCTCCGCTCCTGGCAACTCCCCGGCGGCGGATGGCGCCCGGCAGCACCCGTGGCCGCTGCCTCCTGGGCGACCGCGCTCTGCGTCACTTTGCACTGCATCCAGGAAAGCTACGATTCTTCTTTTGAACGTGGTCTCCATTGGCTCATCGGCTCGAAAGGCTCCGAAGGCGGATTGCTCGAACGAGCCATGAATGCCGTTCAGAAACTTCCCGTGGAATACGACCGCCGCTGGAAAGGTTGGCCATGGAGTCCGGATGCCGCCAGTTGGGTCGAGCCCACCGCGCACTCCCTCCTCGCACTGAAGAAAGCCACCCGAAAGGTCTCTGCCGGCGCCATCGCTCAGAGGATCGACGAAGGCGAACGGATGCTGCTCGACCGGCGTACAGAGGATGGAGGTTGGAATCATGGCAATCGGCGCGTCTACGACGTGGATCTCCCCTCCTACCCCGAAACCACCGGCATTGCCTTGACTGGCCTCCAGGGATGCACCCGGGACAATCTGCATCGCTCCCTCGAATTGGCCCAAAAGTACTGGATGGAAACAAGTTCTTCCCTCGCCAAGGCATGGCTCGCCATCGTACTGCGCAACCACGGCAGGGATCTGCCCGCGCCTCCGGATCCATCTCCTCCAGGCAGCGACGTGATGGTAACCGCTCTCGAGGCTCTCGCCTGTCCCAACGGAGGCCACCAATGGCTCAAGATCGCCTGAAACTCCCCCGGCGTGGTTTCCTCCCCTTGGCCGGGGCTGCACTCCTCGACGGATGTGCCTCTCCGCCTCCCTTGCCCAGGCAACCGCCTGGCTCTTCCGCTGTCTTCGTCGCCAAGGCCTCCTCCTATTCTCAGGAACTTGCCGCCATCCTCGAAACCGGAGCCAGGACATGCGGTCTCTCCGTCAAGGGAAAGAGTGTTCTCCTCAAACCCAACCTTGTCGAATTCGATTCCGCCACCACCATCAATACCAACGTCGCCCTCCTGGCCGCCGCCATCGAAACCTTTCAGAAAATGGGCGCCGCCGAAGTGCGCATCGGCGAAGGACCCGGTCATCGCCGCGATACCATGTTTCTCGCCGAAGAGGCCGATTACCGCAAAGGCCTCGCTCGCTTCGACCACCTCTTCGTAGACCTCAACCGCGACGATATCACCCCGGTGCGCAATTTCGCCGGCCAGCCAGAGTTCTTCTTCCCCAAGTCCGTCCTCGCCGCCGACCTCATCGTCTCCATGCCCAAGATGAAGACACACCATTGGACCGGGGCTACGCTCTCGATGAAAAACTTCTTCGGCCTCGTCCCCGGAGCCATTTACGGCTGGCCCAAGAACCTCCTTCATCAAATCGGCATTCCCAAGTCCATCGTTGCCCTCAACCGCGTCTTCCGCAATACCTTCGCCATTGTCGACGGCATTGTCGGGATGGAAGGCAATGGACCAATCCAAGGCACCCCAAAAAAGTGCGGCGTGATCGTCATGGGACATAACCTGCCCGCCGTCGACGCCACCTGTTGCCGCATCATGGGAATCGATCCACAAAAGCTCGAATATCTCCAGTTGGCTCGGGAGTTAGGGCACATCGATTCCGCCCGCATTGAACAGCGTGGAGAACCCATCGGCTCCGTCCAAACCTCCTTCCGCCTGATTGAGGCTTTTCACGATGCCCGCTTGGCGTAAGGCGCTTTTCGCGGCAGCCGCTGCTGCTCTCCTCACTGCCTATTTCATCGCCTGGCGCGCCCCCGCCGCCGGCACCTACAACGACGACGGTGTCTACATGGTCACCGCCAAGGCCTTGGCCGAGGGCAAAGGCTACCGCATCATCAGCCTCCCTTCCGAAATCCCTCAAACCAAGTACCCCGTTCTGTTTCCCCTCCTGCTCTCCGGCATCTGGAGGCTGGCTCCCGATTTTCCTTCCAACGTGCCGCTTCTCAAGCTTCTTCCGCTTACCGCCGCCTTCGCTTGGTTCTTCCTCTCATGGCTTCTGTTGCGCAACGAGGGCGCATCCCCCAGCCTCGCCGCTTCCCTCTGCCTGCTCACCGCTGGCTCGGCCTGGGTAGTCTACATGAGCAATGCCATGCTCTCTGAGACTCTCTTCGCCGCCCTCACCACCGCATCCCTGCTCTTTCTCCGCCGCGCCGAACGCCAACCAAATTGGCGCGACGTGCTCCTCGGAGCCTTCTTTGCCGCACTCGCCTTCCACACGCGTAGTGCCGGTGCCGCGCTTCTCATGGCTGCCCCTTTCCTGCTTGTCTCGAAACGCCTCTTGCGCCATGCGGTGCTGTTCTCTGCCGTTGCCGCTGCATTGTGCCTGCCCTGGCTTCTTTGGATCGCTTCAAATTCCTCTCTCCCCACAGCGAACGCCGCCTACTACTCCAACTCCAACTACCAGGGTTGGAACATTCTGATGAACTTCACCTGGTTTCAAAAAATTCACATCCTTTCCCTGAACGCCCTCATGGTCTTCCTCACCCCAGGACTTCTCGCCGGACTCCCCATGAGCCTTGCTTCCCTCATCCCGGCCGCGCTGGCGGGAGGCGCGGTCTTTGCGGGAATATTCCGTGCGGAGCGCTCCATTCTGCCCGCTTTCCTTTCCGCCTACCTCGCCCTCGTCCTGTGCTGGGCCTGGGGTCCCCTGCGGCTCCTCGTGCCGCTCCTCCCGATGCTCTATTGGTATGGGTGGAGATCGCTCTCACGCAAGACCGCCGCGGCAAACGTGTGCGCCGCCCTCGTCTGCCTCACCTGCGCGCTCTCCCTCGCTCAGGCATCCGCCAAAACAGTCCGTCTCGGCGATCCGCAACCCAATCTCCACCCCTCCGACGGCTGGTATCCTCTGACGGCCCTCCTGGATTGGACAAGAAAACACACTCCGCCTGCCGCAGTTCTTGCCGGAAACCTCGACCCACTTTACTACTTATATACCGGCCACAAGTCCATTCGCAGCTTCTCCACTCAGCCCTATTCCCTCATCTATTCCCATTCCACAGACCCCATTGGCGTCCCACAGCAACTTCTCCACGATCTTCAAGTTGCGGGCGCCTCCTTCTGGATTCGTACCCCCAACTCCACCTTCCTCGAAGGACCACACCTCGAGCAGGCCCAAATCAAACTCAGCCAGGAATTTCCAGGCACGGTGCTCCCACTATCCCCGCCGGTTCCCCAAACCCATGGCATTTATGCCATTCACGTCCCTAACCCGCTTCTCTCCACCACCAGCAATGTCCTGCCTGCCTTGTTTCGCTAGTGCACCCTCCCTCCCTCCCTCTCTCTTTCCCTCCCCAGACACAAGGGAATCACCTTACTGCGGTCCTGTTTTCCCGCCTACTGTTCCTCTACCATTCTTCTATTTACGCTCTCCTTATCGATCAATTCCCTAGGGAAGATTCCATGCTTATTTAGCATGCATTCACTGATTCCCCCACCACCAACCCCGATGTTACCCTCGAACTAGGCTTGCATGCTTAATCCCTAAAACGAGGAGAGGAAACCACATGAATCACATCGTAACCATGATCTGGAAGCTGCGAATCTGGAAGGACACCCGCGGCCAGGATCTCATCGAGTACGCATTGATGGCAGGCTTTGTCGCCGTCGCTGCCGGCGCAATCATGCCCAACATTTCCGCCAGTATCAGCACAATCTTCGGCAAGATCGATTCCGTCATGACACAGGCCGCCGCCGGCAGTTAATAGCAACATTGAACTGTCAGTTTCTCCAGGCGGAACGTGGTGATCACCCGTTCCGCCCTCTTTGCGTTTGTGCTCTCTTTCTTTGAAATGTAATGTCCTACTGTGTGTCCCTCGGTTGTCCGTTAGGTGGATTCAGTTAGCATCTAGGGAGTTCGGCTGATTCTTCCTGCCTCGCCCAAATGGTACTGTTATTTCAAAGCTAAACATACACTCTGCCCTTTGCAGGGAAAGGTAATCAGCATGAAGAACATTGTGAACCTGGTTTGGAAGCTGCGCATCTGGAAGGATACGCGTGGTCAGGACCTCATTGAATACGCGTTGATGGCCGGTTTCGTGGCTGTGGCGGCGGGCGCGATTATGCCCAACATTTCCGGCAGCATCAGCACCATCTTCACGAAGATCGGTTCGGTGTTGACCCAGGCTGCTGCTGGGAGCTAACCCAGGCCATAATATTGGGAAGGCGCTGCTGCTTCCTAAACTGCGCAGCCAGCACGGAATTGGGCGGGAGGCAACCCCTCCCGCCCTTTTTCTTTCTCCCCCTCTCCACTCTCATCCTCCCCTGAATCGCACACCTTCTCCCCAGCGTCTGTTATCTTGACGGTAGCGTTATGGACCAAGGAGCCCAATCTTCCCCCCACATTGCCGGCAGCATATTTGGATTGCGCCTGTTCGGGGTCCCCGTCCGGTTCCATTTCACCTTCGTCCTCCTGGTAGTCGCTCTTGGCGCCGTCGGCCTCCAAGGGCCTTCGGGAGCCGAGGCCGCCATCTACATACTCGCTTTGTTTGCCTCCGTCCTCGTCCATGAACTCGGCCACGCCCTCGTCTCCAGACGCTACGGCATCAAGACCATCGAAATCGTCATGTTCCCCATCGGAGGCGTCGCCAGGCTCGAGCGCAATCCCAAACCCAAGGAAGAACTGTGGATTGCCCTTGCCGGTCCCGCCGTGAACATTGTCATCGCCGCGCTCCTCGTCGCCACCGCCGTTTCCCTCAACCGTACCTTTGACTGGGAGAAGGCCTTTTCCCGCAGAGGCGGCGATATGTTGAGCCAGGTGGCCATCGGCAACATCATCCTTGGCGTGTTCAATCTTCTTCCCGCGTTTCCCATGGACGGCGGCCGCGTTCTGCGCGCCATGCTCGCCATGAAACGCGGCGAAGCGGAAGCCACCGCCGTCGCCGCCCGCGCCGGACGCTTCCTCGCTATCCTCATGGGCCTCTACGGGCTCGTTGCCGGCAACTTCGTTCTCCTCTTCGTCGCCTTCTTTGTTTATCTCGGCGCCGTCCAGGAGACTGCCGCCGTGATGGGCCGCGCCCTCACCCAGGGCGTCCCGGTGAGCGAAGCCATGATCACCGACTTCCGGACCCTCTCGCACGGCCAGACCATCCGCGACGCCGCCAACCTTCTGCTTGCCACCACTCAGCAGGACTTCCCCGTCGTCCTCGGCGATCAGGTCCTTGGCCTGCTTGGCCGCAATGGGCTCCTCCGCGCCATGGCGCAGGACGGCCCCGAGGCCTACATCTCCGGAGCCATGCAGCGCCAGTTCCTCTCCATTTCTCCGCAAATGGACCTCTCCGAGGCCATGCCTCTCCTCTCCCAGGCGGGCAACGTGGCCCTCGTCATGGATGACGACAAGCTGGTTGGCATGTTGACGGGTGAAAATCTGATGGAATTCCTCATGCTCCGCCGCCTCGGCATGGGGCATCGCGGATGAGCCGCCCCCGTCATCGCGCTGTCATCATCGGAGGCGGTTTCGCGGGACTCTACGCCGCCAAAGCCCTCCGCCGCGCCCCTGTTGATCTGACCGTCATCGATAAACGCAACTTCCACCTCTTTCAGCCCCTTCTCTACCAGGTCGCCACCGGCGGACTCTCCCCCGGCGACATCGCCGCCCCGCTCCGCGCCGCCCTCCGCCGCCAGCGCAATACCGAAGTCGTCCTCGGCGAGGTCACGGATCTGGACGTCACAAACCGCAAAGTGCTGCTTTCCGACGGGAGCGCCCTGGATTACGACTCTCTCATCCTTGCCACCGGAGCGCGGCACAGCTATTTCGATCACCCCGAATGGGAGGCCAAAGCTCCCGGCCTCAAGACCATCGAGGATGCCACCGAAATCCGCCGCCGCATACTCTACGCTTTCGAAGCCGCGGAACGCTCCGCCTCCACCGCTGAGCGCCAGGAATGGCTCACCTTCGTCATCATCGGAGCGGGTCCCACCGGCGTCGAGTTGGCGGGCGCAATCGGCGAAATCGCCAACAGGACGCTTCGCGAGGAGTTCCGCCGCATCCGGCCCGAGGAGGCGCACATCCTCCTTCTCGACGCCTCACCCCGCGTCCTACCCGTCTACCCCGAAGACCTGTCCCACAAGGCCGAGCGCTCCCTCATCCGCCTCGGCGTCCGTACCCGGAGCGGTGTCCGCGTCGCCGGCATCAACGACACCGGCGTCACCATCCACACCGGTCAGTCAGAGGAACACATCACCACGCACACGATCTTCTGGGCCGCCGGCGTCCAGGCTTCCTCCATGGGCCGGATTCTCGCCAACCGCACCTCCGTCCCCCTCGACCGCGCCAGCCGCGTCATGGTTTCCCCGGATCTCACCATCCCCGGACACCCCGAAATCTTTGCCGTCGGCGACCTCGCCCACCTCGAGCACGACGGCAAGCCCGTCCCGGGAGTGGCGCCGGCAGCCATGCAGATGGGCCGCTATGCCGCCCGCGCCATCCTCGCCAGGATCAATGGCAGCCCCGCCCCCGGCCCCTTCCGCTACGTCGGCAAAGGAAACCTCGCCGTCATCGGCCGCGCCGCCGCCGTAGCCGACTTCGGCGCCATTCACATCAGCGGCTACCTCGCCTGGCTCGCCTGGCTGTTCATCCACCTGATGTACATCGTCGGCTTCCAGAACCGCGTCCTCGTCTTCATCCAGTGGGGCTTCCACTACTTCACCTTCCACCGCGGAGCCCGCCTCATCACGGGGAAGTAAGCTTAGTCGGTTCGCAGCATGGACGCCGGATCAATACGCACCGCATGAATCACGGGAGGCACGGCTGCCGCCAGCGCTGCGGCGAAAATCGATAGCGCCGGCAACACCAACATCCCCATATCCGTCGCCTTGACGTGATACAACACCGACTCCACATACCGCTGCGATCCGATTCCCGCCGCCAGTCCCACCAGCGCGCCCGCTCCCAGCATCACGAATACTTCCGCCGTGATACGCCAGGCTACATCGCCCGCCTTAGCGCCGAGCGCTATCCGGATGCCGATCTCCCGCCTCCGCTGTACCACAATGTAGTTCAGCACTCCGTAAAGCCCCACTCCTGCCAGCACCAGTGCCGCTGTGGCGAAAAACAGTGACAGCACGGCTAGTAGCCGTTCGCGAACCGTGTGCTGTTCGATGAGCTCCTGCTGCGTGCGGATATTGCTCACGCGGAATTCTGGCCGGGCCCTTACCATTTCCCGGCTCAGCACCGGAGCCATTTTCATCGGATCACCCGCCGTTCGCACCACCACCGTGGCCCAATCGGACTCCGCTGCCTGATCCAACCGGTGCGATGTCCGAAATGGCAGATACACCGTCGGCTGGATCGCCTCCCGCATGTCGCGATACCGCGCGTCACGAACATATCCCACAATGATCGCCGTCTCGCGTTTCTTCTCCACAATACGTTCCAACGACCGCCCTACAGGATTGCGCCCCTCGAAATACCGCTTGGCAAACGATTCGTTGACGATGGCCACTTGTGGCGAGCTCTCCTCGGGCCGGAAGTCCCGCCCATCGAGTAGCGGAATGCGCATCGCCTCCAGCCAGCCTGGAGATACAGCCAGAAAATACGGAGCCCTTCCCGACGGCGGCCGGCCGTCCACCCACACCTCGGATGTCCACTCGTTCCCGAACATCAGCGGCCATCCGCAGATCGCCGCACCCTCCACTCCGTTTACCTGCCGCAGGCGCTGCAACACCTCGTCCCAGCGTTCAAAGGGCTGAACAGTTTTCGCTGTCGCCTCGAGCGTAAGTACCCGCTCCGGCGAGAAACCCAACGGCTGGTGCGACAGACGGTCGAAGGTCGCCACGAACAGCCCCGCTACGAAATGCACCACAAAGCAGAACGCCACCTGCGCGGCGATGAGGCCGTTCATCAAGCGCCGCCGCGAATGGGGGTTCTCGCCGCCTCGCAGCACGCTCATCGGTCTCACGGCCGAAGCGCGCAACGCCGGTCCCAGCCCGAACAGGATCGCCACCACCATCGTCAACACAGCCGCAAACCCGAGCACCCGCCAGTCCGCCGGCAACATCAGCCGGGCAGGGTCGTCCGGCGGATTGATTCGGCTCACCACGAAAGGCGCCGACCACCACGCCAGCGCTCCTCCCAGCAGGGAAGCGAGCAGCGCGATCAGTACGCTTTCCACCAGCACAAGTTGCACCAGGCGCCAGCGCCCTGCGCCGATCGAAACGCGCAGAGCCATCTCGCGTCCCCGCGCGGCCGCTTGCGCGGTCTTCAGATTCGCAACGTTCGCGCAGGCGATCAGCAGCACCAGCACCACCACCACTCCCAAAATCGCCAGCGGCCGCCGGTACTTTCGCTGCATTCCCGAAACCCCTGCCGCCCCAGGCTCCAGCGACAACGCGGCGTTGACGTACTCGTCCAGCCGCTCCTTCCGCGCCTCCGAACTCCACTCCTGTGCTCTCGCCTGTCGGAATGCTACCTGCGCCGCTTGTAGTTTCTGCCGTACCTGCTCCTCGCTTGCCCCGCGCCGCAGCCGGACCCAAGTCCGGAACCAGCCCCAGTTCGGGTTCCCGATCGCTCTCGCGTTCATCATCGTCGGCACGTAGATGTCCGTGAGCGTTCCTGTCTCCGTGCCCGTGAATCCCTCCTCGAGCACTCCAACAATCTCGTACGCCTGCCCCATGCGGAACGTTCGTCCAATGGCTTTGGGGTCTCGCCCGAACCGCCGGGTCCAGTAATCGTAGGAAAGAACCGCATAGGGGTGCGCTCCCGGCTTCCGGTCGTCCTCTGCCGTCAGCAATCTTCCCGCCGCGGGCTTCAACCCCAATGTGGCAAATGTCCATCCCGATACATACTGGCGGAAGACCCTCTCCCTCTCCTCATCCGAACCATACGTCACTCCAACCCGGCTCGAATAGGAGATTGCCATCAACTCCGCCTGCCCCTTCACCGCCTTCCGCAATTCGCCGAACAGCGGATATTCGAAGCTATCCCCCATCTGGCGATTGCCGCCATTGTCGAAATAGGGATACGCGAGAAAACGCAGCCCCTCCAGCTCCGCCACCGGCAAAGGTCGCAGCAGCATCGCATCGATCAGCCGGAACGCCGCCGTGCATGCCCCCATCGCCAACCCAAGCGATACGATCGCCGCCAGCGACACTGTCTTGTTCTGCCACAACTGCCGCCACCCGAATCCCACATCCGCGGCTAACGATTCGAGCCACGCCGCCAGCTTGATGTCCCGGCTCTCTTCCCGATGCCGCAACAGCGAACCGAACGCCCGTCGCGCCTCCTCCGGATCGCGCCCCTCTTCCATTGCCTCCTCCATATGCGACCGCAACTCTTCGTCGATTTCGCCGCCTGCTTTCTCGCGGCGGAACACATTCCGGATCCGGGAAAGGTACGACATCTCATGCCATCCGCAACACCCGGTTTACCGCCGAGGTCACCGCCTGCCACCGCGATTCTTCCGAAGCCAGTTGTTTCTTCCCCGCCGCCGTCAATTCATAGATGCGCGCCCGCCGCCCGCTTTCCTTCGCGATCCACTCCGCCCGGATCCACCCCGCTTCTTCCATCCGGTGCAGCGCCGGATACAGCGACCCCTCCTCCACGCGCAACACCTCCTCCGACATTTCCTGAATGGCGGTCATGATGGCGTAGCCGTGAAGCCGCGGACGCCGCGAGAGAGTCTTGAGTACCAGCAGATCCAGAGAGCCTTGCAATGAGTCGGTCTTTTTCATACCTAGACTTCTTATTATATAGAGGTCTTTGCATCTGTCAACCCTCATCGCACCTCCGCCCCTCCGTTCCGGGGGAGTCCTGCTGGCTTACAGTTGGGCCGCTACGCCGCCGGCGCCGTCCTCTCCAGACTCAACGGCTGTCCCGCCTCGCCGTCATCGGCCGTGCCTCCGCCGTGACCGGCTTCGGCGCGCCATTCATATCCGCGGCTACCTCGCCTGGGTGGCATGGAAGCCCCACTGGATGAAGACGATCTCACGGTTCTGGAAGCCGGCAATGTAACAACAGATGCGGGGCAGGCCTCATCACCGGCCAGAATAGGTTCCCCGGTCCGCGCATGTTAGTCGCCTCGAAGTGCCGCGCCGGGATCAATCCCCGCGGCCCCGCGGGCGGCTATCCAGCAGGCTGTAAGCGCCACTCCCACAATCAGCACGAACGCGCCGCTCAACGTCCAGGGATCATGAGGCCCTACCTCAAACAGAAGCGAGGAGAGCAAACGGGTGGCGGCTGTCGCGCCCATCAACCCGAACAGTGCTCCGATTCCGATCACCCATGCGCCGGATTCCATCACCATGCGCACAATGTCACCCGGCCGCGCACCCAAAGCGAGCCGTACGCCGAACTCATGTCTGCGGTGCGACACTGTGTAAGCGATCACCGCGAACGTCCCTGTCGACGCCAGCACCAGGCCGACGGCCGCAAAAATGTTCAGCAGCAGCATGTAAAATCTCGGTTCCGCGATCTGTTCGTCAAAAACATCGTCCAGGGCGGCAATCTCGGGCGGCGGCGCTCCCGGATCCATGTCCCGCACGGTAGACCGGATCACTGCCGAAAGATCGGGAAGTTTGACGCCTGCTCGCACCACCACAGCCGAAGCGTACCCCCAGCCCCCCATGAGAGGAGCATAAGCCTGAGGACCCGGCGCGCGCGCGACACCCATCACCCGGGCATCGCCCACAACACCGACAACCCGCATCCTGCCGACACGCCTGTAATTGCTGTCCACAATCCTATCCATCGGATCATCCGCGCCGAACAGCACACGAGCGGCGCTTTGATTGAGAATCAGCGGGACAGGCTTTGAAGACGAATCAGCCGGTTCGAAATCCCGTCCGGCCAGCAATGGTATTCCGGCTGTACGGAAGTAGTCAGGGTCGACGTCGCGTCCCAATGCATCGACCTCGCGCACTACCCCGTCGCGAACATAGCGAAGCAGGTAGCCGCCGGCATTCGGCGTGAACGGTGCGCTGTTGGTGACGCTCGCCGATTCCACTCCCGGTACCCGGCGAATCCGTTGAACAAGTTCGCGAAGATACAGGGCCGCCTTCGCTCGATCGTGCAGTAGGGGTGTGTCAGATGGCTGGACCCTGAAAACGTGGGACCGCGAAAAGCCGAGATCCACGTTCAGCAAACGAAAAATCGTGTTCGTCATGAGTCCGGCGCCGCTCAACAAGACCATGACCAGAGCCACCTGCGCCGAGACCAGCATCTTACGGAAACTCTGCCCGCTGAGCCGTCCGGTGCGCAGTTCACTGCCGTTCAGGCTGCTGATGAAATCGCGCCGGGAAGCCTGCAGGGCGGGCCCAAGGCTGAACAGAATCCCGCTCACCAGGGAAACACCGAACCCGATGAGAAGGAAGCCGCGATCCACCGTGATCTCTTCCACGCGCGGGATGGCTATACCTTGGATAGCGGGCACGGCGCGGACAGCCGTATAAGCCAGAGCCATCCCCGCTGATCCTCCGAGGAATACCAATAACAGACTCTCCGTGAGCACTTGGATCGCCAGGCGCGACCGGGCGGCGCCCATCGCGGCTCGGATCGTCATCTCGCGCCGCCGTTCCGTACCTCGCGCCAGCAGTAGGTTCGCGAGATTGGCGCAGCCGGTCAATAACAGGAATCCGGCGGCGCCCGCGAGCATGAGCAATGTTCCCCGCACATCCGCGGCCAGCCATTCGCGCAGCGGTCTTACGACAGCGGCCGGCACTCGATACCGCAAACCATCGTGACGGAGTTGATCCGTCAAGGCGTCCATTTGGGCCTGTGCCGCGTTTCGGCTCATCCCCGGCCGGAGCCGGCCAATCACCAAAGTATCTCCGAAGCCGCCGCCTCGCACGTCACGACGCGCCGTCAGCGGGATCCAAACCTCTCTCCGGCCGAAGGTGGGGAAGCGCACACCGGGCGGAAGAACGCCAATGATGGTGAAATGGCGGTTGTCGAGATGAATGCTTTGCCCCAAAACGCCGGGACTGGCAGCGAACTCCCGCCGCCAGAAGCCGTTGTCCAACAGAGCAATGTCGTCACGGCCCTTGCGCTCGTCCTCACCGGTAAACACACGGCCAATAAAGGCCTGCACGCCGGTCAGCGGGAAGAAATCAGCGCTCACCATGGCGTACGGCGCCTCCCGCGCTCCATCCGGACGCCGCAGGATCGTGGATAACGCGAGAGCAGCCGCGAAAAGGTCGAAGCTTTGTTGGCGGTCGCGCCATTCGGCGTAAAGAGAACTCTGCGGCTTGAAAACTCCGGACTCGGATGACGCCAGCACCGTCATAACCCTGTTGGAATCCGGAAACGGAAGCGCGCGGAGCGCCACTGCGTTGACGACGCTGAAAATCGCGGCCGAGGCTGCGATCCCGAGCGCAAGGGTCAGAACAGCAGCGGCGGCGAAGCCGGGATTGCGGCGCAGAATGCGCGCGCCAAGCCGGAGGTCTTGAAGCAGCATCATGGTCCCAGTGTCCGTCAACCCTCCCGCAACGGCAACCGCCTCCCCACCATCCGGAACACTGCCCACAACGCCCCCGCCGCCGCCACGTGCTTCAAGCTATGTCCGCTGACCACTCCCCCGCTCCAGGTGTAGATCCCCGCGTCCAGCCATTCAAACACCTTCGCCGCTCCATACAGGCCCGCCATCTGCCACATGCCCCCGCCTTTCGTGTATCTCGACGGAAACATCCACAGCATCAGCGGCAATACGGCCATCGGGTAGAACTGCACCAGCGCATAGAAGCGCAGGTCCCCCACTCCGGTCAGTTCTCCGCGCCGCCAAACCTCCACGCTCAGCATTCCCAACACCAGAAAAGGAGCCAGCAGCACCACTCCGGCGCGCGTGTGGATCCGCTCCGCTATCACCGCCGAAAGCACGCCCATGAACGCGAGCGTCATCGGCAGCCGGCCCCAGAAAAGCGTTTGGTTGTCCGGCATGGCATGGTAGTACGCGCTTCCGCAGCCGATGAGCAGGCTGCCCAATGCCGTCACCAGCCACGGCCACCGGTGCGCCGGGGTTTCCCATCGCGCCCGCTTCCAAGCCCACAAACCGTAAAGCCCCACGCCGCAGAACAGCACGTTCGTGGCCACGTTCCAGAAGTTGGGAATTCCGAAGAAGACGCGCCGGTCAGCGAAGTGGTGATAGGCAGGATTCTGGGCGATCGGGGCAGACGCCAGAGCGAACACAATAGCCGCGGCGGCCACACCGGCCAACACGCCGAGACGCCACCTCATGAGGCCGCCTCCTATCGCACGCCGGCAGCCGGGCGGAAGTGCAGGTCCACCGTATACACCAGCAAATCCACGCGCACAAAGTAACGCGCTTCGATGAAAACCCCGCCCTCGGATTTCGTCACCCGGATATGGTCCACCGGCACCGGAAGTCCAAGCCGCGATGCCTGGTCCGCCACCGCGGCCGTATACACCGCCGGATCCTGCCCTTTCTTGCTTTCATCAAAGGCTATCTGCTCGATGTATTGCTGCAGCCGCCAGTTCTGGAGATACGGCCGGAACAGCAGCCCGCAAAAACCCGCCAGCGCAAGCAGTACCGCAACGCCGGCCGCCAGCCGCCACCGCGCCACTCCCCGCTCGCCGAATTCTACCTCTTGTGGGTATCGAGCAACTCCAACTCTGTCCAAATGTCTTGATGTTCCGCCCAATCGTTTGGTTCTTTCCCTGTGAGATGCAGTTCCGGAACCTTCAGTGTCCCATGCCCGTAGGGGCAGATGTACTCTGTGTGCGGGCGCCCCGTCAGCAGGCGGCTCCACGAACCCCGCGCAATCGGCATGCGCAGCCGGCGCAGGCACGTCCGGCACCGGTATTTCTGGTCGAGCGCCGCCAGGTACACCAACCCCGCCGCTGCCAGCCAGAACCCGTACACCAGCGCCGTATACCAAAGATCATGCCCCATCTGCTCCAAATGTTCATACAGGAATGGCTGCGGCGCCGGCAGCAGTAGCCGGAACACCGGCCACACCGCGGACAACAACGCCGCAATCGCGATCAGTTTCGCAGCGAAGTAGCCCCAATATTTCATTCCGCTCGCCTCCTCATGCTCTCATCAGGTTGCGCACCACAAACCAGACATTTGCCGGTCTCTCCGCAAGCCGGCGCATAAAGTAGGGGTACCAGGCGTCTCCATACGGTACGTACAATCTAAGACGGTAGCCGCCCGCGGCAAGTTCCTTCTGAAGATCCCGCCGGATGCCGTACAGCATCTGGATCTCGAATGCCCCAGCCTCCAGCCTCCGCTCCCTCGCCTCCCGGAGCGCTTCCCGCACCATCCTTTCGTCGTGGCTCGCTATCGCCGGATACACTCCATCCGTCATCAGTTTCCTCATCAGGCGCAGGTAGTTGGCGTCCACCTCGTCTTTGCTTTGAAACGCCACCGCCGCCGGCTCGCGATAGGCCCCTTTACACAACCGCACCGGGATCCCTTCCTTGCACAACTGCTCGATGTCGGCCTCGCTGCGATACAGGTACGCCTGAATCACCGCGCGCACGTTTCCCGTCTCCGTGTGAACGCTGCGCACGATGGCCAGTGTCCGGTCCACGTAAGCGCTCGATTCCATATCGATCTCGATCCGTGTCCCCATCTCCCTGGCGCGTACGGCCAGTTGTCTCACGTTTTCCCGCGCGTGATGTTCGGAGACATCCAGCCCCATCTGCGTCAGTTTCACCGAAACCGTACTCCCTATTTCGCTATCGGCAATTCCGTCCAACGCCTTCAGATACGCATCGCGGCTGGCCCGTGCTTCCTCGATCGAAGTGACGTTTTCTCCTAAGTGGTCGAGAGTTGCCAGTATCCCTTCCTTCCGCAGCTTCTGGCACACCCCAAGGGCTTGTATCAGTGTGCGGCCGGCAACAAATCGTGATGTGAATCTCGCGGCGGAGGGAGAATTTTGCATCCAGTCCCTGAGCCAGTTCTGCCGGGACAAGGTCAAAAGCATGGTTCGCAGCATAAACGGAGTCTCTGGTAGGAGCCCACTTTCATGGTAGGCCTGATTTTGCTCGATGTCAGCAGGTATCCTGGGACGAAGACGCGACGCCCATGAAACGATTCGCCATCACAATTACCCTGATCTCGCTTGCCGTCCTGCTTGCCGGCGCCCGTGCCGCGCCCGCCCTCGCGCCCGCTTTCCGCGACCTGTTCAACGGAAAGGACCTCCGCGGCTGGATCAACGTCAATACCAACCCGGACACCTGGAAGGTCAAGGATGGCCTGCTCGTCTGTTCCGGCCACCCTATCGGCGTCATGCGCAGCGAAAAGCAATACGAAAACTTCATCCTCCATATTGAATGGATGCACATGGAGCCCGGCGGGAACTCCGGAGTTTTCGTTTGGAGCAACGCCCGCCCAAATCCGGAAAGCCGCCTCCCCAACGGCGTCGAGGTCCAGATGCTCGAACTCGATTGGCCCAACCTCCACAAGAAAGACGGCGTCACTCCGCCCATCGCGTACGTCCACGGCGAACTGTTCGGGGTCGGCGGCGTCAAGACCATCCCCGACAACCCGCACGGCGAGAGAAGCAAGTCCATCGAGAACCGCTGCAAAGGGCGTGGAGAGTGGAATACCTATGACGTCGTCGCCGTCGACGGCGTCATCAAACTCTCCGTAAACGGCAAGGTCGTCAACGGCATCAGCCGCTCGTCGCAGAAAAAAGGCTATCTCTGCCTCGAATCCGAAGGCGCCGAGATCCACTTCCGCAATATCAGGATCATGGAATTGCCTCCCGGCGTCACTTCCCCCGATCAGGCTGCCCCCGAATTGTGAACCGCCGCCGCCTCACCCGCAACCGCATGGGCTGGGCTTCGGAACAACTCAGCCCCCTGAGCGAGTTGTTCATCGAGTATGCCTCCCGCTGCTGCCGCGATGCATCCTCTCCCGCCCTCGACCTCGGCGCTGCCTATGGAGCGGCCGCGCTCGCCGCCCTTCACGCTGGATGCTATGTCATCGCCAACGACCTCGACGCCGCCCACCTCGCGGTTCTGGCAAGCCGCTTGGACGATACCTCCCGGCCGCGGCTCTCCATCCGCGCCGGCCGGTTCCCGCGCGAGATCGCCTTCGATTTCGCCAGCCTCGGAGCTGTCCACGCCTCCAACGTCTTCCATTTCCTTACAGGCAATCAACTCGACTTCGGCCTTCGCGAACTGGCCCGCTGGCTCCGCCCCGGCGCAAAGCTCTTCGTTCAGGCCGCTACTCCTTATCAGCAGCCCTTTGCCGCCTTCCTCCCGGAATACCACCGCCGCTTGGAGGCAGCCATGAAATGGCCGGGGTGGATCACGAAACTCAGCGCATTCTCCTCCCACAGGCAATTGAGCCAGATGCCCCGGTCCATCCACCTCCTCGATGACAACGTACTGTCCGCGGCCGCCCGCCGCGCCGGCTTCGAAATCGAGCGCGTCTGGCTCTACCGCCGGCCGGACCTGCCCGCCGGTCTCCATCTCGACGGCCGCGAATCCGTCGGCCTCATCGCGCGCCGTTCTCACTCATAGTGCAGCGCTCGCACAGGCTCCACGCTGATCGCCCGCCGCGCCGGAATCAAACCCGCCAGCAGCAGGATGCCCAACAGCATCATTGGAGCCATCCCGAACGTTGCCGGATCCTGGGGCGCCATTCCGAACAACTGCGTCTTCACAAATCGCGACAACACGAACGCCGCCGGCAATCCGATCCCGACACCCACTGCGCCCAGCCACGCCACGTCGCCGAGAACCAGCTTCCACACATCCGCCCGCCGCGCGCCCAACGCCATCCGGATTCCAATCTCCCGTGTCCGCTGGAGTACCCGGAACGCCATTACCCCGTACAATCCCACCGCCGCCAGCAGCGTCGCCACTATGCCGAAAAATCCCGCCAGCGCCGCCAGCATCCGCTCCACATAGATCGACTCGCTGATCTGCGCGTCCATCGTTGATCATCAACTTCCTTCCCACGATATCCCGCGCGCCGCCGAACCGCCGCATCCAATACCCGTAGCTCAATACCGCCGCCGGATGCGTCAACGGAGTTCGGTCTTCCTCCTCCAGGAACCCTCTCCCCAGCGTCATGCCCACGCCCAACACATCGAAGTAATTCCCCGAAACCACCTCCGCGTTCACCTGCGATGGCTGGATCGCCCACGCTTAAACTAACGGCCGTCGGATACCGCGCCACTACCCCGGCAAACACCGGGTTCCCTTCCAACACATCCTTGTAAAGCGGATAGCTGAACACGTCTGGCCCATACACGCGCCCGCGGTTCGGCGCCGGATTGGTCAACATCACCAGTTCCTGTGGCGCGCGCACCGGCAGCGTCCGCCATAACAACCGGTCCATCAGGCTGAACAGTGCTGTATTCGCGCCGATCCCCAGCGCCAGGGAAGATATCACAATGCCCGCAAACATCGGCGTGCGGCGCAGGCCACGGATCGCGTAACGCAGGTCCCGAGTCATCACCGTCAACAGAGCAATGCGCGTGCCAGTCCGAAGTCGCTCAAAACACAGCGCCGCCTTGTCCTTCGCTGTCCCGTTGTGAAGCGCGCCAGTCCCGGAACCGGACGCCTCCCTACAGCGTTGGGCCGTAGATCGGGATCGCTGCTCCCGTCACCTGCGACGCCTCATCCGAAGCCAGATACGCCAGCAGGCTCGCCACTTGCGCCGGCTTCACCCACTTCGAAGCATCGGCGTCCGGCATCGCCGCGCGATTCCCCGGCGTATCCATCGTCCCCGGCAGCACAATGTTCGCGGATATCCCCGTCCCCTTGTTCTCTTCCGCGATTGTCCGCACCAGGCTCACCAGCGCCGCTTTCGACACGTTGTATGCGCCGGCGTGCCTCACCGGATCCACCGCCGCCCTCGACCCCACCGCCAGGATCCGTCCCCACCCCTGCCGCCGCATGTGCGGCAGCACCGCGCGGAACACATGCAGCGCCGACCGGAAATTGATGTCCAGCATCTTGTCAAACACCGCGTCCCCGGTATCCTCCACCGCGCCGGCCATGACGAAGCCGCCCACCAGGTGCATCGCGATATCCAATCGCCCATGCTCGCCGGCAATCTCATCCGCCACGGTTTTCGCCGCCCCGGGATCCCCCATCTCCGCCGCATGCGCGACGAAGTTCGGATGTTCAAAGTCCCCCTGTTTTATCGACCGCGAAACGCCGATCACCTTCGCCCCCGCCTCCAAAACAGCCTGCGTCACAAATGTTCCCAGCCCCCCCTTGGCGCCGGTAATCAGCGCGATCCGTCCTTCCAGTGGTTTCATAGTTGCTCCTGTGCGTCTGATCTTATTCTGTTTTGCATGCGCCCCGCTCCCCCACCCCTTGCGAACGCCGGCGTCACCCAAAAGCCTGAGCGCATCAGGGAGCGGTATCGCGCGGAATCTTTCCTTGAAATTGAGATAGTAGATGCGCACGTCTTCGGTATACCGAATGGATTGAGTTCGGACTGCGCATCTGTTACCCCTTGATCGATCCTCGCCCGCGCAACCCCTCATCTGTAGGAAGATGCTCCTTATGCCCAATCCTCTCCAAATGGCCGTCATCGGCCAGGGACGCATCGGCGTCCTGCACTCCCTCCACGTCCAGGAAGTCGCCAACGAAACCGGAGCCTGCCGCCTCACCGCGGTCGTCGATACGCGCATGGACCGCGCCGAAGCCGCCGCCGCGCGCCTGTCCCGATCGCAGAGCACCCCGGTACGCCCATTCCCCAGCATCACCGCCATGCTCGAAGCGGGCGCCGCCGAAGCCAGCCTCATCGCCACCCCCACTGATTGCCACCGCGCGAACGCCGCTCAACTCGTCGCCGCCGGACACCGCGTCCTGCTCGAAAAGCCCCTCACCGGCTCCCTCGACGAAGACCGCGAATTCGCCCGCGAACTCGACGCGCATCACCCCAATGCCGTCATGCTCGCTTTCCAGCGCCGCTTCGACGCGCCGCTCCGCCACGCCAAACAGCTCATGGAAGAAGGAGCCATCGGCCGCGTCTTCAAAGTCGTCTCCATTCTCGAAGACTCCAACCCTGCCCCTGACGGCTACGTGAGCGGCGGCATCCTCGCCGACATGTCCGTGCACAACGTGGATGAGATCCTGTGGCTCCTCGGCCAGACTCCCACTGCCGCCGCCGCCATCGGCAACTGCCTCTATAGCCGCAAACTCAGCACCGCCGTCGAAGACTACGACGACGCCTTCCTCTACCTCTGGTTCCCCTCCGAACTCGCCGCCCAGGTCTCCGTCACGCGCAATCACATCTCCGGCTATCGCGTCGAAACCTGGATCTTCGGCGAGAAGGGCCAGATCCACGTCGGCCGCTTCGAGCAGAAGCCCCGCGACATCGTCGTCGAAGCCTACGGCCGCAGCGAAACCATCGCCTGCCAGATCTACAAACAGCGTGACTACGGCCAACGCCTGCCAGAATTCGTCGACCGGTTCGGCGATGCCTACAAAGCCGAAGTCGTCGAGTTCGTCGAGCGCTGCAACACCGGAGCCCCGTTCTCTGTCACCCACAACGACGGTCTCCGCGCCATGGAGGTCATCCACATGGGTTCGCAGCGCTTCGTCACTCCTCATGATGGAGAAAAGCCATGAAAGTGAACTGGAGCGGAGTCTTCCCCGCGCTCACCACCCAATTCAAGCCCGACCTCTCGCTCGACCTCGACGCCACCGCCGCCCATCTCCGGAAACTCATGGATGCCGGCATTCACGGCGTCATCCTGCTCGGCAGCGTGGGCGAGAACACCGCGCTCCTCTATGAGGAAAAACTCACCGTCCTCAACCACCTCCTCCCCATCGCCAAGGGCCGCATCCCCGTCCTCAGCGGAGTTGCTGAATTCACCACCGCCACGGCCTGCCGCTTCGCCCGCGATTGCGAAGCCCTCGGCCTCGACGGACTCATGGTGCTGCCCTGCATGGTCTACAAGGCCGATCGCCGCGAAGCTCTCACCCACTTCCGCGCAGTCGCCCGCTCGAGCAGCCTGCCCATCATGGTCTACAACAACCCGCCGTCCTATTCCGTCGACGTCACCCCGGAAATGTTCGCCGAACTCGCCGGCGAGCCAACGCTCGCCGCCATCAAGGAATCCTCCGGCGACGTGCGCCGCATTACAGACATCATCAACCTCGTGGGCAGCCGCTACATCCTCTTCAGCGGCGTCGACGACCTCGTGCTCGAAAGCGTGCTGCTCGGCGTTCAGGGCTGGGTCTCCGGCCTTGTCAACGCCTTCCCCGAAGAAAACCGCGCCCTATGGGATCTGGCCGCTTCCGGCCGTTGGCGGGAAGCCCGCGAACTCTACCGCTGGTATACGCCTCTCCTCCACCTCGATACCAGGATCAAGCTCGTGCAGTACATCAAGCTCTGCATGGCGGAAGTCGGACTCGGTTCGGAACTGACCCGTCCGCCGCGCCTCCCCCTCGAAGGCCTCGAGCGCGACGAAGTCCTCGCCATCATCCGCCGCGCCCTCGCTACCCGCCCTGACCTTGCCGCCGTCCGCTGAGCGCCGCCATGCAACGCGTCTCTGTCATCGATTCCCACACCGGAGGCGAACCCACTCGCATCGTCATCGCCGGCGGCCCTGATCTCGGCGCAGGCCCCATGGCCGAACGGCTCCAGCGTTTCCGCGCCCATCACGACGAGTTCCGTTCCGCCGTCGTCAACGAACCCCGCGGTTCCGATGTCATCGTAGGCGCGATCCTCTGCGAGCCTGTCGACCCGCACAGCGCCGCCGGAGTCATCTTCTTCAACAACGTCGGCTACCTCGGCATGTGCGGCCACGGCGCAATCGGCCTCATCGTCACGCTTGCTCACCTGAACCGCCTCGGCCCGGGCGAGCACGCCATCGAGACCCCCGTCGGCGTTGTCCTTGCCGTCCTCCACGAATCAGGCGAAGTCAGCGTCGCCAACGTGCCCAGCTATCGCAGCGCCACCCGCGTCTCCATCGAGGTCGAAGACTACGGTCCCATGACCGGAGACGTCGCCTGGGGCGGCAACTGGTTCTTCCTCGTCAACGATCATCATCAGCGGATCGCCCTCGACAACGTCGAACGGCTCACCCACTGCACTACACGCATCCGCCAGGCCCTCGAGCGCAACCACATCACCGGAGCCAGCGGCGGCCTCATCGACCACATCGAACTCTTCGGCCCTCCACAATTACCCCGCGCGGACAGCAAGAACTTCGTCCTCTGCCCCGGCCTCGCCTACGACCGCTCCCCCTGCGGCACCGGAACCAGCGCCAAACTCGCCTGTCTCGCCGCCGATGGCAAGCTCGCCGAGGACGAAGTCTGGCGTCAGGAAAGTATCGCCGGCAGTCTCTTCGAAGCTTCTTACCGCCTCGCCCCCGATGGATGCGTGCTGCCCACCATCAGAGGCTCCGCCTACGTCAATGCCGAGGCCACCCTTCTCCTCGATCCTCGCGACCCGTTCTGCATGGGGATCCGCCGCTGACCCGCACTGCCGATTTCCTCACCCATCGGAGCGGGCATCATCGGAGCCGCCGGCATGGGACACATCGTCGTCATGGATGGCCGCCGTCCACCCCTTCGGCCGAATCCAACAGCGCTCCGGGTGGCTCCGGACCCGCCCTCGAATTCCTCACCGGCTGGCCTGCTGAATCCGTGCGTCCGCCGCTGTTCCCCACCACGATGAGCCACCTCGCCTCCGAGTAACCCCCGTCTCCCACTCCAGAATCCGGATCCAACTCCGGCCGGCATACTCCACCCGCGCCACACGGAAACCCTGGCCCATGTACTCATCCAACATCCGCCTGTCCTCGGCCAATGAACTGTAGGGCGTCACCGCCATCGCCATGCTCCGCCACCCCCTCTCCGCGGCGCACCTTCGCAGGGAAGGAGCAAAGAAGCGGTAGAGGGCCAGCGATGACTCCGGAACCACCGTCACGCAATCCACCCTCGCCCGCTCCATCATTCGCGCAGCCGAGGCCCAGTCCTCGCGCGGTTTGCGGAACAGCGCGGCGTCGTTCCACACTGCCAGGCACAACACAGCCGTTCCCGCCAGCCATGCCTGCCACACATGCCTCTTAGACACGCTCCGCAGTCCCTCCGCGGCCAGCAACACCAGCCCCGGCAGCAGGAAGAGGAACTGCCGGATCGCAAAGAAATATCCGAACGCCGCGTCCGCGGCGAGCGCTCCCACCACGGGCATCACCGTGCAGCAGAACAGCAGCAGGCGCGTCTTGAAGTGGACCGCCGCCGACCGCATCCCCACCAAAGCCAACAGCAGCACCAGCACTGTCAGGACATATCCTCCGCCGCTTTGCTCCCTTAGCGCCAGCAGCAAGGTTCGAGGCGGAATCGTGTAGATGAGTTGCGCACGCCATGATGATTGCGCGTACACGAACCACGGCGCCGCCAGCGCCGCCGCTGCCGCCACCGCAGCGGTTGCACACCACCGCGCCTTCACGCACCGCGGCCCGTCCCAACAGGCGAACCACAACAGATGCCCCACCGGGACAAACAACGTGTACGGCTGCGTGAACAGTCCGGCCGCCACTGCCGCCGCATACACGATGCCGCGTCTCCAATCGGGACGCCGGCTCAGGTTCACTGCCGCAATCGTAGCGAGCACGCTGAGCAGCATCCCTTGCGAATAAGGCCGGGCCTCCAGCGCATAACGGAATTGCAGCGGCATGATCGCGAACAGCGCCATCGACGCCAGCCCCCATCGCAGCCGCAGACTCCTCGAGAGAGCGAGCAAAGCCAGACAGGCGCCTACGCTGCAGCAGACCGGCAGCAACCGCGCCGCCTCCACCGAATACCCCAGCGTCCGCAGTATCGCCCATTGCCCCAAATACCCGAGTGGAGCCCCTCCCGGATTCAACGCCACCCACTCGAGCAGCTTGCCGGTGCTGCGCTCCGTGGTCCCCAGCAGTTGCAGAATCTCGTCGAGCCACAAGGGCCGGAGCCCCATCAACGCGAACAGCGTACTCGCATACAGCGCCGCAAAGGCACACCACGCCCTTGGCGATGGAAATCGCATGACACACCCCTGCCTGATTTATGTGGAAAGACTCTTAGCGAAGAGCGTATTCGGCCACCGGCTGCGCCGACGGCTCCGGCTGAAACCAACTGGCCAGGTACTCATCGCTCACCCTGCGCCGCCGCATGATTTGGCGCCGCTTATCGATCGCCTTCGGAAGGCACCGCGCCAGGCGCCAGAATGCCGGCAACGATGCCGGTTCGCTCAACAGACATCCGCCCGCTATTAACAGGTCCCGCGAGAGAATCGGCCACCAGTGCCGCTGGAACAGGTCTCCCGTGAGGTTGTTGATCCGCATCAGAAACCGGTTCTTCACCGAATGCATGTTGAGAACGGCGGGGTTGGGCCGCCTGCTGCCCGGCACCACTCTCCGCACATGGTAAGCCAACGCCTCGGGAGTGTACAGGCACTGCCATCCCATCAATTGCGCCCGCCATGCCACGTCGGCATCCTCGCGGTAAGTGAAGAACTCCGGATCGAAGAACGCTCCCGTCAGCGAAACGTCGCGGATCATCTCCCTTCGGTAGAGCGCCGCCGCGGCGCTCGCCCCGAACACCAACTCAGGACGCGAAAACCGCCCGTCATCCGGCTCGTTCCACCCGCGGTCGAAATGGCGCAGATTCGGAACAAAGTAAATACCCGCTGAGTCGAGACGCCGGTCCGGCAACGGTTCGAAGTCCTGCCCAATTCGCAGCAGCTTACCGCACACTGTGCCGATCTTCCCATCCTGCTCTCCGGCGGAAACCAGTTGTTCCAGGAACCGGGGTTTCAGCAGGACATCCGGATTCAACGTCAGCACCCATTCGCTCCGCGAGGCCGCGATCGCCTGGTTCTGCCCGGCCGCAAATCCGACGTTGCGCTCGTTTTGGATCAGCCGGATCCTGCCCCGGAACTCCCCAAGAATCAGCCGTGTACCGTCCAGGGAGGCGTTGTCCACCACCACCACGGCCGCCGGGCGGTGCGTCTGCTCGAGCAGAGTCTCCAGACAGCGGCGGATGTAGCGCCGGCTGTTGAAGGTGACGATGGAAACGGTGACAGATCCGGGCATGTTGTGTATTTTCAGTTGCTAAGACCCGCCCGGCCCGGTTTCCACTACACCGCCTCAACAAATTGCCCGCAAAATATTTTTTTCACGGGTGTAGTGTAAATTTCATCTCCAGGGTCTTTATGGGTAGACACTAAAGTGAAAGTAGCTGGTTGCCGCCTCGGAAATTATGCCATCCGACTCCTTTCGCCAAGAACTGGCAGGTCTGCTTCGATCGGAGCGCGGAGGCGTGACTCTTCAGGACGAGGTGGCGCGGCTATTTGAAGAAACGCGTGACGATGTGTACCGGTACTTGCTGACCTTGGGTCTCCACCCGCCGCAGGCGCAGGAAGCCACCCAGGAGGTGTTTCTCCGGCTGTACGTCACATTGAAGCGCAAGGAAGAGATTCGCAATCACCGGGCGTGGATTTTCCGGGTTGCTCACAATCTGGGACTCAAGGTTCGAGCCCAGCAGAGTTCGCAGCCCTTTGACCCGGACTTGGAGTCGCGGTTGCGTCATCCGGATCGGAATCCGGAGCAGAGTTTGCTCGATCGGGAACGTGTGATGCAGGTTCATCAGGCCATGGCCGGACTTTCGGAGCAGCAGCGCCGTTGTCTCGATCTGCGCCTTCAGGGACTTCGCTATCCGGAAATCGGCGAGGTTCTCGGAATCAGCGCTTCGGCGGTCGGAGAGTTCCTGCGCCGGGCCATGAACCGGCTGCGGAGGGCTGGCCATGCCTAGCGTCACGGCGCGCCATCCCGACGACGGCCAGTTGCTCCGCTTCTCCGACAGCGAATTGGGCATCTCTGAAATGAACGAGGTGCGCGCTCATCTCTCTGCCTGCTGGCAGTGCCGCACCGAACTCGACCAAATCCACGACGTCATCTCTGATTGTGTTCGATACCAAAAGACGACCGAAGACTGTTTCCCTTCTCCACCCGCTCCCTGGTTCGACATCTATCGAAAGTTCGCTGAGATGGATGCCGCCCCAGGGAGCGTTTCTTTCCTCCATAGGGTGAGGGGAGCAATCCGGTCGTTTGCCGTTACACCCCGCAGGTGGGCTCCCGTGACGGCCAGCTTGTTGATTGTTTCCCTCCTGTTCTACGAACTGCGATTCGCCCCCTCCGTAGAGGCGGCGGAACTGCTTCAAAAAGCAGTGGTCGCTTCGGAGACGAAGCCGGTCCAGCCGCGGCGCATCGAGATCCGGTCCGGCTCGAAACGCCTGACTCGAACCCTCCACCGCGCCCCGCTTGCCCAACTGAGTGGCCCCGAGCCCGTCTATGCCGTGATGGAAGCACAGTTCCGCGCCGCCGGGTACGATTGGGACGATCCACTCAGCGCGCACGCCTATGCCTCCTGGCGCGACAAACTGCCCGAGAAGCGCGACCAGGTGACGCTGATCCGGGATGTGCAATCCCCCGAACACGATTGCTATCAGATCCGAACCACAACTCCGGCCGGCGAGCTGTCCTCAGCTTCGCTCAAACTCACTGTTCAGGACCTGCGCCCTGTCGAAAGCACTCTTCAGTTCCGCGGTGCGGATCCGGTCGAGATCCGCGAACTGCCCGTCGAGCCGCCGGCCGCGGCGCCTCCCGTCGCCAGTCTGACCCCGAAATCTCCTGTGACTGCTCCCTCTTCTTCCCCGGCTCCGGAGCGCGTACTCCCGCGCGCTCCGGAGTCAGTCAGCGCGGCGGAAGAACTGAAAGTCTTTGCGGCATTGCGCCGGTTGAATGCCGACCTCGGGGAGCCGATCGAGGTGAGGCCCTCTGGTTCCCATATCCTCGTCAGCGGCGTGGGGATTCCTCCGGGCCGCCGCCAGCAGCTCACTCGCGGCCTCGCCTCCATCGAAGGCGTGGAAGTCCAGTTCTCCGATCCGTCCGGAGCGATTCCGGCGAATATGGCCGGGGCCTCCACGGTGGCGACTGTCAATCCGGAAGTGGCCCGGATTCAGTCCAGGATCGAAGTGGAACTCGGCGGGCGCGCTTCCTTCGAGCATTTCGCCGATCAGGTTCTCGACAGGAACGAAGCGCTTCTCTCCCGGGCGCACGCCCTGCGCCGTCTCGCGGAGCGCTTTCCCCCTCGGGTGGAGGCTCAACTCTCCGCCGGTGACCGCGCCGTTCTCGCCGGCATCCGTCTCGAGCATGCCCAGGCGCTTTGGGAAAGTACTGTCGAAATGGAAAAGAGTCTGTCCCCCGTGCTTACCGCCATCGGAGCGAAACCCGGCCAACTCTCCACCACTCTCAGCCCCGTCTGGCAGCAGGCCACCGAGGAGTTGTTCCAGCAGGCCCGCGCCGGAGAGACCTTGCTCGCTGTTATCCTTGGAGGAGCGGCCAGCAACTCCGTCGCTCCCGATCTTCCCTCGCAGGTGCTCATCAGCCTGACTCTTCTGCGAGCCGAGGCCGAAGCTTACCGGAATCTGACAGCCGCCGCGCGATAAGGGGGCGTCCTTGCAGTCTCGCCGGTGTCTTGCGGCGTGTCTCAATCCATTGCTGTATTTTCCGTACGCCCTGCGTGTGCCGTGCCGTGCGGCGTTGCTTCCCGCGGTCATCTTCCTCAGTATTCCGCTTGTTGCACAGCAGTATACACACCTCTCCGGCCTCATCCGCGACCCGTCCGACGCGGCCGTGCCCGCGGCATCCGTCATTGTGGTGAACGATGAAACCGGCTTCCGGCGCAGCACGGTTTCCCGGCCGGATGGCGGCTACGTGGTCGCCTCTCTTCAGCCAGGCATGTACAAGATCACGGTCCGTAAGGAGGGGTTCCGCACCGTGGTCCAACTCGGGGTGAAACTCGATGTGGCGCAGCCTGCCCGCGTCGATTTCGCCCTCCCGCTCGGAAGCATGCAGGAAACCATCACCGTGGAAGGGTCACGGGCCCCCCTTCATACCGAGGATGCGTCGGTCGGCACCCTGGTCACGCACGACTTCGTGGATAAACTTCCGCTGAACGGGCGCGGGCTGCTCAGCCTTCTGGAACTGGCGCCGGGAACCGTGGTCACTCCCGCCACGCGCGGCGAGGCGGGCCAATTCACGGCCAATGGCCAGCGGCCCAATACAAACTATTTCACCGTGGACGGAGTCAGCGTCAACTCCGGAGTGAGCGGCGGCGGGCTGCCGGCGCAGGTCAACGGGGGCGCGCTCCCCGGCATGACGGCCATCGGCAGCTTTCACAACCTCGTCTCGCTCGAGGCCCTCGATGAGTTCCGTGTCCAGACCGCTACCACCACCCCCGAATTTGGCCGCCTCTCCGGAGCCCAGGTGTCACTCAGCAGCCGCTCCGGCTCCAACGAACTGCACGGCTCGCTGTTTGAATACTTCCGCCACGAACGCCTCGACGCCAATGACTGGTTCGCCAACCGCATCGGCGACGCTCGCGCTCCGCTCCGCATGAATGACTACGGTGGGTCTCTCGGCGGTCCGGTCAAACGCAACCGCACGTTCTTCTTTCTCTCGTATGAAGGGATGCGGCTCCGCCAGCCCTTCGCCTGGCGAGCGCCCGTCCCCACCGCCGAAATCCGTCGGAACACGCCCGAGGGACTCCGGACAGTCCTCGATCTCTTCCCGCTCCCCAACGGCCCGGCACTCGGACCGGGGCTCGCCGAGTGGACCGGACGGAACAACCGCCCCTCCGGATTCGACTCCGGCAACGCGCGCATTGATCATGCCCTTACGTCCCGCCTCGCTTTCTTTGCCCGCTACAGCGAGACACCGTCGTTCAACGCGTTCGGCAACACCCAGATCAGCGAACTCACCGTCCGTTCGAGGAGTATCACCGGCGGCCTCAACCTGCGCATCCGTCCAAACGCGATTCTTGACTTCCGCTGGAATTGGTCCCGCGCGGCGGCGGAATCCAACTGGCATCCGGCTGGAACCAACTCTCTTCCGCCGTGCGCCCTGGAACCGGTAGCGGAGTATTTCGTCCGGCTGCCCGGCATGTGCGACTATCTGCTGAGGCTCAACATCGCCGGCGTGGGCTCCGTCACGACCGGCCGGGAAAGCAGCCGCCGCCAGCGCCAACTCCAGTTCCTGCCCTCCTTTCTGCTCAACCTCGGGAAACACCAGATGCGATTCGGGGTGGACTACCGGCGCCTCTCTCCGTGGCGCCGGGACTACACGAACAGCTTTGCCGTCATCGCCGATAGTCTTCAGGACCTGGTCCTGAACAGCAACCTGTGGATCGCGCGCGCCAATCCTCAACAGGCCAGCGGAGTGCTGAAAGAGGTCTCGGCTTTCGTTCAGGACACATGGCGCATTCATCCCCGCCTCACCGGCACCATCGGGGTGCGATGGGAATACACCCCTTCCGCGCAATACCGGCTCCCGGACGATTCCGACGTTCCGGACATTCTGATACCCGTTCGTACCCAGATCTGGTCTCATCGCTTCAGTAACTTCGGACCGCGATTGGGCATCGCCTTCCGGCCCTCCTCGAGCGGGAAGACCGTGCTGCGCGCCGGGTGGGGCATGTACTACAACTCGAGTCTCAGCGTCGCCGCCGATCCCATCAACAGCGGCCCTTTCAGCCTCTCCCACTACAGCAGCCCGCGCAATGGATTCGTTGCCACCTTGCTCAGCTACGGCTTTCTCCCGGGCCTGCGGCTGCCCTCCGTGCGGGAATGGAGCGGATCGGTGGAACACTCCATCAGCAATGCGCACGTGCTCTCCGCCAGTTATGTCGGCTCTCGCGGCCGCTACCTGATCCGCCGGGAACTCGGCGGGCAATTGGAGGATGTGGACACGATCCAGTTCCTGCTCGCCACCAACCACGGCAACTCGTACTATCACGGGCTGCAACTGCAATATCGCGGCCGGCTGTCGGAGCGGTTTCAGAGCATCCTTTCCTATTCCTGGTCGCATTCGATTGACGACAGCTCGAGTGATGCCGCGCTCCAACTCGGCGGCGGCGGATTGTCGGCAATCAGGGACCGCGGCTCTTCCGATTTCGACGTTCGCCACGTGTTTACAGGGGCTGTCACGTACGCCATTCCCTCACCCTGGAAGACTTCACCTCTCGCTCCACTGTTCAGAAACTGGGCGCTGGACGGCATCGTTCGCGCACGCTCGGGGTTTCCTCTGACGGTGCTCAATTCGGAGAACCTGATGGGGTTGACCTTTGCCAACGCCTACCGTCCAAGCCTGCTGCCGGGAGTTCCAATGTGGCTCCCGGACGGCAACGCGCCCGGCGGCAAGAGCCTCAATCGCGCGGCATTCCTCCCCGGCGCGAGCCAGGGAAACCTCGGCCGGAACTCCATCCACGGATTCGGGATGTGGCAAACGGACCTGGCCTTGCAGCGTCAATTTCTGGTCCATGACCAGCGCTCGCTGCAATTGCGGGTGGAGGCATTCAACCTGTTCAATCATCCGGCCTTTGCCGATCCGGTGCGCTATCTTTCGAGCACCCTCTTCGGCCAGCCGCAATCCATGCTCAACCTCATGCTCGGCACGGGCAGCCCGGGGAGCGGGCTGACTCCCATTCTGCAAACGGGAGGCCCGCGCTCACTTCAAATGGTTCTTCGCTTCCGCTTCTAATCCCGTAAAAACCGGATTTCCTTCTCACAATTGTCCAAATTGCCGCGGGCGTATACTAATTTCCACCGGTCATCGAATACCGGAATTTGTTAAGACCGAGGACTAACAAATGCCTGACGAAATCGTTGAACCGCATAGTGACTATGCTCCTCCCGAACCGAAGGAGGAGAATCCCGGGAAAGTACGCGTTGTCTTTATTCCCTGGGAACAAGGCTCGCCGGAAGCCAAGGAATGGACGCAAAAGAGCGAACAATGGAACCACGTCAAAGAGGATAAGTACGAGATCGTTTACTATCAGCCGGGCGCGAGCTCCGACGCACTCAAAAGGGTAAGCGCAGATCCGAATGGCTCGGTGTACATTCGCGGCCATGGGAGCGCCGGGGCCCTCGCCCTGGTCACCAAGGTCGGCGACGACCAGATCTCCCTGCCGCTCGATGACGTTTGCGGGCGCCTGGCGGAAATGGGGCTCGACCCCAAGTTCGCCGGATCCATCAAATTTCACAGTTGTCACAGCGCAACCGTGTTCAAGCCGGAAGTGCTCGAGCCAAAACAGCGTGATCTCCAGAAGTGGCTGGACGCGACAAGAACCGCCCAACAGCAATCGGTCGCCGATCAGAAGCAGAGGAATCAGGCAACGCAGGCGAAGATCAACGAACTGGATACCGGCTGGTTATCCCGGCAATGGAACAGCGCGGAGATCGCCAAGAACCAGGAGAAACTGTCCAAGGGCCAGGCTGCCTTGCAGAAAATGGTCGATCAGCAGGATTCCCCTGCCCAGCGTGAGTACATCCGGCAGAAGGAGTTGAAGATGCCGACCTCGACTTCGATTGCGAAGCGCGGGGCCGACATCCTACGGGACAAGGGATACACACAGTGCACCTACTTCGGATACCTGGGACCGGTGGAAGCCGAGTACGGCTCGCTCGATAACAACCCGTCGAAGCCGTCGGACTGGCACAAGTTTGTCGATCTGACGCCGTTGCATGAGCCAAGCGAGGCATTGCAGCGCGAGGTGGCGAGGGGAGGGTACAATCCGGGCAGGGTGCGCGCATCGGTTGCCCGCGTCCGGATTCGATGACGGCGGGCAGGTTTACCGGGCAATCGGCATAGGCCCGAATACGGGGATCGCCATATCCTTCTGATCGACGACATTGCAGTAGGGATCCTTTCCCGCTCCGTAGTGCAGGGTGGCCCCGTCCGGCAGTTTGCCGGAGATGTGGAGGACGACGGTATCGGGCGCAGCGGGGTCGAAATCGGCGCGGAAAATGGCGGGCGCCGCGGCTCCGGAGGCGTCATGGATGGTGAAGCCGGAGATTCTTCCACGGCTTTGCAGCCTGCCGTTCACGCCGGAGAAGACTACGCGTACCGTGTTGCCTTCCACCCTCGCCGAGGAGGGGTCGATGCCACGCCCTCCGAGCGCGAGGTTGGCGAGACGGCGGCCCAGACGCTTGTGGTCCTGCGTGCCGACGTGGATGCCGTCATCGAGAGAGAAATCCACCGCGGGGACCATCCCCGAGTGGGCGATGGTACGCAGAGCGAGGCGCTGCATCTCCTGCACCTGGTTCCACTCGTTGACGTTGCTGTTGTTGACGTGCCGCCCGATCTGCACGTAGTAGAAGGGGAGTTCGGCTTGTCCCAGGCCGGCGCGGAACGCCGCCACGAGGTTTTCAAACTTAGATTGGAACTGCGGAGCCGCTTTGGGGTTGGCGTCTGATTCTCCCTGATACCACAGGATTCCGGTGACCTTGCCGCCGGCCAGTTTCACGCGGCGGATGGTGGCTCCGTAGAGGGAATCGCCACCCTGATCGCGCAGAGAGGGACTCCACTGGTCCATGGAAGTACCGCCGTGGGCGCACGGCAGCAACCCCACGGGCACGCCGGTTCGCCGGACTATCTCGACCGCGAAGGGCAGCCCCAGTCCACCTCCTTTCTTGCGCGCGGCGATGTAGGCGGCGAGTTTGTCTCCCTCGAGCCTCTCGGGCACCCCTTGGGCGTTCTTGCGCCAGTGGACCCGGTCCGCGGCGCCTGCCAGGAGGTGAAGAGGTTCCTCGGCCAACACCCAGCGGTCCGCCTGATCGAAGCTGTGGACGAGGCCATTGGGAAGTTCCACATTCACCAGATCGCCGACGCCTTCCATGTTCGACTGCCCGGCGAGGACCCAGAGATCTCCCACCAGCAGATTGGTGAGGGCCTGAGCCTCGTCGCCAGCGCGCAGTTCGACGCGGTAGGGGCCGCCCGTGGGCAGAGCGACGGAGGCCGACCACTTCGATCCCTGAATCCTGCCGGCTGCCCGCCAATCGAGGTTGGGCAGGGGGCCGTTATTGCCGAGGGCGCGGATCTCGACGGTCCGGCCGTCGATTCCGGCGGCTGTTCCCGTGAGGGAAACGGTGGCGCGGCCGCTGGCGTCGCGCTGGAACACCTGGTTGTCGGCGGCTCCGGAAGCGATTGCGAACCGCCCTGCAAAGAGAGAAGGTACGGGGAGAAAAAGCAGGGCAGTTGCAAACGCGCCGTTGATCAGATTCATGCAATCCTCCTTAATGGGGGGACTGCTATTTTATCGTGGGCGGGCTTCGAGCGGGAAGAACTTGCGGGAAACGCGCCAGGATTCGAAGATGCCAAAGCTGACCGCGATGGCGGCGACTTTGACCATGGGGAAGGGCAAGCCACCATTCCCGAGCAGACCGGCAAACATCCAATATGCCAGACCGCCGAGGACTCCTCCTCCGAAACCGTCGACGAACCCTTTCAGGCATCGCGCGGACAGTGTATTCACTTGCCCCTCCTCCGTGCTCCCTTGTCAGCGGGGGTGCGGCCGGAATTTGCATCCTCCGAGATGCGATGTCCGGCCGCCCTCCATCCTGTTTTCGAAAGTGCCTCTACTCCGTGTTGGGCTCTTCTGATTACACATGCGCAAAGCGGGGGAGATTTCCCTCACGGCCGGAGAACTTTTTTATTGTTCCGTTTTGACGGCGGCGCGCCGGATGCCGGTCAACTGCTGAGCAGCCTTTTGGCGGGCGGCTTCGGAGATGCGGATGTCGTTCCGGACGGTCCGCGCGCCGGCCAATTTCGCGAGGCGCGTAGCTGTGCCCTTGCGCTGGATGACGTTTGTGGCGCCTTCGAGGATGGCGACGCCCGACTGCACCCTGACCTGGAAGTTGTCGGCAGAGATCCTGGACGCGGCAAAGCGGGCCCGGATGGCCTTCTCGAGATCGGCATCGGAAAGAGAGGGGGTCTGCCGGGCATTCGCGGCGACGGCCTTCTTGGCCGGTGTTTTGGCGGGGCCTTCGGCGGACAGCAAAGAGGCAGCCAATACAAAAAGGAGACAGAGGAGTCTCATAAAAGAGATAGTGGGCGATCGGAGCGTGATATCTCGCGCGACATGAAAGGAATTCTCATCCACGAATGGGAAGCTCCACCTGCGGGAACAGGACAATCTGTACTGCTTCGGCGAAGCCCTAAGGGGGGTTCAGGGCTGCTTTGCGCGGAGAAGGTAGACCGCTACCTCGGCCGTGAGGTTCGGCATGGACTTGACGCGGTGGTTGCCGGAAAGGAAGTAGCGGCGCTCGATGACCCAATTCTGCTCGACGCAAAGCGTCTCGAAGTCCTCGATGGTGAGGAAGTGGACGTTCGGCGAGTCGTACCACTCGTAGGGGAAGAGACCGGTGCGTGGGGCGCGGCCGGAGACGAGGTGGGCCCAGCGGACGCGCCAGTGGCCGAAATTGGGGAAAGCCACAATGATGCGGCGTCCGACGCGGAGCATTTCGCGCAGCACCTTGAGGGGTTTGAGGGTTTGCTGCAAGGTCTGGCTGAGGATGACGTAATCGAAAGCCTGGTCAGGGTAATCGGCGAGGCCCTGGTCGATGTCGCCCTGGTAGACGGAGACGCCGCGGGCAATGGCGAGTTGGACGCGTTCGCGGGAGATCTCGACTCCGGCACCGGCGACCTGCTTGTGATCCATGAGCCACTCGATGAGTTCTCCTTCGCCACAGCCGAGGTCGAGCACCTTGGAACGCGGTTCGACAATCTCACCGATGATGGCGTAGTCGCCGCGGCCGAGCACCTCTTTGATGAGGCGCCTCGCGGGCAGCGGAGCCGAGTCAGTGGCCATGCTCAGGCAGCCTCCCTGTAGACGCGCGCGAGGAAGCCGCGGATGAGATCGGTCTGCTCGCCGACCTCGACGAGGAAGGCGTCATGGCCGTAGTTGGAGGACAGTTCGCAATAGGCCACATCGCGGTTGCGGCTGCGGAGGGCGCTGACGATTTCGAGCGACTGGTAGCTTGGATAGAGCCAATCGGAGGTGAAGCTGATGACAAGGAAGCGGGAGTGAGCCTGTTCGAGGGCCTGGCCGAGGGACGGATATCCCTGCGCGAGATCGAAGACATCCATCGCCTTCGTAATGTAGAGGTAGGAATTTGCGTCGAAGCGATCGACGAACTGATTTCCGCGATAGCGGAGGTAGCTTTCGACCTCGAACTCGTCGTCGAAGGTGAAGGCGGCGGCGCCCTTGTTGCGGAAGCGGCGGCCGAACTTTTCCTTCATCGAGTCGTCGCTCATGTAGGTGATGTGACCGACCATGCGGGCAACGGAAAGTCCGCGAGCGGGCGGCCTGATGCCGTAATAGTTGCCGTCGTTCCAATCCGGATCGGCCATGATGGCCTGGCGGCCGACCTCGTTGAAGGCAATCTGCTGCGCGGAGTGCCGGGCGGTGGTGGCAATCGGGAAAGCGGCGGCGACAGAATCCGGATAGCGCACGGCCCATTCGAGGACTTGCATGCCGCCCATGGAGCCGCCGGCGACGGCGAGGAGGCGCCGGATGCCGAGGTGATCGGTCACCATTTTCTGAAGGCGCACCATGTCGCCGATGGTGATCATGGGGAAGCTCATGGCGTAGGGGGCGCCGGTTTCCGGGTTGATGGAGGAAGGTCCCGTGGTCCCACGGCAGCCGCCGAGGACGTTGGCGCAGAGGACGAAATAGCGATTGGTGTCGAAGGCTTTGCCGGGGCCGATCATGCTGTCCCACCAACCGGGCTTGCCGTCTTCCTTACCGATGCCGGCGGCGTGCGCATCGCCGGTAAAGGCATGAACGATGAGGACGGCATTCGACCTGGCGGAGTTCAACTCGCCATAGGTTTCAAAGGCAACATCCACGGGAGCGATGACAGCACCGCTGTCGAGAGTGATGGAGGCGAACTGAACGGTCTGGGTTTCAACGATCATCCTACGTGCAGGCTTGATTAGATGATAACAGGGGAGAGGCAAACCGGGCTTCCGGGTAGGCGGCTTCATCGGAGGATGAGGTACAGATGGTTGGGACCGGGGACGGGACGGGGTTCGTCGGGGGCAGGGTCAGGGATCTGTTGGTTCGCCGGCTGATTTTGAGGGGGGGAATCCGGGGATTCGGCAGGCTTCGTTTTGCCGCTTTTGGAATCCGCGGTTTGCAGGGGTTCGGAGGGTGGCTGGCCTGGTTCTGTTGCGGGTTCCGGCACGGTTTCGACGGGGGCGCTTTCCGGGGTGGAGGGGCGGGACTCCTGAAGGAACCGCAGGTGTTTGATGCCGCGGTAGTAGGAGCGCTCATTCAGGGTCTGATGGCGGGTGTAGCGTTCCAGTTTGGTGACGATGGCAGGGTCGTCGGAAGCGAGCGGGTCAGCGCCGGTTTCTTCATAGAGGGCGCAGGTGAGTTTTTCGATGCGGCGGATGTTCCAGGAAGCGAGGCTGATACGCCGAAAGAGGTCTTCTTCCTGGACGCCTTGCGGCTGGAGTTCCTCGCGGAGTTCGATAAGGAATTCGTCGTAGCATTGCTGGTCTTCGGGTGCGACGATGGCGAAGGAGGCGGAGAAGCCTTCCTTGAGGGCGTTGCGGCTGGAAGCGGCTTTGCCGGCGGGGGTTTGGGGGCCTGTGGATTTCTGCGCGTTCTCGCGGTTGATTTGGGCGCGGGTACGGGATTTGTTGAAAAGAGAGCCAAGCATATGGGAGAAGCCTCCTGGGGTTATGGGAGAAGGCCGGTGGCCTTTTCCGGTTTCAGGGTAGCGTGGGGTAGTGGTTCTCGCAGGGAAGGTTTGAGGGAAGTGATTGAAATCAGGGAGAAAAGAAAGTTGGAAATGGCGTGAACGGTTTCGCGCTCCCTTCGGGCGTGCAGTGGCGTGGATGAAAAGGCCGCAATGCGCGGCCTGGCGATTTTTCGAGTGCCAGCGGGGGTGACGAAAATGCAAATGCTTGAGCCTAAAGCCGTTTAGGCAAGATATTTTTCGTAGGAAGGAGTCTCCCAGAGCCTTAAGGTCAGCCCTTAATGGACTGATCCATTGATGCCGCCGCTCTTCGTATTGTGGATTATCTCGACAGCGATCTCGGCTGGAACGAGCCCAAGGCGGCGCATGATGCCTTGGTGCAAGACGCTGCACCTACTGAGATACCCCCGCACCCAATCGCCGAGCAGTTCATCAAGGAAGATTCCTTCGGCACTCACGCCGAAATCGTTCTGGTGTTTTTTTCAATCTGAAGGAGGGCAGGGATAATGAGGAACACGAAGAATAGAAGGGCGCTGCCGCCGAGCACCGCCAGCGTTATGAGCCTCGTCTGTTGCGCTTCGGTCTTGGCTCCAGACTCGGCTTCCAGCGCTTCCGTAAACATCCGATTGTACTTTCCAATGAGTTCGGACGTGTCGGATTGCTTGTTGTTGCTCTTGGCGAACGCAACGCCATCGGTCATGAACCGCTCCATCCCACTCACGAACTCTTCTCGGTGGTCCTTCGGAACTGCCATCGTCCAACTAAGCAAGATATCATAGCCCTTTGCGTCGAGACTATAATTCTCCAAAATCTTTCTCAGCCTGTCGCCCCATCGCCGTTCAACATCTTGCCGATCCCTGATGCCAGAAGTGTCCGTCTTCAGTTCACCCGTGGCACTTACTCCGTTCGGATGCGTAGCTTCAAACTGTGGCGTCTGAAATGAGGATCGTGTTGTGAGTGTAAGTGTGACGCCAGCCGCAAGGAACACCAAGAAAAACAGGAGAGTCATCACGACAGCTATGGATTTGCCAAGGCGGAAAGCCGCAAATACGATGCGATCCAGCTTTCCATGATGTTCTATCATCGGAACGCCTGCCGCCCCCGCCGGACTTTGGCTTTTCGATAGAGCGCCCAGTGGGTTTTCTAAATTTCTCTCTGTCATGTTGGCACCGCAATGCCCACAAAAGGATGAATTGCTGCCGAGATCACCTCGGCAGTTTGGACAGGTTGTTTGGAAGGCCATTGGTCTCTCCTTCTTCGATCATTTTCGAATTGCGCTCTTGAGGACGCAGACGTTTCGTTTCTTCTCTCACTGCCGTGCGCCTCTGAGTCGCCCACTGCTCAGTTCATCCGTGATCTGCTGCCACCTGCGGCGGCGGCGACAGCGGCGTATTAAGCCTTTGCCACCACTTGTTCGTTGATGAGTTCTTCATGAGTTTTGGTGGCGATGGATCTGCCTGTGGAAACTCTTGCCAGCTATCGGCTGTTCTATTGGTACGCAACACAGTACCCGATCCTCGGGAAGTACCAAGAACCACGCTTTCGGACACGACATCCGGTTGCACGAGTTCGCCAACCCTCAACCACCAAGAGAACATAGGCGGCACGAGCGCAACAACGAAAGAGCGTGACCGGACTCCTCGGGATGTGCAGCCGGGGGAGGGGGAGGGGTCATGACGAGGCGGTGGAGCAGGAGAGAGGGCGACACTTGCGGAAGCGCGTGGTTGAGGTCACGGACGACCAGCGGCGGGGCAGGGTAGACTTGATCGCATGCGGCACTCGATGAGGTTCGCGTTCATTCTTCTGGTTGCGGTTTCCGCCGGTGCGCAGACGAAGCCCCGCGCACGGGATCTTGGGGTGATGCTCGAGGGGACACCCGGGCCCCTCAACGCCATTGTCGATGTGGCGGGAGTCGAGGTGGGACACAAGACGCTGATCGAAGGCGACTCCGTGCGGACCGGCGTCACGGCGGTGTGGCCGCGAGGGAAGCAATCCTCCGATCCGGTCTTCGGCGGTTTCTTTTCGCAGAACGGCAATGGCGACATGACGGGCACGCACTGGCTGGAGGAATCGGGGTTCCTCGATGGGCCGGTGCTGATCACGAACACGCACAGCGTGGGAGTGGTGCGCGACGCGTTTCTCGGATGGCTGGTGAAGAAGGGGCGCAAGCCCGGCACGAACGTGTTGCCGTTCGGTTTCTACACGTACCCCATCGTGGCGGAAACGTACGACGGGCGCCTCAACGACATCAACGGATTTCACGTGAAGCCGCCGGATGTGGAGGCCGCGCTCGAGGCGGCTTCCTCCGGTTCCGTGGCCGAGGGGAATGTGGGCGGCGGCACGGGGATGGTGTGCTACGGGTTCAAGGGCGGCATCGGTACGTCGTCACGGAAGTTGACAGCAGCGGAAGGCGGCTACACAGTGGGGGTGCTGGTGCAGTGCAACTGCGGGAGCAGACGGCAACTGCGTGTCGGTGGATTGCCGATCGGGGAAGAACTCGCCGCGGCGCTCCCGGTGGCTTCACGGCAGGCGGCCTATCCGGAAGACGTGGGGTCCATCATCATCGTAGTGGCTACGGATGCGCCGCTGCTGCCGCATCAGGCGAAACGTCTGGCGCGGCGCGCCACCATGGGGCTGGCGCGCACGGGATCGACTTCGGGCAACGGATCGGGCGATATCTTTATCGCGTTCTCGACGGCCAATGGCGGCGCGGCCGCGGCTGCTGCTCCGGTGGGCGTGCGGATGATGCCGAACGATGCGTTGAACCCGGTCTTCGAGGCCACCGTGCAGGCGACGGAAGAAGCGATCCTCAATGCCATGATTGGAGCCGAGACCATGACGGGGAACGGCGGCAACAGGGTTTACGCGCTGCCGCATGACCGGTTGAAGGAGGTTCTGAAGAAATACAACCGCTCCGCGCAGTGATGGCTTGCGATATGCTGCATGGAAATGATTCGCCGTATCCCGCTCCTGTTGCTTCTGGCGCAAGCCGCTCCGGGCGGCGAATGGACGCGCTTCCGCGGTCCCAACGGCTCGGGCGTCGCCGATGACAAGCCGCTACCGCGCGAGATCGGCTCCGGGAAGAAATTCGTCTGGAAGACGCCGGTCCCGATGGGCAAATCCTCTCCGGTGGTGATCGCCGACCGGATCTTCCTCACCGGCCACGAAAGCGGGAAACTGCTGACGATGGCTTTCGACCGCAAGACCGGGCGTGAGCTGTGGCGCAAGGAAGCGCCGGGGAATCGGGAAGAGAAGCGCAACAAGCTGAATGACCCTGCCGCGCCGAGCGCAGTGAGCGACGGCCGCAGTGTGTACGTTTTCTTCGCCGGTTACGGCCTGGTGAGCTACACCGGCGATGGGCAGGAGAGATGGCGCGTACCGCTCGGCCCGTTCACCAATTTCCACGGCATGGGCGCGTCGCCTGTTCTCGCCGAGGGGAAGGTGCTGATGATTTGCGATCAGGATATCGGCGCGTTTCTCATCGCCGTGGATCAGAACACGGGGAAGCAGGCGTGGAAAACAGAACGGCCGGAGATGGTGCATAGTTTTTCCACTCCCATCGTCCATCGCACAGACAGCGGCGCCACCGAAGTCATCGTCCCGGGCTCATATCAGATGGTGAGCTATGACGTGACGGGGGGTGCGGAGTTGTGGCGGGTGCGCGGACTCACCTACCAGGTGAAGTCTGTGCCGGTGATCGGAGGGAGCACGCTCTACTTCAATGGCTGGGCTCCGGGCGGGGAGCCGAGCGAGCACATGGAACTGCCTGCATTCGAAGAGATGATCCGCGACTACGACAAGGACCACGACGGCAAGCTGTCCAAGGCGGAGACGCCGAAGAACTGGCATCCGGGCACGTGGGACATGCAGGACCGGAACAAGGACGGCCTGCTCGACAAGAAGGACTGGGAGTATTACCGGATGCGCCGGACTTCGACCAACTCGGCAATGGCCATCCGGCTTGGCGGGAAGGGCGATGTCACCGCGACGCATGTGTTGTGGAAGTACCGGAAGTCGCTGCCGGATGTTCCCGGCGTCCTGCTGTATCGCGACGTACTTTACCTGATTCGCAACGGCGGCATTCTGCAAACGCTGGACCCCGCCACGGGCCGTCTGCTGAAGCAGGGGCGGCTTCCGCACGCGCTCGATGAATACTATGCCTCGCCGGTTGCGGGGGACGGAAAGGTGTATCTCATCAGCCGCAACGGAGACGTCAGCGTAGTGGAGGCGGGCGGGGATTGGGGCATTGCGGCCACGGGCGAGTTCGGTGAGGAGGTGTTCGCCACGCCGGCCATCGCCGATGGCCACATCTGGGTGCGGACCGCCACCGCGCTGTACGATTTCGGGCAATAAGAAAGGAGGGCCGCATGGTGAAACGAAGATCGATGCTCGCCGGTTTTGGCGCCGCGGCCGCGGCGCAGGCGCTGCCTGAACCGCGCGCCGTTCCCCGCAGCGCGTCCGCGCTGCCGCCGCGCAAGGTGATTGTGGGCACGGTGATGCAGGCGTATTGGGAAAAATACCCGGGACTCGAAAAGCGCCTCGATCAACTCGCCGGCGATGTCGATCGCATGGCGGAGGAATCGAAGAGCAAGTATGGGCGCGGGGTGGATCTCGCGATCCTCCCCGAAACCAGCATCACCGGGGAGGCGGATAACGACGCGCCGGCGCATTCCGTGCCGTTCGAAGGGCCTGTCAGCGACCGCTTCACGCGCCTGGCGCAGCGGCACCACTGTTACATTGTCGTGCCCACTTACCTGCGCGAATCGTTCGACGCCAAGCAGTGCTCGAATGCCGCCATGCTGGTGGGCCGCAAAGGAGAGGTGATCGGCACTTACCGCAAAATGCACCTCGTAGTTGCCGCCGACGGCAAGACGATGGAGGGCGGCGCGACTCCGGGCAAGGAACTTCCGGTGTTCGATTGCGATTTCGGAAAATTGGGCATCCAGATCTGCTACGACATGGAATTTGACAACGGCTGGCAGACGCTGGCCGGCAAGGGAGCGGAACTCATCGCCTGGCCGACACAATCGCCGCAGACCTCGCAACCGGCGGCGCGCGCGCGGGAGCAACGCTGCTATATCGTATCGAGCACGTGGCGCAACAATGCTTCCCTCTTCGAACCCACGGGAAAGATTGTGGCGCAGATCCGGCCGCCCAAGGAAATTCTCGTTCAGGAAATCGACCTGAGCTACGCCATCCTGCCTTGGAGTTCGAAGCTGAAGAACGGCCGCGCGATGCGTGAGGCGTTCGGCGACAGGGTTGGATTCCGCTACTACGAGGATGAGGACTGCGGCATCTTCTGGTCCAACGATCCACACACGCCTGTGCGGCAGATGGTGCGGTCTCTGGGTTTGCTCGAGGCGGAAGAAGAATTGGGACGTGTCCGGGCGGCCTACCGGCGCGCAGGCGTGCCGGGATACTGAGAGGATTCATTTGTGAAAAGACTGGTTGTGTTTGCCATGGCGGCTACCCTGAGCGCTGCTGACTATCCCCAGGCCCAAATCTCGAACGGCCTGGTGAAAGCCACCCTGAACCTGCCCGATGCCAAGAAGGGATACTATCGCGGGACGCGGTTTGACTGGTCCGGCATCATCTTCCACCTCGAAAGCCAGGGCCACGTGTACTTCGAGCCCTTCTATGAAAAATTCGATCCGAATATCCGTGATGTCGATTTGAAGAACGGCGTATACGCGGGGCCCATCAGCGCCGTGAGCGGACCCGCCGAGGAGTTCGGCAATAGCGAACGCTCCGCGCCGGGCTATGCCGAAGCCAAACCCGGCGGCACGTTCGTCAAGATCGGCGTCGGCGTCCTGCGCAAACCCGAAGAGCCGCGCTATGACGCGTTCCGCCGTTACGAGATCGTGGACTCCGGCAAGTGGAGCGTGAAGAAGGGCGCGGACTGGATCGAGTTCACGCAGGAACTTCGCGACCCGGCTACCGGATATGCGTACACTTACCGGAAGACCGTGCGACTGCTCGAGGGCGAGCCGAAGATGACGCTGGAGCACACGCTTCGCAACACGGGAACAAAGGCGATTCGCGGCAACGTGTACAACCACAATTTCTTCGTCATTGACCACCAGCCTGTGGGGCCGGATTTCCACATCGGCTTCCCGTTCGAACTCCAGGGCGTGCGCTTCCAATCGCCACTGGCCGAAGCGCGCGGGCAGCGGATCGAGTACACGAAAGTGCTCGGCAACGGGGATGTGGCCAGCACCGCCATCCAGGGCTTCGGCGATTCGGCGCGCGACTTCGATATCACGGTGGAGAACCGCAAAACCGGAGCGGGCGTGCGCGTCACGGGAGACAAGGCGCTCTCCCGCGTTTACCTGTGGTCGGTCAAGACTACGCTGTGCCCCGAGGCGTTCGTCGATTACGACATCGCGCCCGGGCAGGAAGCGAAGTGGAATCTCACCTACCAGTTCTACCGGGCGGGTGCGGACAAGCCCTGAGAAGGTCTATAACTCGCCGCGCTTTGCCGACTGGATGATGCCATCCGCGGCGCGATAGGCAAGCGTGTGGATGGTGCACGTCGGCTGCTGCCGCGCCGAGGTGACGAAACTGCTGCCGTCCACGACGAACAGGTTCTTCAACTCGTGCGCGCGATGATTGCGATCGACCACGGATTTTTTCGGATCATTGCCCATGCGGCATGTCCCCATCAGGTGCCCGGTGATCGTGAAATCCTTCACCGGGTCCGACCAGATCTTCTTCGCGCCGCAGGCTTCGAGGATCTCCTTGCAGCGGGCCTGTAAGAAGCGCAGGACGCTCAGGTCGTCGGGGTGGTTTTTGAACGTCATGCGGAGGGCGGGGAGTCCCCAGGCATCTTTCAGCTTCGGATCGAGGCTGATGCTGTTGGTTTCCACAGGCAGGCAGGTGGAGTGCGCGAGTAGCCGCATGGTGTGCGGATAGTAGTGCGCGAGCGCCGATTTGAATTCTTCGCCCCACTTCGGTATATCGTGGGGCAGCCCGCCGAGCGCGAATTGAATCGGCAGCCAGTCAAAGCGCGCATCGATGCCGCCGCCTCCATAGAAGCCGCGTCGCGGATCGGAATCGTAGTAATCGTGGATCACGCGCGACACGTTTACGCCGCGGTAGTCGCGCAATTCCTGCTCGAACAGACCTTGCGCGCTGACGCCCGTATCCACCATGAAACACCGGCCCACCATGCCGCTCGAATTGGCGAGACCCTGCGGGAAGCGATTCGACCTGGAGAGCAGAAGAAGACGCGGCGACTCGGCTCCATTGGCGCAGAGCACCACGGCGCGGGCTTTTTGCAGCACCTGCTTGCCGCGCGGATCGAAATAAACGGCTCCGGCGACGCGGTCGTTCTTGCCCAATTCGATTTTTCGAACGCGGCAGCCGGTGCGAATCTCGCAGCGTCCCGTCTGCTCCGCCATGGGGATGACGGTGGCGAGCGAACTCGATTTCGCGCGGACTTCGCAGCCGAATCCCTTGCAGTAAGGACACTGCACGCACGCCGCGCGGCCGCGGTAGGGCTGCGAGAGGATCGACATCGGAGCGGGGAACGGATGCAGGCCGAGTTTCTTCGTCGCCGCCTCGAAGATCTTCCCCGACGCCTTTACAGGAAGCGGTGGCAGCGGGTAGGGCGCCGAACGGCGAGCATCGAAGGGATTCGATCCGGCAAGCCCGGAGACGCCGAGCTCCTGTTCGGCTTTCGTGTAATAAGGCTCGAGATCGGCGTAGCGGATGGGCCAGTCCTCGAGCGCGGCGCCGGCGACACTGCCCCAGCGGGTGCGCTCTTCGAAATCCACCTCATGAAAGCGCCAGAAGTTGGCCGTGTAATGCACGGTGCCGCCGCCCACCTGCTGGCCGTAGAAGATAGCCGGCTGGTGTACGGCTTCCTCCGCCTCGGTGGTTCGGAACGTGTTGGGCTGGCGTTTCCAGTCGTTCAGCAGAACGCTCTGCCGGACATACTTGACCTCGTCGTGGCCGAAGTCTCTTTCGCGCAGGTAAGGGCCCTGTTCCAGCACCACCACGCGGAATCCGGCAGTGGAGAGTTCCTTCGCCATCACGCCGCCCGCCGCGCCGCTGCCGATAACGACGAAATCCACTGTATCCGAGGGACGGTATTTCGTCATGCTAGCCCTCGAATCCGATCAGCGCCCAGCCGGCGCGGTTGCGGTTTCCACCGTACTCGGGAGGGGCGAGGAAGCCGATGATGGTGTGCACGCGCAGCATTTCGAAGAATTCCGTGGTTTCGATGGCGCGGGCGAAGCGCAGTTGGCCGGCAGGCGGCAGGGCAGCCAGGCTGGTGGATTGTGGAAACATTTCGAGCCGCCGGTCCCGCACCATCCGCAGGCCCTGCCGGTAGGCCTCGCGTTTATCCTGGTCGAAGGTGGCCAGCGCTTTGTCGATGAAGTACACGACGCCGGCTTCGCGCGCCCCGGGCGTTGCGCCGGATGGGATGATGAGCGAGGCGAGCGCTTCCACTTCGGCGGCGTCCTCAGTGGAGAGCGACACGAGTTTGGGCGTTCCCCCGGCGGCGACGGCCTGATGCGCATGCTGCTGGGCGGAGGCGATGGCCGCGGCGTGGCTTGCCAGGACCAGTTCGAGGATTTGCCGCCGGGTGTGCCCGCTTTGCATATATAGGGTTGCATTGTAGCACCGGCAAGGATCATTCTTGCGTGTGTTAGCATGCCAACAATGTGCCATCCTGGGATTGCCTCGTTCCTGCTCGCCGTCAGCCTCGCCGCGCAAACCACTTATCCGAGTAAATTCTCGCCTGCCTTGCCGGAGCGTGACGACGTAAAGCAGGCAATCGCCTTCATCGATGCCCATTTCGAACAACAGGTGAAGGAATGGATTCACATCACCGAAATTCCCGCGCCTTCGGGGCAGGAATCCGAGCGCGCCGCCTACGTGAAAGCCGAATTCGAAAAAGCCGGTCTGCAGCCCGCCATCGACCCCAGCGGCAATGTCGTCGCTCGCCGGAAAGGAACCGGAGGCGGCCCGACGCTGGTCTTCGCGGCTCACATGGATACCGTCTTTCCACGCTCGATCGATGTCCGCGTGACGAAGAAACCGGACGGCACCCTCCACGCGCCCGGCGTCGGCGACAACAGCGCTTCCGTCGCCAACCTGCTGCAGGCACTGCGTGCCCTCCAGGCCGCAAACGTCCGGACCCGCGGCGACGTCGTTTTTCTGGCCACCGTTCAGGAGGAGGCCGGACTGAAGGGCATGTACGCCTGGCTCGAACGAAACAAGGGAGCCGCCGACATGCTGGTCGCGCTTGACGGCAGTCTCGGCCCCGTGCGGTATGGCGCGTTGGGCGTCTACTGGTCACGCATGAAGTTCACTGCTCCAGGCGCGCACACGAACCGTTCGCGCGGAGTTCCCAATCCTGTTCGTGCCGCCGCTCAATGCATTACGGACATCTACACCATTCCGCTCCCGGAGCCGGGCGCACCGGTGCAGGCTGTTTACAATGCCGGCGGCATGATGAGCGCGGGTGAAGTGGTCAACGCCGTTCCCCGCGAGGTGACCTTCACCGTCGATCTGCGGACAGTTGACAAGGAACTGCTCGGCTCCCTCGACGATGCCATGGTCTCCAAGTGTGAGCAAGCCGCCCAGGCACAGAGAGTCACCTTCACCAGAGAGTGGATCATGAGGTCGGCAGCCGGCGGCCGTCCCGAAGATCTCACTGACCGCCGCCGGCATCCCATCGTGCAGACTGCGGTGGACGTTCTGCGCTACCTGAACTTCGAACTGCCCAAGGGTCACGAGGCTGACCCGGACGGTTCCACGGACGCCAATGCCGGCGTGGTGAATAGCATTCCTTCGATCTCGACCGGGCGCGCCCGCGGCGAAGGCCAACATACACTCGGCGAGTGGGCCGACATCGATTCCGCCCGTATTGGCGCCAAGCAGATCGTGCTGCTCGCTGCTGCCTTGACCGAGCCGGATAGATAGCGGACGAGCCAGTCCGTTGTTACTCTTGTTATGTTCATTGTATGAATGTCCATCTCGGTCCCGTGCTCGACGAATTTGTTGCCGACCTCCTCAAGATCGGCAGGGAGATTGCGATTGGCGGCGAACAGGCTGATCGCGGCCAGTTCGTTGATGGGGAGTCAGCGTTCGATGCGATTCGGAAGCGCAGCAGCGCTCGACGGAAGCACGTCCAGAGATGAAGCGGTTCGTTCTTACCCCGCGCGCCCACCAGCACCGTGGGACTCGCGCCGGATGAACAGCAGCCCCACTGACATGGGATACAATTGCCCATCATGCGCCGTACCCCTCGCTTCCTCTGCCTGATGCCTCTGCTCGCCGCCCTCGCGGGTGCGGAGAACGTTGCGCTGCCCGGCCTGCAACAGCCGGTGGAGATTCTGCGCGACAGGTGGGGCGTTCCGCACATCTACGCGAAGACCACTGACGACCTCTTTTTCGCGCAAGGCTACATCGCGGCTCGCGACCGGCTTTTCCAACTCGACCTCTGGCGGCGGGTGAATACGGGAAAACTGGCGGAAATCGTAGGTCCCGCCGCCATCCCGCGCGACCGCATCGCACGTCTCGTCCGGTTCCGCGGCGATTGGAACAAGGAGTGGACCACCTACTCGCCCGACGCCAAGCAGATTGTCGCGGCCTTCGTGCGGGGAGTGAATGCCTACATCGACAGCCTGCACGGAAAATACCCGATCGAATTCCGGCTAGCCGCCTACGCTCCGGGCAAGTGGGCTCCGGAGGACTGCGTGGCGCGCGTCGCGGGGCTGCTGATGACCCGCAACCTGACGCGCGAGGTGGAGCGGGCCATGGATGTCCGCGACTATGGAGCGGCGCTCGTCGAGAAGGTGCGGCCGCCGGATCCGTTCATTCACCTGCAGCCTCCCGCCGGGCTCGATCTCAAGGCCATCGAGGCGCAGATCCTCCGCGATTACAACGCAACCATCGGCAGCACGCGCATCGATGTCGATCAGGGCAGCAACAACTGGGTGGTGGACGGAACCCGCACCGTGACGGGCAAGCCGCTGCTGGCGAACGATCCGCACCGGCCGATCAACATTCCGTCGCTGCGCAAGACGGTCCACCTGGTCGGTCCCGGATGGAATGCGTTCGGCGCGGGAGAGCCGGCGCTGCCGGGAATCGCGTTGGGGCACAACGAGGACATCGCTTTCGGATTCACCATCGTCGGCATCGACCAGGTGGATTTGTATGTCGAAAAGCTCAACCCCGGAAACGCCGATGAGTATATGTACAAAGGCCAGTGGAAGAAGATGGAGATCGAGCGCGAGAAGGTGGCCGTCAAGGGCCGTCCCGACGAAACGGTGGAGTTGCGGTACACCATCCACGGCCCGGTGATTTACGAGGATTGGGCCAAGCAGCGCGCCTACGCCCTGAAGTGGGTGGGCGCCGAACCCGGTGGAGCGGGATATCTGGGCGCGCTATCCATCGCCCGCGCGAAGAACTGGCAGCAGTTTCTCAAAGGCATTGCCACCTATATGGTCCCCTCGGAGAACATCGTGTATGCGGACCGCGCCGGCAACATCGGTTGGATCGCCAGCGGACAGGCTCCCATACGCAAGAACTGGCACGGTCTGTTCCCGGCGCCGGGAGACAGCGGGCGCTATGAGTGGCAGGGGTTCCTGCCAATTTCGCAACATCCGCAGGAATACAACCCGCCGCGCCATTGGATCGCCACGGCGAACCACAACATCCTGCCAAAGGGCTATCAGCAGGAACTGGGCTATGAATGGGCGCAACCGTACCGTTACCGGCGCGTGGCGGAGATGCTGGCTGGGGACAAGAAATTCTCCATCGCGGATTTCATCGGCATGCAGCAGGACGTAACGAACGCGGCGGCAAAGCAGTTCCAGCAGATCCTGCGCAAGCACGCCGCCACGGCGACGCCGCCCATGAAGCAGGTCTACGACCGGATGCTCGCCTGGGATGCGCGGATTGCGGTGGATTCTGTGGAGGCAACCATCTTCAATATGTGGATGACGCGACTGCCGGAATTTCTCGTGCACTCTCCCTTGTCGGCGCGCATGGAAATCGGCACCACGCTGGGGCTGCTCGAGAAGGAAACCACGGACCGCGCGCTGCGGCTTTCCTATGACCGCACCGTGGCCGAACTCGAAAAACGCCTCGGCAAGGACCACTCGCAGTGGCAATGGGGTAAGCTCCACACTCTCCGCTTCCAGCATGCCCTGCGCGTGCCGGAACAATATGCTTCGCAATTCAACCTGGGCCCGCTCCCCCGCCCGGGCGACGGCAATACGGTCAACGCCGCCAGCGGACCGGACTTTCATCAGGCCAACGGCCCTTCCTACCGCGAGATCATCGATGTCTCGGATTGGGACCGCTCGATGATGACCAACGTGCCGGGCGAATCCGGCAATCCGGACAGCAAGCATTACCGGGACCTGCTCGAGGATTGGGCGGCAGGGCGGTATCATCCGATGCCGTATTCGCGGAAAGCAGTGGAAGCGGCCAGCGAGGAGCGCATCACTCTGACACCCGCCCGTTGAGAACATGCGTTTCGTTCGACGGGTCGACTCCGCACGCTGAAGGCTGAGCTTGCGGCTACTTAGGTATCAGGTATCAGCAGTTTGCGACGGGAGTACCAGCGGAGAGCGACAGGTGTGAATCCACAGCCACGCGTTTCGATTTCATAATCCATTTAGTTACAGCCACATAGACATTGGCATTCCGGTTGCTGTGATGGTGTGCGTATGCGCGTGGCACACTTCATCGCCTGGCTCGCCCTTTCGGTTCTCCCGGCAGCCTGCAACCAGGAACCGGCCGTAAACGTCAACTCCCGTTACACGGTGGAGAGCATCGAAATCTCGCCGCGCGCCGAAGCCAGGCTGAGCGATTCGCTCAAGCTGGACCTGAGAAAGCTGGTCGGCGAAAAATTCAACCAGGAGACGGTGGACAAAATTGTCCGGCGCATTCGAAGAGAACTATCCGGCTACCGCGTGGTGCAACGAATCGCCAAGGGGACAAACCCGGAAAGCATCCGGTTGATCGTGGACGTAGTGCGCGCCAAACGGGAAAAGGACGTCGTGCTGCCGCGGCTGGTGTACCACTCGAAGGAGAACTTCACGTTCGGCGCCGACGGGGCAATCGAGCACGGCGGCAACCGGCTTTCGTTCGGGATTCTGACCGATAACGACGAGCTATTGGAAAGGTACTCGGGCATCCGTGGGGGCTACCAGCGGACGCTGGCCGGGGGCCGGTTTCGCGGCGGTTTCGTCGTGGAGAGTTTTCGCTCCCAGTGGAACGGGGCCACCCTCGAGGCGCTGGCGCGCCAGCTGGCGGGAGGGACGGGCAACGTGCCCGAAATCTATCGCACGCGGCTTCACATTCAGCCCGACGTGCGGGTGGAGTTTCTGCCGGGCGTGACCTGGAGCGGGGGCTTCAGCGTGCAGCGATTCCAAACACAGTTTCCGGCCGCGCGGTTCGAGAGGTCCCAAGCGCTGATTACTTCTCTGCGCCTGAATCACGAGTGGGATCTATCGGCATCCGGCAAGCACATGGTGGAGGCAGGGTATTCCCTGCGCGCGGCCACCAAAGGTCTGGGAAGCGACTATAGCTACACACGGCAGTTCGTGAACCTGGAGTACGGGTTCCGCAGAGGCCGGGATGCGATCACGGCCACGTTTCTTGCCGGGTGGCTGAACGGGCAAGCGCCGCTTTTCGAGCGCTTCCTGCTGGGCAACAGCACGACACTTCGCGGCTATAACAAATACGACATCGACCCGCTAGGGGGAAACCGCATGGCCCACGGCTCAGTGGACTACCGGCACCGGTGGGTACGCGTGGTTTACGACACCGGAGTGGTCTACGACAGGGGCGGCGCAACCAAGGTGCGCCACTCGCTTGCCGGCGGGCTCACCACGGGTCAAAAGAGAGACAGCCTATCGTTTCTGGTGGCGTTTCCGTTGCGGGAAGGACGGATGGAACCCATTTTCATCGTGGGGATGAATTTTTGATATCCGGCTCAGGCAGGCGATACGCGTGGTGGGCCGCCTCGGCGGTGGCGCTGGTGGTGTCGCCGCTGGTGCGCGGGCAGGAGATCAAAGCGGCATGGGACGGCAGGAATTTAAGAATCAAAGCTCCGAAACTCCATTTTCTCGCGGGCAAGCCGCTGGAGAATCTGCGCAACGGCCGCGCCGTCTCTTTTGACTTCCACCTGAGCCTCGCCGCGGGCGGCGTGGCGCTGCGCCGGGTGGTGGAGCGCTTCGTGATCAGCTACGATTTGTGGGAAGAGAAGTATGCCGTGACCCGGCTGGAGCAGCGCAAAGAGCAATCCAATCTGCCGCGCGAGGAAGCCGAATCCTGGTGCATCGAGAATCTCGCCCTTTCGACGGAGGGGCTTTCGCCGGACCGTCCTGTGACCGTGCAACTCGAGATCCGGGCCGCCGATGTGCGCAATAACCCGCCGGTGCTCGGCGAACCTGGAATCAGCCTCACCGCCCTGCTGGAAATCTTCAGCCGGCCAGCGCGGCCGCAGCAGGCCAAATGGAGTTTGCAGGAGGGTCCGCTGCGGCTGAGCGACATCAGGCTGAGCGGCGCCAGGGGCCAATGACGGAATGAACCGCCTGCGAAACCGCCTGCTGCTCGCATTTCTCGTGGCCACGCTTGCGCCGCTGTCTATCGCATTGTGGGTGACCGCCTCGCTGCTGGAGCGGAGCCTTTCGCTATCGACGACGCGCGAGATCGATGAACTGTCGAACGCGCTGCGGAGCACGGGCCGGGAATACTATCAGCAATCCCGCGAAATTCTGCGGGCCGACGCCGAAGCCGGGCGCAGCAAGCCGGAGAAGCTTTCCGCCGCGCATAGCGCTTCGTGGCCGGCGGAGGTGAAGGCATTCTGGGAGAGCAAAGACCGGGAGCGGTTTCAACTGGGGGGTGAAGGGGGCAGCCGCATTGAATACCTGGTGAGGCGCGACGACGGCGTATGGCGCTACACGCGCCCTCTGGGTTCGGTTCGCATGGAGAAGGTAGGAGAGTTATACACGGCGGCGCGCGGCAGGGTGGATCTCTCGCGCAGCCGCGACTTCCCGCGGGCGTTCCGCTATACGCTGCTGCTGGTGGCCGCTTCGGGCGGCGTGTTGACGGTGGTGATTGTGCTCTTTTTCGCCTACCGCATATCGCGCCCCGTACAAAAGCTGACGGACGCTCTCCAGCGTTTCGCCGCGGGCGACATGAGCGTGCGCGTCGAGGCCGAGCGCAGGGACGAGATTGGCGCCGCCTTGACCGCGTTCAACGATATGGCGGAGCAACTGCAACAGAGCCGGGAACGGCTGATCCTTCTGACGCGCCTTTCAAGCTGGCAGGCGCTCGGGCGCAAGATGGCGCATGAGGTGAAGAACTCGCTCACGCCGATTCGCCTGACCGTGGAGGAGATGGCCGCGCGGCAGCGAAGCGGAACGGACAAGGCATTTTTCGACCAGGCGGCAGGCATCATTGTGGACGAAGTGAACCGGCTGGAGCGCCGCGTGCGCGCCTTCAGCGAACTCGCGGCGGAACCGCCCGTTCATCTCGCGGATATCGACGTCAACGGTGTGATCGAGGAGAGAACGGGCTTCCTGCGCAATGCGCATCCGGAGGTGATCTACAATCTCCGGCTCTCGAGCAGAAATCCGCGCGCGCAGGGAGATGAGGACCTGGTGCGCGGCATCCTCACCAATCTGCTGGAGAACGCCGCCGAGGCGGCCGGAGCGGGCGGTGTCGTGCTGGCCATCACCGGAGGAGAAGCGGGCAAGGTGGTCCTCGAGGTACACGACTCGGGACCGGGCCTGAGCCTACACGCCCGCGAGACTTTGTTCCAGCCCACCATTTCCTTCAAGAAATCCGGCATGGGCCTGGGGCTCTCGATTGCGAGGAAGAGCGCATTGCTCTCGGGCGGGGATATCGAAATGATTGACGGCGAACTGGGCGGAGCAGCATTTCGCGTGACGCTGCGCGAGGCAGCGCCGCGAGTGGAGCGGGAGATGGAATCCGTTACGGAAGAAACATGGGCACAAAGCGAATCCTGATTGTCGACGATGAAGAAAACATCGGCCGGTCTCTGAAGTGGATTCTGGAAGGCGAAGGCTACGACGTGGACGTGTGCCGCAGCGCCGCCGAATTCGGCGCGCGCGGCAGCCGCGTGGATCTCTACCTGCTCGATGTGCGGCTGCCGGACGGCAATGGAATCGATCTGCTGCGCCGCGTGCGCGCGGACGGCGGCGCGACGCCGGTCATCATGATCAGCGGCCATGGAACCATCGCGGACGCGGTCGAGGCCGTGCGGATCGGCGCCTACGATTTCCTGGAAAAGCCGCTCGCGCGCGACCGTGTGCTTCTGGCCGCGAGGCGCGCCTTGGAGCAGAGTTCTCTGCGCAGAGAAAACGAAGCGCTGAAAGAGATGGTGGGCGAGGGCCCGTGCATGATCGGCGATTCGCCGGCCTTCCGTAACGCCGTCGAGCAGGCCACGCTGGCGGCGCGTTCGGATGCCCGCGTCCTGCTGATCGGCGAGTCCGGAACCGGCAAGGAACTCCTCGCCGCCCACATTCACCGCGAAAGCCCGTTCGCCGCGGGACCGTTTGTCAAAGTGAACTGCGCCGCGATTCCGACGGAACTCATCGAGAGCGAACTGTTCGGTCACGAGAAGGGCTCCTTCACGGGCGCTACGGCCGCGCGGCGGGGCAAGTTTGAACTTGCCGACGGGGGAACGCTGTTCCTCGACGAGGTGGGCGATCTGCATCCTTCCTCGCAGGCGAAACTGCTGCGCGTGTTGCAGGAGAGCGAGTTTCATCGCGTCGGCGGCGAGCGTCCGCTGCGCGTCAATGTTCGTGTGGTTTCGGCTACCAACCGCAACCTGGAAGAGATGGTGCAGAAGGAAAAGTTTCGCGAAGACCTGTATTACCGGCTGTGCGTGGTGCCCATCCGGCTGCCCGCGCTGCGCGAGCGTCCCGCCGACATCCGCGGCCTGGCTCAATATTTTCTCGCGGAATTCTGCCGCCGTAACAACTTTCGCGCCAAATGTCTGGACAACGAAGCAGTATCGCTACTCGAGGAATACCACTGGCCCGGCAACGCGCGCGAACTGCGCAACGCGGTGGAGCGCATGGCCATCCTCACGCCGGGCGATCAAATCGGCTCTAGCGCCGTGCCCATCGAGATCCGTCTGGCGGCGAGCAACGGCGGCGTCAAGTCGACGCTTCAGGAGGCGCGTGAATCGGCCGAACGCGACCATGTCTTGCGCGCGCTCGAGCAGGCGCAGTGGAATGTTTCGGCGGCAGCGCGCGCCCTGGGGATGGAACGAACGAATCTCCATAAGAAGATGCGAAGCCTTGGTCTGCGCCGTGAAGAGCATTAATCATTTTTTACATTGCGAGTGCGTACCAGGCGGTTCGAAAACGCCGGCTTGCGCGTCATACCTGGTATGCGAAACACTCGTCAACTGTATTCCTTGCCTGTAAGCGGGTTTTCCAATAATAGAGGGTTGCAACGAGAGAGCGGACTGGAGACACAGGTGCTCCCGTTCCGCAAAGCGTGGATCCAGAATGTCGACTACTTCGGGGACTCGGAACCGGATGGCAGCGAAGGTGGAGATTTTTTCGACTTTCTTTCGCTCTCCGCTTCGGAACTGGGGGCTGTGATTGGCTCGGTCTGTGGCGCCGGCGCAGAGGGAGCAGTGTGGAAGGCGAGGCTGCAATGCGGCGTTCGGGGATTTGCGGGCCGCTCGATGCGTCCGGCCACGATTGTCAGCGAACTGAACCGCATGATGTGGGAAACGTCACTCAATGAAGCTTATGCCACCATCTTTCTGGCGCAGGTGGACCCGACGCGCCGCCAGTTGACGTATGCGAACGCGGGCCACGAGGCCGCGCTGCTCATTCGCGCGGATACCGGCCAGGTCTGCCGCCTGGAACGCACCGGCACTGTGCTCGGGTTGAGCCACCGCGCCACCTTCGGACAGCGCTCGATTTCCGTGTCGCAAGGGGACACGCTGATCGCGTTCACGGACGGCATCGGTGATGCCGTGGACGGAGACGGCCGGCTGTTTACCGAACACCGCCTGCTCGAGATTGCCGGCGATTGCCCGGCGGCGACGCCGCGCCAACTCGTGCGCGCGATTCTCGAGGGCGCCGAGGAGTTCACCGGCGGGATGCGCGCGGGTGACCATACTGTCCTTGCGGTGCAGGTCACCGAAATCCCCGGCGGGGCGATGTTCCTGGAAGCACGGAACGGATTGGCGCTGGTGGAGAGCGTTTAGTATCTAGCCCCAATTGGAACTGAGTTCGGGGAGCGTGAGGCCGCAGCGCTCGGCGATTCGCACGGCGAGACGCTCGAAATCGCGGTAGCAGTCGCGAACAGCCTCGACGTGCGCGCCGATCGCGCCGTCGGCGGGCTTGAGAAAGAACATCGGCTTGCGTGCTTCCATGGCAAGCGGCATGAGGCTCCTGTAATGCCTGAGTGTGGCAAGACAGTTTGTGTCCTGGGCAACGGGAGGAGCGCTCTCTGCTCCAACACCGAGGACAGATTCGCGGTATTCGGCCGGAATCTTTTCCATCCAGCGCAGATACGCCTTCACGGGGCGATCGGAGCGGGCAGCGTGTTGCATGACCACATAGCCCACGGGTTCCATGTCACCTGACGGCAGTTCCAACTCCGGAGCGGGGTTCTTTTGCCGCAACTCCTTCCACGCTTCGCGCCATGTCCGGAGTTGAGGTCCCAGGTTTCGCAAGCCCTGCAGGGAGAACAGGTCGGAGCCGAGGGGAATCACGACATGCCGGGAGGCAATCAACGCGGACCGGTTAATCGCGCCAAGATTCGGTCCCACGTCCATGAGAACGACATCAGCTTCTCTTCTGATGGCGGCATCGAGAGCAGCCCGGTAGAAAGCGGTCATGGTGCGAAAGGCCGCCTCGTCACGGTTCTGGCAAAGAGGCCAGCTTGCGGACAACTTGTCTTCGAAGCCGGAAAGGCCGAGGTCGCCGATGATCAATCCTATCCGCCCATCGATGTTCTCCACGTGTGGCGGTTGGATGTCGCCCATTCCGCGAAGAATCGGATCGATGACCCCCTGCACGGTCAGCGGGTGTTTTCCTTTCGGCCAGACTTCCTCGAGCCGGTCTTCATCGAGGAACATGCTGGTGAGGTTCGCCTGGGGATCAAGATCGGCCGCCACTACGCTCAGACCACGCTCCGCAAAGATCCAAGCCAGGTGGTAGACAAGCGACGTTTTCCCCACTCCGCCTTTGTTGTTGAAGAATGCGATGGTGGTCATTGCCGTGCCCAGAGTGTCACGCGAACAAAGTTGTTGTCAAAATCGAACGTTGCGGGCCGATTGCCATTTTGCCGCAGCGCAGCCTGGGCGCGGAAGACGCCGCGGCCAAATTTGTTGACGAAACCGAGCGTCTTCATCGCTTCGGCAAGGACAGGATTGCGGTAGCTGTTCTGATTGGGAAAGTTTTCCGGAGACGCCTCCCCATATAGTCCGCCCGGACTCTGAATCTCGATGTGAGAACTGAACCAGTAGAAGCGAATGGGGGCTGTAGATTCATAGGAGCGGTGCATTACCGCGTTCAGGAGGAGTTCCCGCAGAGCAACGAACGGGTAATCGGCCACGATACGTTCCCGAAGCATCGAATCCGCGATTGGCTTCTGATCGATTTGCACCTCAATCAGAGATTCGAGTTCCTTGAGAACGGTCAGCAGGTCGCCGGAAAGCGGTTTCTCCGTCAACTCATCATCGCTGAGCGAGTCGCCGCCGAGGCGAAGAAACTGGACATAGGCGCCGGGAAGCCACTCCAAGGGGTTCTTACCGAACAAGAGGACGCCCGCGTTCGTGGGGCACTGGTGATGAAGGTCAAAGAAACGCAAAGACGCGAGTTGCTGCTCAGGTTCCCGATGATTTTCGGCGATCACCTCGGCGGCAACGGCCTGCGCGAGGTAATTAATTTGAAACAGCGGCACCGACAATGCCTCGAGTGAACTGCCGAAACACGGCAGAGCATCGAATGAGCGAGCCCGCGCCACGCGCTTTTCCGTGAGGATCCGCTCCTCCTGCTCGTTGGCAATCCCGCGCCGCGGTCCCACCCGAATCCAGACCTGCCCTTTGTATCGCACGGGAGGCAGATCGGATGGGAGCACTTCGACGACGGCGAGGTCGCCGCCGGGAAATTCAAATTTAGCGACGCGGATTGCGGGAAGCGGCTGAATGTTGCCGTCTGACCGAAGCGCCGCCAGATTCTGGAGCAACTCGTCAGTCACTTTAAGGCCGCATACGGCGCCGTCATCCTTGGCGCCGATGATGAGATAACCGGGTTGCCGGCGGTTCGCGAGATCGTTACAGAAAGCCGTGACAGCTTTGGAAAACTTGTCGGTGTCTTTGGTGGATGTGGTACGTTCGGCTCTGTCTGATTCCAGATCAACGAGAAGCCGCCGCAATTCGTCTTCAGTGAGCATTGCCGAAACCCCGGAATGCCTATTGTCGCACCGCTCGATGGGTGCTTAGAATTCATACCGCAGCGCAAACTGCATCTGGCGCGGCGTGTTCGCCTGGGAGGTGTACTTGCCCCACGTAGCGGTGCTGACGCGTTCGAGATCGGGATTGGTGAACCGCGTCTGGTTCAGCAGATTGAAGGTTTCCCAGCGGAATTGGAGCGAGTGACGATCGTTGTAGGGCATCACGAACCGTTTCGACAGTCCGGTATCGAAATTCGAGAGTCCGTCAATGCGGATGGTGTTGCGGCTGCCGCTCTGGCCGGGGAGGGTGAACTGCCATTCGGCGAGCGTGGCGGCGGGGTCGGGCCAGAGGTTCGGCCCGCCGGTAGCGGCGTTTTTCGTCCTGATGGATGGGGTCACGGCTCCTGCCGGGGTGCCGAAACTGGTGACGTTCCAGTTCGTCGCCCAATAGGTTCCGTTGCCCGCGCTCCAGGGGAGTTCCGTCGATTGCGTCCATATGCCGGAGAACTGCCACCCGCCCAGGGCAGCCTTCGCCCAGCGGCGGCGCGCGGCCGGGCCGATCGGAACCTGGTACACCCACCACATGTTCCACACATGCCGCTGGTCGTAATCGGAAACCGCGCGGCGTTGCGAGGGGTTCCAGGCGTTGATGAGGAAGCCGGCAAACGCTCCGCTGTTTTCGGTTTCAGAAGCCAGATCCTGCGATTTCGAATAAGTGTAGTTGAAATCGAGCGTCAGGCCGTTGGAAAAGCGCTTCCGCAGCGTCCATTGCATGGAATGATAGTTGCCCCCGGCAATCGAACTCCAGGCGGAGAGCGAAGAAAACTGCGGGTTCATCATCGTGTTCGGGCCGAGTACGCCGCAATCCGGATCGCAGTATTCGTCCAGATCCCCGAGCGCGGAAATGAAGTCATTCGGATAGAGCCGCGCCACGCTGTAGACCACTTGCGAGGCGGTGCGGGAGGCGGTCTTCAGATTGCCGAACATGTTTTCCCAGAAGGGAATCCGCGGCACCTGCGTGATCAGCGTCTTCTGATTGACGAGTTGCGCCATCTGGGATGCCGCCTGGAAGTAAGATTGGCCGCTTGCCGGATCGGTGAGGTTGGTGGGCATTGCGAGGTCGCGGTTGATCAAGGACCGTCGCGACAGGCGCCCGACGTAGCTGCCCTGGACGAACCAGCCGCGCGCGAACTCGCGCCCGATCGAGAAGTTGAGGTTCATCGTGTAGGGGCTCTTCAACTGATCGTCAATGGAATTCGTGATGGCGAACCCCGCGTCGACGGTGTCGGGGAATTGCGCCGGGAAGCCTCCGGGCGGCGCCGGACGGAGCAGCGTTGCGGGGATGTCGAAGATGCCTGTGAACCGCGGCGCCGTGGATGACGTAAGGCGGCCGGCGGGATTGGTCAGCGTGGTGGCAAAGCCGAAGGCGCTCAGGTCGTAGCTCCGCGCCAGAGGCTGGCCAATGAGGTCATAGAACATGCCGAATCCCGTGCGGATTGCCGTGCGGCCTGAACCGCCGAAGAGCCGTTTGCGCCACCCGGAATCACCGGTGGGAGACCACGCCAGCGAGAGCCTCGGCGCGAAGTCGCGCTTATGAAACGGATAGAGCGGGCGCGCCTTGGGATCATCGGCGCGGATGAAAACGATGCGGCCCGCCTCCTCCTGGCTGCGGCCCTGGTCCGCCAGATGCCCGCGCGTGTTGAACCAATCTCCGAGGGGAATGTTTGTGGAAACCTGGACTCCGTTGGCTTCGTGCACAGGCGGCATCAGCGACCACCGCAGGCCGAACGTAAGCGTCACATCAGGCCGCAGGCGCCAGGAATCCTGGGCGTACATCTCGAACTCTTTGTTGCGGAAATCGCGCGCGATGGGCGCGCCCACGGGGAGCACCGTGCCGCCAATCGTATAGTTGTAGCTGGCATCCACCTCGGAAACAATGCCGAGCAGAGCCATCATGGCGTCGCCGAATGCCGCGCGGTCGGCGGAGTTGATATCGGCGGGGGTGATGTCGGAACCCGTGCCGCGGAGCCAGTCGACGTTGGTCGATGCGGAGTGGAACGACTTCAGCCCGTTCAGCGACTGGTTCGAGATCAGCCGCGTCACCGCCCCGAACTGCAGCAGATGCTTTCCTTTGGTGTAGCTGAGGTCCTCGCTGAACTGATGGAGCGGCATCTTGCGCGTGATTCCCGTCGTCAGCGGGTAAAGATCAGACAGGTCAATGAAGGTGACTGCCGAGGCGGTCTGGCTGCCCGTTCGCTCGCGCGAATAGCGTGTCAGGCCATAACGAAAATTGCTGACCAGGTTCGGGGTGAGGATGGCGTTATAACCGATGGCCAGTCCCTTGGTGTTGGCGAGGAAGGCGCTCGAGGGGGCCTGTCCGGGAAATTGCGGGGGATCCGTGGACCGGTCATTCTGCATCTGCCCGCGGAAGAAGAGATTGTGATTCGCCGCGAGTTGGTAATCGAAGCGGGCGATGTAGGTGTTGTAGAGCAATTCGAGCGGCGCGGTGAAGCGGTAGCCGAGGAAATTCACCCCGTCGCCCGGCGTAGACGCATTCGGCAGAGGATACTGTTGGAACACCTGCAACACCGCGGGGTTTGCGCCTATGCCGCGCGGGTCGAGCGCGCGCACCTGGGCGGGGTTCAACTGGACGAACTGCCCGGCGCGGTTGCGGTAGGTGATGCCGCCCTGGCGCAACTCCCCGGAGGGCACGGTGCGCTCCGCGTTCTCTTCGCTGCGGTCATTGCGCTGCTCCCAATTGAAGAAGTAAAACAGCTTGTTTTTGCGGACCGGCCCGCCGAGCGAAACGCCGGGGATGTTGATCAGCAGCTTCGGCCTTGCGACGCCGGAGCTGTTGTTGAAAAATCCGTTGGCGGCCGTGGCAGTGTTGCGGTGATACCAATAGATGGAGCCATGGGTATCGTTCGTCCCAGACTTGGTCACCAAAGAGACCTGCGCCCCGGAACTGCGCCCCTGGTCGGCATTGGCGTTGGTGGTTGTGGTGCGAAACTCCTCGACGGAGTCGAGCGTCACGCGCAGGACGCTGGTGAAGGCGGTCCGTTCCTGCTGCTCGTTCACGTCGATGCCGTCGAGTGTCACATTCGCCTGGTCGCTCTTGCCGCCGTTCACGTTGCCCGATTCGGTCACGCCCGGTTGTAGCGCCAGCAGCCCAGCGACGTTGCGCGCATACGAGGGGAGTTGCAGGATTGGCATCGATCCAATGGCATTGCCAAGGGAAGCGTCCACCGTGTTCACCTGTCCAGCCTCGGCGGTCACGGTGACAGAGCTGGTTACATCGCCCACCTTCTCGAATTGCAGGTCCGCGCGCGCCGGCGTGTTCACCAAGACCTCGATGCCGGCGGCTGTCACGTTGCCGAATCCCCGCGCGGAAGCGGTAACCCGGTAACGGTCCGGAAGAATCTGCGGGAACGTGTAGCGGCCGTCGGACGCCGTCACGGTCTCGCGCACGCGCAGGTTGCGGGACTGGCTGTCGAGACGAATGACGGCGCCGGGGACTGCGGCGCCGGTGGGATCGGTAACCAACCCGGAGAGTTGGGAAAGCTGCTGCGCGGGCAGCAGGCAGGCGAACAAGAGTACGGAGATCAGCCGGAAGAAGCGCAATTAGAAACCTCACCTTTCTCTATTTAACCCGGATGGAGGGGCGGCGGCGCTTGTGTAGCGGAACCAAATTGCAGGTGAAATCACGGGGGCGTGAGATAATAAGGAAAATGCGTACCGAGCAGCGCATTTCGGACATGCAGCGCAGAATTTGCGCTACGTGTGTTCTTTTGCTCGTCTGCCTCTCTCCCCTCTCCCCGTTGTTTGCGCGAGCGTTCGGCACGGCGGCATCCGGTATGGAGTGCTGCAAGTCGAAGCGCCAATGCTGCTGCCGGAAGGCTGCGCATGGCAATGCGCCGTCGCTGGTTGCAGCGCCGTCCTGCGGCGGAAATTGTGCCGCACACCACCTCGCCGTGAATGGGGGCAAGGTGTTGCCTGCTCCCCCCGCCGTTTCGCACCGTCCGCACGCGCGGGAGGAAAACATCCGCGCGTCTTTTGCCGAACCTCATCTCTTGCCGAGGTATGAAGTGTTCTTCTGGAAACGGCCGCCGCCCGTCTTCTAAGGAACACGCGCAAAGCGGAGCCCACCCGCGCCGCGAATCATCGCGGTGTTCCTCGTACTTTGGGGCGGGACGTGCCCTTTGCGCTCCTCACTGGCATAGTTCACCAGCAAGTATCCAATTTCATTTCGTTCGAATTTTCCTGGAGACCGGGCCATGAACATACGCGTATTTTTTCTACTGGCGGTATTTTCCGTTGGCCTCCTGGCGAACAAGCCAGGCGCCGCCTTCGAAGATCGCCGCGATCATCTTTACAAGACGTTTCTTGCTCCCTGCTGCTGGCACGAGGCGGTCTACACGCATCGCTCCTCGGAGAGCCTGATGATGCGCAAGGAGATCGACTCCCTGCTTCGGGAAGGGCGCACCAATGAGGAGATTGTCGCCTATTACGTGGGCAAGTACGGGGAACGCATCCTCCGGGAGCCGCCCGGGGTAAAGGGGACATTTCTGTACCTGCTCCCCGTATTCGCGCTTCTGGCCGGGCTCGCGGCCGTGCTTGCAGCGCTGAAGATGATGATGTCCCGCCGGTCCCGGCAGCCGGTTCCGGCAACACACCCAAGCATCCCGGATTCGGACTGGGATTGGTAAGGAGATTTTCGATGACTCGCAGACAAGTGATGACAGGAATTCTGGCGGGCGGAGCAGTTGCCGCCGGAGCGCAGGCGGCGGCGCCGGCGTTCACGCTCCCCAAACTCCCGTACGCCTTTGACGCGCTCGAACCCTACATCGACGCGCGCACCATGGAGATTCACCATGACAAGCATCATCAGGCGTACGTCGACAACTTGAACAAGGCGATTGCGGCGCACGCGGAATGGGCGAAGTACCCGGTGGAGGAACTCCTCGGGAAGTTCTCTCAACTGCCGGAGGGCCTGAAGACCGCGGTGCGCAACCAGGGTGGAGGACACGCCAACCACTCCCTCTTCTGGCAGGTGCTGGGGAAACCCACAGGCAAAGCGCCGCAAGGAAGGTTGGCGCGAGACATCGACCGGTCGTTTGGTGGGCTGCCTCAGTTCCAATCGAAACTGAAAGCGGCGGCGATGGGTGTGTTCGGCAGCGGGTGGGCGTGGTTGAATATCGATTCGGAGAACCGTCTGCTGGTGGAGGCTTCGGCCAACCAGGACAGCCCGTGGATGATGCAGCGCAAGTCGGTCCTGGGAATCGATGTCTGGGAGCACGCCTATTACCTCAAGTATCAGAACCGCCGCGCCGAGTACCTGGACGCCATCCTGCATGTCCTCGATTGGGCGGCCATCTCCCACCGTTACGAACAGATGGGAAAGTGAATGAAGCGCAGTTGGTTTCTTTTGACGCTGCTCGCTGTTTCCTGCGGGAAGAAAGAGGAGCCTGCCGGGCCGGTGAAGGAGTACCGGTTGACAGGCGTAGTAGTGAGCTACGACGCCGATCGAAAAGTGGCCCTTATCCGCCACGAAAAGATCGAAGGTCTGATGGAGGCGATGACGATGGAGTTCCCGGTGCGCGACGAGAGGGCGGCGTCGAAACTGGTCCCCGGACAGCGCATTACCGCACGACTGTTTCAGCGCGAATCGGATTATGAGTATTGGATTTCGGGCATTGAAACCGCGGCGGCCCGGTGAGGTTGGGAAGGGGTGGTTGCCCCCTTTGGTTTCAATGGCCTAGAATCAGACTAAGGGCAAGCCTGTAGATTGCCCGTAGGAGAGACGACACCAGATGAGGCCTGGAGGGCTGCATTATAGGTCTTCCTTGCCGTCACGGACGGCGGAGATCCTGCACTCGATTGTTCACGAGTTCATCGAGACCGGAGAACCGGTGGCGTCGCGCACCGTTTCCCGCCGCGGTTCGAAGCTGAGCCCTGCCTCCATCCGTAACATCATGGCCGATTTGAGCGACGAAGGATACCTGTCCCAGCCCCACACTTCGGCCGGGCGCGTACCCACCGCGAAGGCATTCCGGGAATATGCGCACGCGGTTCAGCTCTCGCGCAGCCTTTCGATCGAGGCCAGCCGGTTGCGGCAGGAGATCCACAATCAGGACTCGGTGGAGGCGCAGGTGGAAAAGTCGTCTCATGTGTTGACGCAGATATCGCGCAGCATGGGAATCGCGGCTGCCATCCCCACGGACAACCAGATTCTCCACCAGGTGGAACTGATCGCCCTTTCCGATCAGCGGGTCTTGATGGTGGTGGTCACTCGCGACCGGATTGTACGCGACAAGATCATCTATCTCGACCGCGCGCTTCCGCAGGAAGAGCTGAGCTCTATCCGGAACTACATCAACGTCAACTTCCAAGGCTGGACGCTGCTTGCCATCCAGAGGGAACTCGGCGAGCGCCTCGAGGAAGAGCGCGCCGTTTACGATCAGATACTCCAGCGCCTGAACGTGCTGGTGCGGAAGGGGCTGCTCGATATCGGGCTCACTCCAACGCTACACACGGAGGGCGCCTCGAACCTGGTGGGCGTCGACCTGCACCTCACGAGAGAAAAGCTGCGGGAACTGTTCCGCACGCTCGAGGAAAAGAAGCGGATCCTCGAACTGCTCGAGCGGTTTCTCGAATCGAGCGGCGAAGTGGGCGTTCAAGTCGGCCTCGGCGAAGCGCATTCCAGCATGGATGAACTTGCACTCATCGGGGTAACCATCCTGCTGCCGGGCGGCATGGCCGCCAAGGTGGCGGTGCTGGGGCCGATGCGCATGAACTACGAGCGCGTCATGTCCGCCGTCTACCATGTGGGCCAAGCCCTGCAATCGGCGGAAATCTGACGCCGGCCCCCCCGGCATTCGAGTGAAATTGGAGAACTTTGATAGGCTGGAGTTATGCAAGAAGAGGTAAAAAACCCTTCCGATGAAGGAAGTGTGGGCGTCGAAGATCGGGCCGCGGATCCGGCTCCTCAGAGCGACACCGTGGAAATAGCTGATCTGGCAGACCAGTTGGCCGCCGTAGCCGCCGACCGGGACCGGTTGCAGTTGGAAAACGCAGAGACGCAGGACCGCCTGTTGCGGCGGCAAGCCGAGTTCGAAAACTTCCGCAAACGCGTGGAGCGGGAGAAAGTGGAACTGCTCGAGTATGCCGGCCTGGAAGCCGTGCGCGCCATTCTGCCCATTCTGGACGATTTTGAGCGCGCCCTGAAGGTCGAGAGCGCCGACAAGGAGTACGTGCGGGGCATGGAGATGATTCACCAGCGCCTGCTGGAGACGCTGAAGAAGGTCGGGCTCGAGGCGATTGAATGCGCAGGGCAGAAGTTCGATCCGAACCTGCACCACGCCGTCACCAGGGAGTCTTCGGAAAGCGTGGAAGAGGATACGGTTCTCGAGGTCTACCAAAAGGGATACAACTTCAAAGGGCGGCTTCTGCGGCCGGCCATGGTGAAAGTCTCGGTGCGTTCGTAGCCTCGCGGGGGTGAAGAGGGGAAGCGATGGCCGATTCCAAGCAAGATTACTATGAGGTGCTCGGCGTACCGAAGGATGCCGACGATCAGACGCTGAAGAGCGCCTATCGCAAGCTGGCGATGAAGTTTCACCCGGACCGCAATCCGGGCGATCATGCGGCGGAGGAAAAGTTCAAGGGAGCGGCGGAAGCCTACGGAGTGCTGAGCGATCCGCAGAAGCGCGCCGCCTACGACCGCTACGGCCATCAGGGGGTGCAAGGCGCCGCCGCGCAGGGTTTCGACGCCGGCGCATTCACCGATTTCAGCGACATCCTCGGCGATTTGTTCGGCTTCGGCGAGATGTTCGGCGGCGGCCAGCGGCGCAACCGAGTCCAGCGGGGCGAGGACGTGCGCTTCGACCTCGAGATCACGCTCGAGGACGTGATGCAGGGAAAATCGGCTGACCTGATGGTGCCGCGGCTTGATCCCTGTTCCCGCTGCAACACAACCGGAGCGGAGCCTGGCGGCATGTCTTCCTGCCCAGCCTGCCACGGGCGCGGGGAAATGATCTACCAGCAGGGGTTCCTGTCCATCCGCCGGACCTGTACGCAGTGCGGAGGCCGAGGGCAGATCGTGAAGCGTGTCTGTACCCAGTGCAAAGGGGAAGGCTACAAGCGCACGGACCGCAAGCTCAAGGTCAACATCCCTGCCGGCGTCGACAACAACACACGCCTGCGGCTTTCCCAGGAAGGGCAGCCCGGCGCCAACGGCGGCCCCCCCGGCGATCTCTACGTGGTCCTGAAAGTGAAGGATCATCCCGTCTTCGAACGCCATGAGGACCAGTTGCATTGCACGGTTCCGGTGAATATGGCCCAGGCGGCGCTCGGCACCGACGTCGATCTGCTGACCTTTGACGGCTTGCAGACGGTGAAGATTCCCGAAGGGGTCCAGAACGGCCATCAGGTCCGGCTCAAGGGGCTCGGCGTTCCGCGCTTGAACTCCCACGGGCGCGGGGATCTCTTTGTCCACGTGGAAGTACGCACACCGGAGAAACTGACGCGCGAACAACGCAAACTGCTCGAGCAGTTGCGGGACCTGCTGCCGGTAGAGAACGAGCCCAAGGAAAAGGGGCTGTTCGAGAAGGTGAAAGACTACTTCATGTAGGGTGGCGCTACGTGCCGCCGTTGCCCGCTGCCCGCTGGTAGAACCCGCTCAGGTCGGCCTTCAACTGCTTCAAGGCATCGACATTGAGATAGATCATGTGGCCTGACGCGTAATAGCCGAATTCGATGTTGCCTCGGAGCTTCGGCTCCAATTGCATGTGCGCCAGGTCGTATTCGGTGTTGAAGAACGGGGTTGCCAGATCAAACAGCCCGTTGGCGGAGAATATCCGCAGGCGCGGATTTTTCCGCATCGCATCGGCGAGGTCCTCCACCACATCGGTTTCGCGCATCGCCGGTCCGCCCGCGCCGCCCGGGCGATGAGAGAAGTCCCAACTGGCGGGTCCGCTCAGACCGGGCGCGCGGGGATAGTAGCTCTCCTTTGTGTTGTATTTCAGTTCGCGATCGAGGTACTCGTGGAGCGCCGAAACCACGGCTCCGGTAATCCCGGTGCTTGAGGGATCATAGCCGGGATTTTCGCCGGCGGCATCGTAGTCCGTACCCTCGAAGCGCGCGTCGTAGCGCCCCAGGATGGCTCGCTGGTTGCGTAGCAATTCCTTGCGAAAACGGGATGGATTGACCCGCAGATTGGCCTCCTTGAGGTACTGGACACTGAGCCCTGTCAACGATGCCATCTTCGCGGCTATGGCATCGGCTTGCGCCGCAGGCAGGTTGTGCCCCTGGGCGAGCGCCTCGGCATAGGGACCACGCGCGAAGGCTCGCGCCTCGTTGAGAAACGTCTTCATGTCCCTTCCCTTGTGCGGCGCCTTCTCAAAATGCCAGGCAATGGCGGCATAGGAAGGCAGATTCCCGATGAACCACGCGTCGTTGCCTGGAGCGACGGCGTGAAAGTTGAGGATGGTGGACATGAGAATGACGCCGTTGCAGGAGACCCCGCCCGCTTCGAGCACGTCCACCAGCGCCGCCGAACGTGTGGTGCCGTAGGATTCCCCAAACAGAAACTTCGGCGAGTTCCAGCGACGGTTCACTGTCAGAAACCGCTGGATGAACTTGCTGAATGCCCGCGCGTCCTGATCGGTTCCGGCGAAATCCTTCATCGTCGCCTTGCCCACCACCCGGGAGAACCCCGTTCCCATCGCGTCCACGAATACGAGATCGGTCTTATCGAGCAGCGAATATTCGTTCGGCACGATGCGGTAGGGCGCGGCTCCGGTGGCCTCCGGGCTCGCGGTCAGCACGCGCACCGGACCCACCGAGGCCATGTGCAGCCACAAACTTGCCGAACCCGGCCCGCCGTTGTAGAGGAATGTCACCGGGCGCGTCCGCATGTCGCTCGCGCCGTTCAGCGTGTATGCCACGTAGAACATGCTTCCGTTCGGCTTCTCGTCATCGCCATTGATGAGCAATGTGCCCGCCGTCGCCGTGTAGGCAATCGTCTTCCCGTCGAGTTGCAGCGTGTGGCTGGTCTCGGATTTCGTTTCGGAGGGGATGGGCGCGGCGGTCTTCTCCGCGTCCGGAGCCGGCGCTTTTTGCGCCAGGGAGGGAAGCGCCGCCAGAAGCAGGAGCGTCGCGGCAAGGTTCGTTCGGGACAAGCAGTACTCCTTTTGGGCCTATTCTGGCATACGGCTGCCTGCCTTTGGAGCGGCCCGAGCCTAGCTTCAAATGAAGACGGAAAGACCTTGCTTGCGGTTAGGGTTTACAGCCTAAGCTGGGCCATCTCTACTTTGCTCTCTTGCTGCCGGTGTGCGCACCGGCCTTATTCGGAAGCGAGATTGAGGGCACGGTGGTGATTCAGCGCAAACTCACCAAACGCCGGGTGACGGCTCCAACCAGCGCTTATCAGCGCGGCGTAGCCGTGGAATTAAGGGGGGATGCCCCCACTGGCGATTTGGCATTCGAGCGCGAGCGTGTGGTGATCTATCTGGAAGGCCGGCGCCCCTCGAACCCGCTCACGGCCACCATGGATCAGAAAAACCGTCGCTTCGTGCCGGACACTTTGGTGATCCCCGCCGGCTCGACCGTCTCGTTCCCCAATTTCGATCCCATCTTCCACAACGTTTTCTCTCTCTCGAAGCCGAAATCCTTTGACCTCGGCAACTATCCGCGCAACCAGACGCGCACCGTACAATTTCCCAAACCCGGCGTTGTGTTCGTCAACTGCCACCTGCACCCGAACATGGGCGCAGTCATTGTGGTCACGCCCAATGAATGGAACACAAAAGCCGCCCGGGACGGCAGTTTCCGCCTCACGGGTGTGCCGCCGGGCAATTACACCATCGTGGCATGGCACAAGGCGGCGAGTTTTTTCCGCAAGCAGGTGCAGGTGACCGCACAACACGGCGCGGCAGTGGAATTCCAGATCCCTCTCGCTGAAGACGGCTCGGTCCTCGCCCGAAGGTAAGCATGCGCTTCGCAACCCGCACGTTTCTGATCTCTTCCCTCCCCTTTTCGCTTCTCCTGCTGGGGAGTTTCTGGGCGATCCAGCAGACCGTGGCGTGGACCGTCCGTGACGGGCTGCTCTCCTCGCTGCGGCAAACGCACGCCTCGATTGCCCGGATCCGCGCCCGCGGCGAACTGCACAATCGCCGGTTCCTGCGCGTCCTCAGCGAGAATCCGAGCCTCAAGGCGGGTCTCCAGTTGCTTCTGGCCGAGCCGTCGAGTACGCCGGCGCGGCTCACGGTGGAGGACCAACTGAGGGAAATGTGCGAGAACCTCGGCTTCGATTTCCTTCTGGTGTCGAACCCCGAGGGCTCCGCCTTGGCCGGCGTCATCCGGAAAGGAAGTGACTTCGTCCCTATGGACGCGGGCGGGTCAAAGGCAGCCGCACACGGATTCGCGAGCATCAACGGCAACACCTACCAGGTAGCCTCCACCCCCATCGACCAGGGAGATGAGAATCTCGGCATCCTCTCCGTGGGCGAACACTTCGACTTCTCCGAGTTCAGCACGCCCGCGGTGCTTACCCGGAAGGGCCGGGTGGTTCAATCGAGCCTTCGCGGCGCCGCCCCCGCCGCGGTGGAGTTCGCGCTCCAAAGCTGCCGCGGCAGGGAGGAATGCGAGGTCCGGATCGGCAACGAGGCCTACATTTCCCTTCCCATGAACAGCCTCGAATTCGGCGACGGATACGTGCTGCGCAGCCTGCAAAATGCCGACCGCGCCAGCGCTCCGGTGCAGGCAATCCTGCGAAACGTGTTCCTCACCGCCGGCGCCGGCGCCCTGCTGGCGGCGCTTGTGGTCAGTTTCCTTTCGTCGCGCTCCATTGTCCGGCCTATCGCCGCTTTCGTCTCCCATCTCAAGCAGAGCGAACAGACCGGGTTGCTCCCGGAGTTGGAAGCCCGTCCGGCATCCATCCAGGAGATCCGCGACCTCACCGCCAGTTTCAATCAGGCGGCAGCCGCCATTCGCGAAGCGAGAAACAGGCTGCACCATGCCTATGTCGAATTCACCACCTCTCTCGCCAATGCCCTGGACGCGCGGGATCACTACACGGCGGGCCATAGCCGCCGCGTGAGCGAGTATTCCTGCGCCATCGCGCAAGCCGTGCAGGCGCCCGAGGAACAACTCGAGCGCATTCGCGTAGGCGCCCTGCTCCACGACATCGGCAAGATCGGAATCGCGGACGCCGTCCTGCAAAAGCCCGGCAAACTCACCGCCGAAGAGTTCGCGATCATCCGGGAACACCCTACCATCGGCCGCCGCATTCTCGAGGCCGTCCAGGGCTTTCAGCCGTACCTCGACGCAGTGGAACTCCACCACGAAAACTGGGACGGCAGCGGCTATCCGCATGGCCAAAAAGGCGCCCGGACCCCGCTCGATGCGCGCATCATCCACGTGGCGGACGCCTATGACGCGATGACTTCCGATCGCCCTTACCGCAAGGGAATGCGCCACGAGCAGGCGATCCATGTGCTCGAGCAGAATGCGGGATCGCAGTTCGATGCGGAGATCGTGGCGGCATTCGCCCAACTGCCGGGGATTGGCCGACAGCCGCTTCCCGCGCCGGCCGCGGAGACCTCGTCCATCCAAAAATTGGCCGAGGCGGTGGGCGAAACATCCGCGGGCCTGCCGGCAAGAGAAGCCACGCCATGAAACCGCGGGGTCTCGTCTTGTGTCTTCTTCCCTGTGCCCTTGCCGCACAGGAGGCCGATTCGGGCTTCGAATTGCGCACCACCCTCAGCGCGTCTCTGTTCTCTTCTCCTCTTCTTGAAGCGGCGCCCCGCAACGGAGGCCCTGTCTCCGGCGGCTTTCGCTCGCTGCTCTACCCCACCTGGAAGCTGAGCAGAAATTGGGCCGTCTCCGGAGCCATCCAGGTCCGCTCCCGGCCTTACTTCAGCGAAGAGTATTCCACCCAAGGCTATGGCGTGAAAGCCGACGTCCTGCAAGCCCATTTGAGCTACTCCCGCTTTTGGAAAAATCGCTCATTGGTATTTCGTGTGGGCCAGCTCTCCTCCGCATTCGGCTCCTTTCTGTTGCGCTACGACGATGCCCTCAACCCGCTCATCGACATGCCGCCGGCATACGGCTACTACTACAAGCCTGTGACCACACTCGGGCTGCCGGGCGCGCAGGTGGACGTAAATCTGGGAAAGTTCGACGCCCGGGCGCAGTTCACGAACTCGTCACCGGCGAACCGGCGCAGCGTGTTTGACGACTACCAGTTCGGAGGCTGGGCCGGAGGCGCGGGCTACACCTTGCGGCAGGGATTGCGCGTTGGGATCTCCGCCTATCGCGGGCCCTATTTGCACGATGCGTACCGCTTCTATCGCCGCGGCGAAGCCGATCCTCGCCAGTTGCCGGCCTCCGGACTCGGCATCGACGTGCAATGGGGCTACGGCCACTGGAACTTCAACGGAGAATGGCAGCGCTTCCAGATGGATTACCGCGCCATCCCCACGTTTCATCAACACACGGGCTACGCGGAAGCGCGCAGGGTGCTCCACCCCGCTGGTATGTTGCCGTCCGAACCTCGTATCTGCGGGCCAGCGCCTTCCCTGGGCGCGAAGTCTTCGAGGCCGCCATCGGGTACCGCCCCAACTCCTACCAGACGCTGAAGGCAGGCTACACCATCCAGCAGGGCCCTACGATTCGCGGCGCGCAAGCCAATGCCTTCACCCTGCAACTGGTGACTTCCTACACGCCGCTATCCTGGGCGGGCAAACACTAGGCGGGCTTCTTCTCGATCTTCTTCGGCCCCACCCGCGTCGTGACCACTTTCCAATCTTCCGCCGGAACACCGGTATGCTTCTCCATCGCCTTCTGCCACGGGAGAGCATGCCAGATCTGGCGCGTGTGCACGGGCCCGATGAGGTTTTCGGTCATGTGCGCTCCATGGCCTTTGTACGTCAGCGCGCCCGTGCCGATGATGGCGGTCTGCATGCGGAAATAGCGGTTCAGGTTGGTGAATTCCCGTCCCTCATGCGGCATGGCGAACAGATGCGCCACGTCGTCGATCAGCATGAGGCGCGCCTCGGAGTCCGGGTCGCTGCCGCGCCCCACATCGGCCAGCCAGCCAGTGAATCCGGGCCCGCCGGCAAACATCCGGTTGACGCGATAATCCGCCACGCGGATGACGTTGAAAATCACATGCGCGCCGCCGGGGTGGGGCACCATTTCGATATCCAGGTGGCAGCGGATATTCGGGCGCATGTAGGCTTCGTCGAGTTTGTCGTAATCATCGGGCGTGATCAGCCAGTATTTCCAGGCCCAGAAGTCCTCGATTACGCTCTTGTACTCGCGCTGCCAGGCCTCCCACAGCATGCGGTCCCACGCCTCGGCGCCGAAGCGGTCGTCCTCTTCCTGGTAGTAGCCGGTGCAAGGCCCGTTCTTCATCTCCACCGCGCGCATGTGCACCTTGATGCGCAGCGTGGCGCACAGGTTGCCGCCGTCGTTGCGATCCTTCGCCCAAAGGCTCGAGTCATAGTGCTCGGAGTCAATGAACTGCCGAACCACGCGCTGGCTGTCGAATTCCGGCATAGGTCTCCCCAATCAATAATGCGCAAAACTGCGCGCCGAGTCCATCACCCGGGCGGCATCTGTCAAAATGAGCAAAAGGAAAGCCCAATGCGACTTGTCTTCATTCCCTCATTTTTCGCCCTGTGTTCCCTGCTGGCAGCGGGTCCAGGATTCAACGGCCGGTGGGACATCACCGTGAAAGGCGAGCCGCGCAGCCGCGCCTGGTGGCTCGGAATCGAGGGCGCCGGCACACCCCATCCCAAAGGAACATTCATCAGCGCCTTCGGCGGCGCGTTGAATCCCATCGAGGAGATTTCCGTTCAGGGTGACCATCTCACCTTCGGCTTCAGCCATGAGGGCCGGCACCTGGTCTACAAGGCAAAGCTGGCCGGGGACCGGCTGGAAGGCGTCTTCGAGGAGGACGGAAAGCAAAAGCTCACCTTCACCGGCGTTCGCGCCCCCGTCATCCGTGATAAAGAGGACGGCACGTGGAAGAAAGGCGCACCCATCAGCCTGTTCAACGGCAAGGACATGAGCGGCTGGAAGCCGCTGATCCCCGACATTCCCCTCGGCTGGAAGGTGGAGAACGGCGTGCTCACCAACACTCCGAAGGCGAATAACCTCATCACGGGCGGCAAATTCTGGAACTTCGAACTCGATGCCGAATTCCGCGTCGGCCCCCACAGCAACAGCGGCATCGGCCTGCGCGGCCGCTATGAAGTGCAGATTCTCGAAGACTACGGCCGCCCGCCGGACGTGCATTCAAACGGCGCCCTGTACAGCCGCATCGTCCCCAGCGTCAACGCAAGCAAGCCGGCCGGCGAGTGGCAGACGTACCACATCCGCCTGGTGGGACGAACCGTCACCGTGGTCCTGAACGGCAAGAAGATTATCGACAAGGGGCAAATCGACGGCCTCACCGCCGTCGCCGTCGACCCCAACGAGGGTGAACCGGGACCGCTGATCCTTCAGGGCGACCACGGAAGCGTCGAATTTCGCAAACTCGTGCTCACGCCCCTGACGCATTGAGGGCCCACCGGATGCACCGCCGCAAGTTCGTCTCCACGGCCGCCGCAGCCCTCTCCACCTCTGTGCAAGCCCAGGAAAGGAAATCCCCCGTGCGCTTCGGCATCGATCTGTTCAGCATCCGCTCCCAAAACTGGAGCCCCTTTGAATACCTGGACTACTGCGCCAGGTGGAAGGCGAAGGTGGTCCACTTCTCCGAAATCCGCTTTATCGGCAGTTTGGAGCCGGCCCATCTAAAGCAAGTACGCGCACATGCCGAAAGACTAGGGATTGAGATCGAATTGGGAATGCGCTCGATTTGTCCCTCCTCGAAGGCGTTCGACCCTGCCCAGGGCACGGCGTCCCAACAACTGCTCCGCATGCTGGAAGCCGCGGGACATGCCGGCTCGCCCATCGTTCGCTGCGTCCTCGGAACCATGGCGGACCGGACGGGGGGCTCGACGGATATCGACGGCCACATCGAGAATACCGTGAAGGTGCTCCGTCCGCTGCGTTCGCGGTTTCAGGACGCCAACATCAGGATCGCCATCGAAAACCACGCCGGGGACATGCAGGCCCGGGAGCTGAAAACGCTGATCGAGGAAGCCGGCAAGGATTTCGTCGGCGCCTGTCTCGATTCGGGCAACCCGGTGTGGGCCATCGAGGACCCGCACCTCACGCTCGAGACCCTGGCTCCTTATGTCCTCACCAGCCACGTCCGCGACAGCGGCGTGTGGATGACGCCCGAGGGGATCGCCGTCCGCTGGATGCGCATGGGGGAGGGCAATGTGAATATCTCCGGCTGGGTGCGCAAGTACGCCGAACTGTGCCCGGGGCGCGCCATGTCGCTCGAGATCATTGTCACCGGACCGCGCACGCACGCCATCTACGATCCCAAATTCTGGGACGGTTACCGCAAGACGCCCGCCTGGGAGTTCAGCCGGTTCCTTGCCATCGCGGAAAAAGGGAAGCCCTCCCCCTACACGCCCCCGCCCAAGGAGGAGGCCGTCCGCCGCGAGCGTGAGGATCTCGAGGCGAGCGCCCGCTGGGTGCAAGACTTCTTCCACTTATGAGCCTGAAGGACAAGGTGGCGCTGGTGACCGGCGGCAGCCGCGGCATCGGACGCGCCATTGCCGAAGCCTTCGCCCGCATGGGCGCCACCGTCGTCATCTGCGGCCGCAAGCTCTACACGCTCGAGCAGGTGGCGCTCGACAACGAAATGCTGCCCGGCTCCATCGTCCCCATCCAGTGCAACGTCACGCGGCTTGAAGAGATGGAGTGCATGGTGGAAACCATCCTTCAGGAACAGGGCCGCATCGACATTCTGGTGAACAACGCGGCCCTCAATGTCTTCACCGGGTCGGCTCTCGAGCTTGGCGAAGGGGAGTTCGACCGGACGGTGGAAATGAACATCAAGAGCGTGTTCCGCATGACCCGGCTGGTGGCCCCCTCGATGTGCGATCACCGCAGCGGCGCCATCATCAACATCGCCGCCACCGCCGGCCTCCGCCCCGAGCCCTGCAACCTGCTCTACTCCATGACGAACGCCGCCGTCCTCATGATGACCCGCTCGTACGCCCTCGAACTTGCTCCCCATGGCGTGCGCGTCAACGCCATTGCGCCGGGTCTCATTCAAACCGAAATGAGCAGCCATGTCTGGAAGGATGACTACCGGCTGCGGGAACATCTTGCCCGGCAGCCCGTCCGGCACGTGGGGCAGCCTGAAGAGGTAGCCGAGATCGCCCTCATGCTGGCGGGCGAGCGCGCCTCGTTCGTCACGGGGCAGACTTTCGCGGTGGACGGGGGACTCATGCTCACGTAATCCGGGCGCGAGCCGCCGCCGGATGGATGCTACACTTGACCGCGATGTCCCAGGGAAACGTCGAAACCGAGATCAAACTCCCCGTTGCCAGCCTCGAAGAGGTGAAACGGCGAATTGATGCGCTCGCCTTTCGCCTCAAGACGCCCCGCGCCTTTGAATCGAACGTCCTGCATGACACCCGAGATGCCGCGCTGCGCGGCCGCGGGTGCCTGCTGCGCCTGCGCGAAACCGGCGGGAATGCCATTCTCACCTACAAGGGACCGGGAAAGGCGGGGAAACACAAAGTCCGGGAGGAACTCGAAGTGAGCCTCGGCGAGGCGCGGGCCGCTTCCCTGATTCTTCAGCGGCTGGGCTATCATCCGGTCTTCCGTTACGAGAAATACCGCACGGAATACACGGACGGAGCCGGGATTCTGACTCTGGATGAGACACCGATCGGATGCTATCTGGAGTTGGAGGGGAGCGCTGAGTGGATCGATGAGGCGGCGGAGAAACTCGGGTATGAGGAGGGGGAGTATATCACGAAGAGCTACGGGGGTCTCTACCTATCCCACTGCCAGGAAAAGCATATTCCCCCCACGAACATGGTCTTCAGGGATTATCCCGAGGACACCGCAACAAAATAGCCTTAGTACCTTGGAAATGCTTGCCTTGCGGTGCGACCCCGGTTATCTTTGACATGGAGCAGATCTCTAGAAACGCATGTTTGTGAGCATCGTCATTCTCGGTTTCTCCGTACTGCTGTTCCTGTACTGGTTCCGCTACACGTGTCTGCTGATCCTGAGCACGAAGACGGCGAAGGATTACACGACGCAAGTAGCCGCGGCGAACCAGTTGGAGTTCCCTGCCATTCGAGCGCACCTGAAGCACGCGGTCGCCGAAGGCGGAATGGACTCGCTACAGCGGTCTCTGGAGAAAGACTACCAGTTGCTGACGGGCCTGTTACGGCACGCGGCACAATTTCAGGTGGGCGGCCTGAGCTTGGAACAGCGGATGCTGATGGTGGATTACCAGGCGATGAAGGTGTGGTTTGCCTTGACGCGCCGGTTCTCGAAAGCGGCCTACGCCCAGCAGGCGTTGCAGGAAATGGCGGACATTGTTTCGCATTTCGCTAACGCCATGGGCGAACGGGCAGCCGTCGGTTCTCGCGCCTAGTCTCCACAAGACAGAGCCCCCGCGGTCCGCGGGTAGGACTGTCTTGTGGTTGTTCCTTTCTTGCCACAACACGCCGGTTTATCCCGGTGCGCTCGCGATTCTACATGGCCCCAATCCCATAGCCCCATTCCCGTTGCGCGCCGGCGTTGCCATAGGTTACGATGCAACGTGTCCGGATGCGCAGGGAGGGAGAGCACGGCATGATGCAGCGCAGAACACTCATTCAGGGAGCAGCCGCTCTGGCAGCCGCCCCGCGGCTACAGGCTCAGGCGGCGAAGGGTCACCTTCGCGCGGGCCTGGTGGCGTACTCCTACCGCAAGCCGCTGGCGGCGAAGACAATGGACTACGAGACGCTCATCCGCAAGGTTTCCGAAATGGGTCTCGACGGTCTCGATACCACTGTCTACTGGTTCCCGGACACCTCGGATGCGTATCTCGCCAAGTTGCGCGCCGCCGCTTATAAGAACGCCATCAGCCTCTATAGCGTCGCCGTCCGTGTCCGCCTCTGCCAGCCGTCGCCCGAGTTGCGGCGGGCGGAAGTGGAGAATGCGAAGAAGTGGGTGGACGTGGCCGAAAAGGTCGGAGCCGCGCACGTCCGCGTCTTCGGCGGCTCCATTCCCAAAGGCGCCACGGAAGCGCAAGCGATTCCGTGGGCCGTCGAGGTGCTGAAGCGCGCCGCCGATTACTCCGGCAGCAAGGGCATCTTCCTCGGAGTGGAAGACGACGGCGGCCTCACCACCACCGCCGAGCCTACGGTCGAAATCGTGAAGCAGGCCGACAACCCCTATGCCGGCATCAACCTCGATACGGGCAATTTCCCGAAGAACGGCTATTCGCAGACCGCGCTCTGCATCCCGTACGCCGTCAGCACGCACGTCAAGGCGCACATCGCCGCTCCTGACGGCACGAAGGAAAAAGCCGATTGGAGCCGCATCGCCGCCATGCTGGTCAAGGGCGGCTACAAGGGCTACATGTCGCTCGAATACGAAAACCAGGACGACGCCGAGACCGCCATCCCGGGGTTGGCGGCGGAACTGCGGCGCGTGGTGCGGGCGCACTCGGTATAGAAGATCTATCGCATCCGGAATGCGCTGTGCGACAAGCGCGGCATTCTGTTCAGAGTCCGTTCCAATGTGCCGGTCCTCGCTGCCTTAACCCCGCCTGTTTCTTTCCAGGATGCGGGAAGTGTAACCGCCTGTTCTCTGCTTCCCCTCCGGCGATCGACTAGAATGAGATTGTGCCAGTGTCCGTCGACCAAAAAGTAGAGCAGGCAACAGCGCTGCTGAACAAAGTCCGCGCCGAAATCGCCAAGGTCATCGTCGGGCAGCAGGATGCCGTGGATGGCGTCCTCATCTGTCTCCTCTCCGGCGGTCACGTCCTTCTCGAGGGCGTCCCGGGCCTCGGCAAAACCACCCTCCTTCGCACCCTCTCGAGGGTTCTTCACCTGCGCTATTCGCGCATCCAGTTCACTCCCGATCTCATGCCCGCCGACATTGTCGGCTCGATGATCATGGAGTCCGACGAACGCGGCCTGAAGATGCTCCGCTTCCAGCCCGGCCCCATCTTCGCCAATCTCGTCCTTGCGGACGAAATCAACCGCGCCACCCCGAAAACGCAATCGGCCCTGCTCGAGGCCATGCAGGAGCGCACGGTCACCAGCGGCACCACGACGCACGAACTCGAGTCGCCCTTTCTCGTGATGGCGACGCAAAACCCCATCGAGATGGAAGGGACCTATCCGCTGCCCGAAGCCCAGTTGGACCGCTTCCTCATGAAGATCGTCGTCAGCTACCCTTCGCGCGCGGAGTTGATGCAGATCCTCGAGCGGACCATCCAGAAGGAAGAAGCCGAACTCGTGCAGATCATCGACCGCCCGATGATTCTCGAGTTGCGCTCCGTCTGCCGCAGCGTCATGGTTGCGCAGCACGTCCAGGACTTTGCCGTCGATCTCGTCATGTCCACGCAACCCGGCCATCCGCAGGCGCACGAAATGGCCAACAAATATATCCGCTATGGCAGTTCTCCGCGCGGAGCCCAGGCATTGCTCGAATGCGGGCGCGTGCTCGCCCTCATGCGAGCCCGTTTCCACTTGAGCGTCGACGATGTCCGCCACGTGGCCACCTCCGTTCTGCGCCACCGCATTATTCTCAACTTTGACGCCCACGCCGACGGCCAGACCCCCGAGACCGTTCTGGAAAAGATCATCGAGAGTGTTGCCGCCGCCAAGACAAGATAGGATGTACCCATGGCTGCGCCACTGCTGGACCGGGCTTTCCTCGAACGCCTGGAACGGCTAACGATTCATTGGATGAAGTCCTTCCCCGGACTGGTGGGCGGCCACAACACGTCACGCTTCGCCGGCGCCGGGCAGGAGTTCCTCGACCACCGTCATTTCCACCACGGCGACGACCTCCGCGCCATCAACTGGCGCGCCTACATGCGCCTGGAAAAGCTCTTCCTCAAAATGTTCCAGGTGGAGCCGCGCGTCCCCGTTCGCATCCTGCTCGACGCAAGCGCCTCCATGTCCACCGGGGAAGACGGCGATAAATTCGGCTACGTGCGCCGCCTCGCCGGGGCGCTTGCTTATGTCGGCCTCGTGCGCCTGGAAACCATCACGCTCCAGCCCTTCTCCGACAGCCTCTGGGATTCGCACGCCTGCGGCGGAGGGCGCCACCGCTTCGCCCCGGCTGCCGAGTTCCTCAACGCACTCGACGCCAAGGGCCAGACGAACTTCCTTGACGTGGCCCGGGAGTTCTCCGCGGAGTATCCGCAGCGGGGTTTGCTCATTGTCATCTCCGACTTTCTGACAACCGGCGAATGCGAAAAACCGTTACAGTACCTCGCCGACCTCGGACATGAATTGCTGCTGCTTCAGGTATGGTCGGATGAAGATCGCACGCCGCCCTGGAACGGCGAACTCGAGCTCATTGACGCCGAATCCGGTGAAAAACTCGAGCTGTCGTTTGAAGACGACGTGCGTCAGCTCTATACGGAACGCTTCGACGCCTACGCCCGCGGCTTGCGCGACCTCGCCCTTCGCAAGGGCGGCCGTTATCTCGGCATCTGCACCCGCACGCCCGTCGATGAAGCCGTCTTCGGTCCGCTCAATCAGATTCAGGCGGTCTACTAGATGTTCCTGTTCAATCTCACCGCTGCGGAATTTCTCGCTCTCTTCACTGCCGTCTCCTCCTTCGTGGTCATGCTCTACCTGCTTGACCGCTCCCGCCGCCGCCATGTGGTCGCCACGCTGCGCTTCTGGCAGCAGTCCGATCTGCCCTCACGGCGCAAGCACCGCCGGAAGATCCAGCAGCCCTGGTCGCTGATTCTTCAGTTGCTCGCCATCCTCATGCTGCTGCTGGCCATCGGACAGTTGCGCATCGGCTCGCCGGACCGCGCCTCGCGCGATCATGTCCTTCTGCTCGACGCCTCTGCCTGGATGGGCGCCGGTGGACCCAACGGCCGCCCGCTCATCGCCGACGCCCGCGCCGCCGCACTGCGATACATTCGCGCCCTCCCCTCCGCCGACCGCGTCATGCTGGTTCGCGCCGACGCCCTCGCCACCCCCATCACCGGATTCGAGACCAACCGCCAAACCCTCGCCGCCGCCATCAATGCTCTCGAGCCCGGCACGGCCGCCCTGAACCTCGGACAAGGCCTCGATTTCGCCAGCCAGGCCCTCCGTCTCGAGGCCCGGCGTCCGGGCGAGATCGTCTTCGCCGGAGCGGGCCGCATGGCGCGCGAAGCCCTCAGCGAACTCCCTCCGCTGCCCGCGAACCTACGCGTCCTTCCGGTAGCCGCAAGTATCGAAAACTGCGGCATCCGGAAGCTCACCCTGCGCCGCGCGCCGGCCGATCCCGACCTTTGGGAGATCTACGTCACCGCCCGCAACTATGGCCACACGCCGCGGACCGTGCCGCTCTACGTCCTCTTCGGAGGGGCTCCAGTGGGAACGCGCAGCCTCTCCTTGCCTCCCGCCTCGGACATCAGTTCCACGTTCCACTTCCGCACCAAGGCCGCCGGATGGCTGGAGGCGCGTTTGGACTCGGGCGACCGTCTCCCCGCCGACAATACGGCGACGCTGGAACTGCCGGCTCAGGAATCGAGACGTGTGGTTGTCTATTCGAATGAGCCCGACCTGCTGCGTCCGGTCCTCTCCGCCAACCGCCGCGTCGAGATGGTTTTCGCCAAACCTTCGAATTACAAACCCGACCCGAAGGCCGCCATCGTGATCCTGGACCGCTTCCGGCCTCCCGTCCCGGTGGTCGAAAACAGCATCTGGATCGAGCCGCCCGCCGCTTCCTCCCCAATTTCCGTCCGAACCCAGGCCCGCGATGTCGTGCTGCGCTGGCGTTCGGAACAGATCCTGGCCGCCGGTCTTCACACAAAGGACGCCCGCATCGAGAGCACCGAGGTTTTTGCCGCCTCCCCGGACGACATCGTCATCGGAGACGTGGAAGGCGGCCCCGCCATCCTCGCCCGGCCCGGCAAAGTGAAGACCGCGGTGTTTGGCTTCCACCCCATGCGCTCCTCTCTGCGCTATGAGCTTGCCACGCCGCTTCTCTTCGCCAATGTCCTGAAGTGGATGGCTCCGGAAATCTTTCTTCGCGTGGAACTGCAAGCCGGCAGCGTGGGAACGGTCACCGTTCCGCTCGAGTCCGACTACGACCCCTCCCAGGTACAGGTGGTCAACGAAAACGGAGCCGCGCTTCCCTTCACCATCCGCGACCGCGTGCTTCGCTTCTTCGGCGGCACACCCGGCATTGTTCGCGTCCATCTGGGCGACCGCGAACTCGTCTATTCGTTGAGCCTGCCGGATATCGCCGACTCGACCTGGGAACCGCCGAAGACCGTCCGGGCAGGCTTTGCTTCCATCGGCGGCTTCGAGTCCGCCGTCCGTGACATCTGGCAATGGCTGGCGCTCACCGGGGCGCTTCTCCTGATCGCGGAATGGTTCTTCTTCGGGCGGAACACCCAGGACCGGCCTTTCGTTCTGAAACTCTTCAAGCGCCAGGCGCCGGCCCGGAGGAAAGCATCATGAGCTTCGACCGAGCCTGGGTTCTGCTCTTCTTGCCGCTGGTGGGGGCTTTCGTACTGATCGAATGGCGCCGCGCCGCCTCGAAGATCGGGTTGGTGCTGAAATCCCTTGCTCTCGCTGCTGTCGTCGCCGCACTTTCCGAGCCCCAGATGTTCGTCTCGGAGACAAAAATGGCGGTCGCGGTCCTGGTGGACACCTCAGCCAGCGTCTCTCCCGATGACCTCGACCGCGCCTCCCAACTCGCTACGGAGATCGACCGCGCCCGCGGCCGTCATTGGGTCCGGGTCATCCCCTTCGGCCGTGCCACGCGCCCGCTGGAGCCAGGTGAATACTCCAAGGGATGGCGCCTGAAGCAAGCCTCCGGCGATGCCGGGCGCGCCACCGATCTCGAGGCGGCCATCCGGGAAGCCTCCGCCTCCCTGCCCGCGGGACTCGTCGGCAGGATTGTCCTCATCTCCGACGGCAAGGAGAATCGGGGCAGCATCACCCGTGCCGCCTGGCAGGCGCAGCAACTCGGCCTTCCTGTCGACACCTACGCCCTCAAAGGACGGCCCCGGCCCAGCCTTCGCATCGAATCACTCCACATGCCCTCCTTCGCCTTCACCGGCGAACGCGTGCCCATCGAACTGGTGGTCAGTTCTCCGCGAAAGTCCTCCGGGGTGGTCGAAATCTCCGCCGAAGGCCGCTCCCTGGGAGCGCACCCCGTCAATCTCGACGCCGGCGACAATTCCCTCCGGGTTTTCTCCACCATCAGCGCCGCCGGCGCCATCGACCTCAGCGCGGTCATCCGCACGGAAGACCAGGGCGAAGTTCGCTTCGAGCAGGCTCTCATGGTTCGCCGCCCCCGCGTCCTCTACGTCTCGCAGGATCCCCCGGGCGTGGATAAGGACCTGCTCGGCGTTCTCGAAACCGGCAAGTTCCAGGTGGACACCGTCCCTGACGTCCGGTCCGCCAAACTTTCCGAATACCAGTTGATCGTCTTCAACAACCACAACCTCGAGGCCATCGCCCCGCAGCGAAAGGCCGATCTCGAGGATTACGTCAAGCAGGGCGGCGGAATGCTCGTCATCGGCGGCGAGCAGAACGTGTATGTCGAGGGCAAGAAGCAGGAGGACCCGCTCGAGCGCGCTCTGCCGGCCAAGCTGGCTCCTCCGCGCTCGCCCGAGGGCACCATGGTGGTCCTCATCATCGACAAGTCTTCCTCCATGGAAGGCCGCAAGATGGAACTGGCCAGGCAGGCGGCCATCGGGGTGATCGAGAACCTGCGGCCGGTGGACTTCGTCGGCGTGCTGATCTTCGACAACTCCTTCCAGTGGGCCGTGCCGGTGCGAAAGGCTGAAGACCGCGCCAGCATCAAGCGGCTGGTCGCCGGAATCACGCCCGACGGCGGCACTCAAATCGCCCCGGCGCTCAGCGAGGCTTATCGTAAGTCGGTGCCGGTTCGGGCTACGTTTAAGCACATCGTGCTGCTTACTGACGGCATCTCGGAGGAAGGCGACAGCATCCAGCTTGCCAAGGAGGCGGCTAATGACCGCATCACTATCTCGACCGTCGGCCTCGGCCAGGACGTGAACCGCTCGTATCTCGAGAAGGTGGCCGCGTTCGCCAAGGGCAAGGCCTACTTCCTGAACGATCCTTCCGGCCTCGAACAGATTCTGCTGCGCGACGTCATGGAGCACACGGGCTCGACCGCCATCGAGAAGCCCCTGGTCCCCATCGTGCTCAAGAATACGGAGATCCTCGAGGGCGTGGACATGGCATCCGCCCCGCCGCTGAAGGGCTATGTGAAGTTCATTGCCAAGCCGACCGCCGACACAATCCTCAGCATGGACCGCCGCGATCCGCTGCTCGCGCGCTGGCAGTATGGCCTGGGCCGCGCGGCGGTTTTCACTTCCGACGCCAAAGCCCGCTGGGCCGCCGACTGGGTCACCTGGAAGTTCTACGACCGCTTCTGGGCGAATCTTTTGCGCGACCTGCTCCCCCATTCGCAACCCGGCGAAGCGCGCCTCGACTACGACAGCGTCAACGGAGATCTTGTGGCCGAATACCGTCTCGCGCCGAGCGTCCCGGAACCCGTCCCCATGGTGGAACTGTTCGTCTTCGGCCCCGACGGCTTCCAGAAGCCGGTAGAGATGAAAAAGCTCGCCCCAGGCGTGTTCCGGGGCCGCGTGGCAGTCGGGAACCGCCGCGGCCTGTTCCGCGTTCGTCCGGTGGTGGAATCGGCCGCGTTTCCCGAAGTCGGCATTTACCGCCCCGAAGATGAGCTGGCGGATTACGGGTCCGATCAACTGCTCCTGAAACAGGTCTCCGCCCAAACCGGAGGAAGCTTCGAGCCCCGGCCCGAGGCTATCTTCCACTCAGGGGGCAAATCCGTGCCCACCACGCTCCGGCTCTGGCCTGGTCTTCTCGCCGTCGCCGTCGGCGCCAATGTCATTGAACTGGTCTTGCGCAAGTGGAAGGGCCTGCTCCAGTTCTTCCAGCGGGCTTAGCCGGGCTCAGCCGGGCTTAGCCGTCCAAGGGCAGGTCGAGCCCGATCCACTGGCAGACGAGACGGTAAGTGAATCCCCACAACGGGACGTGATCCAGCTCGATGGCCGGCCACTGCATGCCGGGCGGCAGCCCGGCGATGGTCACGCGCGTGTGCCGGGTGGTGTCCGCCAGCACCCGTAGCGGCACCCATGTCGCCTGCACAGCCTCCTCGATGTTCACGTTCACCGGGAGCGTCTCCGGCAGCACGAATCCGAACGGAGCCACCCATAGCTTCCTCCCCACTCGGCGCCCCGCCCACTCGTACGGCAGGCTCTGCGTCAGGTCCGCCCGCGTCAATTCGATGCCGCACTCTTCCTGCAATTCGCGCAATGCGGTGTCGAGCAAGTCCCGGTCCTCCGCATCCCGCCGCCCGCCTGGAAACGCCCACTGCCCCGACCACGGATCCCGCGCATTGGTCACACGCCGGATCAGCAGAATGGATTCCTCCGGAGCTTTGGCGTGCAGGATGGCCACCGCCGCCTCCGGCACGGGTTGAGAGTCTTCGGGCATGAAGGAGTGGCTACTGCCAGTGTAGGGCTTCCAAATGCGCGTGACAATGCCGCTCCCGCTGTTGTAAACTAATGGATTGTGGCGGATGATGGCGCCCCAGCAGTGGTGCGTCCCCTCTCTTCCAGCCTCCCAAATCTTACGCAAAGAAGCTGAGGTTTCCTATGTACGCAGTAATCGAAACGGGCGGGAAGCAGTATCGTGTGTCTCCCGGCGATGTCATTCAGGTGGAAAAGCTCGAGGGAGACGCCGGCTCGGCCGTGGAGTTTGACCGCGTGCTCGCCGTCTCCAACGAAACCAATCAACTGCTTGCCGGCCAGCAGACTGCATCGGCGCGCGTGCGTGGGACCATCCAAACCCAGATGCGCGGCGACAAAGTTATTGTTTTCAAGTTCAAGCGCAAGAAGCAGTACAAGCGCACCATCGGCCACCGGCAGAATCTCACGGCGGTGGCCATCAACGAGATCGTGTTCTGAAAATCCCGACTTGGTAAGGAGTTAGCATATGGCACATAAAAAAGGGTTAGGCAGCTCAAAGAACGGCCGGGATTCGAATGCGCAGCGGCTCGGCGTCAAGGCCTTCGGCGGCCAGTTGGTCACCGGCGGCTCGATCCTCGTCCGCCAGCGGGGCACAATCTTCAAACCGGGCGAGAATGTCGGGCGCGGCAAGGACGACACCCTGTTCGCCAAGGTCCCCGGCCACGTCGAATTCCGTGACCGCGGCCGCATGGGCAAGTTCATCAGCATCAAGGCAGCCGATTCGGTCTCTGCCTGATCTGCACCCTCGATCTCTCGCGCCCGGTCTGAACGCCGGCGCGTCCCCTCGGCTGTTTTTCCGAAATGTTCATTGACGAAGTCAGAGTCTATGTAAAGGCTGGAGACGGCGGGAATGGCTGTGTGGCCTTTCGCCGGGAGAAGTACGTCCCCAAAGGCGGCCCGAGCGGCGGCGACGGCGGGCGCGGCGGCGACCTGTTCCTCGTCTCGAATCCCCATTACAACACTCTTCTCCACTTCCGCTACAATCCCGAACACAAGGCGGAACGCGGGCGGCACGGCGAAGGCAGCAACCGCACCGGGCGCGACGGCGCTTCCGTCGAAGTGCCTGTTCCGGTGGGCACCGTCGTCTATGACGAAGACACCGGCGAACTCCTCCACGATTTCACCACCCCTGGAGAGAAGTTTCTAGTCGCGCACGGCGGGCGTGGAGGGCGCGGCAACCAGCACTTTGCCACCCCGACGCACCAGGCGCCTACCGAGCACGAGCCAGGCCGGCCCGGCCAAGAACGGCATCTCCGGCTCGAGTTGAAACTGCTCGCCGATGTCGGCCTCGTGGGATTCCCCAATGCCGGAAAATCCACCCTCATCTCCCGCATCTCGGCGGCCCGGCCGAAGATTGCGGATTACCCGTTCACCACTCTCGAACCGAATCTCGGCGTGGTGAGCATGCCGGGCGATCGCACTTTTGTCGTCGCGGACATTCCCGGCCTCATCGAAGGCGCGCATGAGGGAGCAGGGCTCGGCATTCAATTCCTGCGCCACATCGAGCGCACCAAGCTGCTCGTTCACCTCGTGGACGTCTCGGAATACTCCGGCCGCGATCCGGTGCAGGATTTCAAGATCATCCTCAAGGAACTGGAGAGCTTCAGCGAGGGAATGATTCACAAGCCGATGCTGGTGGTGGCTACCAAGATCGACGTCGCCCAGGACCCCTCCCGCATCCAGAGACTGCGGCGGGCTGTCATCCGAAGGAAGATGCCGTTTTACAAGTTGTCCAGCGTGACCGGACAAGGTCTTCAGGAGTTGTTGTTCGCTATCGGCGAGCGAGTGTTCGCGGATCCCTCAGCGAGCGCAGCAGATCTGGGTGGAAACCAGGGCTGAGGGCGAGATGGGCCGGGAGTGGGCGAAATAGTCCTGCTGCGACAGGTTCCGGTACACCGCTCCGGCAACGCCTGACGCCACCGGTCCGTTCACCGGCCTACCGCCCGTCAGCAGAACCACTACCACCAGTTTGTTGCGGCCGACATCGTTGAACGACCCGAACCAGCCAAGGTGCGTCGGGGTCCGCTGATCCGTACAGGTCCCGGTCTTTCCCAGGATCGTTTCGGAATTGTTCACGCCTGCCCGGCGCGCGGTTCCGTATTCCACCGCGCCCATCATCCCCGGCTTCACCTCCGGAATCCACTGCTGGATATCCAGGCGCCGCTTGACCCGAGGAATGAAGCTCGAAACTTCCTCACCTGAGCGCGGATGCTGGAGATAGTACAACGTGCCGCCATTGGCGATGGCCGAAAGCAGCGAGGCGAGTTCCAGCGGGGTCAGCGAGATGCCTGATCCGAAGCTGGTCATCATGCCCACGCCTCCATCAGGCGGAGTCGCTGGAAGCAAACCGGGCTGTTCTCCATCGATATTCAGACCTGCCCGCTCTCCCAGACCGAACAACCGGGCGTAGTAGGAAACGCGGTCAAATCCCAGCTTGTTCCCCAACGCGGCGAAGTAGGCGTTGTTCGATACGGCAAGCGCGTTGGTCAGATCGAACGTGGTCCTGCGTCCTATGCGGATCGCCGTATCGCGCTCGACCACACCTTCACTCAGTGCCGCCAGCGCCGCCACTACTTTGATCGTCGAGCAGGGCTGGAATCCGCTCTTCAAGGCCAGTTTCTGATTCACCAGCGCAAGCACACGGCCAGTGTAAGGGTCCACCACGGCGACGGTTCCGTTGTACGGCCCCAGCGCCTCAACCGCGGCCTTCCTCACCTGAGGATCTTCCCCGTCCGTCCAGTCGCCTTCGGCTGAATCGGCAAAGGTGGGCTCCCGCCAGGGGCCGCCCTTGATCAACGGCGCCGCCGTCGCCCGGCGGTAGCTTGCCGGAGACACCAGACTCGAACGGTAGCGGGTAGTTCGAGTGGTCCTCACGCTGGTCCGAACGGCTCGGGTAGTCTTCGCCACAGCGGGCTTCTTCACCTGCGTTGTTGCCGTCTTTTTTTTCTTCTTCACCGCAGTCGCGGAGAAGGAAGCCTGACTCGCCGCCAGACTGGCGAGAATCAGAACCAGAAAGAGACGGAGGGATGTCTTAGGCTGCATGCCACCTCGTGTATCCTATCGTCACATTGGACGCTATGCTGAAGACGTCGATCACGACAGCTATACCTAGTATTCTCAACACTAAAGCGCCATTTCGTCAAGCCGCTGTCCAACCGCCGTCAATCGTCACTACAGACCCGGTCACGAAGCCCGCCTCATCCGAGCAAAGATAAAGCGCAAGATGCGCGATTTCCTCGGGTTTTCCCAGCCTCCCGATCGGCTGCCGCGCGTTGATCTCCGCCCGCACCTTCTCCTTCTCATGTTTGTGGTACTTCTCGAGGTACCCTTCCACAAACGGCGTCTCCACCGTTCCCGGACAGATGCAGTTCACCCGGAACTGTGTCGGATAATCCACTGCCAGTTGTCTGGTAATCGTCACCACGGCGCCCTTCGTGGCGCAGTAGCCAAACCGCTTCCTGATCCCGATCAGACCCGCCACGGACCCGATGTTCACAATGTTCCCGTGCGAGGCAACCAGCAGCGGCACAGCCGCCTTGGTCACCAGGAACAACCCCTCGACGTTCACGCGGAAGAGCCGTTGAAAATCCTCGAGCGATGTTTCCTCGATGTTGCCCACATGCCCGATGCCGGCGTTGTTCACCAGAATATCCAGCCTCTCGACGGTGGAGAACATCTGCTCGACCGATTCCGGGTTCGTGATGTCGCATTGGACGGCGCGCGCGCCGGCAAGTTCGCCGGCCAGTTTCTCCGCCGCCGGAAGATTCAGGTCGACAATAATCACCTTTGCGCCGGCCGCGGCCAGCACCCGGCATGTGGCTTCGCCAATCCCGCTGGCGCCGCCGGTAACGAGAGCAATACGATTATCAAGACGAAAGGGCGTATGAGTCATCCTTTTCAGGATAAGCTACATACGCCCTTCCGACAGCAGAATCCCTTCAGAAAATGAAGCGCAAACTCACCTGGGCACGCCGCGCATTCGTCCCATCCGGAAAGCCTTGTGACGCCGATCCCTCTCCGAGCCGCGGCGTTGGCGTCAACACCCCGTTCCGCGCCTGGAAAGCCTGCCCGTTCACGCTCGTATTCGAGACGTGATTGAATACGTTGAAGGCCTCGAAGTTCAAGTACACCTGGTAGCGCTCCGAAAATGGAAGGATTTTCGTCAGGCGCGCGTCGGTGCGGTAGATCTGGTCAATGTCCAGGCTCGCCGCCGCCAGGAAGGGAACCCTGGAGGATCCGCCGAATCCGTTCAAGGTCGTTGTATACGCCGCCCCCGAAAACGGACTCCCCGATACGAAAATCGTCGGCGTTTGCGGCTGCGCCGAAGCCAGTGTCGTGATCTGGCTCAACTGCCAGTTATTGATGAAGTACTTCGCCGCAGCCGAACTGCTGCGGGAAAGCCGCGGCGTGAAGATGGTGGTGGCTACGAACCGGTGGCGCTGGTCGAGTGAGGAGGACGACTTGTCGCCGCGATAGTCCCCGTTGAACAGGCTGGCCGGCCCGCTGGAAAAGAAGATGTTGTTGTTGCCGCCGCCCTGGTTGTAGTCGATAGCGTGCGACCATGTATAGGCGTACGATGCTTCCCAACTCTTCGACATCCGCTTACGCATCTGCACCACCATCGCGTTGTAGTACGAGTTGCCGCCGGCATCCACCATGTTCACCCGGCGCCAACCCGGATCGACGCGATTGGCCAACCGGTACGTCTCCGTCGTGTAAGTTCCCGTCGGATTGCTGTTCTCATCTTCAATCCGGTAGGTCACGGCCGGACCTGGAGCGCCGATGTTCAAATCCCGCACCGTCGTAAGATGCAGTCCTCGCGACCAGATGTAGGACAAGGTCAGTCCCAGGTTTTCCGTAAGCTGCCGCTCCAGGCCGATGTCGCCCTGCTGGGTGTAAGGATTGCGGAAGTCGGGCGCCGCGAACGTCACGTCCACGGTCCCCGCCGGAGGATTGCGGTCAATGCCCGGCAGCGTGAACGGGAACACCGGGCCTACCGCACGGTCTCCCGCAATGCTTCCGTTGAGACTGATCAGCTTCTGATAGATTCCGTTCTCGAGGAAGAACGTATTCAGCAGCCCGCCCTGGATGCGCGCGTAGAAAATGCCGTACCCCGCGCGCAGAACGGTCTTCTCGTTGAAGGCATAGGCCACCCCCACACGGGGAGCGAAGTTTTTCTTCGGCTCATTCACCCTGCCCGTCTGGGGATAGTCCGGATTCACCTGTACCGGCTGCGACAACTTCGCGAACTCATACCGCAAGCCATAGTTCAGAGTCAGCTTCTGGCTCACCCGGAACTGGTCCTGCACGTACCAGTTAATATCCTGGATACGCGTATCGGAAATGGAATTCCCGAACCGCTGCGAGAAGCTTTGCCAGCGCTTTTCTCCCGTGGTGTTGCCTGTCAGATCCTGCGCGAACGCCGTGAAGGTCGGATACGAGTAGGACCCGTTGCGGGTACGCAGGATATCGTTGTAATCCTGCGTATTGACGTAGTCGAAGCCCGCCTTGAAGGTGTGCTTGCCGAACGTCCAGGTGAGGTTATCCGCCAGTTGATGCCGGTTCTCGCTCGGATTCAGGCGTGGGTAGGAATCCGCCACGCCCAGGTTCGACTGCCCTTGGACGGAAATCTGCACCCGCCCGGTGAGGGCCGGGATCAGGCTGTCGGAAACGTCGTCGAACAGCCGGTCCTTGAACCACCCATAGCGCAGTTCGTTCACCATGGTCGATTTCGGAATGGAAGTCCAGGACAGCCGCCCGTAGCGCGTGCGCACCGTCGAGTTCGCGTTGTTGCCCACCCCATTGCCGTTGTTGAGCACTGCCTGCGTTTGAATCCCGTTCGGGGAGATCCAGCGCAGGTAGTTGAAGCTCGCGCTGAAGGAGTGCTTGTCCGCCGGCCGCCAGTCGATCTTGCCGAATCCAAGTTCGGAATCCGCCCTACGGTCCAGCACCTGAAACTGCCGCCCAAGGAATTTGATGGCCGCGTCGCACTGCGCCGCCGTCGCCGCGCACGTTCCCACGAAATTCCCGTTGCCGTCAAACAGCGGCGGACGTGTCAGAGAAGCGATCAGAGGAAACTTGCGGCGCGTCGCCTCGGCGTTGAAGAAGTAGAACAACTTGTCCTTCTGGATTGCGCCCCCAATCGAACCGCCTAGCTGGTGGCGTACCTCCGGGGGGTTATACGTCGAATACGGATCCCTCGCGTTGAGAGACCGGTTGCGGAAGAACCAGTACCCCGTCCCATGCACGTCATTCGTGCCCGAGCGAGTCACCGTATTGATAACGCCGCCCGAGGCCCGTCCGTATTCCGCCGAATACCCGTTTGAAAGTACCTCGAACTCCTGCACCGCGTCCTGCGAAATCTGCGACGAGATCCGCGTTCGTCCGGCGTTCTCGTTGTAAAACTGGTCGGTGGTGTCATTGCCGTCCGTGAGAAAGCTGTTGCCTCCCGCGATGCCGCGAAAGCTCACCAACCCGAACGTACCATCGGATACGACCGCCGGCGTCAACAAAACGAAGGAATCCACCCGCCGCCCGTTGATCGGCAGGTTCGTGATCTGCTGCTCGTTCACCACCTGCGACACGCCTGTCCTGGTGCTCTCCACGATGGGAGCTGTCGCCAGGATCTCGATTTGGGCGGCGGCGGTGGCCACTTGCAGAGTAATGTCAAGGCTCAGATTCTGCCCCACCTGGAGTTGCAGGTCCCGGTGCTCCAGAGGCGCGAATCCGTCTTTGGTGACGTTTACCTGATAACCGCTCGCCGGCACCAGTGCGGGAGCGTTGAACACACCCGCTTCATTGGTGGTAAGGGCACGGTGGATGCCCTTACCCTCATTGGCGACGATTACTTTTGCTTCGGGAACAACGGCTCCCGAAGCATCCCGAACCACGCCGGAAATGGTGGCGAGACCAGCCACGGATTGAGCGGAGGCCAAGCCGCACGCCGCCCACAAACAGAGGAGCGCTATAGATAGGAATTTGTACACTAGAGACTCCCTTCACCCTTCTTCCAGGTTACCGGAAACCGGTGTCTGTGAGGTGACAAATCGGAGAAAAGGAGCGGGAATCTCCACGCAATTACCGAAAGCGATAATCGGCCTCACTCCGCGAGGAAGAAGGCCGATTTCGCTTCTCTTATGTTACTTGTGCTTCTCGGAACCGGCGCCCTTCGCCAGTTTGTCGCGCTGTTCCCGCAATACGGCCTTCCGGCTCAGCTTGATCTTGTTGCCCTCGAGCGCCAGGACTCTCACCAGAATCTGGTCGCCTTCCTTCAACTCGTCCCGCACATTCTTGATGCGGTTTTCCGAAATCTCGCTGATGTGGAGCAATCCGTCCGTTCCGGGGAAGATTTCCACGAACGCACCGAAATCGACCAGCCGCACCACCTTGCCGAGGTACGTCTTGCCCACTTCGGCGACGGCGGCAATGTCGCTCACCATCTGGATGGCCTTGTTGGCCGAATCCTGATTGGTGGCGAAAATATTCACCGTTCCGTCGTCGCTCACATCGATCTTCACGCCCGTCTGGTCGATGATGCTGCGGATCATCTTCCCGCCGGGTCCGATCAGTTCGCGGATCTTATCGGTGGGGATGGTCATCGTGTGGATCATCGGAGCGTGGCGCGAAAGCTCCTTGCGAGGCGCTGCCAGCACGGCCACCATCTTGTCCAGAATCTCGAGGCGGGCCTTCCGCGCCTGCGCCAGCGCTTCGCGCATGATGGCAGTGGTGACCTTGGTCACCTTGATATCCATCTGTAGCGCCGTGACGCCATCCCGTGTTCCGGCCACCTTGAAATCCATATCGCCGTAGTGATCTTCGGCTCCCGCGATGTCGGTCAGGATTGCGTACTTGCCGTCCTCGATCACGAGGCCCATCGCGATGCCCGCCACGGGGGCGGCGACCGGCACACCGGCGTCCATCATCGCGAGCGTGCCGCCGCAGACTGTCGCCATCGAACTCGATCCATTCGATTCCAGAATGTCGCTCACGCATCGCAGCGTATAGGGGAACGCTGATTCCTGCGGGACCACCGAGGAGAGAGAGCGCTCGGCCAGGGCGCCATGCCCGATCTCGCGCCTTCCCGCGCCGCGCAGAAACCCTACTTCGCCCACGCTGAACGGCGGAAAGTTGTAATGCAGCATGAACCGCTTCGAGACTTCGCCTTCGCTCAGCAACTCCATCCGCTGCTCGTCGTCCTTCGTCCCGAGCGTGGTCGTCACCAGCGCCTGCGTTTCGCCGCGCGTGAACAGCGCCGAGCCGTGCGTGCGGGGGAGAATGCCCACTTCGATGTCGATCCTGCGGATTTCGTCAAAGGTGCGCCCGTCCGGACGCCGCCGCGCGATGAGCATCTCGTCGCGGAAGATCCGCTCCTTGAGATAATCGAACAGCTTCCCCGCTTCTTCCTGCTGCTCTTCCGGATACTCCGCCTCACAGGCGTCGTGCAGCGCCGCAATCTTTTTGTAGCTCTCGATCTTGGCGTACTTTTGCGTGTTCGAAGCGTCCGTCAGTTCCTCGCGGTACTTCGCGGAAATCTGCGCCAGCATCTCCTGGTTGACCGGAGCCGGCGTGAATTCGCGCTTCTTTTTTCCGCACAGCGCCGCCAGTTCGCGGATGCCGGCAATAATCTTCTTGCAGCATTCGTGCCCGAACTCGATGCAGTCCACCACCGAGTCTTCGGAAACGCCCTTCCCGCCGGCTTCCACCATCACGATGCCTTCCTCGGTCCCGGCAACCACGATGGAAAACTCGGCGGCCTTCAGTTCTTCGTAGGTGGGCTCGGCAATCATCTGACCGTTCAACATTGCCACGCGCACGCCTGCGAGCACGTGATAGAAGGGGATGTCGGAAATCGCCAGCGCGGCGGCGCTCCCCATCACGGCGAGCGAAGATGGGTCGTGGAGCGGATCGGCCGAAAGCACATAGGCGATCACCTGGGAGTCGCACATGTAGCCCTCGGGAAACAGCGGGCGGATCGGCCGGTCAATCAACCGGCTGGTCAGAATTTCGCGTTCCGTGGGCCGGCCTTCGCGCTTGATGAAGCCTCCGGGGAAACGTCCCGCGGAATAGGTGTACTCCCGGTAGTCTACCGTCAGCGGAAAAAAGCCTGCGCCGGGCTTTGGCTGCTCGTTCGAGCACGCCGTGGCCAATACCACGGAATCGCCGGTGCGAACGACAACCGCGCCGTTCGCCTGCTTTGCCAGCTTTCCCGATTCAAAAGTGACAACCCGGGTGCCCAGGTCCACCGAAACTGTGTGTGTCATGAATAGTCCTCCAACTTTGGCCGGATTGCTCCGGCCGAGTCAGGAAGACTGATTGGAAGGAACCAGCCGTACTAAATACACCGCTTAGACCCATATGGCACAACGCGCACATGGGGAGGCCGCGGTGGAGTAACTCTGCCTGTGGCGTCTAGCGCCGGATCCCCAGCCGGGTAATCAGCTCTTTGTACCGTTCCGGGGAGTTGTTTTTCAGGTACTTGAGCAGCCGGCGGCGGCGAGCCACCATCGTCAACAAACCGAGCCGGGAGTGATGGTCCTTTTGATGGGACTTGAAATGCTCGGTGAGCTGCGAAATTCGCTGGCTCAGGATGGCCACCTGTACCTCAGGGGACCCCGTGTCGCTCTTGTGGACCTTATACTTCGATATGATCTGCGATTTCAACTCAGCAGCCAGCGCCATTACAGATGCGTACCTCTCACGTTCCTATTCTTTCAGTCTTTTCCTCATAACAGAGTAACACAACCGTCAACTCTCCCCGCAACCGCCCGGCGCGGGCCTATCGCTCCCGCCTCTCATGGAACGTTCCGATGTACAATACAGGGCGATGCGCACCGTCCTTCTTTTCTTCCTCAGCGCCGCTGTGGCGTTTTGTGAACTCCGTGTCGGAATCGTCGGCACCGATACTTCCCACGTCATTGCCTTCACCAAGATCCTCAATGATCCCTCGAATCCGGATCACGCCCCCGGGGCGCGTATCATTGCGGCCTACAAAGGCGGCAGCAAGGATGTGGAATCGAGCTACAGCCGCGTCGATAAGTACGCCGAGGAGTTGAAGACCAAGTACGGTATCGAAATCGTTCCCGACATCGCCACCCTTTGCAGCAAGGTGGATGCGATCCTGCTCGAAAGCGTCGACCCGCGCCAGCACCTCCCGCAGTTCAAGGAGATCGTCAAATCGCGCAAGCCTGTATTCATCGACAAGCCTCTGGCCTCGACGCTCGAGGATGCCCGCGAAATCGCCCGCCTCGCCAAGGAGAATCATGTTGCCTGGTTCAGCACATCGAGCCTTCGCTACTCGGACGTGTGTATGAACTGGCAGTCTGATCAGAACCAGGGGGTCATCACCTGGGGTCCGGGACCGTTCGAGCAGCACCAGTATCTCGACCTCTCCTGGTACGCCATTCACCCTGTCGAAATGCTCTTCGCTCTGATGGGCACGGGCTGTGAGGAAGTCACTCGCGTGGCCGGCAAGGACATGGATGAAGTCACCTGCCGCTGGAAGGGCGGGCGCATCGGCACCGTCCGCGCGCTGCGCCCCTACGGGGAATACGGCGCGGTGGTCTTCCGCCCCAAGGAAGTGCTGCAAAGCGGGCCGAAACTGAAGGTCAATTACGCGCCCATGCTGAAGCAGATTGTGACGTTCTTCGAAACCAGGCAGCCGCCTGTGCCGAATGAGGTCACCATGGAGATCTTCTCGTTCCTGGACGCTGCCCAGCGCAGCAAGGAAGCCGGCGGTAAGCCCATGAAGTTGCGCTAGTATTGGGCCAGCCTACGTCTGTATCCCCGGACCCGGAATCCGCTTCGCGGCGGGAGGCGGCGGATAAGGCGGGAGATTGCCGGAGGCCCCTACGGTAGCACCACCCCGCGCTCAGCCAGCAACTCGCCGGTCCGCTGCATCAGCAGCAGCATGTTCCGCCGGTAGCCGACGTTCTGCGTCACCAGGTTCGATTCGGCCTGCGTCAGGTCCGCCTGCGCCGAAAGCACGAAGAAGATTGTCGTCGTGCCGAGTTCGTACTTCTTCTGTTCGGCTTCCACACGCTTTTGGGCCAGATCCCGCGCAATCAACGCCAGTTTCACGCTCGCGCGGCTTTGCTCCACCTGATTGACCGCCGTCAGCACATCGAGGCGCGCCGTCTGCTGGTCGGTTCGCAGTTGCAGCATGTCGGCTTTCCGCTGCACGGCGGCGTCAGCCAGATCCGCGGCTGCGCGCCGGTCGCGTAATGGAAAGCTCAATGTCAGGCTGAAATTGTAGGTCGGGAACCCGAAGCCGAACATCTGATCGAAGGCATCGCTGATACCCCCGGGAATCGGTAGAATCGGCCCGGTGGAAGTGAGGCTCGAGCGCGGGAAGAACGTTCCGCCTCGCCCCGTTGTCGTGTACCCGCCGCCGAGGCTCAGGTTCGGCAAGAGGGCGTTTTTGGCAATGTGAATGTTCAGATCGTCCACATCGAGCGACTGCCGGTCGGATCGCAGATCCGGCCGCAGCATCATCGCCTTCCGGACCATTGCCTCCTTGTCGATCTCCGCAGTGTCTGCCGGCGCCGTCACGGACTCGGTAAGCACGATCGGGAGCTTTCTCACTTCCGGATCCAGATCCACCCCCATCTGCCGGCGCAGCGCGTCTTCGGTCTGGGCCAAACGGTAGCGGGCTTGTGTCACGAAGATCTCCGCGTTGGCATACACAGCCTGCGGCTGATAGATATCCAATTGCGAGGATGCGCCTAACTCGAGTTCCCGCTGCGCGCGCTTCAGGGAAACGTCCGCCAGTTCGAGCGCCTTTTCCTGCACGCGCAGATTCTCGCGCGCTTCGACCACGTTCCAGTACGCCGTCTCGGCCGCCGCCAGCAGGCGCAACATCGTGTCGGCGAAATTGTACTGGCTCACCCGCAGCCGGCTTCGCGCCACGCTGATCGGCAGCATCGTCACCAGCTTGCCTCGTCCTCGCAGCAACGGCTGCGAAAAGGAAAGGTTCAGGTTGGTGGTGAACGCCGGATTGAACGTCACGAACTGGCTGTTGGTCGATAGTTTCTGTCCCGTGAATCCGCCCGTCACCTGCGCGCCCGTCGACAGCGTCTGCTGGTATTGAAATGTCCAGGGCTGCGAGAGCTGGCTCAGGGTGGCGGCGCCGGCCAGCAGGTCGGTCGAGGCGGAGTTGGCTCGCGTGGCCGCGAACCGCCCCAGAAACGCCGGGTCGAAGATGGATGCCGCCCGCGTAATGGCGTTGCGCGGCTGTTCCACGCTCAGGCGCTGGATCTCGATGTCGGTGTTGTTGGCGAGCACCAGTTCCATGTAGCTCTTGAGCGACAATTCCAGCTTCCCATTGGCGACGAAGTCCTGAAGGCGCGCGGGCGGCCGCAACTCGACGCGCGGAATCTCCGGCGTAAAATGCTGCCGCAGCCAGTCCTTTTTCGGAAACGTGGGAACATTCAGCCCTTCCGCCAAACCCTTGTCGAACGGCGGATCTTTCAACTGCATGCTCGAGGGTGGATTCTTCAGCGGAATCCCATCCGCGGACATCTGCTGGGCAACCATGGGCAAAGCCCCTGCGATCAGGGCACACAATAAGACCGTACGCATTCCTATGAAATCCTCACCTGGCTATAAACTATTCGTAGCGGATCGCTTCAATCGGATCCAGCTTCGCCGCCTGTACGGCGGGATAAATTCCGAACAATAACCCGATTCCCACCGACACGCCGAAAGCCACGGCAATCGAAGAGGTGGTCACCACCGTGGACCAGCCGGCCGCCGCCGCAATCACTTTCGACAGGGTGAAGCCGAAGGCGATGCCGATCAATCCGCCGAGAATGGAGATCAGCACCGCCTCGGTCAGAAACTGACGGACGATATCGGCCTGCCGCGCGCCGATCGCGCGCCGGATTCCAATTTCTCTCGTCCGTTCCAGCACCGTGGCGAGCATGATGTTCATGATTCCGATGCCGCCGACCAGAAGCGAAATGCCCGCGATGCAGATCATGACGATACTGAAAATCGATTGCGTCCGCCGCCGCTGTTCGAGCAGTCCGGCGGGCACCGTAACGGTAAAATCTCCGGCGTCCTTGTGCGTCGCCGACAGAATGGCGCTCACCACATTCGCCGTCTCGACGGAGTCGTTGTTCGGCCTCACCTTGATATAAATTCCGTCGATCTCGTCCTTGAGATAGCTGTTGTTGTCCTCGAAACGCCGCATCACCGTGTTCAGCGGAGCGATCACCAGGTTGTTGCGGTTCACCACCTCGAGGCCTTCCACATCGGAATCCGCCGTGGCCTGCTGCGCCAGCACGCCCACCACCTGAAGCCAGACGTCGTTGATCTTGACGTACTTGCCGACCGCATTCTCATAACCGAGCAGATTGACCTTCGCCGACTCGCCGAGTACGCATACCGTCGCCGAGTTGGCGTTGTCGTTGTCGTTGAAGAAGCGTCCTTCCACAACTTTCAGGCTGTTGATTTGCAGGTAATTGGGATCCACTCCGATCAGCAGCGGCGGTTCCTGCGCCGTTTTCGGAAGCACCTTTCCCGGCTTGAACCGCTTGCGGGGAGTGAGGGCCTCGATGCCGGGAACGTTCTCCGCAATCGCGCGGAAGTCGCGGAACGACAACCCCGGCGATACCTGCCGCCGCGCCTGCAGTTCGTTGCGGTCCACCGCCTCCTTGGCCTCGATGATGATGTTGTTCACCCCGAGCAGATCGATGTAGCTGATCATTTCCTTCTCGACGCCCGCCGTGATGGCAAGCATTGCCACCACCGCGCCCACGCCGAAAATCATGCCGAGCATGGTCAGCCCGCTTCGCAGTTTGTGCACCAGCAGGCTCGAAAGCCCCATGTAAATTTCAGGCAGATAACCCGAGAGCATCGCTACTTCTTCCCTCCCGGCAGTGCTCCCATGGCCCCGCCTTTCGATTCTTCCGATCCCTTCTTCGCGCCAGGCTTGGCGAACGGGTCCGCCAGCGCCACCAGTTCCCCCGGTTTCACGCCCGAGGTCAGCACCACCGTCGATTCCGTGCGGCGCGACACCACCACCGGGCGCTCTTCGAACAACTGGCCCTTGCGGATATAGAGAAAGGGCTTTCCTTCCCGTTCAAACAAAGCCTGCGAGGGAACGTGAACGGCATTGGGAATCTTTTCGACGATGATCTCGACATCCGCCAGCATCCCCGGCCGCAGCAGCATTTCCAACTGCGCGTCCTCTTCTGGCGGAGGGGGCAGTTTGGCTGCATCCAGATCCTTTTGCGTGTAACCCGTTCCCGGCTGCACGCCGGTGAAACCGCCGCCAACAACACCACCACCGCCGCCGCCTCGACGTCCACCGGCCATCATTCCGGCGGGCAACTCGATGCCGGCCTTCTTCAGTTCCGCCTGGAGCTTCTTCTGGAATTCGGCCCGCTCCGCATCGTTCATGTCCGCGACGCTCTTGCCGCCCGATGCCTGCTGCATTGCGGCGCGCATTTTCGTACGCTGCTCGGGAGTGAGCCCGCCCGTGCGGCCTCCGCCCCCGGCGCCGCCGGTACTCCGTGTAAATCCGAATTGCGGACCGCCCTGTCCGCCGCCAGTGCCGGGGGGCCCGCCGAACTGCGCCATTCCCTGGCCGCCGGGACCACCGCCGCCCGGACCGGCGCCGCCCGGCGCGCCTGCGCCAGGGCCGCCCATCGCCATCGCGCCGCCGCCGCCCATCGCGAACGGATTGGCCGCCACGGGCTTCTTACGGTTCGCTTCCGCCGTGGCCAGCACCTTGCCGATCTGCTCGCTCGAAGCACCCAGAGCGGAGAGCAACTCCTTCATGTCCACCGAGAACACAACGTCGAACTTCTTGGCCGGATCATTCGAGAACACGTTCGCGCTCGCCGTGCCGCTCATCGTCTTGATTTTGCCGTGCAGCTCCTTGTAGGGGATCGAATCCAGCCGTAAAATCACGTCCTGGCCTTCCCTCAGATTCGCCCGGTCCAGTTCGCCGACGCGGCTGATCACCTCGAGTTCCGAGAGATCGAGCACATCCGCCACCGGCATCCCCGGCTGCACCTGGTCGCCTTCGCGGATGTCGGGAATCTGCATCCCAGGTATGAAAAAGCCGCCGGCGCGATTTTGACGGATCGCCACCAGCCCCGTCATCGGCGCGAGCAGCTTCACCTGCATCAGCCGCTGGCGTTCGCGGTTCAATTCGAGGATGGACTTGTTCTTCTGCTCCTGAAGCACCGCCAGTTCGGCTTCCGCCTGCTGGAGCCGGCTCTTGATGTCGCTTTCAAGCTGCTTCAGGCGGCGGTGCGCTTCCTCGAGGTTCAGGTCGTTCTTTTTCGCGTCGATGGCGGAGAGCAGTTCGTTGCGCTTCACCTCGAGTTCCGCGCGGCGGACGGAATAGCGCGTGCGCAGCAGCTCCACCTGATCCTGGTTATTGCGGATGGCCAGGTCCGCCTTCGATTTCTTGATCTGTTCTTCAGTCTGGTCGAGAGCCAGTTGTTTCTCTTCGATGCGGGAAAGGAGTTCGGAATCGTCGAACTCCACCACGAGGTCCTTCTCCTTCGCCAGCGCTCCGAGCGATGCCATCCGCGTCACCTGCACCGTGCCGAAGAGGTTCGGCGCGGTGAGCGTGACCGAACGCACGGCGCGCAGTTCGCCGCGCGAATAGGTTCGCACCACCACGTCGCTCTGCCGCACGGCAGTCGTCGCCACCTGTTGCTGCCGATGCGGCAGAAGCTGGAAAAACCGGTAGGCGTAATACGCCCCGCCGGCAACCATCCCCAGCATTACCAAACGAAACAGTATCTTCTTGATCACAGCTTTATCCCGCTTCCGTCACAGCTTCTTGGCGCGCTTGGCGGCTTCGATTGGATTTTCGATGGCCACCATCTCGCCTTCCTTCACACCGCTCAGCACAACCATCTCGCTGTCGTTGCGCTTCCCCACCGTGATCTCGCGGATCACAAACTGCTGCCCTCGCTGCACGTACACCGCCGGCTTGCCGTTGTGCGTGAAGCTCGCCCGGATGGGGATCAACAACGCGTTCGGCTGGCTTTCAATTACCACTTCCGCCGTCGCGCTCATCCCGGGGCGCAGCCGCGAGTCCAGTTTATTCAATGTGGCCCGCGCCGGAAACGTCTTTTCCGAAAGACCCATCCCGCGGTAAATCACCTGTGCGATCGGGCTGATCCAGTCGAGGGCGGCATGAAACTCCTTGTCGGGAATTGCGTCCACGTTGATCCGCAGTTCCTGCCCGAGCTTCAGCCTGCCGCGGTCCACCTCGTCCAGCTTCAGTTCGATCCGCATATCGGAAAGATCGGGAATCTCGGCGATCGCCGCGCCGGTCCACGCCTGATCGCCTTCCTTGAAGGGCGGCGGGGTGCTGCCGAACGAACCCGAACTGCGGAAGTTCGGAAGGATATTCACGATGCCGTCGTTGGGCGCCCGCAGCACCATCTTCGAGAGATAGCTGCGCGTCCGTTCCATATCACGGATGGCTTTGTCTTTTTTCTGCTGCAATCGGTCGAGATCGGATTTCTGCGTAACGTCGTGCGACTTGAGGGTGGTCTTCACCTGCCCCAGTTCGCCTTCGGAAATCCCTACGTCGATGCGGTTTTTCGCTCCGTCAATCGCGCTCACCACTTCCGCCTTGCTCGCTTCGAGTTTGGCCCGCTCCAGGTTATACTCGGCAGTCATCAGGTTCATGCCGTCCATTTCGTCCACGATGCGGTGCGAAGCTTTCGTTTGCACCACCTCGCTGTCCACGGTGCGGACGCTGGTCTGCCGCTCGAGCAGCGCCTGCTCTTGTGAGGCGGCGTCGAATTCCACCACCACTTCACCCTTCCTCACCGGTCTGCCTGATTCCGCCAGTTTCACAATGCGCACGTCGGGCACCTGCGGGGCGCTCAGGATAACCGAGTTGACGCTTTTGATTTCTCCGCGGGTCTTCACCGAAATTACGAACTCGCCGCGCCTCACCTTCTGTACGGGCACTTCCACCTTGGCGGTAGTCACGTAATATTTCTGATAGGCCGCATAGCCCGCGCCGCCAAGCACCGCCACCGCCACCGCCCAGATAATGGCCCGTTTCCGCCGGGATCCAACCTGCCCCAGCCTCTGCTTCGGCTTGATATCTTTCGACATAGTCCTGCTTTCGTCCTACACCGTCGGCTTCTGAGGAACCGGCACGGGAGGCGGCTCCTCCGCCACCACTTCCCCAGCCTTGAGGCCGCTTTTCACCACCACAAGAAGATTGTTTGCCGGCCCAAGACTCACTTCTCTCCTGGCCCAACCGTCACCGGCTTTCACGAAAACGTAGCGGCTGCCGGAAGGCGAATCCTGAAATACTGAACCGAGCGGCGCAATCGCCTCCGCTTCGCTTTCCTCCACCACAACATCCACGCTGACACTCAGGTCCGGAATGACGCGCGGATCCATTTTTTCCAGCTTCAGCCGCACCGGGATCTCTTTCAGGTAGCTCGCGCGCGCGCTGTTCGTGCTGCTCGGCATGGCCGCCACGGAGTATACTTTTGCCGGCAATACAAGGTCCGGGAACGCATCAAACCTCACCGTGGCCTTCGCTCCCACCCGCATCCGCTCGACGTCCACCTGGTTTACCTTGGCGTCCACCACCATCGAACTGGTGTCTACAATCTGCATGAACGGTCTGCCCGGATAGATGGGGTCGCCTTCCTGCACCTGGCCGACATCCCCGCCGCGCCAGATCTGCATCATGACGGTGAGCCCGTCGAGCGGGCTCTTCACCACCATCCGGTCCGCGTTCTGCTCAGCCTGCCGCAACCCGAGTTTGGATTCCTGCAGATCCATCTCGGAAATCCGCACCTGCGCCTTTTCGCTGGCATCGACGTAAGGAACCTCGGTCATCAACTGTTTCAGCCGCGCCTCCGCCTCTTCGAGCGCCAGCCGGTACCGTTCGCTGTCCATGGCGGAGCGCACCGGCACGGTCTTCAAATCGAGCTTTGCTTTTTCCACGTCGGCTTGCGCCGATTTGATGGATTGCTCATGGGCCTTTCGCGTCACTTCAAGATTGGCCAGCATGCTGCGCATGTTGAGAGCCTGCTGGTCCACTCCGGCTTTGTAATCGTCCAGGCGCAGCAGCATGTACTGGCGGTCGAATTCCGCCACCATGGCCCCCTTCTTCACCATTGCCCCGGCGGGCGCCAGGTTCTGCAGGACGCTTCCGAAATCACGGCCCCCTCCGCCGCCCCCGCCGCCTCCTCCGGGAATCGAACTCGCGGTGGAGCCCAGCCCGTCGCCTCCCATCGCAGTGCTCGAGGCGGCGCCTGCCGCTGAACTCGACGCAGCGCTGCCCCGCGAGGCTCCGCTTCCGGAAGATGAGCGGCTGGTTGCCGCCTTCAATGCGTTCGCCGCGCTCCGGACTCCCCCGGTCGAAGAAGCCGTGCTGCCGCTGCCGCCGGCGGCCGATCCCGAGGAGTCACCGCCCAAAATCGCCGAGTTGCTGCTCACGGTTCCCGTCGCTGAAGAACTGGAAGAACTGGAAGAACTGCCGGCCGAGGAGCTGCCGCTCGAGGAGGAACTGGAACTGGAGGATGATCCGCCGCCGCCTCCTCCGCCACCCCCGCCGCCCCTGTTGCCCATGAAAGCTCCGCTGCCGCCTGAAAAGCTACGGCTGCCCCGCAGCCTCGGCCCTGTGATGGTGACATATTTCTCAGGGGCAGTCGTGCCCGTCAGCCGGATGGTTTGCGTCAGCGTGCCGGGGGCTACCTTCGACGTGCGCACGCTCGTCACCATGGCCCGCTTCGCCGCGATGGCGTCTTCGGCCAGCGTCCGTTGATAGACCCAGTACAGCCCGCCGCATACGGCCACCACGCCGAGAAGCCACAACCAGCCGGTCCTTCTTGGGCGTTCCGGGGCTGGGGATACAGGGATCGGTTTTCGGTCGGGTCCGGCCGGGCTCGGGACCGGCGCTGGGACGCTACGTTGTTGCATAGCTTAACCTTTCGGCCATGGTCTTTCGGATAGGTCTCCGCGAGGTTCTACTACGAATGACGAAATACGTTGAAGCCTAAGGCTCTACTGTATCTCAGAAAGAAAGACGATGGGGAAACGGAAAAGGTTATTCAGCGTAGCAATCTTAGAACCACACGGCACGCACGATACCGGACGGGTATCCGGTTCAGGTCAATACAGCGCAACTCCAGTATGCGGGAGCCGGGGGGATAGCAATAATCGGTCAGCGAGGGGATTCGGCTATACCCTTTCACGGGAGCCTGCCGCTTCCCCCTTATCCGCTCATCGACGCGAGAAACTCCATATTGCTCCGCGTCTTGTTCAGCTTATCCAGGAGCAGTTCCATCGATTCGGTGGGTGAGAGCGGATTCAGCACCTTACGCAGCACCCACACGCGGTTCAGCTCTTCCCGCGGCAGCAGCAGTTCTTCCTTCCGCGTCCCGCTCTTGTTAATGTCAATGGCCGGGAACACTCGCTTGTCCACCAGTTTCCGGTCGAGGTGGATTTCCATGTTGCCCGTTCCCTTGAACTCTTCGAAAATGACGTCATCCATGCGGCTGCCCGTATCGATGAGCGCTGTGGCCACAATCGTCAGCGACCCGCCTTCCTCGATGTTCCGCGCCGCGCCGAAAAACCGCTTCGGGCGCTGCAACGCATTGGAATCCACGCCGCCGGAGAGCACTTTGCCCGAGGGCGGAACCACGGTGTTGTACGCTCGAGCCAGCCTGGTGATGGAGTCGAGCAGGATCACCACATCCCGCTTGTGCTCCACCAGGCGTTTGGCCTTCTCGATCACCATTTCCGCCACCTGCACGTGCCGCGCCGCCGGCTCGTCAAACGTCGAGCTGATTACCTCGCCCTTCACCGACCGCTGCATGTCCGTCACTTCTTCCGGACGCTCGTCAATCAGCAGTACGATCAGCACTACTTCCGGATGATTTGTCGTCACCGAATTCGCGATGTTTTGCAGGAGCATCGTTTTTCCGGTGCGCGGGGGAGCCACAATCAGGCCGCGCTGCCCTTTACCGATCGGCGTAAGCAGGTCCATCACCCGGCCGCTGTAGTTGTCCCGCACCGTTTCCAGCTTCAGCCGCGAATTGGGATAAAGCGGGGTCAGGTTGTCAAAAAAGATCTTGTTGCGCGCTTCCTCGGGCGGCTCGAAGTTGATCGCGTCCACCTTGATGAGGGCGAAATACCGCTCCCCTTCCTTCGGTGGCCGGATCTGGCCCGAGATCGTATCTCCCGTGCGCAAGTCGAAACGCCGGATCTGCGACGGCGAGACATACACATCATCGGGTCCGGGCAGGTAGTTGTACTCAGGCGCGCGCAGGAAACCGAATCCGTCGGGCAGACACTCGAGAACGCCCTCTGAGAAGATCAACCCGGACTTCTCCGCCTGCGTTTGCAGAATCTTGAAGATCAACTCCTGCTTGCGCAGCCCCGCCCCGCCAGGGACGCCCAGATCCTTGGCGATCTGGTTGAGCTTCTGGATCGACATGTCCTTCAACTCGACGAGGTCGAGCGTCGGAGCCCCGTTTTTCGTCGGCCGCTCGGGCCGTTCGGGCCGTTCGCCATGCGGGCGCTGGCCCTCGAGGGGACGCGCTGGCGGTTCAACGGCGGGTTTCGGCGGCTCGGGCGCCGCCGCGGGGGGCACAGTGATGGGTGGAGCCGCCTGAGGCGCCGGCGCGTGAGTTCCACCCGGTTGGCCGGAACTCGCCCGCCTTCTGACAATCGGCCCGGACTCGCTCCTCCCTTCCGGCTTCGCGTCTGGTTTGCCTTCCGCTTTGGCTTCCACCTTGCCTTCCGGTCTCGCTTCGGCCTTCGCTTCGGGCTTGGCGTCCGGCTTCGCATCAGGCTTGTCGGCCTTCGCTTCGGGCGCCTTCTCGACGCTCTTCGCCTCTGCCGGCTTGGCCTCTGCCTTTTCCGCCGGCTGCTCCGCCGGTTTCTCCGTGGAACCTGTTACGGGGTCTTGATCTTCGAAATTGCTTGCCAAATTTCCCTCACTCCCTGGCCTGTCTCGGCCGAGAAAGTCAGCGGCATCAGCTCCGGATTTCCTTCCCGAAGCGCCGCCATCGCTTGAACCCTTTCGCGCTGAGTCTTCAGCTTATCCACCTTGGTGGCCACCACCAGGCGCGGATGCCCTTGATGCTCCAGCCACTCCTTCAACTCCACATCCATCTCCATCCAGCCGCGTCTGGCATCGAGCAGCAGCACGCACAGCCGGAGGTTCTCTCGGGTGGTCAAATAGCTCTCGATCAGATCCTTCCACCCCTTGGCCTGTTGTCGGGAGACTTTCGCGTATCCGTAGCCCGGCAGGTCGACAAAATGCCACTTCCCCCCAACCCGGTAAAACTGGATTGCCTGCGTGCAACCCGGAGTGGCGCTGGTACGCGCCAGCCCTTTTTTTTCTACCAGGCAGTTGATCAGGCTGGATTTGCCAACGTTGCTCCGCCCGAGGAATGCGATCTCCGGCAGTGATCCCGCCGGAAAAAGCTCAGGCTTGACTGCCCCTATTATAAACTCAGCGGACATCATTTGCCGGACACCCCCGCCGCGACCCCAGCCATGGCGGCGATCCTCGTTTTCCCTGACGCCTCTCAGTGCGTCAGATTCTCTTCCGCTGGACGCTGCGCAATCTCCACCGGTTGCGTGGCAGGCGTTATCGGCAGCGGCTCGATCTCGCGCTCCAGCGCCAGTTTCAGCACTTCATCCATCGATTCGACAAAGTGCAGTTCCATCTCCTTGCGTATGTACTCGGGGATATCGGGCAGGTCCTTCTCGTTATCTCGCGGAAGCACCACCTCCCGGAAACCATGCCGGTGCGCCGCCAGCAGTTTCTCCTTCAAGCCTCCAATCGGCAGCACCCTTCCGCGCACGGTGATCTCGCCCGTCATCGCAATATCGCCGCGCACGGGGATGGTGGTCAACGCGCTCGTGATGCTGGTGGCGATCGTGATACCCGCCGACGGTCCATCCTTCGGGATCGCGCCTTCCGGCACATGCAGGTGGATGTCGAGGTGCCGGTAGAAATCCCGGGGCAATCCGAGCGTATGCGCTCTCGAGCGCACATAGCTCATCGCCGCCTGGGCCGACTCCTGCATGACGTCGCCGAGTTTCCCGGTGGTGGTCAGCTTTCCACGCCCTTCCATGATGGTCGCTTCGGTGGTCAGGATCTGGCCGCCCACCTCGGTCCACGCCAGTCCCACCGTGACGCCCACTTCGTTCTTCTTGTCCGCTCCCTGGTCCCGGAACTTCTGCGGACCCAGCAATTCGGCCACCTTGGCCGGATTAACCACCGCCTTGGGCGGCTTCTCCTTGGTCGCCTTGCCTACTACTACCTTGCGTCCCACCTTGCGGCAGACGTTCCCCACTTCGCGCTCCAGATTGCGCACCCCGGATTCGCGAGTGTAATGCTGCACAATCTCCGTGAGTCCGTCATCCTGAAACTCGATGTCATTCGACGTCACCCCGGTCTGTGTCATCTGCTTCGGAACGAGAAACCGCTTGGCGATCTCCATCTTCTCGAGTTCCGTGTATCCCGACAGGCGGATCACTTCCATGCGGTCCTGCAACGCCGGGGGAATGGTGTGCAGCACGTTCGCCGTGGCAATGAAGAACACCTGGCTCAAATCGTATTCCACGTCCAGGTAGTGATCCATGAACATGTAATTCTGTTCCGGATCGAGCACTTCGAGCAGCGCCGCCGACGGGTCTCCCCGGAAGTCCGTCGACATCTTGTCGACCTCATCGAGCATGAAGACGGGATTCTTCGTCCCCGCCTTCTTCATCATTTGCAAAATCTGTCCCGGCAGCGCGCCAATATACGTCCGCCGGTGTCCACGAACCTCTGCTTCGTCCCTGACTCCGCCCAGGCTCAGCCGCACGAACTTGCGTCCGGTGGCCTTGGCGATCGACATCCCCAGCGAGGTCTTCCCCACGCCGGGAGGCCCGACAAAGCACAAAATCGATCCCTTCGGATCCTTCACCAACTGCCGCACCGCCAGAAACTCGAGAATCCGCTCCTTGATCTTCTCCAACCCGTAGTGGTCGTTTTCGAGCACGTTTTGCGCGTAGTTGAGATCGCGGATCTCCTTCGTCTTCTTCTTCCACGGCACCGCGAGCATCCAATCCAGATAGTTCCGCGATACCGTCGATTCGGCCGACATCGGAGGCATGTTTTCGAGGCGCTTCAATTCGGCCATCGCCTTCTCGTGCGCGTCCTTGGTCATGCCCGCCGTCTCGATCTTCTTCTTCAGTTCGTCGATCTCGCTCTTCTCGCCGCGCCCGAGTTCCTTCTGGATGGCTTTGATCTTCTCGTTGAGGTAGTACTCCTTCTGGGCCTTCTCCATCTGCCGCTTCACGCGGCCCTGAATGGTCCGGTCCATGTTGAGCTTCTCAATCTCGATGTCGAGCATCTCGGCGACGCGCGTCAACCGGTCCACCGGGTCGAAGATCTCCAACAATTCCTGCTTCTCTTCGATCGTCAGTTGCAGGTTCGCGCCGACCGTATCCGCCAGCTTGCCCGGCTCATCCACACGGATGGCGGCGATCATGGTTTCGTAGTTCAGGTTCTGGCTCAGCTTGACGTACTGTTCAAACAGGGCCGTCACGCGGCTGATCAGCGCATCGAGTTGCGCCCCTGTCTCCACCTTGTAATGGAACGTCTTTACAACGGAGCGGAAGAATCCCTCTTCCTCGCTTACCGATACGATTTTCGCCCGTTCTACGCCTTCCACCAGAACTTTGATATTGCCATCCGGGAGTTTCAGGCTCTGGACGATATTCGCCACTGTTCCTACGTTGTAGATTTCGTCCGGCCGGGGTTCGTCGACGGAAGCGTCGTGCTGCGTCGCCAGGAAGATCTTCTTGTCGCCGCTAAGAGCCTCCTCGAGCGCGCGTACGCTCGATTCGCGCCCCACCACGAACGGAGTCATCATGTACGGAAAGATGACCACGTCACGGATGGGCATCATCGGCAAACGCTTTGTGTCGGATTTTTCCTTTGAGGTAAGCATGAGTTTTAGGGGAATGACCTTCCGTACTTCAAGCAGTTCCGGCTGCCTTCGGAATACTTCTCTAACGGCACTGCGGCCGGCGGCTCAAAGTCCGGAAACTCCACGAGGGAACCGCGCGTATCCGCGAGCGCCTGGACTAACCCGCTTTTTCGAGCAAGGTTAGATTGATCTTCTGCGACAACACCATCTCTTTGGTCACCACGAATTCGCGAACCTTCTTGTAGGACGGAACATAGTACATCAGGTCGAGCATCATGTCCTCGAGAATCATTCGCAATCCGCGCGCACCCACTTTGCGCTCCAGCGCCAGGGACGCGATGGCCTCCAGGGCGTCATCCGTAAATTTCAGTCTAACATTTTCGTACTCGAAGAGTTTCTGGTACTGTCGCGTGATGGCGTTCTTGGGCTTGGAAAGGATCTGAATCAACGCCTCTTTGCTGAGGTCTTCAAGCACCGCCACCACCGGGAGGCGACCGATGAATTCCGGGATGAAGCCGAACCGGATCAGATCAATCGGCTGAATCTGCTCGAGCAGGTTTACGTCCCTGCGGCCGGAATAGCTCGACACAGCCGCCTTCTTTTCGCCCTCATCCCCGTTCCGGAATCCGATCGACCGGCGCCCCACGCGGCGGGAGATGATCTTCTCGAGCCCGATGAACGCCCCTCCGCAGATGAACAGGATGTTGCTCGTGTCGACGGGCGTGAACTCCTGGTGCGGATGCTTGCGGCCGCCCTGCGGCGGAACGTTCGCCACCGTTCCTTCCAGGATCTTCAACAACGCCTGTTGGACTCCTTCACCCGACACATCGCGCGTAATGGACGGATTCTCGTCCTTGCGCCCGATTTTGTCGATTTCATCGATGTAAATAATGCCCTGCTGGCAGCGTTGCACGTCCCAATCGGCGTTTTGCAGCAGGCGAAGGATGATATTCTCCACATCTTCGCCCACGTAGCCGGCTTCCGTCAGCGTCGTCGCGTCCACTATCGCAAAGGGAACGTCCAGAATCCGCGCCAGCGTCTGCGCCAGCAGAGTCTTGCCAGTGCCCGTCGGCCCGATGAGCACGATGTTCGACTTCGACAGCTCCACTTCCGTGGCGCGCTGCTTGCTCATCTGGATGCGCTTGTAGTGGTTGTAGACAGCCACCGCCAGCTTCTTCTTCGTGGGTTCCTGCCCGATGACGTACTGATCCAGGTACTCCTTCAGCTCCAAGGGCTTAGGAAGCTTGTGGGGCGCGCCATGGGAATGATCCTGGCGGTCGTCTTCCAGGATGGAGTTGCATACGGCGATGCATTCGTCGCAGATGTAAGCTCGGGGATAATCACTGGGGGATGAAATGAGCTTGCCAACTACGTCCTGACTCTTATGACAAAACGAACAGCGCAGCGTATCGTCAGAACTGGTACGTTTCACAAATTAGGCTCCCACGCCGGAAGAAACCCCGGCACTCACGAGCATTGGCATCCTACGCCCTTATTATCTCCTGCCTCTGTCCGTCTGGCAATGAACTTCTTCGGCGCGCTACGTTTTAGTAATCTTCGTTACACTTTCCGCCTCCCGGCCCCAGCCTGCGCCCGCGCCTCGAATTAGAAATCGAAAATTCATGAACATTAATCTGTCACGTTCGCGAAATTCGTGTCACAATTCTTTACGGAACGTGGTTGCGGCCCGCGGCTGAAAACTGCATGGCGGACCCCGTCCGGAGGCGCCGGAAATGCCTGTCTTGAAAGTGGACTTGCAAGAAGGTTTTTCGGGTGAGACCGTTGTTTTGCTCCTCAACGGGAGCGAAGTCTACCGGGGCACTCCGAAGACGCGTACGCAAATCGGCTTTGCCGATACCCGTTCTTTCGAACTTCCTTCCCAGCAAGCCACTGTCGAGGTTTCCACTCCCCGGTCCGGCGCTTCGCGATCCATGGTTCTGGATCTCTCCCAGGACCTCTATGTCGGCGTATCGCTCGCAGCGGATGGCAGCATCCTGGTCCATCCCTCGCGCGAGCCATTCGGGTACGTCTGACACGCGCTTGTCCTCCCGCGGAGGAGCGCGTGCCGGCTTGCTCGCGATAGTCAACTTCGTTTGGATCTCCGGAGGAAAGGTCTATTCACGTTCCCCGGGATCAACAACGTGCGGTTCTTGCGTCTGGGCGCCATGCCGCACAGCAGTTCAGTAAAGGAGAGTACTCTCGTGGCAAACTCCCACTCCAAGCGCGACACCATTCAGGAAGCCGTCGCTAAAATGAAAGCCGAAGAAACCGCGGAGGCCGTCAGCCTTCCAACCCCCACCATTCCTTTGCCGCTGTTCCTGCCTAACAGCGGCCTCTATACGTACTCGCTGCTGCTTCCTTTGGAACCTCTCCCGTCCATTCCAACGCCAATTCCCACTCCTATCCCGGGCCCTGTGCCGGGACCCGGGCCTGTGGGAGGAGTGGAAGCGACGGAAACAATCACCCCTTCGCCCGTCTCGCTGCTTCTTCCCTATGAAGAACTGCGCCTCGACGTGGATGGCAACTACCCCCAAATGAAAGCGAGCGGACAGATCTCCGGTTTCCGGGTCACGCCGGCGTACTGGATTGCGGACATCGCCAAGACAGGGTCCAATACCTACGAAGGAAACATCTGGTACAAGGACGGCAATCTCTCTCTCATCCCTCAAACACATGTCAAGATCGAGGTCACGCGGACCCTCTTCTCCCCGCAAAGCGCCAAGGTCACCTTCACCGGGGGAGGAGCATCGACGAAGGTCCGGACATTCAAATACAAGTCCCGCTATTTCCACCCCGTCAACTTTGAATTCGACGCCGCCGAAGGGATCACGCCGGTGCTTTCCTACAACACCGGTTCCCATCCGAACCGGCCGGCGTCGCTGCCCGTCGAGAACCTCAGCATTGCCACCGTTTACCGCCGCACCGGCTTCGATGTCACCATCTCCGGCGGCGGCGACACCGTTCCTATTGCCGAAGCCGGCGCCGACGCGAAATGGAGCGACATGGAGATGCATGACGCGATGCAGATCCACTGGTCCAAGTTCATGAACGCCCCGCAGTGGGCGCTGTGGACCTTCTTCGCTTCGCTCCACGAGATGGGGACCAGCCTCGGCGGCATCATGTTCGATGATATCGGCCCCAACCACCGCCAGGGCACTTCGCTGTTCCTCGATTCCTTCATCAAGAATCCGCCGGCCGGCGACCCCGCCCCCGCCGCCTGGGTGAACCGCATGATCTTCTGGACCGCCTGCCACGAAATGGGCCATTCCTTCAACCTCGCCCACTCCTGGCAGAAGAACCTCGGGGTCCAGTGGATCCCCCTCGCCAACGAACCCCTCGCGCGCAGCTTCATGAACTACCCCTACAACGTCCCCGGAGGCACTTCCGCCTTCTTCTCGGACTTCGAGTTCCGCTTCAGCAATACCGAACTGCTGTTCATGCGCCACGCTCCGTTCCGCTTTGTCGAACAGGGCAACGCCGACTGGTTCGACCACCACGCCTTCCAGCAGGCCAACGTTTCCCCGGAGCCGAAATTCTCGCTCTCGGTGGAATGCGCCGGCAAGAACCCGGCATATGAATTCCTCGAGCCGGTGGTGGTGCACCTCAGCCTGAAGAACATCACCGCCCATCCGCAACTGGTGGAGGAGAAACTGCTCGCCTCCCCCGAGCACATGACCATCGTCATCAAGAAGCGCGGCAAACCCGCCCGCGAACTGATCACCTTCTCCCAGCGCTGCTGGCACGAGAACTCCATCGTCCTCATGCCCGGCGAGGAGAAGAAGGATTCCGTCTTCCTCGTCGGCCGCAACGGATGGGACATTGCCGAACCCGGCTACTACACCGTCCAGGCCTGCGTTCATCTCCCCAACGAAGACATCGTTTCCGAACCTGTCACCATTCGCGTCGCCCCGCCCAAGGGCTACGAGGAGCAGCACATCGCCCAGGACCTGTTCTCCGATTCCGTGGGCCGCGTGATGAACTTCGACGGTTCGCGATTCCTTCAGCCGGCAAACGACACGCTCCGCGAACTTGTCGAGCGCTTCCCCAACTCCAGGGCGGCCATCCACGCCGGAGTCGCCCTCGCTGGCCCCTTTGCCTCTGATTACAAACAGATGGCCATCGAGGGAACCAAACACACTCTCAAGGTCAGCAAAGCCGATCACAAAGAGGCCCGCAGGCTGCTCTCTCCTCTCCTCGAGGAACCGCAGAAAGCCGCCGCCACCCTCGGCCAGATCGACTACGACTACTACCACAACCGCTTCAAACCGCTGCTCGAAGAAATGAGAAAATCGGCGAAAGCGGGCCGGTAACCTGTAGGAATGCGGCTGGGAATTGCGCCAAAGCGATACGCCAGCCGCATCCTTTAGACCTCGTGCTGACGGCGTCAAGTCTTTGAAGGTCCGGACAAATGGCAGGAGGATGCTTCGGGGGCTCTACAATCTGCGACGTCCGATCAACGCCGGAACATCCCGGCTCCCTCGAAAGATCGAAAGGATCTCAAGCGGGTGCGTGGCCGGCTTGTACAGAATCAAGTAGTCCCGCATCGGCCAGAAGAGAATCGGCCGGTCCTGGGCGAGATCTTGCCGGACATGGCCTGCGCTTGGCGTGCGAGCAAGAAAACGGAAGGCCTCTACGAATTCAACAACCATCTGCCTGGCAACCCGCCAGCCAGCTTCTTGCAGGTAGTAGTCACGAATATCGGCCAAGTCTTCTTTAGCCGCAGGCATCAGGACGTAGCGGCTCATCCGGTTTTGTGCGAATGTGCCGTGTCTAATTCATCGAGCATCGCTCGCATAAACTCTTCACCGTCCGTGCCTTGGCCGCGGGCAGATTCGCCCAAGGCGCGGTCGAGGCGGTTACGGAGTTCCTGGAGCTGGATGGCGCGAACCTCGTCGCGCTGCTCCATGAGTCGAAGCGCTTCGCGAACGACCTCGCTGGCCGAGTTGTACCGGCCGGATTGGACCTTCGAATGGACCATTTGTTCAAGTTCTGGAGTCAAATGCACGTTCATGGCCGGTGTTCCGAATTCTCTCTGAGAATACCCTTGTTATCCAACTTTGTCAATCTTCGACATGCGTCTCGAAGTTAGAGACACAGCGGTTTTCTTTTCCATGCCCGCGCCTCATCAGGCCAGAATCCCCTTCACCACCGCCCCGCTGATGCCTGTCAACCGCGCATCCAAGCCCTGGAACTTCACCGTCAGCCGCTTGTGGTCAATCCCCAGGACGTACAGCATTGTCGCGTGGAAATCGTGCACACTTACCGGATTCTCCACCGCCGCATACCCCAGGTCGTCCGTCGCCCCATAAGCGAGCCCGCCCTTGATGCCGCCGCCGGCGAGCAAGTACGTGAACCCTTTGATGTGGTGATCGCGCCCATCGCCGCCCTGCGACATCGGTGTCCGCCCAAACTCCCCGCCCCACACTACCAGCGTCTCGTCCAGCATCCCCCGCTGCTTCAAGTCCGTCAGCAGCGCCGCCGTCGCCTTGTCCACTTCCTCCGCCTTGAACGCCACGCCCGGCTTCACCGAGGTGTGATGATCCCAGTCCCGATGGTAGAGCTGAATGAACCTCACGCCCCGCTCGGCCAGACGCCGCGCCAGCAGGCAATTCGAAGCGAACGAGCCGTCTCCCGGATGCGCCCCGTACATCTCGAGAACCGCCTTCGGCTCTTTGCTCATGTCCACCAGACCCGGCACGCTCGATTGCATCTTGAACGCCATCTCATACTGCGCAATTCGTGTCAGGATCTCCGGATCGCCCAGCGCCTTGTGCTCCAGCCGGTTCAACGCGTTGATCGCTTCGATCGAATCCTTCTGCGTCTCCGATGGCAGCCCCGCCGGATTCTCGATGTGCAGCACCGGATCTCCAATCGAGTTCAGCTTCACTCCCTGGAACTTGCTCGGCAGGATCCCCGCCGACCACTGCCGCGCCGCGATCGGCTGCATCTGCCCGCCCTTGCCCGCCGACGTCAGGACCACGAACCCCGGCAGATCTTCCGCCTCCGACCCCAGACCATACACCAGCCACGATCCCATCGACGGCCGCCCCGTCACAATCGCGCCCGTGTTCATGATCGTGTGCGCCGGATCATGATTGATCTGCTCGGTCCACATCGAACGCACCACACAGATGTCGTCGATCACGCTCCCGATGCGCGGGAACTTCTCACACACTTCAATCCCCGCCTTGCCGAAGCGCTGGAAGGAGTACTGCGGCCCGAAGCAGACCAGCGGCTTTCCCTGCAACTGCGCAATCTGCTGGCCCTTCGTGAAACTATCCGGCATCGGCTTGCCGTGCATCTCCTGAAGTTTGGGCTTCGGATCGAACGTCTCCAGGTGCGACGGCCCGCCCGCCTGGTAGAGAAAGATCACCCGTTTCGCCTTCCGCGGAAAGTGCAGCGGATGCACCACCCCCTGCCAGCGGTCCGGATTCGCCGCCGGCGCTGCGAACAGCTTCGGATCGAGCAGCGCATTCAAACCCAGCAATCCCAGCCCTCGCGTGAGAAAGGTCCGGCGCTTCATCTCCGTCAGCAATCGTTCCTGGTCCATGGCTCTCAATTCCGGGTAATCGTCTCGTGCAGGTTCAAGATGGCGCGCGCCACCGCCGTCATGGCCGCAATCTTCGCCGCCGGCAGGTCCTTCGCCACCGGCGCATCGCCAACCGCCACAAACTCCTTCGCCCCCGCCGGATTCGCCTGGAACCGCGTCAGGCTTTTCGCATGCAGGTCCAACAGCACACGCCGCTCTTCGAGCGTTGGCTTCCGGTTCAGCGCTCTCTCGAACGCCCAGTCCATCTGCCGCGCCAATCCGCGCCCTCCCTGCTTCAGGATGTTCTGCGCGAACACTCGCGCCGCCTCGACGAAGATGGGATCATTCAACAGGTCCAGCGCCTGGAGCGGCGTATTGGAATTCGTGCGGTTGATGGTACACTCCTCGCGCGCCGGAGCATCGAACGTCATCATCATCGGATGGAGAAACGTCCGCTGCCATATCGTATAGATCCCGCGCCGGTAGAGATCCTCCCCGCGGCTCGCCGAATAATCGCGCTTGGGAAAATTCAGCGCCGCCAGGTACCCGTCCGGCTGATACGGCCGCACGCTCGGCCCTCCGAACTTCTCCGTCAGCAGTCCTGAAATCGAGAGCGCCGCATCGTGCACCACTTCCGCATCCACCCGGTACCGGTTCTGCCGCGCCAGCAAGCGGTTCTCCGGATCGCGCTCCTCCAGTTGCGGCGTGCTCAACGACGATTGGCGGTAGGTGTAGCTGGTCACAATCGTCCTCACCAGTTTCTTCATGTCCCAGCCATCCATGAAATCCGCCGCCAGCCAGCCGAGCAGTTCCGGATGCGCCGGCCACTCGCCCTGCGAGCCCAGATCATCCAGCACCTTTGATAATCCTGTCCCGAAGAACAGCCGCCACTGCCGGTTTACGTACGCGCGCGCCGTCAGCGGATTCTCCTTCGACACCAGCCAGTTCGCCAGGTCAAGCCGGGTCGCCCTTCGTCCACCGGTCTCGAGTTTCCCCAGAAACGAAGGGATCGCCGGTTCCACCACCGCCCCGCTTTCATCCATCCAGTTGCCGCGCGCCAAAATCCGTGTCTCCCGCGGGCAAGCCGATTCCGTCACCACCACGCGCGCGATGGAGGCATCAAGCATTCCCTTCTCCGCTTCGAGGCGCGCCGCCTCGCGCGACTCCCGCGCGAGTTCCGGAGCCATCCAGATGAAATGGGCGAGCACCGCTTTCTTCTGCTCTTCGGTCCGCTCCGCCTCCGGTTTCCGCAATGCATCGAGCACATTCTCCGGCACGCCCGCCGGCTTGTGTCCCTTCCTCGCCTCCTTGGGTTCCGGCCACGAATCCGCGCTCGAGGAAAGCGCTACCCGCAGCCGCCCGATGGCCGCCCGCCGGTACTCCGAATCATGCCGGATGCGCACCGTTACGGTGGAACCCGCCCCTGTATGCACCGGCCGCGCGAACCGCAGCGCCAGCACCAGGTTTCGATTCTCACCATACGTCGCCACGCCCCAGCCTGTCTTCGCGTCGCCGTCAATCGCCGCCATCGCCGGATATGCCGGAGAAATCCCGCTGAAATTCGCTGTTGCCTGAACCAGCGGGATTTTCGTTCCGTCTGCCTCGGCTTCCACTTCGGTCACCACCAGCCGGTCCGAACCCCGCGCCACGCGAATCCCCGGAAGACTCTCGTCCTGCACTGCTTCCGCCGCCAGCGCAGCCCACATGCCCTCGCCCGGCTTCAGCTTTACGATATAGGTTTCGTTATCCGGATTCGGTCCGCTGGCCACGATCAGGCCATCCCCCGGCTTGTGGTCCTCGCCCATCTCGACAGGCTCATCGTTGAAGACGGTCAGCTTCGCGCCGTGCTCGGATTCCGCGCTCACCGGGCGCTGATACCGCCATGCCAGTTCCCCGCTCTCCGCCCGCGCGAGCGTCTCCTTTTCCCAGGCCGCGCGCCGCTCCGTCATCGCTTCGGCCTTTTCTTCCAACTCCCTTTGCGCGCCTGCCAGCCGCACCGCCAACTCCTCGAGCCGCGCCTTCTGGTCTCTCGCCGGAAGCTCCAACTGCGTTCCCCACGCCTTCGGTCCGCGATCCGGCACCAGGCCCGTCTCCTCGATATCGGCGAAAAACGCCTTCATCGAATAGAAGTCCCGCGACGTGAACGGATCAAACTTATGGTCGTGGCATTCCGAACACCCCATCGTGCTCCCCAGCCATACGCTCGCCAGCGTCCGCACACGGTCCGCGCCGTACTTCGCCAGGTACTCCCGGGGCTGTATGCCGCCCTCGGCCGAGGTGCGATTCAGCCGGTTATACGCCGAGGCAACTTTCTGCTCCACGGTTGCATCCGGCAACAGGTCTCCGGCCAGTTGCTCCCTGGTGAACACGTCAAATGGCTTGTTCGAACGAAACGCGTTCAATACGTAATCGCGGTAGGGCCAGATCGGAAATGGGTTGTCTCCATGGAACCCGCACGTGTCCGCATAGCGCACCGCATCCAGCCAGTGGAGCGCCTGCATCTCCGCATACTGTGGCGACGACATCAGCCGGTCCACCAGCTTCTCGTAGGCATTCGTTGATGTGTCCTTGCGGAATGCCTCCACCTCCTCAGGCGACGGCGGCAACCCTGTCAGATCCAGAGTCACGCGCCGGATCAGCGTGCGCCGGTCCGCCTCCGGCGATGGTTTCCATCCCTCCCGCTCGAGGCGTGATTGAATGAAGGCATCCACCGCGTTGCGCGCCATCTTCCCATCCACAGCCTTCGGCAGTTCCGGCTTCCTCACAGGTTCATACGCCCAGTGCCCTTCATACACCGCGCCTTCCGCCACCCACTTCCGTATCGTCTCCTTCTGCGCCGTGGTCAACTCCTTGTGCGCGTACTTGGGCGGCATCACCCGCGCCGGGCTGGCGGAAAAGATCCGGTCAATGATCGCGCTCTTTGCCGGATCCCCCGGCACGATCGGCGTAATTCCGGATCTCGTTGTCCGAATCGCCTGCTCGCGCTGATCCAGCCGCAACCCGGCCATCCGGCTGCCGCGGTCCGGGCCGTGACATCGGAAACAGGTATCCGACATGATCGGGCGTATATCGCGATTGAAGCTCACGGCTCCAAACACGGGCGCCGCAAGCAACAGCAACCACAAGCATGGCATCCCAGAAAATTCCCCCATCCATCTTACACTCGGCAAGTCACGGAAACAGGACGACGCACACCGGCGCGCGCCGGCTAGCCAGAATCGATACTTGCGACTAGAATAGTATCGTGGTCTTCCATCGCCTTTCTGTTTGGCTTTGGCTCGCTCTTTTTCTCACTGCCTGTAGCCGGAAAACCGTCGCCCAGCAGGAGCCGCAACCTTCCTTTGAAATTCCCCGCAGCACCGCTGTGGATCAGGTTGCGCGCTTCCTCGGCGGCGTCAAATCCAACCCCGGGTCTCCCCTCGCCGGTCTCGAAAAAGACGCGGCCTGGCGCTGGCACCGTATCGACTTCAACCGCATGTGGGCCCGCTTCGAGCAGGAGCGGCTCCCAAAACTACGAGACTTTCAGCAGAAGGCTATCACCGGCCATTCCTTCGGGTCCACTACCCTCTTTTACCCCTTCGGCGGCCCCGATATCCTCACCGCCCGCGCCTTCTTTCCCGACAAGAAAACCTACGTCCTCGTAGGCCTCGAACCGCCCGGCACGCTGCCGAGTGAAGAAGCTATCCGCAAGGCCAACCTCGAACGTTACCTGCCGCGCGTTCGCCGTACGCTCGGCAGCCTCCTGCGCAGCAGCTTTTTCATCACCGCCAACATGGACGCGCAACTCCGCGGCCAGATCACCGACGGGGTCCTCCCGGTCCTGCTCGTACAACTGGCGCGCATGAATTGCGATGTGCTCGGCTATCAGCCCGCCACCCTGGACCCCTCCGGCCGGCTCATTCCCCGCTTGAAAGAAGAACACCGGGCATCGTCGCTGCGCAACGATGCCGTCGCGCTAGACTTTCGCTGCCCCGCCGCCGACCCTCAGCGGCTCATCTACCTTTCCGTAAACCTCAGCGACGCTCCTCTGCGCGCCAACACTTCCTTCCAGGCGTACATGGCCTCCCTCGAGCCGGTCACCACCTTCATCAAATCCGCCTCCTACCTTCCCCATCGCAAGGATTTTTCTGAAGTGCGCGCCCTCGTTCTGAAGGGCAGCAGCGGAATTGTGCAGGATGATACAGGCATCCCTTTCCGCCTCATCGACAAGGGCAAGTGGGACGTGCACCTGTATGGAAACTACACGCGCCCCTATGGCAGCAGCTTCCGCTACCTGGAGCAGCCTGACCTCAAGAAGGAGTTCGAGCAGGGACACGGCATGCCGCTCCCCTTCTTCATCGGGTATGGATTTGGCCGTGCGCCCTCCACCCTCATGGTCTTCACTCGAAAAGGCTAGTCCAAACGGCCATCTCGAAAAAGAAGAGCGACAAGTAATACCATAAAGCCGATGCACCGCAGAGGCTTTTTTCCCCGTTTCCTCGCGGCCGGAGCAGCCCTCCCGGCCGCCGCCCAATCCCAATCCACGAATCGCCCCGTCGTACCTTATGACGATCACGGGCCGCTCGTCATTGAGCGCGCACGCTCCGGCAAACCTCGCGCCAGCCAGGTGGTGGTGGCCATTCAACCGCATGCTGACGACATCCCCATCTTCGCCGGCGGCACGTTCTTCAAGCTCATGGATGAGGGCGCCGCCGGCTACATGGTCCGTGTCACCAACGATGACATGGCCGGGCCCGGGTGGTACGCCGAAACCGTCAGCACCAACGAACGCGACGTCGACGCGCTCGACAAGGTTTTCGGCGTCAGGAAACGCTTTGACCTCAACTACAACAACCACATGATGGACAACATCGCCCGCTCCGAACTCCGGGCCCGGTTCATCTTCCTGTTCCGCCTCGTCAAGGCCGATATCGTCATCTCCTATGACCCCTGGGGCCACTACGAGGAGAACCCCGACCACTACGTCACCGCCGCCTGCGTCGAAGCAGCCTGCTGGATGGCCGGAGGATCCAAAGACTACCCCGAACACTTCGACGCCGGGCTCAGGCCCCACGGCGTCCGCGAGAAATACTACTTCTCCCGCTTCCAACAGCGTGTCAATCGCGTCGTGGATACCACCCCGTGGGTTGAGAAAAAAATCGACGCCAATCTTACAAACAAAGCCCAGGGTCCGGCCGGGGCAACCGGCTCCCGCCTCCGCGCCCGCCTCGACAAGGAGGGCAAAACGCTCCCTCTGCTCGGCTCTGACGACGATACCGCGAACCGCAACTACATCCGCGAATTCGTCCTTGCGCGCGACCGTGAAATCGGCAAACGCTTCGGCCTCAGCTACGCCGAGCAGTTCCATTACATCGGGCCCGAAGAAAACCGTGTCGAAAATTACATTCGACAAAACGCCAGGCCACGCTAGCCGCAATAATTTCTCCTGACCCTACTAAGAGACCCGAGTTCCGCCGATCTTTGGTCCGAGTGCAATCACTATGTTTCAGATCTTTTTGATTGCCTCCGATCACGTACGGTTCCGGCTGCTGCAGTATGCCGCAGTCGATTCGAAAAAGGTCGACCTCGTTCGCGCCTTTGACCGCTACCCGATAGCCGGAGAGCTTTCGCGGCACCTTCACGCCGCCCCCGATGCTGTTTTCCTCGATTTCACCGATCGTGGCACAGCGCTTGATCTCGCTGCCGTCCTCCGCGCCAATTCCCCCGATGTCCCTATTGCCGGCATCATCAATGATCCCGAAGACAAGTCCTGGCTGGCGGACGAAGGCATCACCTCTACTCTGGTTTATCCATGTACCACGGAAGATTTCGAGTTCGCCCTCCACATTGCCATTCTGTCCGTCAAGACCAGCGTCAATCCGGATCTCTTCGCCTTCCTCCCCTCCAAAGCCGGCAGCGGCTGCAGCACGATAGCCCTCAATACCGCCGCCGCCCTTGCCAACAGGCTCGACCGCAAGACTCTTCTCATCGAGGCTGACCTTCGCTCCGGCGTCCTCTCCCTGGCCCTCAACTGCGATCCACCAGGTTCCACGCAGCAGGCCGTTCAGCCGGGACAGGAAGTCGACACTTTCGTCTGGGACCGCTGGTGCGCAATCTACGGTCAACTCCATCTCCTTCTGAGCAACCGCTCCGTTCCCGATACCCCGCCGAGTTGGAGCGAATATCACGCCTTGCTCGACTCCGCCGCCAATTGCTACCAGAAGATCCTCGTGGACCTCCCCGAACTGGTGAACCCCGGAACCTCGGAAATCGTCCGGAACGCCGGAGCCGTCTTCGTGGTCTGTACCCAGGAACTTCTGTCCCTCCGTCTCGCCGAACAACGTTTCAGGGAACTGATCGACTGGGGCGTCAAGGAGGAAAATATCCACGTCCTCGTCAATCGCTGGCACGACACCGAACTCTCCCGCGACGATGTCCTCCGCACCGTCCGCCGCCCTATCGACGCCGTCTTTCCGAACAACTACCGCGTCGTTCGCAAGTCCGTTCTCGACGGAGAGACCGTGAGTGAGGACTTCACTCTGGGAGCCGCCTTCCTGCAATTCGCCAGCAAACTCGCCGGGCTCCCCACGCCATCCCATCGCCGCTGGCAACTCTCCAAGATCCTCCACTCCCTCGCGCGGCGCTAAGTAGGGTAGTAATATACTTGACTAATTCAGCTTTTCCGGCCACCCCAGCCGTCCATGAAAAGATTCGACATCTGTTCCAGCGCGGTCCTCCGCCAATAGCCGATTTGCACCGGATGCACGTGGCACTGCGACGCCAACTGGCTCACTGTCCGATCGCCGCGGATCGCTTCCACCGCCGCCTTGGCTTTGAACTTTGGATTGAATTGTTTTCGTGTCGCCGCCATAGATAGCTCTCCTTTGAGTTGCGATTCCGCCGAAATTTTAACTGATTGCCTGGCCTGAAAACCTTGGGACCACTGAACCTCTCGAAGACTTGCGCCGAGCGGCGACTTGTTACAATGGGGAGCGCATGGTGCGAAGATGACGCATCCAGTGCTCCTGTTCCGGCATTTGAAGCCGGAAGTGCAGGTGGCAGTATGAATCAGAAACACATGAAGACGTTTAACGGGTTCATTGCAGCGCCCGAATCCGAAGGCCTCTTTGAAATGGCGAACCTCTTCCCAAAGCATACTGGCTTGCCCTTCGTGGTGTGGATCTCTTACAAAGGGGGCGCTAAACACGATGTTCGTGTGAAAGTCTCCCACGGACCCAAGGCATTGCCGTCCGAAATGGTTTCGGTCGCAATACGTCCGCATGTTCATGTAGTTGAAGGCAGACTGAACGTCAGCGATCTGGCCTTGCTTGCGAAGTGGATCGAACTGAATCATGATGTGCTTCTGAAGTATTGGGAAGGCGAAATCGACACCAAGGACGCCATTGATGCTATCCGGCAAGTGAAGAAGTAACGTCGCTCCGTCGCTCTTGACGTTTCCGGGGCCTTCCATGCATTCTGGCAGGTTCTTGGCCGCTTTAGACGGCATAGCGCCCGGTGCCAACATGGCACAGACCGGGCCGGGGCGGGAATTGCGTCTTCCAGGATGCGCCACAATGGGTACAAGGATGCTCGCCGCCTTCCATCCCCTCGTTCGCCAGTGGTTCTCCGAGCGCTTCCGCGGCGCAACCGAACCACAACTCCGCGGCTGGGCCGAAATTGCCGCCGGCCGTGACACCCTCATCTGCGCCCCCACCGGCTCCGGAAAAACGCTCGCCGCCTTCCTCTTCTGCCTCGACAACCTCGTCCGCGCCGCCCACAACCACACCCTCGCCGACGAAACCTACGCGGTTTACGTCTCGCCTCTGAAGGCCCTCAGCAACGACGTTCACAAGAACCTCGAGATCCCGCTCAAGGAAATCGCGGACCTCGCCGAAAAGCAGCGCATCCCGCTCGCCCCCATCCGCACCGCTGTCCGCACCGGAGACACCCCCGCCTGGGAACGCCAGCAGATGGGCCGCAAGCCGCCGCACATCCTGGTCACCACGCCCGAATCCCTCTATATCCTGCTTACCGCCGAGCGCTCCCGCCAAATGCTGCGCTCCACCCATACCCTCATCGTCGACGAGATCCACGCCATTGCCGATGACAAGCGCGGCTCCCACCTCGCGCTCTCCATCGCCCGCCTCGAAGCGCTCGCCGGACGCCGCCCACAGCGCATCGGCCTTTCCGCCACCGTCAAGCCAGTCGAAGAGATTGGCCGCTTCCTCGGCCCCGATACGCACATCGTCGACATCGGCCACAAGCGCGCCATGGACATCGCCGTCGAGGTCCCGCGCGATGAACTCTCCCCCGTCGCGAGCAACGAGACTTGGGCCGAACTCTACGATCGCATCGCCAACCTCATCCTCTCCCACCGCACCACGCTCGTCTTCGTCAACACACGCCGGCTCTCGGAGCGCGTCGCGCACGCCCTCGGCGAGCGTCTCGGCGAAGACCAGGTCATCGCCCACCACGGCAGCCTCTCCCGCCAAACCCGCCTCAAGGCCGAAAGCCGCCTCAAGAGCGGCGAACTCCGCGCCGTCGTCGCCACCGCCTCGCTCGAACTCGGCATCGACATCGGCACAGTCGATCTCGTCTGCCAGATCGGCTCCACCCGCTCCATCGCCGTCGCCCTCCAGCGCATCGGCCGCAGCGGCCACTGGGTGGGAGCCATGCCCAAGGGCCGCATCTTCGCCACCACCCGCGACGAGTTGATCGAATGCGCCGCGCTCGTCTCCGCCATCCGCAAAGGCGATCTCGAGCGCATCGAAGTCCCGCAAAACGCCCTCGACATCGTCGCCCAGCAGATCGTCGCCGCCGCCTCGGCCGAGCCCTGGGAAGAAGACAGGCTGTTTGAAACTTTCCGCTCCGCCTACCCCTACCGTGCCCTCCCCCGCGCCGATTTCGACGCCGTCCTCCACATGCTCTCCGAAGGCATCGCCACCTCGCGCGGGCGCAGCGGTGCCTTCCTCCATCGCGATCAGGTCAACCACCGCATCAAAGGCCGCCGCGGAGCCCGCCTCGCGGCCATCACCTCCGGCGGAGCCATCCCCGACAACGCCAGCTATGCCGTCATCGCCGAACCGGACGGGAAGTCCGTGGGCACCCTCGATGAAGACTTCGCCATCGAAAGCATGGCCGGTGACATCTTCCTCCTCGGCACGCATTCCTGGCGTATCAAGCGCATCGAATCCGGCCGCGTCCGCGTCGAGGACGCCAAAGGAGCCCCGCCTACCGTTCCCTTCTGGTTCGGCGAAGCCCCCGGCCGGTCCGTCGAACTCTCCGCCGAAGTCTCCCGCCTGCGCGAAGAGATTCTCGAGCGCGGCGAGAGCGCCCAGGAATTCCTCGTCTCCGAATGCGGCCTCGATGAAGCCGGGGCGCGCCAGGCTGTCGCGTACCTCCACGCAGCCGCCGCCGCTCTCGGCGCGCTGCCCTCGCGGAATACGGTCGTCGCCGAGCGCTTCTTCGATGAATCCGGCGGCATGCAGCTTGTCCTGCACGCTCCCTTCGGCTCCCGCGTCAACCGCGCCTGGGGGCTCGCCCTCCGCAAGCGCTTCTGCCGTACCTTCAACTTCGAATTGCAGGCCGCCGCCACCGACAACGGCATCGTCATCTCGCTCAGCGAGCAGCATGCCTTCCCCCTCGAACTGGTCTTCGAATTTCTCCGCCCCGATACTCTCGAGGATGTTCTCACGCAAGCCCTTCTCCCGGCCCCCGTCTTCACCGCCCGGTGGCGCTGGAATGCCTCCCGCGCCCTCGCCATCCCCCGCTCCGCCGGAGGCCGCAAAGTCCCGCCCCCCATCCAGCGCATGCGTTCCAACGACCTCCTTGCTGCCGTCTTCCCGGACCAGGTAGCCTGCGCCGAAAATCTTTCCGGCCCAATTCGCATCCCTGACCATCCTCTCGTCAAAGAAACCATCGGCAACTGCCTCCATGAGGCCATGGACATCGATACGCTCAGCCGCATCATCGCCGCCATTCGCAACGGCTCCATCCGCACCGCCGCCGTCGAAACCACTCAAGCCTCTCCGCTCTCCCACGAAATCCTCAACGCCAACCCCTACGCCTTCCTCGACGATGCCCCGCTCGAAGAACGCCGCACCCGCGCCGTGCAGATGCGCGGCACGCTCGGAGCCGACTTCTCCGGAGGAGCCGGCATCCTCGACCGCGCCGCCATTGATGAAGTCAGCCACGAGTCCTGGCCCACCGTCCGCGATGCCGACGAACTCCACGACGCGCTCTTGACCCTCATCACCCTGCCGCCGGCCGCCGAATGGGAGCATTGGTTCGACGAACTCGCCGCCTCCGGCCGCGCCTCCACCGTCACACGCGAAGGGAAACCCTTCTGGATCGCTACCGAGCGCCTCCACCTGGCATCCGACGCCGTCGCCACGCTCCGCGGCTGGATGGAATCCACCGGCCCTGTTACCGCTCCCGCGCTCGCCGAAAAGCTCGCCTTCCCCATCGCCGAAATCCAGCAGGCGCTCGCCCACCTCGAAGCCGAAGGCCAGATCCTCCAGGGCCGCTTCACCACCGTCAAAGGCGACGTTGAATGGTGCAATCGCCGCATCCTCGCCCGCATTCACCGCCTCACCCTCGGCCGTCTGCGCCGCGAAATCGAACCGGTCACCGCGCTCCAGTTCCACCACTACCTCGCCCGCTGGCAGCACACCGCGCCCGGCACGCAACTCCAGGGCGTCGAAGGCGCGCTCCAGATTATTCGTCAGTTGCAGGGCTACGAGATCCCCGCCTCCGCCTGGGAAAGTGAAATCCTCCCGCGCCGCATCCAATCCTACGATCCCGAATTCCTCGACAGCCTCTGCCTCTCAGGGGAAGTCATGTGGGGCCGCGTCTCTCCCCATCCCGCTCTCGAGGCCGAAAACGGCCGCCCTGTCCGCGCCACCCGCATCGCTCCCATCACCTTCTTCCTTCGCGAAGACGCCCCCTGGCTCATGGAGCCAACCACCCCCGAACCCGTCAACCTCTCCCACCCCGCGCGCGAAGTCTTCACCGCCCTCCAGCAGTTCGGAGCCTGCTTCTTTGCCGACCTCGTCCGCGGCGCTCACCGCCTCCCCAGCGAAGTCGAAGATGCCCTCTGGGAACTGGTCGCCGCCGGACTCGTCACCGCCGACGGCTTCGAGAACCTCCGCGCCCTCATCGATCCCAAACGCCGCCGCGGCGAAGGCCGGGGCCGCCTCGCCCGCCCCCGCCACGCCGCCGGACGATGGGCTATCCTTCGCCACCTCCCCGGAGCGCTCACCCGCCCTCAGCGCGAGGAATCCGCCGCCCGCCAACTGCTCCTGCGCTGGGGCGTCGTCTTCCGCGATCTCCTCACACGCGAAACCATCGCTCCCCCGTGGCGCGACCTTCTCCCCATCCTCCGCCGCATGGAAGCGCAGGGAACCATACGCGGCGGCCGCTTCGTCGACGGCTTCCCCGGAGAGCAATTTGCCCGCCCCGAGGCCCTCGATCTCCTGCGCAAAATCCGCCGCGAACACCCGGAAGCCCTCTCCCCTTTCGAACCAGCCCCCGCCGACCCGCTCAACCTCACCGGCATCCTCCTCCCCGGTCCCCGCATCAGCGCCCTAACCATCTCTGCACACTCAGCGCCTCACCGGGAAACCTCAACCACGTTATCCCCGGCCCAAGGCTGACCCTAACCCTCAGTCACCCTCCAAAAACCTCGGCGGGAAAAAACCGCATTCACGCCCCGCATCCCACTCCCATGTCAGAATGAACCAAGAGATGCCCCCTACCCGCCGCCGTTTCCTCGCCTCCTCCCTCGCCGCCCCAGCGCTCGCCGCCGGCAAGCGTCCCACCGATATCCGAATTACAGACCTTGATTTCTCTTTTGAAGACTTCCTCTACCGCGCTCCCTACAAGTTCGGCGGAGTTCCCGTCGACCGCGCCACCATCCTCAACGTCCACTGCGCCGTGCGCACCAATGCCGGCCGCGAGGCCAAAGGCTTCGGCTCCATGCCCCTCGGCAACGTCTGGAGTTTCCCCTCGCGCACCTTGTCTTATGACACGACGCTCGGCGCCATGAAGAAACTTGCCGCCCGCATCGCCGCCGTCACCCGTTCCTACCCCGATTCCGGCCACCCCATCGACATCAACACCGCCCTCGAATCCGCCTATCTCCAGGCCGCCGCCGAAGTTTCCAGGGAACTCAAGCTCTCCACTCCCATTCCCAAACTCTGCACCCTCGTCACCGCCAGCCCCTTCGACGCCGCCATTCATGACGCCTTCGGTAAGGCCCACAACCGCAGCAGCTTTCATTGCTACGGACCCGACCTCATGGGCCGCGATCTATCGGCCTACCTCAACGCCGATTTCCGCGGAGAGCACCTCAGCCGCTACATCCTGCAAACGCCCACCCCGCGCATCAACCTCTACCACTCCGTCGGCGGAGCCGATCCCCTCCTCGCTGCCGACATCCGGAAGCGCATCAACGATGGCTTTCCCGAGACTCTCCCTGAATGGATTCGCTACAACGGCCTGCACCACATCAAAATTAAACTTCAGGGCGACGAACTCAAGTGGGACATCGAGCGCGTCATCCACATTGACCGCATCGCCAACGACACCCGCCCCCAAATCGACTGTCGCTACTGCGTCGATTTCAATGAGCGCTGCCCGAACGTAGCCTACCTCCTCGAATTCCTCCGCAAAGTGAAGGAAGCCACCCCCAAGGGCTTTGAACGCATTCAGTACATCGAACAACCCACCGCGCGCGACCTCCAGGCCGACCGCAGGAACGTCATGCACGAGGCCGCCAAACTGCGCCCTGTCGTCATCGACGAATCCCTCACCGGACTCGACATGCTCCTGATCGCTCGCGAAATGGGATACACCGGAGTGGCCCTCAAAGCCTGCAAGGGTCAGAGCCAGGCCATGCTCATGGCCGCGGCGGGGCAAAAGTACAAAATGTTCCTCTGCGTCCAGGACCTCACCTGCCCCGGAGCCGCCCTCCTTCACTCCGCCGGAATCGCCTGCCACGTCCCGGGAGTCTCCGGCATCGAAGCCAACGCCCGCCAGTATCTTCCCGCCGCGAACAAGCCCTGGGAAAAGAAATTCCCGGGAATTTTTGTCATCAGGGACGGAACCATGGACACCTCCCATCTCACCGGCCCTGGACTCGGCATCGTGTAGCGGCCCCTGCATTACACGGTTAATCCATCTGCATCATTGCCTGTTAGAGCGCGGCGCTCTCAGAATGAGGTCAGAAGGAGGTGAATACCATGAAGAAGATGTTGGTTCTCATGCTGGCTCTTCTGTTCGTGGGCTTCGCCTACGGACAGGATAGTCGAGCATTGATTGGCGAGATCCCGTTTGCCTTCTACGTGGGCAACGCCAAACTGCCTGCGGGTGAGTATCGCGTGGAGCCCGCGCTCCCGGGCAACCTCTACATGCTGGCTGTGAAGTCAGTCGAGGTCAGGGAGCCTGCAGCCGCGCTGATCATAAGCTACGGAATCTCCACCAATAAGGCGCCGGAAACGGCAAAGCTGGTCTTCACGAAGTATGCCGACGGCAATTACTTCCTCTCGGAGATCTGGCATCCGTATGCCAATACCGGCGTCCACACGGTCAAGACCAGCCGGGAGCGTGAGTCTGTTACCAGCAGGCTGGTTGCCGGTACTCGACCGGAGACGGTGATCATCCTCGCCAGGGTAGCCAGGTGACGCACTCAACCCCCGCATAAGCCACCGCGCGAAACCGCGCTGGTGGCTTTCTTCATTTGCGGGGTCGCCCTTGCCTCACCCCATTGATCCATCTGCATCATTGTCTGCCGCCGTGCGCTGCCGTGAGAATGTGGATAGAAGGAGGTGACCACCATGAAAAAGACGCTGGTTGTGGTGCTCGCTCTTCTATTTGTGGGCTCCGCCTATGCGCAGGATCGTCTGACGGCGGAAGTCCCGTTCGCCTTCTATGTGGGCAATGCCAAATTGCCCGCTGGTGAATACCGGGTCGAAAGGCCTCTCGCGAACAACCACTACCTGCTCAACGTGAGGGCGGTTGAGGAAGCCTGTTCGGCCTTCATTCTGGGCTACGGGACCACTGCGAACAAGGCGCCGGAGACCGCCAAGCTGGTCTTCACGAAGTATGCCGACGGCAACTACTTCCTGTCCGAGATCTGGCATTCGGACAACCCGGCCGGAATCCACACATTCAAGAGCAGCCGGGAGCGTGAGTCTGTCACCAGCAGATTGGTAGCCGGAATCCGTCCCGAGACCGTGGTCGTGCTGGCCAAGGCAGTCAGATAAGCCGTTCCCGCATCGATTGCAACACGGCCTCCGTGCGCGAATGAGCATGCAGTTTCACCAGCAGGTGCTGAATGTGGTTCCGCACGGTGGCCTTACTGATTTCCAGTTTCCGCGCGATCTCCTGGGTGCTCGCTCCCTGCGCCAGCAGGTCCAGAACCTGCCGTTCGCGCTCCGTGATCTCGAGGTGAGGAACCGTTCCAGCGTTCAGCAAATCCTCCACCTCGTGCCCCGTCAGCGAACATACCGCCTCGAGAAATTTCCTTGTCACCTGCTCCAGTCTCTTCCGTGCATTGATGTTCCGCAGCAGGTGAATCACCAGCAGTCCCGCCGTCGTCGGAGCCACCAGAGTGGACACATTCACCCAACACTTGGGTATGGCCGCGCAGGCTTCCAGATCGAACGACGGTACCGGCTTGCCCGCGCGAGCCAGCTCCAGCACGGGACATTCCGGCGAGCATACAGGTTCCCCTGCCGCCCCGAAACCCTGGATCACTTCAAAGCAATACCGCCCGCAAGCCTTCTTGCCCGGCACACCCAGCAACTTCTCGGCAGCCTCATTCCAGAACCGGACTACTCCGTCGGGCGCGATCGCAAAACCGGCTTCCGCGGCGCCCTTGAGGAGGTCATAGACTTCCACGTCCCGCATAGGGCGTCCTCTCACCCCAATTCTGAGCGCCCCGGCTGCGGAAAGCAATCGCACTTCTAAGGAACTTCCTGCCGAAAAGTTCCTCACTCGTATGGACTCGCATACGCGGGTCGGGGGCTTTTGAGGAACACGCGCAAAACGGAGCCCGCCCGCGCCGCGAATCATCGCGGTGTTCCTCGTACTTTGGGGGCGCGGGACGTGCCCTTTGCGCTTCTAACCGGCGGGCCCGTGCGAGCTTCTAAAAGAACGACCGCCGCCCTCGACGCAGAAACGCCGGCACATCCACCTCTTCGACAACCTTCGCCGGCTCGTCATGCGCCACGTCTCCATTGGCGCCCGCCTCCGCGTCCAGCCTATCTTCCACGGGGGTTTCCTGCGTCACCGGCGCCGATGCCTCCATCGGTACAGGTTCCATCGTCTGCTCGAGCGCGGGCGCCATCACAGGTTCCGGCGGCGCCCCCGCCGGCTGGTGGAACACTCCCGCTCTCGCCGGTTCCGCAAACGGCTCCGCCTTCGCCTCATGCGGAAATCCCGTCGCAATCACCGTCACCTTCACTTCATCGTTCATCCGCTCATCAATGACGATGCCGAAATTCACCTGGACGTCTTCGTTCCGCGCCGCGTCGCGAATCAGCGTGCAGGCGTCGTTGATGTCGTGCAGGGAAATGCGGCTCGATCCGGTGATATTGATCAGGATTCCCCGCGCGCCCTTCAGTTCCTCTTCCTCGAGCATCGGACAGTTGATCGCGTTCCGCGCCGCTTCCATCGCCGCGCCCTCGCCCTTCGCCACCGCCGTCCCCATCATCGCGTGTCCCATCCCCTGCATAATCGCCCGGATGTCCGAAAAATCCCGGTTGATCAAGCCCGGCGTGTTCATGATGTCCGAAATTCCGATCACCGCCTGCTTCAACACGTCATCGGCCACGCGAAACGATTCGAGCAGCGGCGTCCCGCGCGGCGCCAGCGTCGTCAGCCGCTCATTGGGGATCTGGATCAGCGTGTCCACCGTCGATGCAAGATGCGCCATCCCCTTCTCGGCCACCTTCATCCGCCGCGTGCCCTCGAACAGGAATGGCTTGGTCACAATCGCCACGGTCAGCGCGTTCAACTCCTTCGCCAGCGACGCCACCACCGGAGCCGCGCCCGTTCCCGTTCCTCCACCGAGTCCCGCCGCCACGAACACCATGTCCGCGCCGTTCAGAATCTCGATTATCTGCTCGGTGTCCTCGAGCGCCGCCTCATGTCCAACGTTCGGGTCCGCCCCCGCGCCCAAACCGTTCGTCACTTTGCTTCCAATCAGCAGCCGGTTCGGAATGGGCGAGGTGTGCAGCGCCTGCCGGTCCGTGTTGATGGCGTAGAACTCCACCCCCTTCACCCCGTCCACATACATGCGCCCCGCCGCGTTGCAGCCGCCGCCGCCGACCCCGATCACTTTGATCTTCGTCCCCGCGGGTGCATCATCCTGAATCTCGAACTTGAGTGCGTCCATTCTCGAATCATTTTGCCGCATTTCTTCTCCCGCTTCCCGTACCGGTTCGCTTTGGTCGCTGATCTCGTCAAATAGCATCGGCTCGCTCCCTTCCCTCTTGGAGGTTATTTGAGCACCAAACCCACCAGGCTCGGGACCTTCCGCTTCGGTTCCTTGTGGGATTTCAGCCGGGCCGAGTACATCGCCAATCCGGCGGCAGTGGTCCAGGCCGCGCCGTTGATCTCCTCAGGCCAATCTTCCACACCCACCACCAGGCCGTTCCGCGCCTGGCAGTTGAGCACCGCCTCCGCCATGTCGCACATGCCGGTCAACAGCGCTCCGCCACCCGTGAGAATAATCCCTTCGAGCAGCGATTGCTCCATCCCCGATTTCGCCAGTTCGCCCTTCACGTGGAAAAACAACTCTTCCGCGCGGGCTTCGAGAATTTCGTTCAGCAGGCGCCGCGGAGCCTCGCGCGATGCGCGCCCTTCCGGCGACGGCAGTTCTATATAGCTGCTGTCCGAGGTAAGCCCCAGGATCGCGCAGCCGTACTCCTCCTTCAACTGCTCCGCATCCTCATAGGCCACCTTCAACACCTGCGACAGGTCGCGCGTGAAGTGATCCCCGCCAATCGGAATGCCCACCGCCCGCAGCAGCGCGTCCCCGTCATAGATCACCAGGCTCGTGCCATGCGCCCCGATATCGAGCAGCGCCACTCCCCGGGCCCGGTCCTCCGGCAGCACGCTCGCATACGCCGCCCCCACCGGTTCGAACACCGTTTCTTCCACCGCCAGATGCGCCTGGTGGATGGCGCCCACCATCGCCTGATGCTCCCTCGAGGAGCACGTCACCACATAAACGTTCGCCTCCAGCCGCGAACAGACCGCCCCTCGCGGATTGCGGAATCCCGCCCTCCCGTCCAGCGTGAAATCCATCGGCATCATCTGGAGCACGAACCGGTCGTCTTCCAGCCGCACCCGCGACGCCAGATGGACCGCGTAGCTCAAGTCCCCCTGCTCGATGTGCCGCGGCCTGCCGAATTCGTAGACCCCGCGGCTGCTGAAGCCCTGCACGGTTGTCCCGCTCACTCCGGCTACCACCGCTTCCACCGTCACCTTCGCCATCCGCTCGGCTTCCCGCACGGCGTATTGAATGCTCTCCGCGATAGCTCCGGAGTCCGCCACTCTTCCCTTCGTCCACCCCTTCCCCGGCGATTGTCCGTAGCCGAGAAAACGCAGGTTCCCATCCTCGAGCGCCAGAATCACGCACCGCGTCCACGCGCTCCCCAGATCCAGCCCGGCCGCCAGATGAAACTTGTGGTTACTCGCCACTAACCTCTCCTTCCACGGCCGTAATGCGGTCGTCAATCCGCAGGTCGAACATCGTAGCCTTCGGGCGGGCCTTGTGGATCTCCGGATAGTTCGTCACAAAGTTCTGCGCTCTCGTGCGGTAGTTCCGGCTCCCCAAACGCACCATCACCACGTCCCCCTTCACCTGCATCGTCGCTTGCAGGTTGCCCGGATCACGCACATCCACTTCCGAAACAGCCGCCGCCAGCGAACCCAACTCCCTCAGCATCCCCATCGCCTGCTGCACGCGCGTCTTGCGGAACGCCTCCGTCTCCCGCCCGCTCAGTCCCGTCAGCACCGCGAAGTTGTTAAATTTTTCTCCCTTCGGCAGCGGCAGCAATACGCCGTCGGCGTCGATCAGTTGAAACCGCGGCGCGCCCTCCGGCGTGTTGATTTGCGCGAACGCCGCCGGCTTGCGCTCCACCAGGTTCACATCCACCCGGTTCGGCCAGCGCCGCGACACCGTTGCGTCTTTCACCCAGCTCACCGCCAGCAGATTGCGTCTCCGCTCCGCCACTGGAAACAGGTACAGGCTGCGCCCGTAATCCTGCTCGAAGACGCGTAGGATCTCCGCCTTCGAAGCGCGCTCCATCCCCGTGATGTGCAGCCCCGGCGGATCCTGACCGTACTCCTCCGGCCCCTGAAAATGGAACCGCGCGTCTTTGAGCAGGAACGACTCCGCCTGGTGAAAGCCCAGGGTCAGCACAAACGCCGCCGCCAGCGCCGCGAACGGCAGAATCCAATAAAACAAATTGCCGCGCGTCCGCTTTTCCGGAGCCTGCCCGTCGCGCTCCTTCTTCGACGCCCGGACGCGCCGGACCGGCCGCTCCGGCTCCGCCGCTTCCTGTCCCTCCCGCTGCTCGAGCAGCGGATATTCCATCTCTTCCGTCACAGATCTGCGGGCCATGTTACCTCCTGACTGCCTGCCTGGCGCGCAAACTTTCCAAGATTCGATCCCCCGCCTGCGAGACGCTCCCCGCGCCCAGCGTGATCACGGCATCGCCGCTCCGCGCCGCCTCCGCGATCAGGCGGATCCCTTCCTCCATCCCGCCGGCGTATTCCGCCGACTTGTGTCCGAAATCCCGCAGCCGCTCCACCAGCGTCTTCGCGTGGATCCCTTCGATCGGCTTCTCCGAAGCCGCGTACACATCCAGCACCCACACCATGTCCGCCTGGTGAAACGACCGCGCGAAATCCTCCATCAGCGCGGCAGTTCTCGTGTACCGGTGCGGCTGGAACAACACAAGCACGCGCTCGTAACGGCACACGCGCGCCGTCGCCAGCGTCGCCCGGATCTCCGTCGGATGATGGCCGTAATCATCAATCACCGTGATCCCTTCCACGCTCCCGCGAATCTGGAACCGCCGGTCCACCCCGCTGAATTGCGCCAGCCCTTCCCGGATCTTCTCGAGCGGAACCTCCAGTTCCAGCGCGATCGCCACCGCCGCCGTCGCATTCAGCACGTTATGCCGCCCCGGCACGCCCACCCGGAACGTCCCCAGGTCCCTGCCCTGCATCCGCAGCGCGAACTCGCTCTCCGCCGCCCCCGTCGTGCACGACGTGATGAACAGATCCGATTGCGGATTCACGCCGTACGTTACACACCGCCGCTGCACCTTCGGCAGAATCCGTTGCACGTTTTCATCGTCCAGGCAGAGAATCGCCGCCCCGTAGAACGGCACCTTGTTCACGAACTCCGCAAATGCCCGCAGGATCTCCTCGAGTGAATGGTAGTGGTCCAGGTGCTCGCGGTCGATATTCGTCACCACCGCCAGAATCGGAGCCAGCTTCAGAAACGACCCGTCGCTTTCGTCCGATTCCACCACCAGAAACTCGCTCTTGCCGACACGAGCGTTCGAACCGCCCATGCCTCTCACCCGGCCGCCCACCACCACCGTCGGGTCCAGCCCGGCATGGCTCAGAACGGAAGCCACCATCGAAGTGGTGGTCGTCTTCCCGTGGCTCCCGCCCACCGCGATGCCGTACTTGATGCGCATCAGTTCCGCCAGCAGTTCCCCCCGCGGAATCACGGGAATTTGCAGCCGCCGCGCTTCCACCAGTTCCGGATTCATCGGGTCCACCGCGGAACTCACCACCAGCGCCTTCGCGCCCGCCACGTGCGCCGCGTCGTGCCCTTCCCAGATCTTCGCTCCCAGCCCCGCCAGCCGTTCCGTGATCGGCCCCAGCTTCAGGTCCGACCCGGTGATCTCGTAGCCCATGTTCAGCAACACCTCGGCGATGCCGCTCATGCCGATGCCGCCGATTCCCGTGAAGTGAAAGCGTTGGGGCTTAAAAAACATTTTTATGTCTAATTGTTCCGGCTTCGCGTGCGGGTGTCAACTACTTTTCCGCCGCTTCCCGCCGGACGCCTCCTCTTCCAGAATCTCCGCCGCCCGCCGCGCCGCGCTCGGCCGCGCGAATTGCCTCGCCGCCTGGCCCATCCGCTCCAACAGCCCCGGCTCCGCCGTCAGGCTCTGTACCGTATGAAATAGCTCCTCTCCCGTCATCTCTTTGTCCAGCACAAGCCGCGCCGCCCCCGCCTTCGACATCGCCTCGGCGTTCCGCAACTGATGCTCATCCGCCGCAAACGGAAACGGTACAAGGATCGACGGCTTCCCCGCCGCCGCCAGCTCCGCCACCGCCCCAGCCCCTGACCGGCACACGATCAGGTCCGACTGCGCAAACGCCTGCGGCATGTTCTCGATGAACGGCGCCACCAGTCCCTCGCAGCCCAGTTCCCGGAATGCCGCCGCCATCTCCGCGTAGTCCTGCGAACCTGTCTGGTGGATCCAGCGGATCGCCGCCTGGTTGGCCTGGAACAACGGCCAGCTCGCTTTCCCCGCGTCGTTCAACCGGCGCGACCCGCGGCTCCCGCCCGTCACCAGCACCGTCAACTTCCCGCCCGGCGCCTTCTTCGGAATCTCGAAAAACTCGCTTCGCACCGGCAGGCCCGTCATCTCCACACGGTCCGCTGGAAAAAACTCCTTCGCCTCCGGAAAGCTCAGACAGGCGCGCGCCGCGATCTTCGCCATGTAGCGGTTCGCCATCCCCGGCATCGCATTCGGTTCCATCAGCACCACCGGACGCCGCAGGATCCACGCCGCCAGCGTCGCCGGACCCGCCACGTATCCCCCCATGCTGAACACCGCCGCCGGACGGTACCGCCGGATCAGTTGCATCGACCGCACCACCGCCGCCGGCAATTGCCACACCGTCCGCAGTGCCTGCCTCCACCCGACCCGCTTCAATCCCCCAATCTCCACAAACTCCAGCGGCATGTTCTCCGGCGGCACCAGCTTGCTTTCCAAACCCTCGCGCGTCCCCACGAAAAACGTCCTGTGCCCGCGCTTGCGCAACTCGCGCGCTACCGCGATCGCCGGAATGACGTGCCCGCCCGTGCCCCCGCCCGTCAGCAGAAATGTGAATTGACGCGCGCTGCCCTTCCCGGAAGCGGACGCCTTCTTCCTCTTATACAGATGGCGGATGCGTACTTTCATGGCCCCGCCTACCCCGCGTGATCGCTGACGCTCATCAGGATACCGAGCGACGTCAGCGTGCTCAAGAGCGAACTCCCTCCATAGCTGATCATCGGAAGATTCATCCCTTTGTTCGGCGCCAGGTCCAGCACCACGCTCATATGAATCATGGCCTGCACCAGCACCAGCGTGCTCACCCCCAGCGCCAGGAACCTTCCGAAGTCATCCGGAGCCAGCCAGTACAGCCGCACTCCGCGATAAAAAATCACCACGAATCCGATCAGCACCGCCGTCGCGCCCCATAACCCCAACTCTTCCCCCACCACTGCGTAAATGAAGTCGTTGTGCGCTTCCGGCAAAAACAGCAGCTTCTGCTTGCTCTCCATCAGCCCCAACCCCAGCGCGCCGCCCGATCCCACCGCGATCTTCGATTGCTTCACCTGGTATCCCACATCCCGCGATGCCAGTGATTTGTCCGCCTGCTTCTTGATCCATCCCTTGGGATCGATCACGTTCAGAATCTTGTACTCCGGATCCACATACCCGATGATGCGCAGGATCCGGTACGGCTTCGAAAGGATAGCCGCCGACGCCGCCAGCACTCCCACGGTTGCCGCGATCAGGAAGTACCGCTTGTCCAACCCGGCAACATAAAATACCGCCGCCGCCGTCATCATCAGCACCGCCGCCGTCCCCATGTCGGCCACAATCACGCTCCCCGCGAGCACGCTTAACGCCAGCGCCGCCGGACCCACCGTATGCTTCGTGTTGATCGCGTTCAGCCGCCTTGTCACGAACCACGCCAGAAAAATCACCAGCGCCGGCTTGGCGAACTCCGATGGCTGGATGCCTACCGTTCCGATGTTCAACCACCGGTGCGTCCGTCCGTCGCGGAAATAGGCCACCACCAGCAATCCCAGCACGCTCCCCAGCGGCGCAAACGCCCACGTCGGCCCGCCCAGGCTGTGATAATCCTTCCGCTTGAAGTACATCAGCGCCAGGAACGACACCACCGCCCACCCCACCTGCCGGTACAGGAAATGCTGCGAATCCCCGTACCGCACACCTGCCATCACGCTCGAGGCGCTGTACACCATCACCAGGCCGAAACACACCATCAGCACAATGGTGAGAAAAAGCACCCAATCCGTCTTGATCTGCTGGGCCATACTGCTCCGTATTGCGGGCTAGCGCTCCCGCCGGTTGGTTTCAACAATCTTAGCAACAAATGTTTTAAACATTCTGCCCCGGTGTTCGTAGTTCTCGAACTGGTCAAAGCTCGCGCATGCCGGGGCCAGCAGCACCGTATCCCCCGCCGTCGCCCTCTCCGCGGCGTACTCTACCGCCCTCTCGAGCGTTCCGCAACTCACCACCGGAGCCGCGTCCCCAATCTCCGCGGCGATCTTCTCCGCCGCCGCCCCAATCAACAACGCCGCCCGCGCCTTCTCCTTCAAAGGTCTGGCGAGAGGCCTGTAGTCGCTCCCCTTGTCCTTCCCCCCGAGAATGATCCACAACCCGCCGTCGAATGCCGCAATCGCCTTCAGCGTGGCATCCACATTGGTCGCCTTCGAATCGTTGTAGTAAGCCACTCCCCCCGTCTCGCGCACGAATTCGATGCGATGCTCGACGCCCGGAAAGCTCCGCACCGCCGCCCGGATCCCCTCGAGACGGGCGCCCCCAAGATGCGCCGCCGCGGCGGCGGCCATCACGTTTTCGATATTGTGCCGCCCCCGCAACGGGATCTCCGATGCCGGCATCAACAACTCTCTATCCCGATAGATGTGGCCCTTTTCCAGCCGCCATCCCGCCTCCGCGCGCCCCTCCACGCTGAACCATACCGGCGTCGATGCGATTCCCGCCACATATCCCTTCGCCGTGGCGTCATCCGCGTTCAACACCGCCCAGTCCCCTGCCTGCTGCGTCTCAAACAATCTCCGCTTCGCCGCCGCATACGCCGCGATTGTATGATGCCGGTCCAGATGGTCCGGAGTCACGTTTACGCACACCCCGATCGCTGCCCGGAACTTCTCGATCGTCTCCAACTGAAAGCTCGACAGTTCGAGCACATTCCACTGGTCCGCCCTCGACGATCCGATCATTCCCGCCGGAGCCAGCCCGATGTTCCCGCCTACCTGGCAGGCAATCCCGCACTCCTTCAGCAAGTGCCCAGTCAGCGCCGTAGTCGTCGTCTTCCCGTTCGATCCCGTAATGCCGATCACCGGGCCCCGCAAAAACCACGAAGCCAATTCCACCTCTCCAATGACCTTCGCTCCGCTCTTTCGCCCCGCCTCGATTTCCGGCAGGTCCACCGGCACGCCCGGCGACAGCACGATCAAATCGAATCCCCGGAATAATTCCACGCTCTGCGCGGAAAACTCGACGCCCAGCCTTTCCAACAGCGGACCGGCTCCCGGAATCTGTTCGATTGCCCGGGAGTCGGTCCCCTGAGTGTGCGCTCCCTTCTCGACCAGGAGTTCGATGGCGGCAAGCCCAGACTTGCCAAGGCCCGCCACCAGCACCTTCAAGCCTGCAAGATCCATCACTCCGCTACCTCAACTTCAACGTCGTCAGCGCGAACAGCGCCATCACCAGCCCCACAATCCAGAACCGCACAATCACCTTCGATTCGTGCCATCCGATCGCTTCGAAATGATGGTGCAGCGGAGCCATCTTGAAAATCCGTTTCTTCCGCAACTTGTAGCTGCCCACCTGCAGGATCACCGACAGGCATTCGATGACGAATACCCCGCCCACGAACAACAGCAGCACCTCCTGCTTGATCAGCACCGCGATCGTCCCCAATCCTCCCCCGAGCGACAGCGAACCCACGTCCCCCATGAACACTTCCGCCGGATGCGCGTTGTACCACAGGAACGCCAGCGACGCCCCCGTCATCGCCCCGCAGAACACCGTCAACTCGCTCGCCCCCGGCAGCCGCGACAGGTCCAGGTACGTGGCAAACTGCGCGTGCCCGCTCGTGTACGTCAGCACCGTCATCGCCCCCGACGCGATGATCATCAGCCCGATTGCCAGTCCGTCCAGCCCGTCCGCCAGGTTCACCCCGTTCGCCGCCCCCACCAGCACCGTCTCCAGAAACAGAAAATAAAAAATGAACGCCACCGGATAGGTCCACGGGCTCCCCAGCATCGAGTTGATCAGCAGATTCGGCCGGTAAGACTTCACAAACGGAATGTTCATCTCGGTGGAATACATCCCCTTGGCGTGCAGCACCAGCAGAAATATCCCCACCATCAGCGCCGCCAGCACCTGAAGCAGAAACTTGCCCCGCGCCGTCAGCCCCAGGTTCCGCATCCGCCTCATCTTCGTGTAGTCGTCGTAAAAGCCGATCGCCCCGAAACTCAGCAGCCCGAACAGCGCCACCCACACGTACGGATTCCGTAAATTGGTGAACAGCAGCGTCGGCACCACAATCGACACCACAATCAGCAGTCCGCCCATCGTCGGCGTTCCCGCCTTCTTCTGATGCGACTTCGGCCCGTCCTCCCGTATATGCTGCCCGATCTGAAAATCCCGCAGTTTCCGGATCAGCACCGGACCCAGCAGGATTCCCAGCGCCAGCGCCGTCAAACTCGCCAGAGCCGTGCGGAACGTCACGTATCCGAACAGCCGGAACACGCTGATATTGGGAAACAGCCTTTCAAAAAACAGCCAGTAAAGCATCGCTTACCCCAGCGCCCTTTCGAGCGCGAGTTCCACGCGTGTGCCGCGCGATCCCTTCCATAGGATGACATCTCCTTCGCGCGCCATCCCCTTCACGAATTCGCCCGCCTCCACCGGATCTTCAAAAAAGTACGCGGCGCCGGCGGAAAGGCCCGATGCCACCGCGGCCTCCACGGCATACCTGGCCGCGCCGCGTATCCCAACAAGCACATTCGTTCCGCTCCTCGCGGCATAACTCCCTATCTCCCGGTGCAGGCGCTCGGACCACGCCCCTAACTCCAGCATCTCTCCCAGCACCGCGATGCGCCGCCCCGCCGGCGTGTCCGCCAGCAGGTCCAGCATCGCCCGCGCCGCGTCCGGATTCGAGTTGTAGCAGTCGTTGATGTGCAAAATCCCGTTCTTCTCTACCCGCCTGCCGCGCATCGCTCCGGGCTCGATCGCCTTTACCACTTCTGTTACTTCCTCCGGACCGATCCCGTATACCGACGCCACCGCGATTCCCGCAAGCAGGTTCGAAATGCCGTGACGGCCCGCCAGCCGGCTTTCCAATTCGACGCCGCCAACGCGAAAACGCACCCCGTCGAGAGAATACCGCGCCGCTTCGGCCCGCACCTGCGCGCCCTCGGAAATTCCGTATGTCACCACGCGCCCCTTGCAGTGTTCCCCGAACCGGGCCACGCGCGCATCGTCCGCGTTCAACACCGCCACTCCGTCCTCCGGCAGCGCTTCGATCAACTCCCGCTTTGCCGCCGCCACGCCTTCCATGGAATCGAAGTTCTCCACATGCGCGTATCCCACATTGGTCACCACTCCCACTCGCGGCTTCGCTATCCGCGCCAGCGCCGCGATCTCCCCCCCGTGGTTCATCCCCATCTCCACCACCGCCGCCGCGCTCTCCGCGCTCAGCCGCAGCAGCGTCAACGGCACTCCGATGTGGTTATTCAAATTTCCCACAGTCTTTCCCACAACTATCCGCACACTGAGCATCGCCGCGATCACGTCCTTCGTGGTCGTTTTCCCGGCGCTGCCCGTCACGCCTATCACGTCCTTCCCCCACTGCTCGCGCGCCCATGAACCGAGCGCCTCCAATGCGTGCTGCGTATCCTCCACTGTCAGCAGTGTCCATCCTGCCCCAGCCTCCGGCGGCGCGTGATCCACCACCGCCGCCGCCGCCCCTTTCGCAAACACCTCGCCCAAATGGGCGTGCCCGTCGTGATGCGGGCCGCGCAACGCGAAAAACAGGTCTCCCCGCTCGAGCGTCCGCGAATCCACGCTCCACCCCGTGATCTCCTCGCTCGCCGCCGGAACCGCCGCGCCAAGCGCCCCGGCGATCGCTCTTATCGAAAACTTCATCCCTGCTTCCGGCGGTAGCCGAACTCTCGCAATACCTCCCGCGCCCTCTCGCGATCATCGAAGCCTATCGTTTGGTCCCGCAGAATCTGATACGTTTCGTGTCCCTTCCCCGCAAGCAGGATCAGGTCTCCGGGCCGCGCCTCTTCCACCGCGAGGCGGATGGCGCGAGCCCGGTCGGCTTCCACCAGGTGGGGCGTGTCATACCGGCGCAACCCTACCAGAGCGTCATTAATGATGTTCAGCGGATCCTCCGAGCGCGGATTGTCCGACGTCAATACCACGAAGTCGCTCAACTCGCCCGCCGCCATACCCATCAATGGACGCTTGGTCCGGTCCCGGTCCCCGCCGCAGCCGAATACCGTGATCACCCGCTTCGGCTTCAACGACCGCGCCACGCGGATGGCGTTCTTCAACGCATCCGGCGTGTGCGCATAATCCACCACAAAGAGGAACGGCTGGCCTTCGTCCACACGTTCGAAGCGCCCCGCCACTGCCTCGCATTCCGCAATTCCTGCTGCAATCATTTCCAGTTCCAATCCGTATGAAATTCCCGCCCCGCACGCGGCCAGGATGTTGTACACGTTCACCTCGCCCGCCAGCGAAGACCGCACCGCCGCCGCCGCTCCCCCATACCGCAGGGTAAACCGCAACCCGTCGAATCCAAGTTCCACATCTTCGGCCCGCACCGCCGCGCCGGAGCCCAATCCATAAGTGAGAACTTTCGTCCCCTCCCCGGGCCCCAGCCGCCGGCCGTATTCGTCATCCGCGTTGATCACCGCCCATTCCGGAGCAGCCGCCCCGTTGGCGAAAAACAGCATCCGCTTCGCTTCAAAGTAATCCTCCATCGAAGCGTGAAAGTCCAGGTGGTCCTGGCTCAGGTTCGTAAACACCACCGTGTGGAACTCCAGCGCGTACACCCGGCCCAACGCCAGGCCGTGCGAGGAAACCTCCATCGTCACGTGCGTCCCGCCTTTGCCCCGCAACTGCTCGAACAACCGGTAAAGATCAAGCGATTCAGGCGTCGTGTTCACCGCCTTGAGCTGCTCCCCGGCCACCCGGTTCCCGATCGTCCCGAACACCCCCGTCGCCTTGCCTGCATGCCGCAACACAGCGTCAATAAGGTAGGTAACCGTCGTCTTCCCGTTCGTCCCCGTGACTCCCGTCAGCTTCAGGTCCCGCTCCGGCGCTCCATAGAAATTCCGGCACGCTGTCGCCAGCGCCCGCCTCCCGTGCTCCACCTGAATCCACGGAATCGCCTCCCCGGCCAGCTCCGGCAGTTCGCTCACCACCGCCACTGCCCCGCCCTCCATTGCCTGCCGCGCGTACCGCCGCCCGTCGTCCCTTGCCCCGGGAAACGCAAAAAACAGATAATCCGGACCGATTTTCCTCGAATCGTACTCCAACCCTGACACCGGACGTTCCCGCACCTCCGCCGGGATTCCGGTGCGCATCGGCACACCCGCAAGCACAGCTCTCGTGTCCATATCAGCGCCTGAACTCCACCACTACGTGTTCACCCGGACGCAGCAGCGCCCCCGGCGGCGGATTTTGCGCCCGCGCCAGCCCCGACCCCCTCGCGTCCACCGCGATCCCCGCCGGAACCGTCTCGTTCAGCACGTCGCGCATGGTCTTCCCCAACAGGTTCGGAACTCTCGGCCCGTCCCCCGGAAACGAGGCCATCTGCAACTGCGCGGCCGCCACGGGAGCCGCCGCGGCATCCGCCTCGGCCCCTTCCGGAATCGGACTCAGCGGCGCGCTCGCCGCATCGTTGTCGTCCTCGCTCGCCGTCACCGCCGGCAATCCCTTGGCAATCTGCACATCGTCAATCCGGTCCTTCGGAACATCGAGAATCCGCAGCGCCACCGCTGCCACCTCCCGGAACACCGGGGCTGCCACCGTCCCGCCCCAGTCCGGTGAGCCGTTCATCGTCACCGCCACCACGATCCTCGGATCGCTCATCGGAGCCATCCCCATGAACGACGCGTTGTACTTGTGCGTGTACGTCTTTGCCTGAAAATCGTATACCTGCGCTGATCCCGTCTTTCCCGCCACGGTGTACCCCGGAATCTGCGCCCGCGTTCCCGTGCCTCCCGGCAGTACCACACCGTGCATCATGTCCCGCATCTTCGCGGCATTCAATGCGCTGATCACCCGCAGCGCCGGAGCCACCGGCTCAATTTCCACCGGATCCCCCGGCCGCTGCCGCCGCAGCACGATGCGCGGCTTCACCAGCAATCCGTTGTTGGCCACCGCCGAACAGGCCTGCGCCAGTTGCAGAGTCGTCACCGTTATCTCGTGGCCCATCGGTACTGATCCGATAGACGTCTTCCCCCACTTCCGCGGTTCAAACACCTGCCCCGGCGATTCCGCCGGCAGCGGAATCCCCACCCGCTTGCCGAACCCGAATCGGGTGATGTAGTCGTACAGGTTCTTCACCCCCACCTGCATCCCGATCTGGATCGCCCCGATATTCGACGAATGGGACAGCACTTCCCTCATCGGAATCACGCCCAAGCCCGCGTGCGAATCGTGAATCACCCGTCCGTACAGGTTCATCACCCCGCCCATGCAGTTGATCGGCGATTCCGGCCCCAACCGCGTCGTCTCGAGCGCCGCCGACAACGTCACCACCTTGAACACGGACCCCGGCTCGAACGGAGCCGCAATCGCCAGATTCAGCCGCGCCGCCATGTCATCCCTGTTCGACGGCGCTTCGTTGGGATCAAACGTCGGATAGCTGGTCATCGCCAAAATGTCGCCGTTGCGCGGATTCATCACCACCACGCTTCCCGTCTTGCAGCGGCACGTCCCCATCGCCTTCCGCAACTCTCGCTCCGCCACATACTGGATGCGTTCGTCAATCGTCAGCGTGATGTCCTTCCCCGGCTGCGGCTTCGATTCGACGATCGATTCATACCCCCGGTTCGTGACGTCTTTCATCATTCGAACCGTGCCGGGAATCCCCTCCAACTCCTCTTGAAGCCCCAGTTCGATGCCGCCGTTGCCGCGCTCCTCGCTGTCCACGCCGCCCAGAATATGCGCCGCCAGCATTCCCTTCGGGTAGGTGCGCACCGTCTCGTCGCGAAACTCCACTCCGCTCAACTTCAGCATCGCCACCCGCTCGGCTTCCTCGGTGCTGATGCGGTGCTTGATCCACATGAACCCCTTGCCGCTCGAGGCGTACGCCCGCAACCGCTCGAGCAGTTCCTTCTCATCCAGGTTCAGCACCCGCGCCAGCACCTCCGCCGTCAGCGGCAGGTCCGGCATGTGCTGCGGGTTCGCCACCACGCTCTTCAGCGTCGTGCTCATCGCCAGCGCTTCGTCATTCCTATCAAGAATGGAGCCGCGCGGCGCGTGCACCTCCATCACCTTTTCCTGCTGGTTTTGCGCCAGCCGGACGTATTCGTTGTGAGACAGGATTTGGAGATGAAACAACCGCAGAAGGATAAAAAAGCACCAGCCCAGCGCGAAACGCGCCAGCTTGCGCAGCCGCCTCGCGGCTGCTTCGTCGATCGGAGGCTCCGGATTACCCCCGAAATTTCGCTTGCCCGGTGGTCTCTGCATGGCTGCCTTCCTCGCCAGGACGGCCAGCCGGTGGGGGAATTCCGGCTGACTTTGGTCTTATTCGCGTGCGTCGGCCGGCGCTGCCGCCGGAGCGGCGCTGCCCGCCTCCGGCTCCGCAGCGGACGGCTTTACTTCCCGCCGCATCGCCATCACAGGCCCGCTCTGCTCGTCCAGGTGAATCACACGCCCCGGATCGGGATCCACAAATTCCTGCAGCTTGGCTAATTCCGCCAGCCGCTCCGGACTCAATAACTTCGCTTCGTCCAGTTCCAACTCGGCGTTCAATGCCTGCAGCCGGTTGTTTTCCTTCTTCAACTCTTCAATCTGGTAGCCCGCCATGTGACGATAAGCGCTCGGCAGCAGCAGCCCGATCAACAGCACCGCCGATGCGCTCGCCCCGCCGATCATCTTCCAGCAAACCTTCGGAGCCTGCGGATCCACTTCCCGAATCACCCGGCTGTTGTCGATCCTCTTGACATGAAAGCTCACGTCCTCATTCGGAAACGGACGCAGCCGGGTATCCGTCACCTTCGCCGGACGCACCTCCGTCCAGCGCGCTTCCAATTGTGCGCCGCCCTTCCCCAACAGGCGGTCATACAGAGTCGTCAGTGTTGCTGCCATGAGATATCCCTCTCTCCCGTCGCTGAATCATCTCCACCGCGCGTAGTTTCGCGCTCCGCGCGGCCGGATTTTCCAGCACTTCCTTCTCCGTCGGTTTCACGACGTGCTTCGTCAAGATTTGCGCCCGGCCTTCCCTGGCCAGCCGTTGAAACCCATGCTTGACCGCGCGGTCCTCCGTCGACATGAACGTGATCACCACCATCCGCCCGCCCGCGGCCACCAACCTCGGACCTGACTCCAGCAGCGCGTCCAACTCCTCCTGCTCCCGGTTCACCGCAATTCGCAATGCCATAAAGGTGAGGGTCGCGGGGTGCAGCCGCCCCGTCCTCGGCGCGGCCTCCTCGATCACACGCGCCAAATGCAGCGTGCTTCGAATCGGCCGCGCCCGGACGATTGCTCTGGCTATTCTCCGCGCCCTCCTTTCTTCGCCAAGTTGATAAATCAAATCGGCGAGTGCCTTCTCGGCTTCGAAATTGACGATCTCGGCTGCCGTCGGCCCTTCGGTGCGATTCATTCGCATGTCTAAAGGGCCGTCCGATTGCAGAGAAAATCCGCGCTCTCCTTCTGTCAGTTGATAGCGGCTCACTCCCAAGTCCGCTACCATTCCGTCTACTTGTCCTACACCACATGCCTCCAACGTCTTGTCCAACTGCGAAAACCTGCCCTGCCGGTACCGGATCTTTTCCGCCCACTGCCGCGTGTTCTCCCGCGCTATCTCCAGGGATTCCCCATCCCGGTCGTTGGCGATCACCAGTCCGCTCTCCAGCCGCTCCGCAATCAGCCTGGTATGTCCCCCGAGCCCGGCCGTCGCATCCAGATAAATCCCGTCCGGACGCACCGCCAAATGCTCCATCACTTCCTGACCCATCACAGGTATGTGGATTGCCATACATACCTATTTGAGCCCCAGTCCTTCCATGAACTGTAACTTCGCCTGCAAGTTCTCCTGCGCTCGGCGGCGCTTCTCCTCGAAGACCTGCTGGCTGTATATGTTGATCAGCCCCTCGTAGGCCTCCAGCCACACCGGCGCGTTCTCCAGCCCCAGCATCCGCCGCAGTTCCGTCGGCAATAGCAGCCGCCCCGCGGAATCCAGCTCGGCATCGGCGCCCAGTATGTTGGCCAGCAATAGAATATCTTTCCCCCAGTTCCGGTTCTCTCCTCCGCCGTTTTGCAGCAGATTCACGTTTTCGTTCCACACCGGAATGGTGTACACTTTGGCCGTGGTCTGGTCCAAACTCGTCACGAACACTTTCGTCGCCTGCAAGGCCGCCAGGTATCCGGCAAAGTTTGTCGGCAGCTTCAATCGCCCCTTCTCATCGACCTTGGCGGGATACAACCCCCGCGGCGGATCGACGGGCATCGGAGATGGAGGCGTTGGCGCCATTTCTTAACACATCCGGCCACTTTGGGCCACTTGAGGCGATTCTGACATATATCCCCCTCCTAAGGCAATACTTTTTTTCCGCCTTCCTTACCCCTTCCTCTTTTGTTCTCTTCTACATCCGGATCTATCTACAAGTAGTAGCTGCACTCACCATCCCCACATTCCCTTGCGCAGCCTCCCGGCCCCCACTACAATTCTTCCCCCTTCTCCCTTCACTGCTCCCCCAACCTCTTCCCATCCGCCTCCGTCAGGTGGGATGAAGTGGCGCTTTTATGCTCCCCCTTTTCGCCCTTCCGGAAAGGGATTTCTGCCAGAATGCAGATGGAGCCCTTCATGCGCCCCCGGCTTTCTCGACGCCATATTCTCCTAATTTTCGCTACAACCGCTTGCCGTCACCCGCCCGTCGAACCCGAACTCTTGCCCGACGCTGGACAACTCCCCGAATTTTCCCTCCTCACCGAAACCGGCGCCCCCTTCCTCCGCCGCCACCTCGCCGGCAAAGCCTGGATCATGGACTTCATCTTCACTCGCTGCACCCTCGTCTGCCCCCGCCTCACCGCCGAAATGCGCAAGATCCAGCAGCAAGTCGCCTCCCTTCCTGACGTCGGCCTGCTGTCCATCTCCATTGACCCCGAATACGACACCCCGCAACGGCTCCTCGCCTACGCCGCCCTCCACAAAGCCAACACCAGCCAGTGGCGCTTCCTCACCGGCGCCAAAGAAACCATCCGCGCCCTCCAGGTGAAAACCCAGCGCCACCTCGACCCCGATGAAATCACCGCCCACAGCAAGCAGTTCTACCTGCTCGATGGCGAAGGTTACATCCGCGGGATATACTCGATGACCGTACCGGGAAAACGGGAAGAGGTCCTCGAGGACCTCCGGAAACTGCTCCGTAACCCTGCCCGCCCGGAACCGGGAGAAGCATGACACGACGCACATTATTACTGGGAGTCGCGGCCGCCTTGCAAAAGGGCCGCATCGATGCCGCGATATCGAAAGTGCAGGCCGCCACCGCCAGTGGGGACGTCGCCGCCGCGGCGCTGCTCGTGAAGCAGGGGTCTACGGTCACAAACAAGGGCTTCGGCAAGGCTCGCGGTCTCAACGAGGTCTTCCTTCTCGCTTCCATCACCAAACCGATTACCGTCACGGCCGTCATGAAACTCGTCGAGCAGGGCAAGGTCTCCCTCTCCGACCCGGTCAACCGCCACATCCCCGAGTTCCGCGGCGGCGATCGCGGCCGCGTCACCGTCAAGATGCTGCTCACCCACTCCTCCGGCCTTCCCGACATGCTTCCCGATAACGAGCCCCTCCGCAAACGTCACGCCCCCCTCAAGGACTTCGTCGCCGAAACCTGCCGCACGCCGCTCCTCTTCCCTCCCGGCACCCAGGTGAAGTATCAGAGCATGGGCATCCTCCTCGCCGCCGAAATCGTCGAACGCAAGAGCAACATGCCCCTCCGCGACTACCTCAAGAAGGAGGTCTTCTCCCCGCTCGGAATGAATGCCACCTCCCTCGGAATGGGCGGCCGCGCCATCGCCGCCACCGCCCAGTGCCAGGTGCCCGAAAAATCCGATTGGGATTGGAACAGCCCCTACTGGCGTGACCTCGGAGCACCCTGGGGCGGCGCGCTCTCGACAACCTCCGACGTCGCCCGCTTCCTCGAGTTCTTCCTCCACCCGCGCGACGGCATCCTCAAAGCTTCCACCGCCCAAAGCATGATCCGGAATCAAACCGCCGGCCTCAACAAACCCTGGGGCCTCGGCTTCATGATCGAACCCGGCACATTCGGCAAGACCTGCTCTCCCCAGACCTTCGGCCACTACGGCTCCACCGGCACCGTCGCCTGGGCCGACCCCGTCAAGGACCTCATCTGCGTCCTGCTCACCACCAAACCCGCCGCCCAATCCCGCGCCGGCCTCCTCGGCCCCGTCTCTGACCTCGTCGCCGCCGCGGTGTAGGGCGCAGACCATCAAAACATCACGTGTGCTATGTTTTGATGCATGAGGACTACCCTCACCCTCGATGATGATGTCGCCGCCCAGTTGGAGGCCTTCCGCGCTAAAGAAGATCTCACACTGAAACAGGCCGTCAATTCCGCCTTGCGCCGTGGTTTGATGGAACTGAGTCGCCCAAGGGTGCGAAAGCCCTTTCGCACAAAGCCTATCGACATGGGGCGATGCCGGATTCCCAACTTGGATAACATTGCCGAGGTTTTGGCCGAGTTGGACAACGAAAGCAGCCGCCGGTGATCCTCGTGGATGCGAATATCCTGATCTACGCTACTGACCCCCGTTCAGATTGGCATGAGAAGGCTCGAACCTGGCTGGACACCCAGTTGAACGGCGGCATCAGGGTTGGACTGCCTTGGCAAAGCTTGCTTGCCTTCCTCCGAATTGTCACCAATCCGAGGGTTTTCGATCGCCCTCTGTCCCTAACGGCCGCTTGGCGCCATATAGAAGAATGGCTTGACTGGGAAAATGTCTGGATACCAGTCCCCGGCTCCGCCCACCGGTCGATTCTCTCTGAGTTGCTCGTCAATCTCGGCGGAGGCCCCAACCTGATCCCGGACGCCCATTTGGCGGCCTTGGCGATCGAACACGGACTCACGGTTTGCTCGAATGACGGCGATTTCGCGCGATTCCGCGCTCTGCGCTGGACCAATCCTCTGGTCTCATAACTCGTCCTCGGGATCCGCGGAACGCTTCACGTCCGGAAAGCGTTTGTCGATATTTATTGCTCTCTCGCACTGCCTTGACCGGCATCTTCAATGGTTACCAAAACCTGTTTGATGATCTTAGGCATTGTTAAGAAATAAACTTTCCAGAACAAGGCAGGATTTTGTAGTTCCACTCTCCATGGAAGACATCCCTTTGGAGATTGATGCTCCCTATCTCGTCGTCGGCTACTTTGACGCCCGCCGGGTATGTGCCGTCATCCACTTGGGC